>Ga0308420_1001846_pt1 | contig 11023 bp, 9 predicted proteins | sample HotsprSampleMS55_FD_203802 | JGI IMG/M metagenome (GOLD analysis project Ga0308420, IMG submission 203802) | Hot spring phototrophic mat microbial communities from Mushroom Spring, Yellowstone National Park, Wyoming, United States - 20090730_MS55 ... | reverse complement strand
AAGAGGCTATAACTTTCGTTTCATCCATGGGAACGATATAGTATCACCTGTGAAATGATCTATCTATATGGTAGCTGAAAGGTACTACTTCCTGAAAAGGAGAACAGTTGCTTAACTTCTAAGTATTGCTCTAACAGGCATGGATAGCTTCCCTGTCTATTTTTTAGGAGCAATGACCATGGTCATATTGCGCCCCTCTTGTTTGGGAGCTTGTTGGACTTCGGCGATCGCTTCTAAATCCTTTGCCATGCGTTCTAGGAGTTCTTTTGCCAGATGGGCGTGCTGAATTTCCCGACCACGGAACATCACTGTAGCTTTTACCTTGTCCCCGTCTTTGAGAAAGCGTTCGGCGTGGCTGATGCGTACCTGATAGTCGTGTTCCTCGATTTTGTAGCGCATCTTCACTTCTTTAATATCCACAGTGTGCTGTTTTTTGCGGGCTTCACGGGCTTTCTTTTCTTGTTCAAACTTAAATTTGCCGTAGTCCATGATCCGACATACGGGGGGATCGGCTTTGTCGCTGACCAATACTAGGTCGAGTTCCTGTTCCTCAGCAATTTTCAGTGCTTCCTTGGGGGACATGATACCCAACTGTTGTCCTTGGGAGTCAATGACTCGTATCTTGGGGTAGCGAATGCGCTCGTTGATGTTTGGTGGTTCTTTGTCTGCTTTGCGGTTGGTACTCATTCAGTGGTTGATAGAGCTGTGCTTCTATGCTAGTGCGTTGATCCTACGCAGAATGGCGGATAGTGTCAAGTTCTCATAGGGTGATGTGCGCCAAAGCCTTGGTAATGCTTGCTAGAGGCACTGCGTCGGTGATGATCACATTGGCGATCGCTTTGGGGAGAATGAACCTGACCTTGCCTGCGGTGACTTTTTTGTCATTGTTTAGCAGGGATAGGATCGCTTGGCGATCGATAGTGGCGGGCATCTTGGTTGGCAGTTTGGCTTTGGTAATCAGAGTGTACTGTTGCTGGTATTCTGCTTCGCTCCACAGGTCTAGATCACGGGCAATCATTCCTGCACAGAGCATACCTAGGGCTACAGCTTCGCCGTGGTTAAAGAGCTTGTAGTTAGTAGTAGCTTCAATGGCATGACCGATGGTGTGTCCGTAGTTGAGAATGGCACGCAAACCGCCTTCCCGCTCATCTCGACTGACCACTTCTGCCTTGGCTTTGGCACAGCGGTAGAGAATTTGCGCAAGAACAGGGGTAGGTAGGGAACTAAAGCTATCTAGGCGCTCAGTGGCAAGGAGTAACTGCCACAATTCCTGATCCCAGATTACGCCGTATTTGATGACCTCCGCCATACCCGCTCTGAATTCTCTGGGGGGCAGGGTTTTTAGCACTTGCGGGTCGATCCACACGAGACGGGGCTGGTGAAATGCGCCGATCAGATTTTTGCCCTGTTTGTGGTTGATACCTGTTTTGCCACCGATGGCGGCGTCGACCATGGCTAGGAGAGTGGTGGGGACTTGCACAAAGTCAATGCCCCTGAGCCATGTGGCTGAGGCAAAGCCAGCTATATCGCCAATGACCCCACCTCCTAGGGCAATTATGGCGGAACTGCGCTCTAGCTGGTGTTGCAGGGCGGCGTCGTAGATTTTGTGCACTGAGTTGGCGTTTTTGAACCGTTCCCCCGCAGGTAGTACTAGGAGCTTTGGTTGGAATTCTGTCTCTACCAAGCTGTCCCATATTACTTTGCCGTAGTGCCTGTTGACTACGGGGTTGGTAACTACTAGCACCCGTTGGCTTTTTTGTCCCAGTCCGAGCTGACGCAGTTTTTCCCCTAGTCTTGCCAGACAGCCGTGGGCGATACAGATGTCATAACTGCGATCGCTTTGGGATTGCAATTGAACAGGAATGGTTAGGAGACTAGCCATGGTTAAATTCTGCCATAGCTTGCTCGCACAACTGGCGCAGAGATTCGTGGACTTTGCCGTTGCTAGCGAGAATTGGCTCCCGTTGGTGCAGATCGGGGCGGTTGTAGAGTAGGGGCTGACCGTTGAAGTAGGTAATTTTTCCTCCTGCTTCTTGCAAAATGATCTCGGGGGCGCAGAAATCCCAGTCTTTGGGGGCAGAATTCCTAGGGATGGTGAGGTAGTAGTCGGCTTTGCCTGTGGCGATCGCTATAAATTTGCCCCCCAAACTGCCAAAGTTTTGTTGCTCTTGTTTGGGCAATTTAGCTAGCACATAGTCCATAGCAGAGTTGCGATGACTTCTGCTGACAATGGCAATCATGGTCTCTAAGCTGGTTTTAGAAGAGGTGTGGATTGCTTCTTTTCTGCCGTCTTTGGTTTGGCGAAAGGCGCCCTGCTGGGCAATGGCGGTATAGATTTCTCCTAGGGCGGGTAGGGCAACTACCCCCAGTACGGGTCGCTGGCGATGCACTAGGGCAATGTGTACGGCAAATTCACCAGTGCTTTCTAGGAAGCCTTTAGTGCCGTCGAGGGGATCGATAATCCACACCCAATCACAGCTGAGGCGTTGGGGATTGTCTGCGGTTTCTTCGCTGATGTAGGCAAACTGCTCTGTACCACAGGCAGACTGCAGACGAGACAGAATTAGCTGGTTAGCTTCCAGATCGGCTTTGGTGACATACCCTTCTCCTTCACCTTTGAAAATTTTTGGGGAGCTGGTGGGAGAGTGGCTCAGGATCAATGCGCTGGCTTCTTGGGCAACAGTTTGAGCAATGGTCAGTAGTTCGTCTAGAGAGGGCATGGGGAAAAAACAGCATCTTGGCTGATGTGGGGTTGTTATGGATTAACTTCTGTCTTAGTTCAGTATAAATCCGCCGCAAGTATCGGTAGATATATCAACCGTAATACCGCTACGGTTTAGGAGATAGAACAAGTCTCGCATACTGGTTAGACTCTTATCTAAAATGCAGGTAAGCCAGATTTGGAAAAACAGGCATGAGTTTAATACAGGGTAGTCGTTCTTTGGGAGATGCTGAAAGATTTGCTTGACAATGTTAGGGAATGAGCGTACCACAAAGTTACTGTTTTTTGATTTTAAGGGGTGAAGTTATACAATTTTAGCTCCTTCTTTTGTTCGTCAAACTATCTTTCAACACTTCTGCTAGAAGTATGCAAGCTAAAATCTGAGCCTATCCCTTTGGCACAACTACAATTTACACCTAGAACTGGCTAGAAATTAAAAGCCGTAATAGTAAAACTGTTGGTGAGAACGCTGGATCACAGTGAAAGGCAAGGGCAAAATGATAGATGTACCTTGCGGGGTAATGGTAATACTTGGAGTTATAGGCTGGATGGGATAGTAGTGGGGTACTACTGGTTTAATGGGGTGGTAGTAGTGGAGAACTGTCTCAGCCAGTTTTAACTACTTCCCCAGTCAGGCTAAAGGCACGGGCTGAGGTGATTCTGATAGGAACTAGTTTACCCAAATAGTCATCCAACGCTTTCCCTGTCTCGGGGGCAAAGAAAGTCAGGCGGTTGCCGCTGGTGCGCCCCATCAACTGCTGGGGGTCTTTTGGATTGGTTCCCTCTACTAGCACTGTTTCCACACAATGGAGATAGCGTTGCGATCGCTCATAAGCAGTTTGGGCTACTAGGTGGTTTAACCTTTGCAAGCGATCGCTCTTGATTTCTTCAGGCACTTGATCTTGCCACAGGGCGGCAGGGGTGCCAGGGCGAGGGGAATAGGCGGCAGTATTCACTGCATCAAAGCCTACTTCTGCCACTAACTTTAGGGTATTGGCAAACTGTTCTTCCGTCTCCCCCGGAAAACCTACGATGGCATCGGCAGTGATAGCGGCATGGGGCATGAGTTCCCTAATCTGGTCAATGATGCGGCGATACTTTTCGTGGGTGTAGCCCCGCGCCATTGCCTTGAGAATGTCGTTGTCCCCTGACTGGAAGGGAATGTGAAAATGCTGGCACACCTTGGGCAGTTCAGCGCAGGCATGGATCAGACGAGAACTGAAATAGCGGGGGTGGCTAGTGGCGAAGCGAATCCGCTCGATCCCTGATATGTCATGGATATAGTAAAGCAGATCGGTAAAAGTGATTTTACCGCCAACCCCAGAGCCAATGCCGCCCGCAGGCAAGTCCCGCCCATAGGCATCAATGTTTTGCCCAAGGAGGGTAATTTCTTTATAGCCCTGTTCCGCCAGTTGGCAGATTTCTTGTCTAATCGCTTCAGGGGTACGGGATTGTTCTCTACCGCGCACAAGGGGCACAATGCAGTAGGTACACCGTTCGTTACAGCCATAGATCACATTTACCCAAGCGGTGATGGGGCTGTCTCTGCGGGGTTTGGTAATGTCTTCTGTAATTGGAATCTCTTCGGTGGCGACCACCTGATGCCCTTGATACACCTGCTGGAGTAAATCCCCCAAGCGGTTGGCATGTTGCGGTCCCATGACAATATCCACCTCGGGCACACGGCGCAGGAGCTTTTCTCCCTCTTGCTGAGCCACACATCCCGCTACTACTAAAGTAATGTCGGGGTTGGTGTGCTTGCGTTTGGCTTGTTTCCCCAGATAGGAGTATACTTTTTGCTCGGCGTTGTCCCGAATGCTACAGGTGTTATAGACCACCACATCTGCCTTATCTATGTCGTCAGTATAGGCGTAGCCCATGGCTTCCAATACTCCAGCCATGCGCTCAGAGTCCGCCTTGTTCATCTGACAGCCAAAGGTGACTATGTGATAGGTGGAGCGTGCCATGGTAGTCAGGTTGAGAAGAGTTAGCCTTTGTTCTGAGGGAGAGAGGGGATTATAGGGAATTGCTATGTTTCAGTATAGCGTTAGCTGGGGGATCGGGGCGCTGGATGGCACTGCGGGGCAGGATGCGCAAAATTTCGGCGGGGGTGGTGCGGACAATTGGCGCGGACAGCCCACATAGAAGCAATTGCGCCATAGCAAAAGCGGAATCACAGGGGGCGCAGACTGCCAATCCCCAAATTTGGCAAAAAAACGGCGATTTAGTTCCTCGTCTAGGAGTTCTAAGCGTAGAGTGCCATCAGACTGAACTAGCTGGGCTAGCGCTTGCTCACAGGAGTTAATTTCATGATTCCGTAGCAATTGCCAAACCGATTGCATAGGTGATGGATTGAGGGTTTTGGCTGTTGCACTGTATTCATGATGGCACAGGTTGCGCATGGCAAACCCCTGTTGGGTAATATCTTATTGCCGAGGCACAGCATACTAAAATTGCTATGACGGCAGGTAATTCTCGGCTTACTTACCACTAGCCCCAATAAACCCTATGTCGCTCAAAGCTGGCAAAGAAGCTCTGCTTCGCAAACACTACACCGAAGCGATCGCCATCCTGCGAGAATACACCAAAGATCATCCTGACATCACCGCCAAAGACTACATCCAAGCGCAGATGCTCTTGGTGCGCGCCTATCAGGGGGTGGGTCGCCCCGACAAGGCAATTCCCATCTGCGAAGGTTTAATGCTAACAGGTGATCCTCAACTACAAGACTGGGCACGGCGATCGCTGATTTCTCTGCGCCAACAACTCGCCGCCCTCCCCGAGGATCGCATCCAGCCTAACGAAGAAGTTGCCAGCGTTGCCAAAACCTCTGCCCGTCGCTACAAAACCAAACCCGTTGTACTAGCCCTACCGCCCTTAAACCAATGGCTCTTTTGGTTAGCTATGGCAGGCACGGTGGCATTGATCTTGGGGATCAGTCTGGGCATTGGGCTGATAGCAGTGGCGCCTTTCTATGTGGACTGGCAAATCCCAACCCTGCTGGTTTATCTGGTCGTCGCTACTGTTCTGGTTTGCAACCTGATCCTATTTTTCATGTCCCCGTGGCTCATTGACATCACCCAAAAACAATACCAGCGCACCCAGTGGATCACGCTGGCAGACTTGGAGCCACGCAGTCCCGAAGCTGTAGAAACCATTGAGCAATTTTGCGAACAGCATCGCTACATCGTGCCCCGTCTCGGTTGGATTGACAGCCCAGTGCCTCTCGCCTTTAGCTATGGCATTTTGCCCAATTCTGCCCGCATTGTGGTCAGTAGGGGTTTGTTTGAGTGCCTCGACGATGACGAGATCGCCGCCGTCTATGGTTATCATCTGGGGCGGATTGCCACATGGAGTTTCACCGTGATTACCTATGGCTCTGCCCCTCTGCAAATCCTCTACTTTATCTATGTCTCCCTGATGCGTGCCAGTTTCCAAGCCAAAACTGGGAATAGCCTGATCCGTCTGGTTGCCAATATCTTCTTTGTGCTCTACAGGCTGGGGGACTACTGCCTCTGCTTTTTGACCAGAAGAAGCACCCCCCTGTGCGATCGCTTCGCCGCAGAGATCACAGGCAACCCCAACGCCCTGACCCGCGCCCTAGTGAAAATGTCCCGTGGGCTGTGGGAACAGCACCAGTTGGGCAGTCCTCCCAATCGTCTGCTCGATTCCACCAGAGTTTTAGGTTTTCTGGACTATCGCACCTCCACTGCTGTAGGCATGGCATGGCAGATATTACATGCAGGACAGAGCAACCAAAACCTGTATGAAGTTATGCTGTGGGAACTAGCCAGTCCTTGGGCAGGATGGATGCAGGTGAATTCTTCCCACCCTCTCATTGCCAAGAGAATCGCCATACTCACAGGCTACACCAAGCAGTTGGGCTTGGAACACGAGTACGAGTTTAGGGAACTAGAGAAAAAAGTAGCCAAGCTAGACCGAAAGCGACTAAAGCGCCACTTCTACCGCGACTTTCTCATTCAAATTTCTCCCTATCTCAGCCTACTTATTGCCTTTATCTTTCCCATCACAGCAGAATGGCTGATCAAAAACTACCTGTCCCAACGGTTTAACATGCGCTGGCATCCCAACTTTTGGCTTCTCCCCAGTCTGGTGTTGATTGCCTTGGGGTTGAGCTTCATGTTTCAGGGCAGTTTGCGCTATCCCAACTTCCGCCGTGCCATTGACACCAATCTGGTGGGCTTGCTCATCAATCCCTACACCAGCCCTATTTTGGGTTTGCCTGTGCGCTTGCCAGGGGAAATTACCAGCTACAGCAGTAGTGAATACCTGTCGGGCTACACTCTGAAGTTGGAAGATCAAGGAGGCAGTATCTATGTCCACTACACCCCTGGCTATGGGGAAGGAGGCACAAACAACAGTCGTACCCTGCAAAAGTTAGCTCAACTGCTAGATCAGTCAGTGATAGTTACGGGTTGGTATCGCCGTGACTTTATGCCAATTATTGATTTACACTCCATTCAACCCCTGCTGACAGAAGGTAACCCTAGCAAATTCAAGCCCATACAGGGCTACCATCAATTTTGGAACAATGTTCTCAGTTCTGCCCTGCTCCTTGGGGGGCTGTTGATTTTGCTGGCAAGTTCCCCCCTGTTCTAGACTGATACATTTACGCTGAACTTTCCTGAACATTACTGTTCAAGAGAGAAGCAATTGCATCCTGTCCATTGCTGAACAGGAAGGCGGTATCCCGCAAAGCTCCGAGAGACCCCAGAGCGCCTTGCTTCCTTCATTTCTTGGCGACCGAGAGGTCGACTCAAGGATCCAGAAGCTCTGTTCCCTAAGGCCAATTATAGCACCTGCAAAGACTTTCGGCGAGCCACAAAAAGTTCAGCAAAGTTCAGGGTTTCCAGTACTAGAGGCAATCTCTTTCGCGATTTTTGCTCTCGCCCCTGAGCAAGAGGAAGTTTGTTTTGCAGAAACTTCTCACTGGCACTTGAGCACAAAACGCAGGAAGGAAGCCCCCAACGCAGAGGGAGCCAATGAAAAGTCCAGAGTTGGGGAGTATACACTTTGGGATAAAGTATAAATACTTAATAAATTGTTAAAATCAAACAGGACATAACAAAGGATTGGCAATGTATATCGTCCAAATTGCTACAGAATGCGCCCCTGTGATCAAGGCTGGTGGTTTGGGGGATGTGATCTATGGGCTGAGCCGTGAGGTGGAAATCCGTGGGCATACGGTAGAGATCATTCTCCCCATGTATGACTGTATGCGCTATGACCAAATCTGGGGATTACACGATGCCTATCGGGATTTGTGGGTGCCGTGGTATGGAGGAGCAGTGCATTGCTCAGTGTTTTGTGGGTGGGTGCATGGACGGCTATGTTTTTTCATTCAACCCCACTCGCCAGACAATTTCTTCAACCGTGGCATCTACTATGGGGCACTGGATGACCACATGCGGTTTAGTTTCTTCTGCAAGGCGGCAATCGAGTTTTTGCAGGTAACCAATAAACGACCTGATGTGATCCACTGCCACGACTGGCAAACAGGCTTAGTGCCAGTTTTGTTATACGAGATCAACAAATGGCATGGCATGGCAAACCAGCGGGTGTGCTACACCATTCACAATTTTCGCCATCAGGGGATTGTAGGACCCGAGGTGCTGTGGGCAACGGGATTAAATCGGGATGAATACTACTACAGTGTGGAGCGGCTGGGGGACGACAACCATTACGGCGCTCTAAACATGATGAAAGGCGGTATTGTCTATTCTAACTATGTAAATACGGTATCGCCCCACCACGCCTGGGAAGCGCGCTTTAGCGATGTGGGCTGTGGTCTGCAAAAAACTCTAGAACGGCATCATCATAAGTTTGGCGGTATTCTCAACGGCATTGACTACGATGTGTGGAATCCTGAAATAGATCGCTTTATTCCTGTGCATTACACCGCTGAGAGTTTTGAACTCAAAGCCTACAATAAAAAGGCTCTGCGGGAACGGCTGATGCTCCGCCACTGTGATAAGCCAATTGTCTGCTATGTGGGCAGGTTGGATCAGCAAAAGGGAGTGCATCTGGTACACCACGCTATCTATTATTCCTTGGGCATGGGGGCGCAGTTTGTCTTACTGGGTTCGGCGACGGAAGGGGGTATCCATCGCTGGTTCTGGCATGAAAAACAGTATTTGAACAATAATCCCGATGTACACTTGGAAATTGGCTTTAATGAGGAATTGTCTCACCTAATCTATGCGGGGGCAGACATTGTCATTGTCCCAAGCAATTATGAACCCTGTGGATTGACCCAAATGATTGGGTTGAAGTATGGTACTGTGCCTGTGGTGCGGGGTGTGGGTGGTTTGCTGAATACGGTGTTTGACATTGACTATGACTACAATCACCCTGAACACGAGCGCAATGGGTATGTGTTTTATCAGACGGATCGCCATGCCCTAGAGAGTGCCTTGGGGCGTGCCCTGCATCTGTATAAAGAAAATCCTGCCGCTTTCAAAAAGCTGGCGCAACAGGGTATGGCTTATGACTACTCCTGGAACCACCCGGGGGCGCAGTATGTGGGGGTGTATGAGTACATTCGCCACCGCTAGGCTGTGATGGAGGTGCAGGGGCTGTTGGCGCTGGCAGTGTTTACGGCACTGCTGTTTGATTTTACCAATGGTTTCCATGATGCCGCTAATGCGATCGCTACCATTGTGGCAACTAAAGCTATGTCTCTGTCAGCGGCACTGTTGCTGTCAGCGGTGTGTAACCTGCTGGGGGCGTTGGTGGGGACGGGGGTGGCACAGACTATCGAGCATGGCTTGATCCGTGAAGTGGCTAACCCCCAGCTAGCGCTGATGGTGGTGCTCTCAGCACTGGTAGGGGCGATCGCTTGGAATGTGGGGACATGGTGGTTTGGTCTGCCTAGCAGTTCTTCCCATGCGCTTATCGGAGGGCTGGTGGGGGCAGGTTGGATGTATGGACAGGCAGAGGAAATTCTCTGGTCAGGGGTAGTCCACAAGGTGGTGGTGCCCATGGTAGTTTCTCCAGTGGTGGCGGGGACAGTGGCGAGTATTTGGTTGGCAGTTGTCCAGCGGATTGTTGGCAGATGGCCGCCTGAGACTACAGGGCAGGCACTGCCCCAATTACAGATTATTTCAGGAATGGTGATGGCTTTTTCCCACGGGGCTAATGATGCCCAGAAGTCCATGGGGGTAATTACTTTAGCGCTGGTGGGAGCAGGTTTTTTGCCAAGGGATAGCTCCATCCCCCGCTGGGTGGTACTGTCCTGTGCTTTGGCGATCGCCCTTGGTACTTATGTAGGGGGCAAAAAAATCATTGAGACTGTGGGGGAAAAAATTTGTCCCCTCGATCCCGTAAGTGGCTTTGTGGGCAATTCTGCCGCCGCCCTAACCATTCTGGCGGGAAGTGGGTTGGGTGTGCCTCTGAGTTCTACCCATGTGGTAGTGGGGGGCATTACTGGGGCAGGCTATGGGCGATCGCAACAGGTCAACTGGCTGACATGGCGCAATATGTTGGTGGCATGGTTGATGACTTTACCAGGGTCAGCCTTGGTGGCTGGGTTGGTGTTTGCCCTACTGCAGTGGCTGATGACCCAAGCTACAGCCTAGCTAGCAGATGATCTACCAAACCAGCGGGGGGCACAATCTCAATTCTTTTTTGCGGAATATCCACCACAGGGGTAATCGGTTTCACAAAAGGCACCAAGGCAGTTAATTGGCCATCCAAGCTAGTAATTTCTAGGAGATCATTGCCTGTGGAAAGGACTGCAGAAACGATGCCAATCTGGGTTTGCTGGGGCTGATAGATCACCGCACAGCCTATTAAATCGCTGACATGATATTCATCTTCTCCTAGGGGGGGCAGATCATTTTTTGCCACTGCTAATAGATAATTGCGTAATTTTTCCGCCTGATTGCGATCGCTCACTCCCGCCAACTGCACCACAAACAAATGGGAATGCATGGCATAGCCACTAACCAACTCCACCTGTTGGGGAAGTGCCCCTTCCTTTGGCAATAAATAGCGCATCCCCCGCTGGGTAAAGCGCATGGGAAAATCAGAATAGGACAGCACTTTTAGTTCCCCTTTAATGCCATGAGGTGCGGTGATTTTGCCAATGATTAAAAAATCTGAGGGCAGATCACAGGTCATTTTTTTTTGCAGGTTTTTATCAGCCTATAATGCAATTATTATGCACAAGTCGCGCACCTATCACGATCCACTCCATGGGGCAATTACTTTGCGGGGAGATGATCCCGTAGAGCGATTGTTAATCAAAATTATTGATACTCCAGAGTTCCAAAGATTGCG
>Ga0308420_1001845_pt1 | contig 11030 bp, 12 predicted proteins | sample HotsprSampleMS55_FD_203802 | JGI IMG/M metagenome (GOLD analysis project Ga0308420, IMG submission 203802) | Hot spring phototrophic mat microbial communities from Mushroom Spring, Yellowstone National Park, Wyoming, United States - 20090730_MS55 ... | reverse complement strand
GCAAGGATATAGATGAGGCTATAATGCTTATAGATGAGCATGGTAATGAGTTCATAGATGAGGTGGATGAGTCCAGTATATCTAGGAGTCTACTGGCTCTTTATGCATGGATAAACGAGTATAGTGAGAAGCGTCTTTATGAGAGTCTGAGTGTAGAGCCTGGTGATATGTATAGGATGATTGAGGTGGCTGACTGGTTACTCTACGCTATGCACTCCATAGCAGCTCTTATGAATAAGAGGGGTATACTCACGGATATAGATATACTGAGGTATAGGGTAAGGTACGGAATCAAGGAGGAGTTGATACCATTGGTTACGCTCGAGGGTATAGGAAGGGCTAGAGCCAGAGCATTATTCGATCATGGATTCCATGATGTGAAGAGTATAGCAGATGCGAGTATAGAGCGCCTAGAGGGAGTAAAGGGTATAGGGCATAAAGTTGCAGAGAGTATAAAGAATCAGGCTATGAAGATGGTGTATGAAGACAAGAAGAGACTCAGTTCTTAGCATCAGCACTAACCAAATATAAGTTTACATATCATATATCATTGTATCTATCTATCTATAGATAGATAGATAGTACTTGCCCTTCTTACTATATTACTTGCCTTATGTTATGTTAGCTTATGCTCCCTGAATCCTTCTTCGTCTCCTACGATAAGATGATAACCTATCTTAACATTTGAGCAGTCGCCCACACAGACCTTGCTACTCCATGCCATATATACTGTATTGCCCCTTAGAGCTATGCTTAAATCATCAGCATTTGCATATGCAATACTCCTGCCTGTGAAGCCATTGATATGATCACCCCTTATGTATACAACCTTGCCAATATCCTTGCCGTCTATATATACAAGCATACCTATTGTATATCCATCTATATCCACTACTAGTTTGGTTATTGCATTGGCATCTGTATCAATACCTATATCATGGCTTGATACTACTCCATAACTCGCTATCGTTGCGAATATTAAACCTCTGCCATCTATGTACGTTAGACCTATGAATGCTCCATCTGAAGTGAGCAGTGGTACTGATATACCATCACTGCTTATCAGCACTGCTTTATTGAAGCTATGGCCGTTGTCATTACTTATCCTTAGATATATACTATTACTCTCATACCCTGTATCACTCATCCATGCCACATATACATCCTTACCCTCTGCTACCATAGATACGAACCCAGAGTCCATTGAAGGATCGCTCAGTACTATAGTATCAGAGAATGTACTGCCATAATCATGACTTGTTCTGAGCATCACCTTGAATGTGCCATCAGAATTGTCATGCCATGCTATGTATACACTAGAGCCTTCTGCATCTACTGCTACACTCTCAGAATCTCCTCTATTATCACTTATATTTACTGTCTCACTGAATGTGTAACCTCCATCGTTACTAATCCTTAAAAGAACATCTGTATCACCATCTGTTGAGTCTATCCATGCTATATATACCATGTTACCCTCAACATCCATCACAGGGAATGTAGAGTCACCCCTGTTATTACTTATGTTGGTAGTATTGAATGATATACCATCACTGCTCCTGCTCAAGAATACATCGTACCTTCCATCTACCTCGCTCTGCCATACTATATATACACTTGAACCCTTCGTTACTACACCATTGATTACAGCGTTATCTACATGCTTTATAGTATTACTCTTGTATGTATTACCCCCATCACGGCTCGATGCAAGCACTATACTCCCATTTGCATGATCATACCATGCTATGTATACATAAGGCCCATGCACTGATATAGATATATTAGCCTTGAGCATGGCATCGTTACTTATCAGAGATGTATGATCTATGGGTCTTAACTGAAGTACACCGAAGCCTATGTACTGCATCGCTACATATACAATTACTACCAGCACGCCTAATGGGATCAGTGTGAGCCTTCTATACATGATCATCTATAGATAACGATCGATGATGGTAACCTATCATCATACATACCATCTGGGAGTGAGTCTATCATGTAATCTGGCATCGGATGCTCCTTGGTATCAACATTAACCATCGTAAATACTCTGAACGATGGATTCTTCATAACTCTAGTATCTATTACATCATTTGGTATGCTAATCCTCACCTCATCTCCACTTACTATATATCTATCCTCTACATTCATCAATGGTAAGAGCCATCTACTGCTATTAGCATCATATAATGCGATGTACCAGCCATCGTATCCTTTGATATACCCCTCTGGGAAGTATGGTAGTACCACAAAGTAACGACTATTCTGGTCTGATGCATCTGTATACTCTAACTCCCATATATACACGGTCTCATGATCGTACTCCTTTATGCTATCAAGTCCGCCTTTCACTCTAAGTATTAGGTTTATTGCATCTATATCCTTGCTCACAGATATAGCAGCTATATCATGGAACTCTCTGGTATAAGGTATATGCTTCCCACTGAATAATGGGATAGTATTGGTATCATTCAATTCATCGTATATCACTAGAGTATCTGGCATAAAATTCATAGATAATATGAATATAGTTAGCGCTATCATAACAACCCCTACCGCTATAGTTATCATTGATAATACCTTGTACCTGCTTATGATCTCTGCTATATGCATCTCATTATAGTATAGTTATACTCTGCTTAAATCCTTATCTGCTTACATTGCAATAGCAATTACAATCATCATTACTGCTACTGTTATTGTTGCTATTTACTATTACTATTGTTGTTGTTATTATTATTATTGTTATTGTTATTGTTGAATGCCTCTACTATCCTCGATTATCCTTACCACCATATCTCTGAGTCTCTCATCTATATTATATGAGGATAGTACAGCATATGGCTCAGTTAGTAACCTTCTCCTGAACTCCGGATTCCTAGCCGCTTCATACAGTATATCGTTCAGTACATCATGATCCATCATTAATAACTATCGGCTTAGATTAATAAATACATATACATATACAAGTTACATGATCGATAGATTATCACTCGAGTACCTTAAAGGATTCGTAGATAAAGATAATAGCAGCAGGTATACTGAGGTTAGATACCATAGAAGGATATTGAACGAGATCAGGTTCACGAACGGTAGGCAAGAGAGGGTAAGGAGTGTACTCAAATCTGGTGTGGGTATAAGAGTGCTGAGCAATGCTCACTGGGGGTTCAGTAGCACAAGTACTCTGGATGAGGAGTCTCTATACAATACATTACGTAATGCTAAGAGCGCTGCTGATGCATTATCCTCCAGTAATGCTAGGAAGGTAGAGGGTCTTGCTGATGCAAGGCTTGCTGTAGGTAGATTCGAGAACTGTAGTATAAAGAGTATTGATATAAGGGATATCATAGAGATGGTCAGAGATGCTGAGAGGGAGGCTAGGCGTGTAGATAGAAGGATAAGATCTGCATCATCATTCTATAGAGAGATCATAGATAGGAAGATCATAGTTACAAGTGATGGCGCAGCAGTGGAGTTGGTAGACTCGAAGCCAGAGTTCGTAGTCACTGCTATAGCAGCACAAGGCAACAGGAAGGTTAGTGCTACAGAAGGTATGGGGATAACAGGTAACTATGATGATCTATTCAGGGATATGAGCGCTTACGATATGGCAAGGAGTGCTGCAGAGAAGGCTCTGAGGCTACTTGATGCAAGGATACCTAAAGGTGAGAGAACCACTGTTATACTGGATCCTGCTATGGTAGGGCTCCTAGCACATGAGGCTATAGGTCACCTTGTGGAGGCTGATTTCGTACTCTCTGGTTCTATAGCAAAGGATATGATGAATAGCGTAGTAGCTAGTGATATAGTTACTTTAGTAGATAGTGGCAGCTCTGATATTGTAGGTAACGCTGCAGGCACTATACCAGTAGATGACGAGGGTGTACTGACTAGAAGGGTAAAGATAATAGAATCTGGTGTGCTGAAGGAGTACCTGCATAGTAGGGAGAGTGCTTATGTATTCAATGCAGAACCTACAGGTAATGCAAGGGCATTCGAGTACGATGACGAGCCATTGATAAGGATGAGGAATACATACATAGAGCCTAGGGATTACACTCTGGATGAGATGGTGAAGGAGGTTAAGCATGGATATCTGCTCAAGGGTGCAAGGAATGGACAGGCTGATGCTAATGGTGAGTTCATGTTCGGTGCTCAGGAGGCATATCTAATAGAGGGAGGAGAGGTCAGGGAGTTACTCAAAGGTGTGAGTATCTCTGGCATAACCATGGATGTACTTAAGAGTATAGATGCTATAAGCAAGGACTTCAAGTACGATATAGGTACAGGATACTGTGGTAAGTACCAGCCCATGAAGGTAGATGGAGGAGGAGCATACCTAAGATGTATTGCAACGGTAGGTGGTATATGATATGATGGATATAGATACCATACTAGATACATGCGAGAGTACTCTCAGGGAAGGCTTAAGGATGGGCGCAGATGAAGTGGAGGTTTATGCTATAAGGGCAAGGGATGTGACAGCGTTCATAGAGAATAATACTGTGAAGCATGTTAAGATACACGAGCCTAAGGGTATAGGCTTAAGAGTCTTATATAGGAAGAGGATGGGATTCGCATCCGTTAATACTCTAGATAACGATAGTATAGGATACGCTTTAGATACAGCATTAAAGATAGCGAAGGTGAGTGTATACGATAGATACAATACCCTTGCAGACCCAAGGCATGTAGATACACTTAACGGTATATACGATGATAGTATAGAATCGTTCAGCGTAGATGATGCAGTGAGGTACGCTAATGATATGCTTAATACAGCAAGGGGTTACGACTCTAGAGTCACTGTGGATAGCGGGATATTCAATGCATCAATGCTCATCCATGCTATATTCACTAGCAGGGGTATATCATTGCATGAGAGGATGAGTGTATTCTCATGTAGTATAATGGGTATGGCTAGAGAGGGTAACTCTGTATCCAACTTCGATGTACAGAGTACTGCTACCCATAGACTCAAGGATATGGATGTCCATAGAACTGCATCAAGGTTCGCAGAGAATGTGGTGGGCACGCTAGACAGTAAGGTATGTGAGGGATTCAAAGGCTCCATGGTACTTGCACCTAACGCTACTCTAGATATCATAAAGGAACCGTTGGTATTCTCTGTGAATGCTCACAATGTACAGAGGAATGCGAGTAGGTTCAGTAAGATGCTGGAGAGAGAGGTAGGGAGTAGCGATCTTACAGTTATAGATGATGCAAGGCTGATAGAGTGTGTAAACGCATCATCATTCGATAGGGAGGGTGTACCTACTAGGAGGAATGTAGTAATAGATAAGGGTGTACTGAAGCAGTTCCTGCATAACAGCTACACAGCAAAGAGATCCAATACCGAGAGTACTGGTAATGCATCTGGTAGTATAAATACCCCACCATTGATAGATGCTACTAACTTCATCATCTCCCCTGGTAGTGTATGCTATGAGGATATGATAAAGGAGGTTAGGCATGGCATAATCATAAACAGATTCTCAGGTAACGTTAACCCTGTAGATGGTAACTTCTCTGGGGTAGTCAAAGGAGGCTACCTGATAGAGCATGGAGAGGTTAGACATCCAGTAAGGGAGGTTATGGTTGCGGGTAATGTATTCGATGCACTGAAGAGTATATCGATGGTATCAAAGGAACAGCTAGCAGTTATGGACTCGTTACTCCCTTACATAGTAGTTGATGGTGTATCATTTACGGTATGAAATAAAATAAATAACTATTGATTGGTTTATATAAGAATTATAGTCAATCTATTAACTAATTGAACAGAAATGCGACTATGTCAACTACTATGTAAAGATATTCGTTTTGTATAGTGAGTTATTAGATTAACTATAAATGGAATGAAATGCTCTAATCAATTAGATTAGATTAGATTAACGATGATAGTTCCATACTATTACATGCATGCTCTATGCTGTAGGCTTCCTCACTATAACTGTACCTTGCATCCATGGATGTGGTACACAGTGATACTTGTACTCACCTGGTTTAGTGAATATGAACTCGAACCTCTCTCCGGGCATGATATACCCAGTCTTAAGTTTATCCTTATGCTCTAGTGTATCGAATGCTCCACTGAAAGGATCTACATACTTGTCGTTACTTGTTACAGTATGTGCTGTTGAATCCTCGTTCACCCATACTACCTTGTTATTCTGCCCTAATACTACACTTACCCTCTTAGGCATGAAGCTATCGGGTTGGTTTGGGTCATAGGAGCCTGCAAGTATACTAACCTCTGTTACATTATGGGGTTTCTTCCACTCTGCAGGTACTGCGGGTTTTTTATTTATCTCTGGTAGATAAGAGAACTGATAGTACGCTATACTAACCCCTATCATGAGTACAAACGCTACAGCTCCTATAACGAAAGGGCTCTTCTCCTTCTCTATAGTTGTCATGGCATAAATTCCGCTTACTACATTTATAAATGTTAATAGACATAGTGGCTTTTATTAACATGTGTATAGTATGGATATGCGTGCATACATAGAGATAGACCTAGAGCCTGGGAGGGATGTACTAGCATCTGCTAATATAATAAGACAGATAGAAGGGATCAAGGAGGCCCATGCCGTATCTGAGCACTGTGATATACTTGCAGTGATAGAGGCTAGGGACCTCAAAGGTATATACAGTATAGTGATGAGGAGGATACAGATAATAAAGGGCGTCAGTGATACAAGGATACTCCCATGTATAGATATATAAAGATAATAGATTGAATCTTTGGATCACTTACCTTACAGGTAATGCATCTTTGCCTGTATCATCCAACGCTGATGATGGCTTTGCAGGTACACTATCTGTTAACTGCTGTAGTCTAGTATCTGTACCTGTTACTTCTGTCTTGACTGCTACCTGAGGGGCAGTAACCTCTCTGTACTCTATTGTAGGTTTTGGTGTAGGCTCCTTTGTTATAGGTTTGACCTGCTTCACTGCTTTTGCCTGCTGACTCAGATACCTGTACACATGGAATGCCCCTGCGAATGTTATCAAGACCAAGCCTATGAAGAATAACTGTACATTCCTGAACCCGTTTATGCCTGCATAGTAGACCATTATATTGAGGTATACCTGGAATGCCAGGAGCACTACAAGTAACCACCAACCCCATCTGATGGGTATGCTTATATCCTTACCACCCTTTGCCCTCCTTAACGCAGCCTCCTTCTTGTTCATCTCCTCTGCATGCTTTGCTAGCTTTATCATCATGTATGTGAACCCAAAGGATAACGGCACGAGTAGTAGCATAACAGTGTACAGTAGTATCGGGTCTATAACTATCCTATCGAGTAATGGCTTATTGAAGTCTGGGTCTATGTAGAAGCCCCAGTAAGTAGTGACTATTATCTGTGCTAGGCTAGTTATGCCTATCGCTGTTATGAGTGGTCTATCCTTCCATGATAGCTTCTTGTACCTGTCTATGAAAGGTATTATAGCCAATGCAGCGATGAATATACCAGGCCATAGTACGCCTGTAACGAACTTATCGTACTGAGTTCTAAGGAATGCGTATATACCAGAGAGGTACCACTCTGGTACCGTTATATCTGGTGGTAATGTGGGATCGAATTTGTTACCTAGATCAACGGGGAACATCCCAGCTACTATGAATATCGCTCCTGCAGTAGCCATGACCATAGGTACATCGAATACAAGGAACCTTGGGAAGTGCACAGCCATGAGTCCGAGCATCACTATGGGCAGTATGAATACATGAAGAGCATAGAACCTTAATACAAAGTCAGCGAAACCTGCCCCGAATACTATCTCCCTTAACTCTGGACCTATCACAGGTATTGAGTTTGTTAATGACGATGCTATACTTATAGCCAGCTCAGCCCTCTCATTGTATATTATATCGTAACCCGTGAACGCCTCCAGTATAGTTACTGTGCCCAGTATGATGCCTGTTACCCATAGTACCTCATTCCTTATCTTATACCTACCGGAGAAGTACTGGTAGTACATATGTGCTAATGCAAGGAATACCATAGCATTCGATGCATGGTAATGTATATTCCTTATATGGAAGCCATATGGTATGGTATCGTTTATAGCCTTGACACTATCCCATGCTCTATCGAGTATGGGTTCATAGTAGAACATGAGTAATGCACCAGTTATACCCAGTATGATGAATGTTATGAAGGTTAGCATGCCTAGGAAGCCCAACGGACTGACGAACCTTGATGGGTAAGTGAACTTTATGCCTACGAATATTGTACGCTCCAGCCCCTGCCAGAGCCACTTGAAGAATGTTACTAGACCATTCTCCCCCTTCTGGGCAGTACTCATCTACACATACACCTCATGGAATATGCAACTCATAGATTTACCCCCTTTGTAAACCTACCGAAGCCTATTATGCCATTTGTATACAGATCCCATCTCGGAGGGAGTATCCATAGATCTCCATTAGAATCGGACTCCAACTCAAGCATAGGTAGTAGGTTTGCTGGAGGACTCTGGAATGCTGCTGGACCATCCACAGCAAGACCAGTACGAACATCGTATATGCTACCATGGCATGGGCACTCTCCCCTCTTCTTATCCTCTTCAGTTCTATACTTCCATAGACACCAGAGATGCAGGCATACAGCACTGTAGCATCTGAATGCTGATGCATCGTTCCTATTACCTCCCATCTCCTCTGGTAGTCTTATCAACCTCCATACCCTGAATGGCTCTTGGTCTAGCACTCTATCACCTGTCTTTGGGTATATTATGGTATCTGATGAGTTTGGGGGGAACTTGTTAACGTTTGCTATACTACCATCAGGCAGCTCAATTCTTACCTTCTCTATGTTGCCTGCTGCCTGTCTGGGCATGAACTTGCCCCAATCTATGAACGGAGTAAAAGCCATAACTGTGCCAGCAGCAGCCATAAGTTTGAGGAACTCTCTCCTAGTTATACGCTCCTCTTTAGCCTCTGCCATCGTTTATAATATGCTAAGAGCCTATTTAAAATTTTATCTATCGTTACTACTAGATATTTACATTAACCATGCAATGTCTCATCTATTAGTAGTATGTGATAAGATTATAACGTTACTACCCTCACTCCTAATCTCTCTGCAACCTCTAATTGTTTATTATCAAATGTTAATAGTCTCTCTCTTTCTTTGTATGCTACTGCTATGAACAATGAGTCATAAACTGTTATTCTATTATCTACTGCTATCTTTGTTGCTATGGCAATATATGCCTCTTGATTAAGCAGTATCAAAGCCCTTTTATCTATTAATGCGAGTAGTTGCTCACTCACCTTTTCTACATCCTTATCTGTAATCTCTCCCATGATATAGCGCTTCCATGATGCATTGAGTGTCTCCTTTATAGCCAGTTGGAGTGTGTAAGTGTTGGTTACGGCTTCTCCTCTACGATGATCTTTATGATCTGCTCTGCCTTCTTTTCACGTAACATTATACTTGCTAATGCTGAACTATCTATTATCACGGTCTTCCCTCACACTCTTTACTGCTGTACCTTCCTCAGTACTTGGCATGCTTGAGATCTCCTGCATCATCTGTAACCATGCTAAGCGCCTCTCCTCCCTCTCTATAACCTCTTGGATGTATTCACGTATCATCTTACTCCAGTTTATGTTCAGCTTTTTCATCTTTTCTTGTATTTCAGCTGGTACACGTATAGTAATTACTTTGCTTCGCATATTTATGATACAACTATACCTTATTTGTGTATTACGCAGATCATTAGTCCTATCTAATAGCGCAGATCTGAATCTGTATATGAATCTGTATATAAGATACCCTCATTAGCGGTTAACTCTATTCCTAATAGCATATATGCCTATCATTGCACCAACCCCAACTGCTGCACCCACTGCTATACCTATTAGTGTACCTTGCTGTATTCCTTGCTCTTTAGCACTAACCCTTATGCTCTCCTTCTCGGCCTCTATAACTGGTGTGTAGTTGAGTGCTATGATATTCACGCTAGCACTACCCTTATTCCCTAACGTATCCTCTACTATAACCTCTATGGTATGCTTCCCATCTATCAACCCTCTGGTATCTATGATGTATGTATTAGCATCTACGACTCTAGCGTTGCCATCTACAGATATAGTAATTCTATCGGTATTAGCCTCGTCTATCTCATACCTGACCTCCAGCATACCAGATACAGTACTCTCATTCACTGGACTTATTATAGTCACATGGGGTGCGGTATTATCTACCATAAGAGTCAGTGTATGCTCTGATGTATTACCAGCCTTATCGTATGCATGAACCCTTAACTCATGAATACCATCACTTAACCCCTTTGTATCAAGTTCTATACTAGAGATGCTTGTAACATTACCATCTGGGAGTGTGATACTGAAGCCCTCTAGAGTATCATCCCTTATATCTACATTGATACCCAGTTTACCCTTTGCTAATATCTTATCATCTTTGTATATAACCTTACTATCATCATAATCATAATCTATGCTACTTACCTTAACATCTATACTAGGTGGTGTATTATCTACGTAGAACCTATACCTCTCTATAGTCATATGACCAACAGTATCTCTACTTATTATACTCAATACATGCATACCATCCTGTAGCATAGTTGTATCTAGGGTTATACGCCCATGTGTCTCTGAGGGTATAGAGTCATCTATGCTGTACACTACATACTCTATATTCTCATCTATTACATCTACATTGAACTCAACTATGCCTTTAGTGTAATCTACCAACTTTACATCTATCCTAGGTGGTTTAACATCTGGTAGTATAACAGCTGGCTTCAGCTCTATAGTTAATGGTTCTACATAGGATTCCTTGGCATGGAAGAGTGTATTATGCACCATTATAGTGTATACCCCAGGTGAGTGTACTGGAGCGTATATAACAGCTGAGTTACTACCGTTATTCTGTGCAGGGTAGAACCCTCCTCCATCACTCACTACGCTCCTGCCTAGCCAGTCATTACTAGGCCAGTTTATGAATGCCTTGAATACCCCAGCATCCACGTTACTAGCGATT
>Ga0308420_1001843_pt1 | contig 11035 bp, 10 predicted proteins | sample HotsprSampleMS55_FD_203802 | JGI IMG/M metagenome (GOLD analysis project Ga0308420, IMG submission 203802) | Hot spring phototrophic mat microbial communities from Mushroom Spring, Yellowstone National Park, Wyoming, United States - 20090730_MS55 ... | reverse complement strand
GCAATTCACCCACACTGCCGGCGGGTGGTCACACGAGATCTACACTTTTTACGCCTGCTGGCACGAGGACGGGCAAGCAGTGACGCGTGGGCTATGTCTGCGCAAAGACCCCGGCGTCGGCCTCCTTCGCAACCTGTCCGATCTACGGCAACAATACCGCGTCCTTCGCGCTCTGGAGTCTACTCCCGTGCCGACGCCGCACGTGTACTGGTACGAGGAGGATACCACGATTCTGGGCGGACCGTTTTTTCTCATGGAAAAAGTCGAAGGCGAGGTGCCGAATCCGTGGTCGAAAGCGGGGAAGCAGTATTATGCCGAAGCCGCCACCCGCGGCAAACTCCCCCGCAGCTTCGTCGAGGCACTCGCCGCTTTGCATAACCTCGACTGGCAGGCCGCGGGGCTTGAGTTTCTCGGTGTGCCCGGTCCGGGCACGGACTTCGCCCTCCGTGAGGTCGCGAAATGGGAGTCGCTCATTCAACAGTCCCTGCGGAAGCCTGAGCCCGTGCTCACCGAAGTGCTGATGTGGCTCAAAGCGAACGCACCTGCAACCCAACGGCTGGCGCTCGTGCACGGCGCGTACCGCACGGGCAACTTGATCATTAAAGATGACGCGATCGCAGCGATCATCGATTGGGAACTGCAAATGATCGGCGACCCGATGTATGACGTCGCCTACGTGCTGTCAGACCTCAATCGCGAAGGCTCACCGCTGCTCTCGTGTGTGGTCGAGCGTGAGTTTTTCTTGGATTACTATCAACAACTGACCGGCCTCAGGGTGGACCTCGACGTCTGCCGCTACTACGAGGTCCTGTATATGATGCGCAGCGCCGCCTTTTGGCTCAGCGCCTCCGGGCTCTTTGCCGAAGGCAAGAACAAAGACCTACGCCTGGCCCGGACGGCGTACTCGGTGCCGGTAGTGCTCGACATGGCGGCGAAAGCACTCGGGTTCTGACGTCACCCTGAGCGGGCGGCGCCGCGGGAACGAGGCCGGTCGCGGCATCATGGGGTGTGGAATCGGTCCGGCCTAGCGCAGGTAGACAATATCTCCCGACGTTTTAACCAAGCATGTGCCAGGAGGAAACTATGGCTGAGCTACAGACGAGCAGGGTACAGGCGAACGGGATCGATTTCCACTATGTCGAGATGGGGAGCGGACCGCTCGTCCTGTGTCTCCACGGGTTTCCGGATACTGCGCTTACCTATCGCTATCTGCTACCCGACCTCGCCGCGGCCGGCTTTCGCGGTGTGGCCCCCTTCATGCGTGGGTATGCGCCGACCGGAAAGCCCCGGGATGAGCGCTACCAATCGGTCCTTTTGGCTCAGGACGCCGTCGCCCTCGTCACAGCCCTGGGGGCAGAGCAGGCGTATGTGATCGGGCACGATTGGGGGGCGCTTGCCGCCTACGGCGCTGCGGCCCTCGCGCCCGAGCGCGTGCAGAAAATCGTGACGCTCGCCGCTGCACACCCTGCTGCCCTGCTCGGCGCTCTGGCGATGAACTACGATACGATCAAAGGTGGCTGGCATGCCTACTTTTTCCAGATGCCGTTTGCCGAACAGGCAGTGAGCGCGAATGATTATGAGTTCATCGAGCGCTGGTGGCGGGATGCCTCGCCGGAGTACGATCCACCGCAAGATATTCTGGAAAGTGTCAAGGCAACCTTTCGCCAGCCAGGGGTCGTCACTGCCGCGCTGAATTATTACCGCCACACCTTCAACCCGGCTCACCGCGACCCCACCTTAGCCGCCTTGCAGGAGAAAGTCGCGACCGCGCCGACACCGGTCCCGACCCTCGCGCTTCACGGCACCAGGGACCGCCCCGGCCGTCTAGAGGCCTTCGAGCAGATGGATCAGTTTTTCGCGAAAGGGCTGAAGAAAGTCGTCCTCCCGGGGACCGGACATTTCCTCCACCTGGAGCGCCCGGCGGAGGTCAACGCCAGGATCCTTGAGTTCCTGAAGGAGTAGAGGATCGTCGGGGCGTCTGCCGCGGGTCACAAGCGCTTCACCCGGATAGTGCGGCACTGCACGTGCGACCCGGCGGGGTGGTTCTGTAACAATCGATTCCACTGCCCGACCGGCAGGGAAGCAAGGGTCAGCGCTGGGGGTTCCACCTCTTTCTCCACCAGACAAAAGCACCGCTCGCCCCGCGCTCCTTCGGCGCGTACGACCCGCCCCCGCAACAGGTTATTGCTTCAGAATATCTTCTGCCATCGCGCGCAACCGGTTCGGGTCCATAAAGGTCCCGGCGGTCAAACCGCCGTCCACGACGAGGGCATGGCCGGTAATAAAGGCCGCATCGTCGGACGCGAGAAAGAGCGCCGCTTTGGCAATGTCTTCGGGGGTCCCGAGGCGGTGCAGCGGGGCCATATGGAGGAAATATTTCACCACCGGTTCATTCTCCGGCTTGCCGCTGACCGCACTCTGCAACATCGGGGTGTCGATGGCGCCGGGACAGATCGCGTTCGCGCGGATGTTGCGCGGGCCGTACTCGACCGCGAGGTAGCGGGTGAGGTTAATCACTCCGGCCTTTGCCGCGTTGTAGGCGGGCAGGAAATTCTGGGCAACCAGACCGGAGATCGAGGCGGTATTGATGATCACGCCCCCGCCGGTCTTGAGCATCTCGCGGACGCCGTATTTCGACCCGAGAAAGACGCCTTTCAAGTCGATGTCTACAACCCGGTCCCATTCCTCCTCCGTCATCTCGGTGAGCTCGACCCCTTGCGCCACGCCGGCGTTATTAAACAACACGTCAAGGCGGCCGTAGCGGGCGACGGTTTGTTCCACCATGTTGCGGGCCTCGGCGTCCCGCGCCACGTCCGCCTTTACAAACATCGCGTCGGCCCCCAGCTCGTGAATGAGATCGACGGTCTTGCGACCACCCGCTTCATCCACATCGACCGCCACGACTTTGCTCCCTTCCCGCGCGAACAGCATCGCGGTCGCGCGCCCCATGCCCGAGGCCGCGCCGGTAATCAGCGATACCTTATCTTGCAATTTCATACGCACCCCCTGAGAGCCGAGGAATTCTCTGCGTGATAAGCCCGTGGCAACAGCGTCTACCATATCCCCCGCTCCTCGCGCAAACGCGATTGCATCACAACCGAAAAATAGGATACACCCCAGACACCACACTGAGAGAGGAGCGGACGATGAAACTGTATAACTCGCTCGGACCGAACCCCCGCTGCGTGCGTATGTTTATGGCCGAGAAAGGGATTACCCTGCCGACTATCGAGCTTGACATCCTGGGTGGGGAGAATCGCAGACCGCCTTATACTGACAAGAACCCGGGGGGCCAGATGCCGGCCCTGGAACTCGACGACGGTCGTGTGCTTGCAGAAACCGTAGCGATCTGTGAGTACCTGGAAGAGAAGTATCCAACACCGGCCTTAATTGGCTCCACGCCGGAGGAGCGAGCCGAGACCCGTATGTGGCAACGCCGTGTCGAACTCAACATCACCGAAAACCTCTACAACGGCTTCCGGTTCGCCGAAGGGTTGAAGATGTTCCAGAACCGTATGCACTGCCTTCCCGAGGCCGCTGCGGGCTTAAAGCAAATCGTGCAAGAGCGGCTGGAGTGGCTCGACAAGCTCATGGACGGGAAACCGTTCATCGTCGGCGACCGCTTCACGCTGCCTGACATCATCCTCTACGTCGCGCTCGACTTTGGCGCCGGCGTGGGGCAGACGATCAACCCTCAGCTCAAAAACATGACCGCTTGGTTCGCGCGCGTCAATGCACGGCCAAGTGCGATCGTTAGCCTGCACGAACAGGCAAAGGCGGCGGGAATGCGTGCGTAAATTTGTTCCCCTCCCCCGAGGGGGCAAGCAGAGAAAATCTAAACACAAAGGAGGCTAGTATGGAACGACGTGTACAGTTCTACAGCGAAGGTGTTCCCGTCGTCGGCATCTTGGGGATCCCGGACGACTATCAGCCCGGGGAAAAGCGGGCAGCGGTCATCTTCTGCCACGGCTTCACCGCGGTGAAAGAGATGTGGCTGCCGCAGAACGCCGCGCGTCTACGCGCCGCGGGGTACGTGACGCTGAATTTTGACTACCGCTATTTCGGCGAGAGCGGCGGAGAACCACGCTGCCGCTTGCTCCCGCTGGCCCAGGTCGCCGACATCCGTAACGCGATTACCTTCATGCAACACCAACCGGAAGTGCACCCGGACCGCATCGGCCTCTACGGAACGAGCTTTGGGTGTGCGAACGTCGTGTACACCGCCGGCATCGACGAGCGCGTGCGCTGTGTCGTCGCGGTCGTCGGACCGGGTGACTGCGAGCGGCAGTTCCGCCTGGGACCCAACTTTGACGCCTTCATGGATAAGGTCCGGCGCGCCAAAGCCGAGTTCGTGTTGACCGGCAAAGTCTCCTATATGCAGACGATACGCCTGATGGCCCGCGACCCGGACGTCGTCGCCGACATCGAGAAAACCCAAGCCCAGTTCCCCACGTGGCGGCCCGAGGTGTCGTTCGAATCCCTGGCCGACATTATGGAGTTCAAACCCGAAAGTGTGGTGGATCGCATCGCGCCGCGGGCGATTATGTGGATCCATACGGATAGAGACAAACTCGTCCCCCTGTTCGAGGCGCAGAGCATGTACGCCAAGGCCAGGCACCCGAAGAAACTGGTGGTGCTGGAAAACATGGTGCACGACGACGTGTACCGTGGGCGCGGGTTCGAGCTGGTGGTGCAACACACCAACGCTTGGTTCGCGGAACACCTCCCGGCGCGATAGGAGCAAACCAGCGACTCCCCATGCGAGCGCGCTGCCGCGGAAGCCCGGGTCGCGCCCGGCCTCTACCCCAGTAGGGATGCGCAGGGGCTGGGGAGCAGAAAGATCAGCGGCAGCGCCCGCTCGCAGGATGCACGGCTGGAAAAAGTGTCAGGCATCAAGCCTCTGCGCAGCACGCCAGAAGAGGCTTCCCGCCGGTGTCGTTCCAGCTCATGTCACGAACTTTAGAGAGCCGGGATATCTTCTTGGAGAAAAAAGCACTGTTCGTCGAGATAGAGCCCGCCGCGTAGCCGGCACGTGTCCTTGTCGGCAATGGCCTCGTTGGGGGTATAACACTTCTCGTTGTAGAGGACCCCCCCACGGCTCTGGCAGATGCCCTCCTTCGTCCGCGGCTTCACCGCTTCCTTCCGCACTTCCTCTTTAAAATTCTCCCACTGCCGCTTGGTATACGCGCAGGCGGTTATTCCCAGCAACACCACGAGCGCCAGAAGAAGCATCGTCCTTTGCATCTCCCTCTCCCTTGTCGGGAGACAATACGGCACTCCATGAGAATGCGCCAGTCTGTCGCCACAGGATGAGCTTGGCCTTTACTTGACTGGTGGCAGACTCGTACTGACAGGAAGCACGACACGGAAGCAGGCGCCCTGCCCGGGGACACTCTGCACGGTGACGTGTCCACCATGTGCTTCCACAAGCGATTTCACGATGAACAGCCCAAGCCCGGTACCTTCGTGCGCGAGCGAGCATGTTGCTCGACAGTACTTCTCGAATAACCACGGGAGCTCTGCGGGCGCAATTCCTGGTCCAGTGTCAGCAACTGCTGCAATCACCTGTCCCCCTTGGGGGGTTGAACTGATTGTTACCCGCCCGGTCGCAGGGGTAAATTTCAGCGCGTTATGGAGCAGGTTGGCGAAGACGCGCTCCAGAGCCAGCGGGTCGCCGTCCACCAGGGGCAGGGCGGGGTGCAGTTGCCACTCCACGGTCACACAGCGGCGCCGCGCCTCCGCTTCGTAGAGCTGGCCGACCCGCCGCAAGACTTCGTTGAGAGCCAACGGTTGTTTCATCATAATCAGCCGCTGGGTCTCGACCCGCGTGAGATCGAGATAATTACTCACGAGTGCATGAACCAGTAGAGCGTTGTGCTTGATACGCTCAAGCAGGTCTATCCCCTCCGACACCCCTTTCTCCTGCGCCTGCTCGATTAACATCTCCGCGTATCCCATGACAACCCCAAGCGGGTTCCTGATATCGTGTGCGAAGGTGGACAAAAAATCTCTCCACTGCCGCTCCTTCTGCCGGCTGTCGTTCTTAAGAGGAGAGCAGCTCTCGCAACTCTCGAGGAGGACCTGGGTCAACAACCTCGGTGTCAGAGCCTGGGTTGCTTCGTCTTTAAGCTGTTGGAGCAGACGAAACTGGCGAGGAGCAATCTCGCGTTGTGTGGTGTATCCCACCCCTAACACGCCAATGACCTGCTTTCCATGTACGAGTGGCAACATCCAGGTTCGTTGCCAGTCAGGGTATTTCCTCTGCAGCCGGGGGCTGATGAAAGGATCGTGCGCAAAATTGGCAATGCCCAGCGGCTGCTGGGTCTGAAAAGCGGTCACAAGGAGGGGAAGTTCCCGGACAGTTTGGATATGCTCCTGCTGGAGGCTCTCGGCACGCGCCCCGTGCGCAGCCAAGCCTGTCAGTGCGGAGCCCTTGGCGTCCGCCAGCATGAGAAATTCATAATCAGTGTGTAGAAAGCTTCTCGCCCGCACGAAAAGCTGGTCAGCCAAACTGCGGACCCGTGTTGACTTAGCCACTGCTGGAGCTAGCCGGGACAACATGTCCTGTTCGTGCTCCCATCCCGGCCCTAGCGTGCACATACTGGTCATACGTGTCGCGCCTCTCTCATGGTCAAATCCCCATGTGCATCCCCCACATGCAAACGCTCAAGCTTCAGCCGCGAAGAGACAACGGAGGGTCCGCAGTTGGGCTATGCTGACCGTCGCAATGCATATGCCAACCACGTGGCCGGCGAGCAACGAGGGCTGAAAAAGAGGAAAGCACGGGCAAAAAGCCTCCTTGGACCTGTTTCGGCACCCAAGGTTTCCCAGTCAGCAGGAACGTCAAGAAGTCATACATGTTGTCAAGCCTTTGACAGGCCTAGAATGGGCATGGTAATAGGAGCTGCGGACAAGCGGGTTACAGATCGGTCTTTCCCCTTTAGAAAACGCCATACTGTCCGATATCCCCTAACAAGTAGAGCGACCGTATGGGACGGATCATAGTAGAGGCATTACAGCCGGGGATGACGCTCAGCAGCCCGGTGTTCAACGGGCGTCGTCAATGTTTGGCCGAGGCCGGGACGGTTCTCGATGAGGGCAAAATCGCCCTTCTGCAGGCTTGGGGGGTTGCAGAGGTAGAAGTCGAAGGTGTAGCGGAACTGAGCATGGAGGAGATCGAAGCACGGATGGCTCGCTCGCCCGTGCTCAGCAAACTCTCAGCGGAGATCGACGACCGTTTCTTCGGTGGGGCCTCACACGAATTTCTGCACTCATTGCGCCGCCTGATCAAGCAACTCGCGCTCGAGGAGCACAGAGAATCAGGGGAGAGCCACGATCATGGAACTGAAGCCTGACGTGCCAGTATCTCTCCAACACGTGCGCGACCTGCCGACCTTGCCGGCGGTGTATCAACGCCTGGTCGCTGTACTCGACGACCCTCGCTCCTCAGTGTGGGACGCGGAACGGATCATCCGCCAAGATCCACCAGTCACAGCCAAGGTTCTTCGCCTGGCCAACTCATCCTTGTACAGCCTGCGCGCCCCGGTCACCAGTATCGCGCAGGCGGTCCGGACGATCGGCTACGACGAGCTGCGGCAATTAGTCCTCACCACAAGCGTCATCTCTCTTTTCCAACAAGATCAAGAGCTGCCCTTCTCCTATCGGGCGTACTGGGAGCACTGCCTAGGCACGGCCGCTGCTGCACGGCAGCTGGCCCTCTATATCGGCGAAGAGCACCCGGAAGAATTTTTCGTCGCCGGGTTGCTGCACGACATTGGCAAGCTCGTCCATATGCAATATTTTCCCGAAAAGTTCCGCACTGCTCTGACTATGGCGGCGACTGAACGGTTGACCGTAGAAGCCGCCGAACAGGCCGTTTTGGGGATCTCGCATGCCCAAACGGGCGGCTTGCTCGCGCATTACTGGGGGCTCGCCCCCAGCATCCAACGAGCAGTGGCTTATCACCATGCCCCTACGATCGGAGACCTCGCAGGACTGACCTTACACCAACATGTGGTGCACTGTGCAAACATTATCAGTCACACCTTGGGTCTCGGGGCCGGCGGTAGCCACCGGCTCCCCTCCTTCGTGCCCCTGTCCTGGGAGTTGCTCCGTCTGTCCACCGGTCACCTACCACATATCATTACAGCTACCAAGAAAGAATTTTCCCAGATGGTAGCCGTCCTTTTCACGACCGATGCACCATAACGAGCAAGCCGGGAATACAGGACTGCCCCCCACTCCTACCATCCCGCAGGGGACCGAAGCCGGTCTGCGCCGCCTGCTCGTCGAGCATCAACGACTCTTCGATTACCTCGACGCGATCGAATCCTTTTGGGTGAATCTGCAAAGGCATGCTACTCCCGAACGGCTACCCGTTGACCTTCTTGCCGCGTTTCTGTCGCAGGTGGGAGACTTTTTCCCCGTCGTCCTCTCGGGTGTCTATCAGGTTCACCCGCATTCTCACGCCTTTACCCTGGAGCGCTGCTTCCCCCCCGGTTTGCGAGAGGACTTGCAGCAGGAGGCACGACAGCAGATCACGCAAGGTTATTTCGCCCTTGCCCTCAGGCGCAGCCGGCCGACTGTGAGTGCAAGTGTCTCTTTACATCGGTACCACCCGCGCGTGCGAGCGCTCATACTTGTCCCCCTGGTGACGTTACACGAGGTCCATGGCATGGCCATGATCGCTACCGAACGGGCAGAACAGGATATCGCTCTCTACGAACTCAAACTGCTGTCCCTGCTGGCCGGGCAGACAGCACTGGCCTTAGAAAGTGCGCAGCGGGAGGCCGCTCTGCAGCAACAAAAAGCGGCGTTGGAAGAAGAAGTACACCAACGTACAGTGGAGCTCGAGCAGACTCACCGAACCGTCTTGCAACTGAATACAGAGTTAGAGACCGAATTAAAAAAGGCCTTGGAGGTCAACGAACGCCTTTCCGCCGTCGATCGCATGCGGGAGAGATTGCTCGCTACCGTGTCACACGAACTGCGCACTCCACTGAGTGCCATCGTCGGCTCACTCGATATTCTTCATCAAGAATGGGGACAGACCTTGCCGTCAGAAGGGCAGAAGCTGCTCGAGATCTGCCAACGGAACAGTACCATGCTGTTGTCGCTCGTGTCCGATTTGCTCGACGTCGCAGCGCTGCGTCACAAGCAGATGGTTTTACACCCCCGTGTGCTTCCCCTTTCCTCAGTTGTCCAACAGGCATTCGCTGCTCTCGCTCCTCTGGCCCGCGCCAACGGCGTGAAGTTGCTCAACGCGGTTTTGCCCCACGTCGAGGTCTACGCGGACGAGCAGCGCTTGCAACAGATTCTGCTGAACCTGATTGGGAACGCGATCAAATTTTCGCGGAAAGACGAACCGCAGGTATTGGTGAGCGCCGTCCAAGAGGAAACGCAGACAGTGATCAGTGTGCTTGATAACGGCATCGGCATCCCGCCAGAAGAAATCGGACAGATCTTTGAACCCTTCGCCCAAGGCAACGAAAGCTCTACAGCTCCCACTAGGGGCGCCGGCCTCGGGCTCACTATTTGCAAGGCGTTAGTCGAACGTCATGGTGGCTCGATCTGGGTCGAGAGTGAAATCGGTAAAGGCAGCCGTTTTTTCTTTTCTCTGCCTCGTCAGGTACCCTAACGTGCGCAGCCGATTGCCCTAACGCTTCTCTTCCCTACCGTCGCGCCCGTCCACCGCACAACCGGCGTACAACTTCGAGGATCACCGCCGTCCCGTTTTCAAAGGCTTCACGCCGGATGCTCTCGTTCGGCTGGTGAGCCTGCTCGAGGTCTCCCGGCCCGCAGATAAGTGAGGCAATGCCGCCGAGCGCCAATTGACAGCCGTCGGTAGCAAAGGGCGCACCCCCACTCGTCTCTCTGTGAAGAATCGCGAATAACACCTGCTCCAGGGACGTGCCACGGGGGGAGAGCAAAGGGGGGACGACGAAAGGCTGACTGACTTCGATTGTCGCGTAATGATGCGGAGAGCCGTAATCGCGGCAGTCGAGGGCGTTGAGACGTCTCACGATCTCGTGATAGACCTCCAAAGGATCAGTCTGCGGCAACGGGCGGTAGCTAACAGACACCGTACATTCCTCGGCAATCATGTTCACCGCCGTCCCGCCGGTGATACGGCCAAAGTTGAGCGTGGTGTAAGGTGACTCCGGAAATAACTCGGCGAAGGCGGTGGAGCGCTGAGTGCGCAGCTCCGCCTGATAACGCCCGATGGTATCGATCACTTTCCCCGCGACGGCAATGGCATTCACTCCCTGCTCCGGCATGCTGCTATGGCCGCCGCGGCCGTGCACCGTCACTTTAAAGAGCACGACTCCCTTGTGGGTATGGAACACCTGATAGGAGGTAGGTTCGCCAATCCATGCCAGGCGCGGCCGCGGGATCTCCCCTAGCAGCTCAGTGAGACTGGGCAACAGGCGCGCTGCGCCAAGACAGCCGATCTCTTCATCAGCGGTGAAAAGGAACACCAGGGGGCGTTGTAGTGAGGCGAGGTCGAGCTGGGCTACGGCATCGAGACATTGCGCTAAAAATACTTTCATATCGGACGTGCCACGGCCGTACACACGGTGGTCGTCAATTTCTAAGCGCAACGGGTCCCGGGTCCAACCCGGCTGTCCTTCGAAAGGAACAGTATCGACATGGCCAGAAATTATCAGCCCATCGGGTTCAGCCGGGCCCGCACAGGCGAGCAAATTCGCCTTGGTGACTCCTTCAACTTCGGCACGTTGCAGTGAGACCCGCAAGCCTCGCTCATCGAAATGGGACCCGAGATACTCCATAGCCTCTACATTGCTTTTGCTGCTCACCGTGTCGAACGCCACCAAGCGTTTCGCCACCTCATAGAGATACCTATTCATACCTCTCCCTTATAGGCGACCAATAGCCCAGCGTGGCCTACCCGCCACTCCGTCTCGATCTTTACACACAAGAAAAAATAATCATAATACAAAACCGGCTCAGCCGCATGCCTGTGTCATAGCGGGGATGTTGAGTATACTGAGTTCTTGCAGGATGGCGTAGTGAT
>Ga0308420_1001839_pt1 | contig 11051 bp, 9 predicted proteins | sample HotsprSampleMS55_FD_203802 | JGI IMG/M metagenome (GOLD analysis project Ga0308420, IMG submission 203802) | Hot spring phototrophic mat microbial communities from Mushroom Spring, Yellowstone National Park, Wyoming, United States - 20090730_MS55 ... | reverse complement strand
TTCCATAAAACAAAGTCTTTTCTAGGAAAATGACTTGGAAAAGTCAGCCATAGAAGGTGAGAGCCCTGTATCCGAAAGAAAAGACTTTGTTGGAAGGTATCCCAAGTACCACGGGGCACGGCAAACCCTGTGGGAAGCTGGGTCGGTCACGATCCAAGGCTAAATACCCAAACTGACCGATAGCGCACTAGTACCGTGAGGGAAAGGTGAAAAGAACCCCAACAAGGGGAGTGAAATAGAGACTGAAACCGTTAGCTAACAAACAGAGAGAGCCCGCCGAATTAGGCGAGGTGATCTCGTGCCTATTGAAGAATGAGCCAGCGAGTGTCCGACCGTGCTTTTTGGTTTAATCCCGACTTAGTCAGGAGTAGGCCGAGCGAAAGCGAGTCCTAACAGGGCGATATTAGCGCCGTCGGACGACCCGAAACCGGGTGAGCTAACCATGGCCAGGGTGAACTCCGCCGAAAGGCGGGGGGAGGCCCGGACCCGTTGCCGGTGAAATGGCATGGGAGGAGTTGTGGTTAGGGGTAATATACCTATCGAACCCGGAGATAGCTGGTTCTCCCCGAAATATATTTAGGTATAGCCCTTGTTAAAACTTACTTCGGGGTAGAGCTACTGGATGGTTCGCCAAGCTTTAAGCGAGGCGAATCAACCAAACTCCGAATACGAAGTAAGATTAACAAGGAGTCAGTCCTGCCGGGATAAGCCGGTATGGGCAAGAGGGAAACAGCCCAGATTCCCATCTAAGGTTCCCAAATGACTCCTAAGTGTTTTCTTAAGGTCGTCAACTTCCTAAAACAGCCGGGAAGTTGGCTTAGAAGCAGCCATCTTTTAAAGAGTGCGTAACAGCTCACCGGTCTAGGAAGTTGGCGCCGTAAATGATCGGAACTTAAGGAGTCTACCGAAGATGGAACTCTTCGATGTTACGTCGAAGGGGGTAGGGGAGCGTTCCTAACGCGGTAAAGCCCCGCCGAAAGGCTGGGTGGAGCGTTAGGAAGTGAGAATGCTGGCATGAGTAGTGATTCTTTCCGGTGAAAGCCCGGAATGCCAAAAGCCTTAAGGTTTCCCTGGCAATGTCAATCAACCAGGGGTTAGTCGGAACTAATCTCGCTGTCGTTAGGCAGCGGGAGATGTACAAGCAGTTAATATTCTGCTACCTAAGAAAAGGCGTTATTACTTAATCAACGACGAGGTTTGTTGGCTCTAGCCCCGCCTTTGGCGGGGTCTAAATAGCAAGTCCTTCGACCTTGTGTTGAAGGGCGAGCTATGATGGCAATCCTTCAGCAATGAAGGAGAGTAGAGTTCAATAAGCCTCCGGGAAAAGTTGATTAAGGAGCTTTTTCTTAGACCGTACCGCAAACCGACACAGGTAGGCTGGTGGAGGACACCAAGGCATGCGGGTGAGGCCGGCTCAAGGAACTCGGCAAAAAAGCTGAGCGTAAGGTTTCCGAGATGCTCTTCCTCCGACTCGGAGGACGCAGCGAAAGTTTGCCAGCCGACTGTTTATCAAAAACACAGGTTCCTGCAAACCCGTATAGGGGATGTATAGGAGCTGAAACCTGTCCAGTGCCGGTAAGTTAAGCGCTGGGGTTGATCCCTCCAATTTGGAGGGGGAGGCTCTGGTGCAAGCTCCGGTGAACGACAGCTCTAACCTTGAGAGTTCTAAGGTAGCGTAACCCCTTGCCGGGTAAGTTCCGGCCCGCATGAAAGGTCTAACGAGCTGGCAACTGTCTTGAGCCGGTGCCCGACGAAGTTGAAATGGCTGTGAAGATGCGGCCTGCTTGCACATGGACAAAAAGACCCCGGGAGCTTTACTGAAGCTTGGCATTGGAAGAGAAAAGTTAATTGTTGAGCGTAGGAGGGACCCCTCCGTAAGGCGGGGGCCAATGAAACACCTCTCTTTAACTTTTTTCTTCCTTATCCTACCTTTGGCGGGAGACAGTGCTAGGCGGTCAGTTTAGCTGGGGCGGCTTCCTCCAAAAAGGTAACGGAGGAGCACAAAGGTCAGCTTGGTCCGGATGGAAATCGGACTGGAAGTGCATACGCATAAGCTGGCTTAACTGTGAGAGCGACCACTCGAACAGAGGCGAAAGCCGGTGTAAGTGATCCCCCGAATCGCTGTGATCGCGGTCGGGGCTTAACGGATAAAAGCTACCCCGGGGATAACAGGCTAGTCGTCTCCGAGAGTTCCCATCGACGAGACGGTTCGGCACCTCGATGTCGGCTCACCGTATCCTGGGGCTGAAGTCGGTCCCAAGGGTCGGGCTGTTCGCCCGTTAAAACGGTACGCGAGCTGGGTTCAGAACGTCGTGAGACAGTTCGGACTCTATCCTGTGCAAGCGCTTGGATTCCTGAGGGGGCACCTCGACAGTACGAGAGGACCTCGAGGTGGTAATCCCTGGTGTACCGGTTGTTTATCGCAACGCCGGGTAGCTATATTGCCATCCGATAAGCACTGAAAGCATCTCAAGTGCGAAGCGAACCCCAAGATGAGGAATCCATATTCAGCCTTCCGCAAGACTAGCGGATTGATAGGCGCTTAGGTGTATGCCAAGGCGTACTAATGGCGATCTCTCCCATCATTTTTGTTAGTTTAAAATTCGATGATTATTCTAGCGGTTGATCCTGGTTTGGAGAAATTAGGCTACGCTTTTTTTGAGATAAAAAAAAACCCAAAAAAATATTGTTACTTAACTTCAGGAATAATTAGGTCAAACAAAAAAGAAAAAAGAGAAAAGCGGCTTTTTTTTCTTTATTATTCGCTTAAAAGGTTAATCGAGAGATTTTCTCCAGAAGTTTTTGTGGTTGAAGAGTTATTCTTTTTTAAAAATAAAAAAACAATCATTCCTGTTAGTCAAGCCCAGGGAGTAATTCTTCTTTTAGCTGCAGAAATGAATATTAAAGTCCAATATCTTTCTCCTTTGGAGATTAAACAAGCAATTACTGGTTATGGAAGAGCTGATAAAAAATCTTTGGCAAAGATGATTACTCTTTCCGAAAATATTCCTCAAAAAAAAGAGGATGATGAGATGGATGCCATTGCCTGTGGTCTTGCCTACTGTTATCTTTTTTAAATTCTTCTTGAAATCCTATAATTTTGTGCTATAATATATTTTAGATCCTAAGGTTTTTAAGAGTTTTTCTTAAAAGCTTTAGGATCTTTTTTATGGGGAAAAAAATCTTTTTAGTGATTGTTTTGTTTTTATTTTTAAACCCGTTTTTTGTTTTTGGAAAAGAAGCGGGTGAATCGGCAAAAATAACTTATAATACAATATTACAAGAAGAACCAAAAACAGTTTTTTATCAAAAAGCAGCGATTAAAAATATTTTAGAAAAATATCACTCGCCTTTAATTGGTGAGGTAGATACCTTTATAAAAGTTTGTTATCAGTATCAACTTGATTGTTATCTTCTTCCCTCAATTGCCGGCATTGAATCAACTTTTGGTCAGTATCTTATTCCCTCATCGTTTAATCCTTTTGGTTGGGGTGGGGGAAAAATTTTTTTCAAAAATTTTAAAGAGGCGATTGAAAAAGTTGCCTCTGCTTTAAAAAATAACTATCTTGATCGGGGTTTAACTACCGTTGAAACAATTGGGAAAGTTTATTCTGAAAACCCCTCTTGGAGTCAAAAAGTTTTATTTTTTATTAATCAATTTAAAAAAGAAGAAGAAAATCTTCGATTGTATTTTGAAAAAAATACGGTAAAATTATAAGAATATGTATTCCTACAAAAAAAATCTTTTACCCAAAAACACAGTTGAACTAATAATTGATATCCCAAAACAAGAAATTAAAAGTGCTTATCAAAAAGCTTTTCTTTCTTTACAAAAAGAACTGACTCTTCCTGGTTTTCGAAAAGGGAGTGTCCCAAAAGAACTGGTGGAAAAAAATATAAAAAAAGAAAAAGTTTATGAAAAATTAATCGCCGATCTTATCCCAAGAATTTATGAAGAGATAATCAAAAAAGAAAATTTAACCCCTCTCTCTTTGCCCAAAATAGAACTTTTAAAAGCCAAAGAAGAGGAGGATTGGCAGATTAAAATTACTCTGGCCCAAAAACCAACCGTTGATTTAAAAAATTTAAAACAAATAGTCCAAAAGGTTAAGGCCGAACAAAAAAAAGAGGATATTTGGGTTCCAGGAAAAACACAAAAAGAAAAAGAAAATCAAGAGGTTAAAAATCAAAAACTTCTCAACCTAATTTTAAACGCTCTTTTAAAAGAAATTTCTTGTGAAATTTCTGATCTTTTAATTGAAGAAGAACTTAATCACCGATTAGCCTCATTATTAGATGATATCAAAAAAATTGGTCTTACCGTTGACGCCTATATTAAATCAAAAAATCTTACTGTCGAACAGCTAAAAGAACAATATCGAAAAGAAATCGAAGAAACATATAAGTTAGAGTTTATTCTTTTGGCAATTGCTGATAAGGAAAATATTACTGTAGAAAAACAAGATCTTGAAAAAATTTTTGTTAATCTTTCGCCTGAAGAAAGAAAAAAAGCCGAAGAAAATAGCTACTTTTACACTTCAATTCTTCGTAAACAAAAAACCCTTGATTTTCTAATTAACTTATAGTAAAATGAAATTATGAATTTTAATCTTTCTAAAAGTCAAAAAAGTCAATCTAAAATTCCTTATAAAAACCCGGCTGAGACTTTCGGGAATAATCCTTTTGATTTTGATGATGATTATTATTATTCTGAAAGAAAGATTAATCAAAAAAAAGAAAATGTTTCCCAAACAATAAGAAAAGAATTTTCTTTATTTTCATATCAAGAATATTACGAGCGGGAGTTGGTGAAAAAACAAATTAAAGAGTTGGTTGAGCAGATAAAAAAAGAAATAGAGCTTATTAAAAAAGCTGATAAAACGCTTCTTAATCAAGTTTCTGAGATTGAACATATTACGGTTGAACAGTTGCCGGAAAAACCGGGGATTTATCATGTTCGGTTTTTGGAAATTGTTCTTCGCATTCTTCAATCTCTTCGGCAAAAAATTGGTGAGTCAAAAACTTGGCTTTCAGCTATGATCTCACGCAAGAAAAAGAGAGGTTCACTATTTTTGGCCTTATCGAAGAAAAAAGGGACACAGTATTCTCTTTCCCAAGAGCTACAAACCGCTCGTTCTGTGCAATGATTTTTAGATAATTTCCTCCTTCCTTTTTCTTACAAAGGCAATCCACTCTTCAACGATCTCAAAAAGAATTTTAAATGGGGCTTCAATAATAAAATCAAAGAGGAAAATAAAAAAGTTAAGTTTAGCAATTTCCTGACTAAAAAACTTTCCCAAAGAAAGAATGGGCATAAAGAAAAAATCAACCAAAGGAGTAAAAACACTTTCTTTTTCAGAAAGTTTTAACTCATTAACAGATTGTTTTATACGATAAGAAAAAAATGTGACCACCGAAACAAAAAAAATAAAAATCGCTTCGCTTATAAGGTTAAAATTTAACTGGGTTAAAACTTCATGGATTAAACTAAAAGTGATCAAAAAAGTCAGCGAATAAAAAACAGTAAAACCAAAAATTAAAATTGATTTTTTTATCTTTCTCCTTTTAGTAAACAAAGAAACGGTTTTTTCAAAGGTTTGATCTTTGTTTATAATTTCAATTAATCTTTGAAAGATTCGTTTGGTATTTTCTTCATCAGGCATTTGGAAAGAAAGGACAATTAAAGCCATTAAAATTGGTGGAAAAAGAGTGTTTATAGTAATAGACCGAAAATCAACTGTCCCATAAAAATAATTGGACAAGGGAAACTCTAAAATTAAGGCAAAAATCATTTTGGTTAAAAAGATGTAAATAAAAGCTCGGATGGCTAAATTGCGGATTCTGGTTGCTAATTGTTGATATTTTTCTCGGCAAAGAAGATCAACGGTATTTTTTATTTTTTCTTGATCGGTAAGGATACTTTCAATTTCATCAATCTTTTTCTCAACAACATCAAAAAAAATAATAAAAGGAGGAAGATTTTTTTTAATAAATTTAGAAAGAATATCGATATAAGGACTTTTAATAAACTCATCAATCCGTTTAAAAATCTCTGGAAGTTTGGGAATTAGTTTTTCCAATTCTTCTTTACTATACTCACTTAAAGGTTGGTAAAAAGTAATAAAAAGACGATAACGTTGGTAGGAACGATCACTTTTTCGAAAAACTTTTTCTAAGGCAGCCAAAAAAATAGCATCTTTTTGGGCTTCGTTAATTTCTTCAATCTTTATTTTTTTTCGCAATACTTGATAAATGTAAAAAGTTTTTGCTGCTTGTTTTTGGGCTTTTTCAGGGGATAAGGTTTCTTCGATCTCTGAAGTTAAAAGATCAAAAATAAACTCGTTTAAATAAAATTGGCTTTCTGACGGTCGACCAATAATTAATTTTTTTCTTACTTTCAAGTAAGTATCAATAATCTTTTGGACTTTTACAACATCGTCTTTGCCAAAACTGCCATTATCAAAATATCTGGCCCAAAGCAGTTCCCGAAGAAGATTTTCCGCCTCATCAAAACCTTCTGGATTTATCGCCAATCGTCGTTTTAAAATTCTTTCAATGGCTGCTCGAAGAATCAGATGATCATCGCGAAATTCTACCGCATTACGCATTTTTTCATAAACTAAGGCAAAAAAAGAAACGGTTTGGGAAACCTCAATTTTGGAAAGGTCATCGGGTCTTGGACGAGGCTTTATCGATTTTAAGGTAGAAATTAAAGCTAAAGTATATTGTGAAAGCGCAGTTTTTTCTGTCTCATTCATAGAATGTTTCTATTATACCATTTTTTATTTTTATTTAAGTTTGAAGTTAGTGTTTTTTAAGACCCAAAGACAAAAGAAGATTGATTAATTTTTGGGTTTTTTCTTCAACCTCATTTTTATCAAAGCCCTCGACATTCAATCGCAAAAGTGGTTCGGTATTGGAAGCACGAATGTTAAAACGTAAATCACCATAAGAAACTGACAATCCATCAAGCCAAGAAATTTCCCTATCGGTAAAATTTTTAGCCACTTTTTCCAAAATTTCTTTTGGAGAAACATTTTCTTCTCTTATAAAATTAATTTCACCCGATTCATGAGCGGTTTTGATTTCTTCTTTCAATTTTGAAAATGGTTTATTTTTTTCCGAAAGAATCTGAAGAATCAAAAGAATAACGCGGATAGAACTCTCTCCCCCTCCAATTTCTTCAAAGTAATAATGACCGGAAGATTCACCGGCAAAAACCGCTTTTTCTTCGTTTAGTTGTTTGGTAATCAAAGCATGGCCAACCGGAGAAATACTCAAAATTCCCCCAAGCTTTTCTACTTGGTTTTTAACATTTAAGATATAGCGGATATCAACCAAAACTTTACTTTTTGGTTTTAAAGCAAAAATTTTTTCTAAGATTAAAGAGGTGGTTAAAGTAGCCGGAACAATTTTTCCTTTTTCATCAACAAAAAAAATTCGATCGGCATCACCATCAATCATAATCCCCAAATCCGCTTTTTTTTCAACCACTTTTTTCTGCAAATCTTGCCACAAATCAAACTGAAGAGGATCGGCTTGATGGGCGGGAAAATTACCATCTAAATAGTCATTTATCATCTCAATCTCAAGCGGCAGTTTTTCTTTTAGTTTATTAAAATATAAAATCCCCATGGCGTTGGCCGGATCAACAATTAATTTTAATTTTTTTAAATTGTTAATTTTTAAATCAGAAAAAGCGGTTTCAATCTCAAAATCAACCGCATCCCAAACCTCAATTACTTGACCAGAAAAGCTACTTTTTGCCTTAATAAAGTTATTATTTAATGCTCTTTCTTTGATTTCGTTCATTCCGGTATTTTTTCCTACTTTAATTAATTTTTTTCCATCTTTTACCGCAATTTTTATCCCATTGTAGTCTTTGGGATTGTGAGAGGCGGAAATTTGAATGCCAAAATCGGCATTAAAACGAAAGATGGAAAAGTAAACGGTAGGTGTTGGGACTAAGCCAAGATCATATATGGTTGTCCCATATGATAAAAAAACTTTTTTTATTCTTTCAAAAATTACTAGTGAGGAAAAACGCATATCACGGCCCAAAACCAAAGTTAATTTTTCTTTTTGAAGATTTTCGATCAAAAAACTGGCAATGGCTTTGGCAATTTGATCGATGTTTTTTTCGTTAATATCCTTGGGCCAAAGACCGCGGATATCATAGGATTTAAAAATATTTGGATTGATCATAGGTTTTTATGATAACAAATAAGTAAATAATAATTCAAGCGATTCTTTTAAATCAAAAGGGGCACTTCCTGTTTTAATCTTTTTTTCTATATTAAAAAGACTTTCATAGAATTTAATTAGTTTTTCTTTTGGCCAAAGTTTTGCTTGAAAATTAAGTTTTCTAAACTGCCAAGATTGAAGGTTTTCTATTTTCTGATTAAATTTTATTTGTAAAAGCTGGCGGATTCTTTTGGTAATCATGTAAAAAATCAGTTCTTCAGGAATTTTTTTACTTAAAAGAGTAAAACTTTTGATAAAAGAACTAAGATTTTTTGGATATAGATCATCTAAAAGATTAAAGATTGAGGTTGGGAGTTTAAATTCTTTGACTGCAGCCTTTTTATCGGCAATTTTTAACTCTCGTTTTTCTAAATCTTCTTCAAAATCAATTAAAATAAGAGTCTCATCGTCGATAATTTTTTCAATGATTTTTTTTTGTTTTTCATTTTTTTTGTTAATTTTTTTATTAAGATTTCGGGTAAAAAAAGCTTTTTTTTGAGAAAAAAGTGAAAGATTGTCTTTTTGCCAAAAGATAATTTCTTCAAATTGTTGGGGATCAATTTCAATTGCCTCAAAACCCGCTTTTTTTAAGCGATTCTTTTCATCCAAAAAATATTGGTAGGCTTCAATGGTATTTTGACCACAAATGATTTTTAACATATTCTTTAATTGGCGCCAATTTTTCCCAAAATACAACTGGCATACAACGCTCCTTTTTTTAATGATTTTACTAAATCTTTTGAGGCTAAAAACTCACTGATAAATCCCGCAGTAAATCCATCGCCAGCGCCGGTGGTATCTAAAATTTTAGCTGGTTTTAACGCTTTTTGAAAAAAAACCTTTCCTTGATAATAAGCATAACTTCCTTTTTCGCCATCAGTGATGACAACAATTTTTTCTTTTAAATAGGGAATATACCATGAAATTACATCTTCATAAAAATGGATATCAGCGTATTGGGCTTTGACTAATTCCGAAAACTCATGGGCGTTTACGATTAAAACATCAACTTCTTCCAAAATTTCTTTGATTTGATTTTTAGGCCGACGACAATCAAAAACACCTAAGTTAACTATTCGCATAATATGATGTTTTTTTAAAAACTTTAAAAATTTTACTCTTTGGGTTAAAGAGACCTCAGGCAGATTGCCAAGGTAGACCATTTTCGTTTTAGTTATTCCAATTAAAGGATTGGTAGAAGAAAAAAGATGTTGATGGGGGGTGCTGTAGTGAAGAATAGTTCGTTCTCCTTTTTGGGTTAGTAAAATAGTTGAGAGATTATAATAATTGTCTTCAAAATCAATTAGATTTAAAGAGATTTGATGGTCTTTTAAATAGTCAACAATAATTTTTTTAAAAGGATTATTACCGATTTTTCCCAAAAGACCAACCTTATAACCGTGTTTGGCAACGCCAATGGCAACATTGGCCCCACCGCCACCGACTGAAAGATAAAAATTTTCTGCCTGGTATTTCCCTCCCAAAGCCAAAGCAAAACGATTGTCTTTGAAGGTAAAACTTTTTCCTAGAAAGCACAAATCAACGCTTATTGTTCCAACCGAAATCAAATCATACATAATAAAATGATAATCATTTAGAATTTAAATGTCAAAAAAATATTAAACAAAAGTAATAAAAATACGAATGATACGAATAAATATGCGAATGATGCGGATATGAAAAAGAGATAAATAGAGATAAGTAGAGATAAATAGAGATTGGAAGATTGAAATTAGTGTAAATATTGTGTAAAAATAGTGTAAATGTATTGTAAACGTTGTGTAACAAGTAGAAATAAATATAATGTCAATCTACCAATGGAATGCTAATCAATAATCTACGGATATGTGAATAAGAGTCGGATAAATCAGAAAAAAGAAGTAAAAAATTTTCCTTTTCTCAAAAAATTCTCACGATCGTGATTTTTATTTGACATAAAATAACGATTAATACCTTCGAGGTGTTATAGATTTTTATTACTTTATTGTCATGTCAGTTTTTGTGAAAGGTAAAAGTCTATATAATTGATACATTATTATCATCTCAGTAGATTCCTGATTGAATAAGGAATAACAAATAAATTAACGTTTAACGTTGAACATTTAATGTTTAATATTTTACGTTACACTTTTTTAATCTTGAGTTTTTTTCAAAAATTATTTATATTAAATCTATATGACCCAAAAAAAATTAATTGTTTGGTTTGATGAGATTAACAAAGAGGATGTTCCTTTGGTTGGAGGAAAAGGAGCAAACTTAGGAGAAATGACGCAAGCGGGTTTGCCGATTCCTTTTGGTTTTGTTCTAACCTCCAACGCTTATTTTGAATTTTTAAATCACAACCATCTTATGCCCAAGATTAAAACTTTTTTATCCCATGTTAATGTGGAAAATCCGGTTGAACTTCATCAAGCCTCTTCCCATATTAGAAAACTTATTGAAGATGGTGAAATTCCTAAAAATTTAATAAAAAAAATTATTTATTTTTACGATCATCTTTCCCTAAAAGAAGAGAGAAAACCGTTGACTTTTTGGCATTTAGCCACTCATAAAATTAAAAACTTATATCAACCACCTTTAGTTGCAGTTCGTTCTTCGGCAACAGCCGAAGATTTACCTGATGCTTCTTTTGCTGGTCAACAAGAGACTTATTTAAATATCAAAGGAGAAGCTCAGCTTCTTTTGACAATTAAAAAATGCTGGTCTTCTCTTTTTACGGAAAGAGCTATTTTTTATCGACAAACCAAAAACTTTGATCATTTTAAAGTGGCTTTGTCGGTAGTAGTTCAAAGGATGGTTCAGTCGGA
>Ga0308420_1001834_pt1 | contig 11064 bp, 8 predicted proteins | sample HotsprSampleMS55_FD_203802 | JGI IMG/M metagenome (GOLD analysis project Ga0308420, IMG submission 203802) | Hot spring phototrophic mat microbial communities from Mushroom Spring, Yellowstone National Park, Wyoming, United States - 20090730_MS55 ... | reverse complement strand
TCGGTTGAGATGCGCGACAATCCGCTGCTCGATTTTTCCGGTCTGCCGCGCTACAGCGACATCCGTCCGGAGCATGTCGCGCCGGCGATCGCGCGGCTTCTGGAGGATGCGCGTACCACGGTGCGCGCGGCCGAAGACGCCGAGCCCACCTGGGATGCGCTGGTGGCCCCGCTCGACGATGCGAACGAGCGGCTTGCGCGCGCCTGGGGATGCGTCGCGCACCTGCACGCGGTCGCCGACGCACCCGCGCTGCGCGAGGCCTACAACGCGAGCCTGCCGGAGGTGACCGGATACTGGACGGCGCTGTGGCAGAACGAGCGGCTGTACGCGCGCTATCGGGCGCTCGCCGCCTCGCGCGGGTTTGCCGCGCTCTCGGTCTCGCGACGACGCGTGGTGGAAAACGCGCTGCGCGACTTCCGCCTCGCCGGTGCGGCGCTCGCCCCCGAGGCGAAGCGCCGCTTCGCGGAGATCCAGAAGGAGCTCGCGAGCCTCGCCGCGAAGTTCTCCGAAAACCTGCTCGATGCGACGAACGCGTTCGCGCTCTTCGTCGAGGACGACGCGCGTCTGGCCGGCATCCCCGCCGACGCGCGCGAGGCGGCGCGCGAGGCGGCACAGAAGGAAGGCCGTGCGGGCTGGAAATTCACGCTGCACATGCCCTCCTACCTCGCGGTGATGCAGCACGCCGAGGACCGCGCGCTGCGCCAGGAGATGTACCGCGCGAGCGCCACGCGCGCGTCCGAATTCGGGCCACCGGAGCTCGACAACACACCGCTCCTCGGCCGCATCCTCGCGCTGCGGCGCGAGGCGGCGCGGCTTCTCGGTTACGCGAACCACGCCGAGGTCTCGCTGGTGCCGAAGATGGCGAGGAGCCCGCAGGAGGTGATCGCGTTCCTGCGCGCGCTCGCGCGCCGCGCGCGCCCGTTCGCCGAGCGCGAGGCACAGGAGCTGCGTGAATTTGCGCGCGAACGGCTCGGCATCGCGCAGCTCGAGGCCTGGGATGTCGCCTTCGCCTCCGAGCGGCTGCGCCAGGCGCGCCATGCCTTTTCCGACGAGGAGGTGAAGCAGTACTTTGCGCTGCCGAAGGTGATGGAGGGGCTCTTCCGGCTTGCCGGCACCGTGTTCGGCATCGAGATCGTGGAGGCCCGCGCACCGACCTGGCACGAGGAGGTGCGGTTCTACGAACTCCGCGAGCGCTCCGGCGAGCCGGTCGGATATCTCTACACCGACCTCCACGCGCGCGAGACCAAGCGCGGCGGTGCCTGGATGGACGAGGCGATCGCGCGGCGCCGGCGCCGCGACGGCGCGCTCCAGCTCCCGGTGGCCATCCTCGCCTGCAACTTCGCGCGCGGGGTGGGCGGCCGGCCGGCGCTGCTTTCGCACGAGGACGTGCTCACGCTCCTGCACGAGTTCGGCCACTGCCTGCACCACCTCCTCACGCGCGCCGAGGAGCTCGGCGTCTCGGGTCTCGCCGGCGTCGAGTGGGACGCGGTCGAATTCCCGAGCCAGTTCATGGAGAACTTCGGCTGGGAGTGGGAGGTGCTGCGCGAACTCGGCGCGCACGTCGAAAGCGGCGAGCCGCTGCCGCGCGCGCTCTTCGAGCGCCTGCGCGCGGCGAAGAATTTCCAGGCGGGGCTCGCGATGCTGCGCCAGGTGGAGTACGCGCTCTACGACATGCGGCTGCACGCCGAATACGATCCCGCCGCCGACGCCGGCGGTGCGGGCGTGCTGCGGCTCCTGGAGGAGGTGCGCGAGGAGGTCGCGGTGCTGCGACCGCCTGCCTGGAACCGCTTTCCTGCGAGCTTCTCGCACATCTTCGCCGGCGGCTATGCCGCCGGCTACTACGGCTACAAGTGGGCCGAGGTGCTTTCGGCCGACGCCTGGAGCGTGTTCGAGGAGCGCGGCGCGCTCGATCGCGAGGCGGGCGCGCGCTTTCGCGACGAGATCCTCGCCGTCGGCGGCTCGCGCCCGGCGGCGGAATCCTTCCGCGCCTTTCGCGGCCGCGACCCGGATCCGGAGGCGCTCTTGCGCCAGAGCGGCCTCGTCGGCGCCTGAGCCGGCGTGCGCATCGCCACCTGGAACGTCAATTCGGTGCGCGTACGGCTCGTGCAGCTCCTCGAGTGGCTCGCGCGCGCGGCACCCGACATCGTGTGCCTGCAGGAGACGAAATGCGAGGATGCGCGCTTTCCGCGCGCGGAGCTCGAGGCCGCAGGCTACCGCTGCGCGTTCGCCGGCGAACGCGCATACAACGGCGTCGCGATCCTCGCGCGCGAAGACCCGGCGGACATTCAGGAAGGCATCGGCGGTTTCGCCGACGGCCAGAAGCGCGTTCTCGCGGCGAGCGTGGCCGGCGCCCGCGTCGTCTGTGTCTATTGCCCGAACGGCCAGGCGGTCGGCTCGGACAAGTACCGCTACAAGCTCGCGTGGTACGCCGCGCTGAAGGACCACCTCGCGGCCGAGCTCGCGCGCCATCGCGCGCTGGTGGTGGCCGGAGACTTCAACGTCGCACCCGAGGACCGCGACGTGCACGACCCCGCGGCGAGGGAAGGCGAGATCCACTGCTCGGCGCCGGAGCGCGCCGCCTGGCGCGCGCTCCTCGCCCTCGGGCTCGAGGACGCGTTCCGGCTCTTTCCCCAGCCGGAGAAGAGCTACACCTGGTGGGACTACCGGGCCGGGGCGCTGCGCAGAAACGCCGGGCTGCGCATCGACCACATCCTCCTCTCGGCGCCGCTGGCACGTCGCTGCACCGCCTGCAGCATCGACCTCGCGCCGAGGAAGCTCGCGCGCCCTTCGGACCATGCGCCGGTGCTCGCCGATCTCGCCGCAGCGTGAAGAATGTCCTTGCCATCGGCCGCCCGCCGCAGGATGATGGATGTCCGATGGAGCGCGCGGCCGACGGCGGCGGGATCGGCTTCCGGCGCTGGTACGAGCGCAGGCTGATCGAGGGGCATGCCTGGCTCGTCACCGGTGTGCTTTGCCTCGTCGCGGCGTTCGCGTCGTTGGAGGCGATGAGCTTCCGCGGCGCCCCGGCGGCTTTGCTCGGCTGGGCCGTGCTGATGTTCGGCGCCGGAGCGTTGGCGATCCACGGCTTCGGCCGCTACCAGTCGATCCTGCAGGAAGCCGAGCGGCTCGCCGACTGCTCGACGTGCCCGGCATGCAAGGCCTACGGCCGGTTCCGGGTGCCGCGGCTCGCCGACGGCGCGCCGTTCGAGGCGCACTGCATGCGCTGCGGCCACCGCTGGCGCATCGAGTGATCAGTCGACGAGATCGTAGGCGGGCAGCGTCAGGAACTCGACGAACTCTCCGGCGGTGAGTCGGTCGAAGAGCGCTGCCGCCTCTTCGTACCTTCCTGCCTTCCAGGCGTCCTCGCCGAGGTGAGCGCGCACTTTCGGCAGTTCCTCGGAGAGCAGGCTCCGGAAGAGTTCGACCGTCACCTTGCGCCCGTCCTCGAGCACGCCCTTCGGCGAGCGGATCCACTGCCAGATCTGCGAGCGCGAGATCTCGGCGGTCGCGGCATCCTCCATCAGGTTGAAGACTGGCACGCAGCCGTTGCCGGCGAGCCACGCCCCGAGATACTGGATGCCGACCGAGATGTTATTGCGCAATCCCGCCTCGGTGATCGGCCGTTCGGGTCGGAAGTCGAGCAGATCCTTCGCGCTCACGTTCACGTCCGGGCGCTGGCGCGTGTACTGGTTCGGCTGCGGCATGTGCTCGTCGAACACCGCGCGCGCCACCGGCACCAGGCCTGGATGCGCGACCCAGGTGCCGTCGCAGCCGTCGGTGACTTCGCGCAGCTTGTCCTGGCGCACCTTTTCGAGCGCCTGTGCATTCGCCTCCGGGTCGTTCTTGATCGGGATCTGGGCGGCCATTCCGCCCATCGCGGGTGCGTTGCGCCGGTGACAGGTCTTGACCAGCAGCAGCGCGTAGGCGCGCATGAACGGCGCGGTCATCGTCACCTGCGCGCGGTCGGCAAGGCAGAAGTCGGGGTTGGCGCGGAGCTTCTTGATGCAGGAGAAGATGTAGTCCCAGCGGCCGATGTTGAGGCCAGCCGAATGCTCGCGCAGCTCCCACAGGATCTCGTCCATCTCGAAGGCGGCGGGCAGGGTCTCGACGAGGCAAGTCGCCCGGATCGAACCGCGCGGCAGCCCGAGCGCGTCCTGCGCGGCGCGGAAGATGTCGTTCCAGAGCCGCGCCTCGAGGTGCGATTCCATCTTCGGCAGATAGAAGTACGGGCCCGAGCCCCGGGCGAGGAGTTCGCGCGCGTTGTGGAAAAAGTAGAGCGCGAAGTCGAAGATCGCACCGGAGACCGGTTCGCCGTCGACGCGCAGATGCTTCTCGACGAGATGCCAGCCCCGCGGCCGAACGATCAGCACCGCGGTCCTTTCGTTCAGACGATAGGACTTGCCCGCCTGTTCGAACGCGATCGTGCGCCGCACAGCGTCGCGCAGGTTGATCTGCCCCTCGACCATGTTCGCCCACGTCGGGCAGTTGGCGTCCTCGAAATCGGCCATGAAGGTGGAGGCGCCCGAGTTGAGCGCGTTGATCACCATCTTGCGGTCGGTGGGACCGGTGATCTCGACCCTGCGGTCGAGGAGGTCGGCGGGCTGCGGCGCGACCGTCCAATCGGACTCCCGGATCGCGCGCGTCTCGGGGAGAAAATCGGGAAGCTTTCCTGCGTCGAAGGCCCTCTGCCGCTCGGCACGCAGCGCGAGCAGCTCGCGGCGCCTTCGCTCGAAGCTGCGGTGCAGCGTGGCCACGAAATCGAGCGCCTCGGGCGCGAGGATGTCTGCATACGCAGGCTTCATCGCGCCGGTGACGGAAATACCTTGCGGAATCGGAGCGCAGAGTTGCACGGGAGTTCGGAGCTCGTGGAAGTGCGTAGATTCTAGGGAGCCGCTTTCCGCACCGCAATATGAAATCGGGTTGCGCCGCCGGATTGCGCGAAACCGATTTGCGACGTACGCTTTTTACCGTAATACGAGCCACCGTTTCACATCATGAAATCGCGTTGCGACGTTCTCGTCCTCGGTGCCTCCTACGGATCGCTGCTCGCGACCAAGCTCCTCCTCGCCGGGCACGACGTGCGGCTCGTCTGCCTGCCGGCCGAAGCCGAACTCCTGAACCGCGAGGGGGCGCGCGTGCGCATGCCCGCGAAGGGGCGCGACGGTCTGGTCGAAGTGCGATCGCGTGCGCTCGCCGGAAAGCTGGTGGCGGGCAGTCCCGCCGAGGCCGATCCTTCGGCGCACGACCTGGTGGTGCTCGCGATGCAGGAGCCGCAGTACGCCGCGCCCGGGGTGCGCGAACTCCTCGGCGCGATCGCGCGCGCGCGCCTGCCCTGCCTGTCCATCATGAACATGCCACCGCTGCCGTATCTTGCGCGCATCCCGGGGCTTGCGCTCGAACCGCTGCGCGGTTGTTACACCGACGCCGCGCTCTGGGACGGATTCGATCCGGCATGCATGACGCTCTGCAGCCCCGATCCGCAAGCCTTCCGCCCGGCCGGAGAGCCGCCGAACGTGCTGCAGGTGAGCCTGCCGACGAATTTCAAGGCAGCGCGATTTCCCTCGGAGGCGCACACCGCGCTGCTGCGCCGTCTCGAGGCCGACATCGAGGCCGCGCGCTTCGAGCACGGCGGCGAGAGGCTCGAGCTGCCGGTGAAGCTCAGGGTGCACGAATCCGTGTTCGTGCCGCTCGCGAAGTGGGCGATGCTGATCGCGGGCAACTACCGCTGCGTCAGCGCCTCGGGTCCGCGCTCGATCCGCGACGCGGTGCACGGCGATCCGGCCGCCGCGCGCGAAGTCTACGACTGGGTGGTCAACCTCTGCCTTGCGCTCGGCGCCTCCGCCCAGGATCTCGTGCCGTTCGAGAAGTACGCCGCGGCGGCGCAGAACCTCGCGAGCCCGTCGTCCGCGGCGCGCGCGCTCTACGCCGGAGCGGTGCGCATCGAGCGCGTGGACCGGCTGGTACAGGCGATCGGCGCTTCGCGGGGCATGCGGCTTGCCGCGCTCGACGAGATCGTCGCGCGGGTGGATGCGAAGCTGCAAGAGAACCGTCGCGCCCTGGCGCAAGCGCAGCGCACCCCCGCCTGAACTCAGTCTTCCTCGGGCCCGGTGCGGATTCCGAGCTCCTGGATCTTGCGCGTGATCGTGTTGCGGCCGATTCCGAGGAGGCTCGCCGCCTCGATACGGCGACCCCCGCTGCGCGCGAGCGCGCACTCGATGAGCGTGCGCGCGAACTCGCGCGCGAGCGCATCGAAAATCGCCGGCTCGCCGCGCGCAAGGCGCCGCTCGGCCTCGCGCGCGAGCGCCGCCGCCCAGTCGGTGGCCGAAGCTGGCGCGGACGCCGCACGTGCCTCGTCGCGGAACTCCGGCGGCAGATCGGCCGCTCCGATCACCTGCCCGGGCGCCATCACCGTGAGCCAGTGGCAGAGGTTCTCAAGCTGGCGCACGTTGCCCGGAAACTCGTGCCTCGCAACCAGCGCGAGCGCCTCCTCCGAGAGCCGCTTCGGCTCCACGCCGAGTTCGCGCGCGCTCTTCGCCAGAAAATGGCGCACCAGGACCGGGATGTCCTCGCGCCGCTCGCGCAGCGCCGGAAGCCGGATGCGGATCACGTTCAGCCGGTGATAGAGGTCCTCGCGGAAGAGCCCCTCCCGGACGCGCGCCTCGAGATCGTGGTGGGTGGCGGCGATCACCCGCACGTTGGCCCGAAGCTGCTGGTGCCCGCCGACGCGGTAGAAGGTGCCGTCGGCCAGCACGCGCAACAGCCGCGTCTGCAGCTCCGGCGCCATGTCGCCGATCTCGTCGAGAAAGAGTGTCCCGCCTTCGGCCTGCTCGAAGCGCCCGCGGCGGGTGGCGAGCGCCCCGGTAAACGAGCCGCGCTCGTGTCCGAAGAGCTCGGATTCCAGAAGATCCTTCGGCATCGCCGCGGTGTTGATCGCGACGAACGGCATCGCGGCGCGCGCACTGTGCCGGTGCAGAGCGCGCGCGACCAGCTCCTTGCCGGTGCCCGATTCGCCGGTGAGCAGTACCGTCGCGCTCGATTGCGAAAGCCGGCCGATCGCGCGGAACACCTCCTGCATCGCCGGCGCCTGGCCGAGGATCTCGGGCGCCTGCGCGAGGGGTTCGAGCGCCGCCTCTTCGCGCCGGCTTTCCTCCAGGGCGCGGCGGATCAGCTCCACCGCCCTGTCGACGTCGAAAGGCTTCGGTAGGTATTCGTAGGCGCCGCCGTGAAACGCCGCCACCGCCGAGTCGAGATCCGAATACGCGGTCATGACGATCACCGGCACGCCGGGGTAGCGCTGCTTGACAGCCTGCAGGAGCTCCAGCCCCGAGGCGCCTGGCATGCGGATGTCGGAGACGAGCACCCGCGGTGCTTCGCTCGCGAGCGCTTGCATCGCCTCGCGCGCCGAGGCGAAAGAGCTGAACGGGATGCCTTCCCGGCCGAGCGCCTTCTCGAACACCCAGCGGATCGAGCGGTCGTCGTCCACGATCCAGACCGGTTTCATGGCAGTGGCAGCAGCATCCTGAACACTGTGCGCCCGGGCCGGCTCTCGAACCCGATCGCACCGCCGTGGTTGTGCACGTACGCCAGCACGAGCGAAAGCCCGAGGCCGCTGCCGCCTTCGCGCGCCGACACGAGTGGCGTGAACAGGCGGTCGCGGATTTCCTCCGGGATTCCGGGGCCGTCGTCCACCACTTGCAATTCCAGTGCCAGGCGGTGCAACCGGCGCTGGATCGTGACCTGGCGGGCGACGCGCGTGCGCAGCACCACGGTGCCGCCCCGCACTGCGTTCCCGGACGAGACGAGCGCCTGCGCGGCGTTGCGGGCGAGGTTGAGCACCGCCTGCACCAGCTGCTCGAAGTCCCCGGGCAGCTCCGGCAGGCTCGGATCGTAGTCGCGCACGATGCGTACCGAATCCGGGAATTCCGCGAGCACGAGACTTCTCACGCGGTCGAGCACCTCGTGGATGTTGACCGGCGCAAGGCGCGAGGTGCGCTGCGGCACGAGGAGCCGGTCGAGCAGCGCCTGCAGGCGGTCGGCCTCCTTGATGATGACGCGCGTGTACTCGCGCAGTTCGGGGCGCTCGAGTTCGCGCTCGAGAAGCTGCGCCGAGCCGCGCAGCCCTCCGAGCGGATTGCGGATCTCGTGGGCGAGGTTGCGAATCAGCTCGCGCGCCGCCGCGCGCTGGTCGCGCGCTCGCTCCTCGCTCGCAAGCCGCATCTGCTCCTCGATCGGGCGCAGCTCGACGAGCAGCGCGCAACCGGGAAGTTCGACGCGCGTCACCACGCAGGAAAGTGGAACCGGAGCGCGTTCCGGGCGCAGCTGGTGGATCTCCCGCGCGCGCCAGTCCCAGTGCGCGCCGAGCGCCTCGCGGAGCATCGCCTCGAGCTCGGTGCCCTCGGCGAAATGCGCTGCGAACCGCCCTCCGAGAAGGCCCTTCGCGCCGGCGCCGAACAGGCTTTGCGCCGCCGGGTTGGTGTAGCGCACAACGAGCGCCTCGTCGAGCACGACGACGGCGGTGGCGAGAAGCTCCAAGCCGGCGAAAGGGTCGGCGGACATCGGCCGGTCGGTCGGCAGACGCGCTAGCGGGGAAGGTTGGCGATCTCGCGCCGCAGCGCTTCGATGTTTTTCTCGTGCACCTCGACCGCGTCGCGGAAAGGTCGCAGCCGCTCCTGCATCCGCGGGGAACCCCTGTCCTCCCCGGTGCGGATCGCCTCCTGTTCGGCGAGGCGGCGTTTTGCGTCCTCGAGCATCGCCTGTTCCTGCGCCAGCTCGCGCTCGAGCGTCTCGCGCTGCTTCGCCCGCGCGGCCATGCGCTCGGCCGGCGACTCCTTCGGAAAGCCGGCGGGCGCCGCCGGCTTCGCCGCCGGTTTCTGCGCCGGCAGCCCCGGGACCACCGTCACCCGCTGCTGGTGCACGATGCGGCATTCGCGACCGACCGTATCCGCCTGCTGGTTGGTGAGAATGGTGCGGCCGTCCGCATCTCTGCAGTTCCAGAGCGTTTCCACCGCTGGCTGCTGGGCGTGCGCCGGCGCGGCCAGGATCGCCGGCAGGGCCAGCCGCCACAGCGTGCGCATCGCGAGAAATCGTCCGAGAGACCTTCCGCAAGTCTATGCCACGCTTCGGTCTTCGGGCAAACGAGGCGCACGAAAAGGGCGGGGCCGCGCCCCGTCCCTTTCCGCCCGCCCGGACCGGCGAGCCGCCGGCTACAGGCTGTAGTACATGTCGAACTCGACCGGATGGGTGGTCATGCGAAAGCGCGTGAGCTCCTCTTCCTTCAGCGCGATGTAGGACTCGAGGAAGTCCTCGTCGAACACCCCGCCCTTGGTGAGGAAAGCGTGATCGGCGCGCAGGTTCGCGATCGCTTCCTCGAGCGAGGCGCACACCTGCGGCACCTTCGCCGCCTCCTCCGGGGGCAGGTGGTACATGTCCTTGTCGATCGGATCGCCCGGATGGATCTTGTTCTGCACGCCGTCGAGACCCGCCATCAGCATCGCGGCAAACGCGAGATAGGCGTTCGCCGTCGGGTCCGGAAAGCGCACTTCCACGCGCCGCGCCTTCGGGCTCGCGACGTACGGGATGCGGCAGGCGGCCGAGCGGTTCCGCGCCGAGTACGCGAGGTTGATCGGCGCCTCGAACCCCGGCACCAGCCGCTTGTAGGAGTTCGTACCGGGGTTGGTGATCGCGTTCAACGCCTTCGCGTGCTTGATGATGCCGCCGATGTAGTAGAGCGCGAACTCGGAGAGGCCCGAATACAGATTTCCAGCGAAGAGATTGTTTCCGCCCTTCCACACCGACTGATGCACGTGCATCCCCGACCCGTTGTCGCCGACGATCGGCTTCGGCATGAAGGTCGCCGTCTTGCCGTAGGACGCGGCGACGTTCCACACGGTGTACTTGAGAATCTGCATCCAGTCCGCGCGCTGCACGAGCGGAGCGAAGCGCGTGCCGACCTCGTTCTGGCCGGCGGCCGCCACCTCGTGGTGATGCACCTCGACCTCCACGCCCTGCTTTTCCAGCGCGAGCGCGATCGCGTTGCGGATGTCGAGCAGGCTGTCCGTCGGCGGCACCGGGAAGTAGCCGCCCTTCACCGGCGCACGGTGGCCCATGTTTCCGGATTCGTACTCGATTCCGGACGACCAGGGCGCCTCCTCCGACTTGATCTTCACGAAGCAGCCCGACATGTCCACATTCCAGGTGACGCTGTCGAAGATGAAGAACTCGGGCTCCGGACCGAAATAGGCGACATCGCCGAGCCCTGTGGACCGGAGATAGGCCTCGGCGCGCTTGGCGATACCGCGCGGGCAGCGGTTGTAGGGCTTTCCGTCTGCCGGTTCGATCACGTCGCAGGTGAGGTTGAGCATCGGCTCGTCGCTGAACGGATCCAGACGCGCGGTCGAGGCGTCGGGCATCAGCAGCATGTCGGACGCCTGGATGCCTTTCCAGCCGGCGATCGAGGACCCGTCGAACGCGTGGCCATGCTCGAATTTCTCCCGAGTGAAGTACCTCGCCGGTACCGTCACGTGCTGCTCCTTGCCCCGCGTGTCGGTGAACCGCAGGTCCACGAACTTGACTTCCTTGTCCTTGATCAGCTTGAAAACGTCATCGGGCGTCATCGCCATCACGGCTCTCCTGAAGAAGGAATGATGAAAAGGGGCCGGACGCGCCGGCCGAGCGTGACGAAACGAGCAGGATCCATGCCACGCCAGCGGGCTCCTGCAAGCCTGTACGCTGACCAACTCGGTGCAATTGTACCCAGATTCGTTGCACCACATCGGTGCCTTCACTTCTTTTTCGCACCGTGTTGGTGCGTTCCTCTTCCATATAATCGGGTCATGGAAGAACTTCTTCGCAAGGCGAGAGAGCGCGGACGCCAATTCGGCCTCGTCTACGCCGGCGCTCTTTTTCCGGTCGAAGCCTATGCGCTGATGCAGGAGGGCGCGGCGCTGGTGGACGTGAGAACGCGTCCGGAGCTCGAGTTCGTCGGTGCCATCCCTGGCGCGATTTGGATCGAGTGGAATGTCTATCCGGACAATCGCCGCAATCCGGATTTTCTCGCCGAGCTCG
>Ga0308420_1001832_pt1 | contig 11068 bp, 5 predicted proteins | sample HotsprSampleMS55_FD_203802 | JGI IMG/M metagenome (GOLD analysis project Ga0308420, IMG submission 203802) | Hot spring phototrophic mat microbial communities from Mushroom Spring, Yellowstone National Park, Wyoming, United States - 20090730_MS55 ... | reverse complement strand
CCGGCGCCGAGGTCACGAGTAGCCGGTAGTAGTTCATCTGTTTGAGTATCTGCATTTTCTCCTGGGCCAGATTGGAGGCGAGCATCTGGGACTTGGACATGAGCACGCCCTTTGCAATGCCGCCGAACGACATGATGAAGGCCATGACGACTCCGCCGATGATGACCATCGCCACCAGCACCTCCACCAGGGTGAACCCCCGGCCGGACGGCGCACGCGCAGGCATGGCAAACAGCGGTTTCTCATGGGTATGCTCCCGGAATGGGATCGCGACACGAGTCGCGCACCCCCTGAAATGTAAATCTATACATCATAGAGGCGAGCCTTGTCAAGCACCGGCGGTCATATCCATGGACACACCAGCGCATCGTAGGCGTGAACGCGCACTCCGAACCGGCGTGTTTCCCTCACCACGTTCCGCTGGGCGGGATCTCCTGCCAGGATCTGCGCAACAGCACCACGTTGAGCGTCGGCAGATCCAGGTTCTCATCGTAGAATATGATTGTGCGTTCCGCGCCGACCGCCTTGCTCACGTTGCCGACCACCCACACCGCGCCGTAGATGTCCATCGGTCCTTCAATGTTGTAGTTGCCCCCGACGTACAGGAATCCCTTGATCCCCACGTCGGTGTTTCCGGCGGGAGGGGGTTCTGTCCGCCAGTCCAGGTTTCCGCGCCGAACCGGAAGGTGGGGCGGCAGGTCTGGTATCCGTTGTCCGCCGGGTACTCATTGATCGCCGCGGTGTCCCCTGTGGTTTTGGTGATTTTGGCGTACTCCCGCCAGGCCTCGGACGGCACGCGGCAATTCTCCAGGCCGATTTCGTTCCAGTACAGGTTGTCCCCGCAGTAGTTGGTGAAGTTGCCGCGGATGATGATGTTGCCGATGATGCCGCACCCCCGCGCACCGGTGCCGCCGGTGAATATCACGTCGTTGTCCCAGTACCACGTGAACGAACTGGCGTGCCAGGGGTGGCCCACGGGTTCTGGAAATGCCGCTGCCCGGTGTGGCTGCCCGAGCCGCCGCCGAGGTTGCATGAATAGTTGTACCCCGATCCGACCCACCATCCCCAAGGATGCCCCGGAGGGTTGGGGTTGGATGACATCTTGGAGCAGCCGTAGATATTGAGGGTGTTGGTAGCCGCCGCTGAAGAACGCAGTGCGGCGAAGTCCAGCACGGGGAGATCCGGCACCGGGTAGTCGGACCACCATTCCACGCCGTCGGTGTTGGGCGGATCTATGCCGTTGACGTCACGGGCATACTGGCCGAACCCGGGAGCGGCCACCACCTGCCGCGAATACTTGCGGGGGAAGTAGTCCATGGCGGCGTTCGCATCGGTGATGTTGATATTGCCGTGGGCCATGATGGCGCCCCAGTGGGCGGAGAAGGCGTTGGCCCAGGTGATCACCCCGCGCGAGATCATGGCACCGGGTACAGCGGTGTTCCGGAAAACCGCACGTATCGCACGAACCTCCTGAGAGGTTCGATCTTTGCCTTCGCCGACAATGGTCACCTCGCGCAGGTTGGGGCCGCTGGTGATGCGTATCCGGTACGACCCGCCGTCAACATCCGTGTGGGTTACATCGAAGTTGTACCCGGGAATCGCGTTGCCGCGATAGGCGTTGTCCTAGGCGCCGGTGGACTCCTTGAGTTTCCACATACCGCGCTCCACCGCGGTCTCGGCGATGTTGAATGCGATGGTGCTCTTGCGCTGTTTGTCGGTCTGGCGTGATTCCGTCTGCACCATTTTTACCAGGTTGGGCACGATGATGAGCAGCAGCAATACGATACCCAGCGCGATGGCGAGCATCTGCCCGGATTCATTCTGCTTCATCGCACGCACCTCCCCGCCGCATCACCCGCGGCACTTCATCCGACAATAGATATACTCCGTTTGGCGCGGGATATCAAGTGTTTTCAGATGCCCGGCACCGGCCGGCAGGTTCAGCCACGAAAATGCGCCGGGACGCCGGTGTTCAGAGAAGAGTCTCCACCCCGTTCAGAAGCGGTACCCCAGACTCACGTTGAACGAACTTCCCAGTTCGCCTGCAGGCAGCCACGCGATATCGAATAGGACGCCGTTCCACGCGCACCCCGCGCCGACCGAGAGACCGGCGAATCCTTCAATATCAGTCATCGTAGTGTACCCCAGACGCAGCGGCACGGATACCGGACCAGCCTCCAGAGTGTACTGCATGCCGAGCCCGACGACGAGATCCGCATCGTTGGGAACGCCGACGTCCACCACCGCCAGCAACCGGGACAGCAGGCGGTACGACGCGCCGATCCGGATGAGCAGCGGCATCGGATCCGCCTGCTCGATGAACCGCATCTCCCCCAGCAGGTTCTGCAGCGCGAGCCCCAGAATCAACCGGTCGGTGACCGCGTACGAGCCACCCAGATCGAGTGAGAAGGTGACCGCGCCGTCCTCATCTATTATCTCCCAGACATACTTCACGCCCGCGCCCAGGGCGAGACGATCGGTGATCGGCCGTGCGTACACAACGCTCAGCAGCAAGCCGCTCGCCGAGAAACTGTCGCCGAGGGGTGTACCGGCGGCATCGTAGCGGTCCATGGCCCCGCTGGTATAGTACTGCATTCCCAGCCCGAACGCGCCGATACCCGGCACAGGAAGCGCAGCCGCGGCGTATCCCAGGGTGATGTCCGCCACCCACCGCTGCCACGCCAGCGACACCTCGCGATGTCCCTGGGTAGCGATACCCGCGGGGTTCACCAGCACGGCGTTGACACCCGATAGCGCGGCGCACGCGCCGCCGAGGGACAACACCTCCGGTGCCACGGCCAGCTTGGTGAACGACGCTCCGGCGGTCCCCGCATTGGCGTTGGCACCACGGACGCCGCCGGCGGCATGCAGCAGCACAGCGAGTATCACGGCGATACGTTTCATCGGATCAGGCACCCCCTGTCTTGGACGGCATCGGACTTACAACCCGTACCGGACGCCGCACAGCACGTGGTATGCGGCGTAGTTGTACGCGTAAGCCTGTTCGAAGTGCGTGTTGGCGACGGATACCAGGTACGTCTGCGTGAAGAATCCCTCCAGGGAGCGGAACAGCGGGAACCGCACCGACGCCCGAAACAGGTGCGACACGGTGTTGACCCGGTGGTCGGCGTATGCGCCCTGGGCGTCCTGCGCGAGCCGTCCCGAGTACACCCTGCCGGTGAGTGCGTAGTCGGCGTCCAGCGAAACTCGGAGCCGGTTGAAACCGACCGCGATCCCCGGGCGCACGGATCCCTCGAGATACCCGTAGAAGTCCGGCACGTACCGCATCCGCGCGGCATCGTAGTGGTTCTGGTTGGAAGACGTCACGCCCAGATCCAGTCCCGCACGAACGGCCAGCGTCACCGGCCCGGTCGGACGGACCGCACGCGTCGCCGTCACTTGGGCAGCAACGACCACGTCGCTGCGCACGTCACGCGAAAACGCGCCGTCCTCCGTCACCAGGTGCTGGTCCGTGAACGCACGCTGCAGCAGGTACAGAGCGGAGGAAACCGTACCGCCGGAAACGGGCAGGCGGCCTTCGAGCGACAGTTCGTACCCGGTGAAGTTCAGCAGGTCGCGTCCCGGCCCCGCGGTGGACAACTCCAACCCGTACCGCGAAGCGGCGATAGAGTCATAGTTGTAGAAGTCAACGTAAAAAAATCCGGGCGAAACCGTCACCCGGGCACGATCGCCTAATGAACGCTCCACTTCCAGGGCAAACCCCGTCCGGGTGTAGTCAAACAGTCCGCGGTACCACTCCTCGTCCTGCGTCTCCCGCAGCAGCTGGTTGGTGTATCCGAAACGCGGCTTGAGCTTCCACGCGCCGTCCAGCGTGAACACCGGTTTCACGTACACCGTGCTCGTCATGGCCTGCTGCACCAGCGTTCCGCCGCCCAGCAGATCGCGGACATCGCGGACGCCCCGGTACTCGAAAGAATAGAACGGCACGATGGAAAGACGCTCCGAAACGCTGAACGCCGGTATCGCCGTCAAGGTGAGCGCCGCACCGTACGACCCCGGCTTGTCGCCGTAAAAGTATCCGCCGCCCGCCGCATCGCCGTAGGCGTACCAATCCCACCGGACCGCGCCTGCGTTGACGGCCAGCGCCGTCACGCCGCAGACCGTCAACCACCGTCGGCAAACCGCCCGCACCGATTCCGCATTCATGAGTTAGTTCACACGCCGGTTGACCTGCACGATTCCGGCATCGATAAAAATGCGCGGCTCCACGACCAGATCCACTTTCCCCTCGGGACCGTTGAAATCGGAACCGGAGTAGACGTTCTGGAAGTTCCAGCGCAACAGATGCTCCTCGTTGAACCGCCCGCCGCTGCGCAACGACAGCAGGTCCGCGGGGGTCGCTTCATTCCCATCATTGTCCACCAGGTAGTACTGTTCCCGGTAACTGCCGTCGGTGTATGCGAAACCGCCCGCGGTTCCGGCTACGGTCCTGATGTTGGCTGCCCACCACGCGTCGAACCCTGCCGCGTCCAGCGGGTGCGCCGTGTTCCCGCCGACGATGTACTCCACGTCGTCCCACCCGACCACATCCGTGACGCCGGCGCGCGGGCGGTACGCGATCTTCTCCCGGAGCACCGGCACGCCGTTGTCGACCGTCCGTATATCAAAATAGTAGTTGTTATACCAGTGTGCATAGCGACCGTCGGTCAGCGCGAGGTGTCCGCCCGTGAAACCCCACCGCACCTCATCGACGGTGTTGCCGGCGGATTTCTCATCGCGCACCGTGAAATACTCGGGCTGCACCGCACCGGAGGTCCAGCCGAGCCAGCGGGTCGCCACGGTCAGGTCCGTCGGCAGCTCGCGGTTGAACTGGACCTGCCAGGTGAAATAATCGAACCGGTGGTTGCGCTCATTGAGCACCACCATCTTGAAGGTGTCGGGGTGCGGCCGCACGATGTACTCCTCGATGCGCACCCGGTGGCCGAAGGCGTCCACGACGGCTTTGCCCTGCTGGTACTCGGCGAACCGCTGCTCGTCAGCAGCCACACGCTGCATCTGCTCGCGGGTCATGGTCACGCCGACCTCGCGCACCGCCTCCGACCGCGCGGCGAGTCGTTCCTCACGTCGCGCCTCCCGACGATCCGCCGGATCGAACGGTTCCACCGGCGCCAGCGGCATGTCGCGCAGCACGCTGATCTTCTCGCGGGGCCGCAGCTCCACCTCTTCACCGGCGAGCGTCACCACACCGACACTCCCCTCAAAAACGCGCACGATCGCGGTGTCCCGGTCCTTCACGGTCACCGAAAAAACGGTCCCGCGCACCGAACAGACCGACACCGGCGTTTTGACGCTGAACCGGCGTCCGGGCAGTAACTTTTTGACGGCGCAGCGGATGGAACCGCTCTCCTGGAACACCACACGTTCGGCAGCAGCCAGCGCGGCCAGTCCGACGGTGGTGTGCTCGGTGAGCGTGATCCTGGTTCCATCGTCAAACAGGATGCCGGCACCTGAACGGGCGCCGGTCCTGACACTGTCGGACTCCTCCAGCGGGCAGCCGGGGTACGCCCCGGCCCACGCACCGCTGCGCGCCGACAGCACCGATACCGCACCTTCCACCGAGATGACCACCGCTTTCGCCGCGTACACCAGTGACGATATACAACAGCCGAGCATTACCAACAGCACCATCCGTTTCATCGCCGTTCCTCCTCACAGCACCCTGTATTCGCCGGAATCAGCGGACGATCGCGAATTTTTTAAGCTCGGTGTATACGCCGCCGGCCTTCAGGTGGAAAATGTACACTCCCGATGCCAGCCGTCCGCCACCGTCGTTGACCGGCTCCCAGGACACATCGTGCCGCATACCGGTGGCCAGCTCACCTACGTGCAACGTGCGCACCAGTTTCCCCGCCATGGTGTAGATACGCACCGTCACGGGCAGCGTTGCCTGTCCGGCGTGCTGCGGCAGGGCGATGCGGAACCGCAGAGCCGCGGCGGCCCGCGCAGGGTTAGGATACACGTACGCCGCGAACGGACCGTCGTACGGCTGGGGTCCCGGCTCCATACCCGTCGACGTGGCGACCTTGAACACGGCGAACGCCGTCAGGTGACCGACCTGGGCGGTCATCGTACGTGTTCCCCAGTCTATGGACTGCGGACCGGTCTCGGGCACCCACCGGTTCTGCTGTTCGTTGAAGGTATGCAGGCGGTACTGCGCTGCCTCCGCCGGTACGGCGGCGCTGGACAACGCCAGATGGATGGTGACGGTGCGGTTCTGTGCCAGCGACGCCAGCGGTCCGCTGACCAGCAGCAACTGCATGTCGTATACCGCGCTCATCAGTTCACCCGGGTACGTGGTGTTCGGTACCCGGCGGGAGAACAGGTGCCGCGCCAACCCGCCGGCGCCAGCCTGCCGCATCGTATCCGGCTCCAGTTTGAGCACGACGATTTTGGTTCCGGAGGAAATGGCCGTCGGATCATCGATGCTGCCGGGCGGCACCTCCAGACCGGAATCATCCCCGTCACCGAGATACGCGGATCCGCCCATGAGCGGGTTGATGACCTTTTCGCTGCGCGCATCCTCACCGAGGTGGAACCGGTACCGGTCTTCGCCGGCTGCACCGTAGTAGTTGGCTGCGCTGAAGAGCAGTTCAAAGTACCCGCGCCCGAAATCGTCGCCGGCCGGGATGTACCCCAGCGCCAGCTGTTTGCGCGTCGCCGCGAGTTCCAGCGGTATCAGGAGTCCCGACGCCGCAGCGGTCGATACGATATCGCCCACGGTGTCCGCCCGCACCGGCTCGGTGATGAACCCGTACACAAAGTAGTACGTAAACGTACTGGGAGCCGCCGCCAGGTACTCCTCCCGCTCCATCATGTACCGCGATATCAGCAGGTACTTGCCCCACTCCTCGAACGGCACCGCCATGATGTTGGACAGGTCACGGTCCCGTTCGTAGGCGATGAACGCCTGCAGCCGCTGCTTGGTGAGCCCCGGGAGCCGGTAGTTCCTGACCTCGAAGTGAGGCCGCGGCTTGAGATACACCAGGTTCTTGACGGCATCAGAACCGGCCACCAGCCAGAAAGGCACAGGATCCACCATGACCGCGCCACCGTCTTCAGGAACGATCACCGCGTAGTAGGTGACCCCCGGTTCAAGACCGTTGATCTCGTAGCCGTTGACCTCCTGGGTCAACGGGTTGGTATTGACAAAACCCATCACGAACCGGGTATGGTCACGGTTGGTGGCAACCACCAGTGACGCTTCCCGCCTGGTGACCTTGCCGCCCGTATCGGTGCGGATGGTTCCGGACACACGACGGCCGGTCTGGAGAGTCACGACACCGATGTTCGTCATTCCTCCGGTGCTCACCACGACGTCCCGAACCGCCGTCATGAATCCCCGCGCGAACACCTTCAGTATGTACGGTCCGGGAACAATGCCGTCGATGAGGAAATCCCCGGTGGCTTCCGTTATGCTCCTGATCCCGGCCATGGGATCCCCGCTGACCGCATCACGCGGGGACTGCAACAGCAGCAACGCCGCCGGAAAATCCGGCACATTGATCCCGGGCAGCTGCACCGGCATGATGAGCGGCGCACCGTTCGCGGCAACCACGGTGCCCGCTAGGGCTCCCGCGGCATACTGCAACCGGATCTGTATGTTGGTCCGGGCGGCGCTCCTGGTCACATCTACGTTTGAGAGGACATACTCACCGAATGCACCCAACCCGGCGTTCGCTTTCGTCAGGTCTTGTTCACGAACGTTGCAGCGCAGCTCCCAGAACCTGATGCCCGGGTTGACTCCCGTGATGACAAATCTGCCGGCGGCGTCCGTATACGCCGTCAGCTCCATGCCCGAACGCAACTGAACATCCTGCGGCCAGGCGACAACCTTGACGCCCGCAACAGTGGCGCTGTCGGGCAACATGACCGTGCCGGAGATATCCACGCCCGCCTGCAACTGCAAAATCCCCAGGTCCACATCCACTACACCATCGGGGACGGTGATACCCGATTTGACCGTCACCACGTAACCAGCCGCCGCGTCCGCCGTGGGGGTCACGCGGACTACGTACGTGCCCGCGGGCATATTGGGGAAACGGAACCTTCCCGCCGTCGCCGATACGGTTGAAATGGCAAGTCCGGGCATTGTGGTGTCGCGGTACGACCCCTCCACGTACGGAAGCGCCCGACATTCAACCTTCACCCCCGTGCGTACCGCATTGCCCGCTGCATCCATCAGTCTTCCGACGATGGCTGCACCTTGGCCGAGAACGATGACCGGCACGCTGACCGTGGACTGCTGCGCTGCGAGGGCCAACGGCTGGCTGACGAGCTTGTACCCGGGCGACCAGACGGTCAGTGTATAGGACCCCGGCGGCAGTTTGGAGAACGAGAACGATGCATCCGTGACAGGTCTGGTGGAGAAGAACACCACATCTGCGGACGCAACCTGCATTCCCGAGAATGCATCCTTGACCGAGACATTGACGGTCTCGCCCGTGCCGAGCGCGGACTGCGGGCGCCTGACCGAGCCGAACACGTTGACCCCCGCGGAAATCCCGAATCCGACCTGGCGCGTCTCGGTTCGACCCATGGTCACCGCCTGTTCCAGGGGAAATGCGGTCCACCCCTCTGCCCGCAACCGCGACTTCTCGTGCCACATATAGTCGGTGGTCCGGTACCGGGCTATGTCCAGCGTGCCGACCATCGGATAGACATAGTAGATGCCCTGTTCCAGTCCCGGCATGGTGTAACGGATGGAGGTGCTGCTGACACGCTCTATCGAGGTGTCCAGCGTGAATGCGATGTCCTTGGGATGCATCCCGTCTTCCGCATCCGCACTCACCAGTTCCTGCGCAATCTCTCTGAAAAAGACCGGCTGCACTCGCATGAACCCGAACGGCCCATCGGTTTCCACCCTACCCGCCGCAACGAGCGCGTGGAACGACGTGGTCTGTGCGTAGAGCGCATCGATCAACGGTTCAGGACCGTTCAGGACCACCTGCAGCGTGGAACCCGGCTTGAGCGGTATGTCGCCAAGCGTCACCGTGGTTCGGCTCACCACGTATACGTCCCTGAAAAATGTTCCCGCATTCCCTGTTGCGGTGCCGAAAAAGTCCGCGTTACCGGACAGGGGCGGTACGGAGTACTCCGTACCCCACATGATCATACGTCCGGTGCGCAGCCCCTCTATCGCGAACGTTCCGTCAGGCGCAACCGGCCACACCCGCGGACCGTCCCCTTCGCCCCCAGTCATCACCGAGACCACCTTCACCGCCGAAAGGTCGACCGGCTTGCCGGTCGCATTGACGACACGCCCGCGCACTACACCAGTCGCCCGACGCATGAGTATCGGCGGAGCCTGGGTCACGGACGCGACGGAGGATATCTCCACAATCCGGTCGCTTTCCCCGGGTTCAATGTCCAGCGCGCCTACGCCGGACAATGACATGCTGTAGGAGGCACCCGGTTGCAACCCTATGACGGTGAACGTCGCGCTTGACAGATCCGCACCCCAGCCATTCACGGTGGACACGAAGACCGACGTCCATGAGCGGGTGAAGTCCTGCCGGTTGGTGAGCCCTATCTGCACCCAGAACCCTGGCGTTTGATTGCCTTCCCACCATGAATAGCGCGAAACGATGTCATTGACATCGTCCAGCACCCGGATGACACCGGCAAGCCTGGCCCCCATAGCAAGGGTAATGGGGGGATACAATATCGTTCCGGAGCCGACCATCACCGTGAATTCGCGCCGCGCGAGCAGACCGGACTCCACACCGAGCGTGTAGGTGGTGTTCGGGGTCAGCGCATCGAGTACAAACTGGCGAGACGCCCCCGGCGCGAGTTCCTGGTCGCTGAAGTACACCCAGCTGCTGGTGCCTCCCGTACCGTCTTTGGTGTTGGCGTATACGTTCACGTTCAAACCCTGTCCGCGCGAGTGCACGCGCAACTCGTCTATGGCTGCGGGATCGGTAGACAGCTGTACGGACGATTCCAACCTCGCCGCACGGATGAGTCCGATGTGATGCGTCACCGATGATGCCGTCACATTCAGAACCGTCGCCGCTGCGACATATCCCGGAGCCGTCGCCGATATCCGCTGTTTTGAGTTGGGCGCGACGAACAACTCGTAGCCGGCGACCGCCTGTGACACCCCCGGTCCTGCCGGCAGCGGGACGCGGACGTCGGTCCACCCGGAACCCGGGCCGCTCATGTTGTCCGCCCGCACCTGCACCCAGATGTCGTACATCAGGTTGTTCCACTGGTCACGCACCGTTCCGGCTTGCGGTGGATGGGGGAGTGTGACCAGGCCGGACACCGGAACTCCGCGTGCGAGGTTCGCCTGTACAGCCGTCCCGGTGGACAACGAAGCCGGAATCCCGTCCTGCGTCCACACGATGTATCCCGCCCGCTGAATGCTCACACCGTACTGTTCCCCGGCGCGCAAGCCGGACACCTCGAATGTACCGTCGGCGCGGGTGTACGCCTGGTTGCCGCCGGAGGTTCCGCCGGCGCTGACGCGGGCTCCCGGCACAGGCTGGCCGGTCATCGCATCGGTGACCCTGCCCCGAATCCCGGCGGTGAGCACGGTCACGCTGGTGACCGCAACCGCATTGATTCCGTCCTTCTCATCAAACGTCGGATCATCCACTTCAATGCGCATCAGGTAGATGCCGTTCGCGACCGGGTTCCAGACGGGGTCCCTCCCTTCCCACGACAGCTGCACGCGCGCGGTCGCGGAGCCGCCCATCACCTGCAGACCCCATCCGTCGACATACTCCTGGACTGAGACATCGCTGGTTGAAACGAGCGCGTTGTACTGGTCTTCGGACAGAGGACCGATGAGGCGTGAGTAGTCCGGGTTGTTGTAATCGATGGTATCGTTGAGAGACTTCTTCAGCCAGCGGCGTCCCTGGTTGTCGTAGAAAAACATGCGCTCGTCCACCGGGTCAAATATGCCGTTGCGGTTGGTGTCTACGACCATGCGTACGCTGGCGCCGTTCTGCCAGAGCGTCTCTGAACTGCCGACGATGTAGGTGAACCCAACGTGCGCGGTATCATCAAACCCGTCAAAGTCCGGAGAGATGACCGGAGGGTACAC
>Ga0308420_1001825_pt1 | contig 11095 bp, 7 predicted proteins | sample HotsprSampleMS55_FD_203802 | JGI IMG/M metagenome (GOLD analysis project Ga0308420, IMG submission 203802) | Hot spring phototrophic mat microbial communities from Mushroom Spring, Yellowstone National Park, Wyoming, United States - 20090730_MS55 ... | reverse complement strand
ACAAATTCCTGGCCAGATCCAGGGTAGCGGTGATTACTCCGTTTATCTCCGGATAGAATACCTCGACGAAAAACGCGATGTTCATACTCAGATTTTAGAACCGATACCCCAGCCCAAGGTTCACGTAGTGAATCGTGTCCGTTTTCCCGGAAACCAGATCTTTGTTCTGGTAGTACTCGAAGGTGTACCCCCCTTGGAGGAGTACGGAACCCGGCCCCAGGGGTAATCGATACCGGGCGTTGAATCCAGCCTGCCAAACTTTCTCGATCACCGATTGATCCAGGAATCGGGTTTCGTAGTGGAAGGTAGCCTTCCCGTACTTGTTGTACCCGTCGTCCAGGATCGTACCATCGTTCCGAGGATCCGCATCCACCATCGCCTCGGAGGCGTTCCCGTGTCGGATGAGCCGGCCCGTTACGTCCACCACGAGGTCCTTCACTGGTTCCAGCTGCACACTGAGGGTAAACCGGTCTGAGTTGGGATCCAATCCGACAGCCAGGTTCGTCCCCATGTGGGTATAGTTCGTGTAGTTCGGGGCACTCAAGAGGGCAAGCCGTTGGTCTGGAGTTATGCCCGTGATATCCCCCAGACCCGAGCGGTGGGTGTAGGTGTAGGGGGTCACCATCACGTACTCCATTCCTACCCTACGGAGGAAACCGTTCTCCTTCGGGGTGTACCGCACCCCTGCCTGGAGGGCTACTTTGAACTTGGTAGTGAAATCGAACCGTAGGAGATCGTTCAGGTTTGTGTCGTCCACATAGATCATGAGGGGCACCTGTACGGTGTCCTGGATTCGCACGTTAACCAGGAGCCCCATGAAGGAATTGTCTTCGAACCCGGCCATAGACTGGGCATAGAAAAGCTCTTTAAAAGGGAGAAGGTAGTTCAAATCCAACCGTTTCCCCCACACTATCGACTCGAAAAATCCCAGTTCTAGCCAGGAAGTAGGATAGAAATTGAAGGACTGAAGCACGAGGTGCTTATCAGGGAACTTTTCAGGTATCTCCTCGTGGAGGTAATTAGTGGCCGCGATTTCCAGAAGCACCGTAGAATAGGAAAACCAGGAGTTTCGCCACACGAAGGAGTAATGTCCTGCATGGGGAGCGTCCGGGCTTAAGACAATGCTGTCACCCCAGAAGGGACCAAAAGAGTTGCGCTCGATGCCCGCCTTGAAATAGATGTTGGAAGTCCCCACGGCAAAATCCACTACCTGGCTCTGCCTCAGGTTCAGTTTTCTTCCCTTGACCGTTACATCCGCCCAGGTATCGAAGATGTCCACATCGGTGCGTTGTCCTTTGGGGAGCACAAATCCCGAGGTATTATCCATCACGAGGCCTTCCAGGCGACCCTCCAGGTACATCATGTCATGGATCCATCCGGAAGCCTCGATCTTTCCGTACACATCCCCGTAGAAATCGTCTCCCGTGTACCGGGAGGTTCCCCCTGCCTCCAGATGGATTTTATAACTTTTCTTGAACTCTTCCAGATACCCCTTGGCCTTGGCGGCATCTGCCCTACTTCCCTTCTGGACTACCTGCTCCAGGGCTTCCAGGATTACCTGGGGCGGATAGGGTCGTAACACGGGGAGATGGCGAAGGATCCCCTTCCCTTCCCAGAGGGAGAGGTCCTGATAGAGAACATCGTTAGGATCCGCAGCAAACTGGGCACTCGCATTTCCGGCTACCATAAAGCCGATTGCAACGAGAGCGAATAGGAATACTAGCGTTTTCTTCATCTTTGTTCTCCCGAAAGCTGTGTCGAATTGATGTTTTCATCATACTGCCTAGGGAAAACCTTGTCTACGGATTTTTTCGGTATGGCACGAATAGAGGTGTTTCTGTGCCATCACCCGCGGGAACGGCAGCAGTGCATCCCCATTCATAACGCAGGTTGCGGTAATGATGTAGGGGTTATGTTAACTGTGAAGAGGGGGCTACACCCGAAGCAGGGTGCGGCACACGAAGGGGGTGCTGCAATAATGTGGGGGTTTTTAAAGGTAAACTCAACGGAGAAGGATCTCCATTACCTCCTGGTTGTAGGAGTGTGTCCCCTGATCCATACAGTAGTCTATAGGGGTACGACCCGCAAAGTTTTTAAGCCGCTTATCCGCCCCGCGAGAAAGGAGGATCTCCACCGAATCCTTGTAGGGAACAGCCAGATGCAGAGGAGTTTCCCCCATCAGGTTCTTTGCATTTACCAGGGCGCCATGGTCCAAAAGAAGTTTCACCATTTCCGGGTACCGTACAGCCTTATGAAGAGGAGTGTTCCCGAAATGGTCCCTCTGATTCACATCGATCCCCTTTTCTATCAATTTTTGAGCTATCCCCACAAGATTGTGTTCAGCTGCCCAGATCAGTACCGGGTCCCGGGCAGGTACCTCACCAAGGCACATCCCGCCTCCAGAAAGAGCGAGTACAGCCAGCAGAATGATTCGGATCCTTCCTTCCCTACTCGATTTCATAGGTCTCCCCTCTTTCTTCGGTAGAAGGAACGATACCCTTTAATCCCCAGCACCCCCGTGCCAGTACAGATCCCCCTCCCCATACCGACGGTATTGAAAAGCCTCCAGGAGATCCTCCTTCACGATCCGCTCTCTCACCTGGAGGTCTGCGATGGTACGGGCAATCCGCAGAACCGATACAAGCCCCCTTCCGGATAGCCCCAGTTTCCTGCCTGCTTCCCGGAAAAAGAGTTCCGTTTCTCCCTCCATGCGGCACACCTTCTGGGCCTGAACCAAGGAAACTCGGTTATTGAATCGTAACCCATACTCTTCGTTTCGTTTTGTCTGATACTCCGTTGCCCGCCGCACAGTGTCCTTCATTTTCATGCTATCTCTATCATCCGAGGGGAACCTTTCATCGTTCATGGAGGATACGGGCAGCCGCATATCGATCCTGTCCATCAAGGCTCCCCCCAATCGCCTCCAGTACCGATCGATTTCCATTTCGCTGCAAAGACACACTGCGTTGTCCTTGCCTAGGTTTCCGCAGGGACAGGAGTTCATAGCCAGAACCAGATGGATATCTGCTGGAAATCGTTCCCTTCTTCCCGCTCGGACCACCCTAACCAATCCCTCCTCCAAAGGTTCCCGTAATCCTTGAAGAATCCTCCGTCCGAACTCAGGAGCCTCGTCGAGAAACAGTGTGCCTGCATGGGCCAGAGAGATTTCCCCAACCGATAGATTCCTTCCACCCCCCAAGATCCCTTCCAGGGAGGCTCCATGGTGGGGGGCTCGAAAGGGTCTTTCCTCCATGAGACCGCTTCCCGGAGGTAAAACTCCTGCCAGGGAATGCACCCGCGTTACCTCCAGAGATTCCTCCCGTAAAAGAGGTGGCACAATGGAAGGAATCCGTAGGGCTGCCATCGTTTTCCCCCCTCCTGGGGGCCCAAACAGAAGGAGGGAATGCCTTCCTGTCACCGAAACTTCGATGGCCCGTTTCAATAGGGCTTTACCCTGGAGGTCCGCATAATCGGGGTGCACGGTCCCTGGTTTTTGTGCCACGACCATAGGCTGGGGCATCCTCTTCCCTTCCCCCAGGAGGGTAAGAAGGTGTACCGCCTCCTTGAGGGATCCGATCCCGTATACCGAACCCTTCCCCACGGCAGACCCTTCGGCTCGATTCTCTTCTGCCACCAGGAAAAGCTCGATTCCCTGTTCCAATCCTGCGATCACCGCAGGCAATACGCCGGGTACGGGTCGCACGATGCCGGATAGAAGCAACTCTCCCAGAACCATAATCCGAAGATCGGGCAATGTAGAGGAGAGTTGACCGGAAGCATCTAAAACCGCCAGGGCTATGGAAAGATCGTAGGAGGTCCCCACCTTCGGAACGTCCGCGGGGGCCAGATTCACCAGGATTCGATCCCTCGGGAAGATGAGCCCTGAGTTCCGAATAGCCACGCGAATCCTGTCCCGAGCTTCCCTTATGGCGGATCCAGGCAACCCCACGATGTCCATCCCGGGTATGCCCCTGCGAATATCCACCTCTACTGCAACCACCCTCCCCTCGTACCCTACTGCGGCGAATCCAAACAGTTCCACACTGTAAGATTACGTAAGATCGGTTCGGTTTGCTTGCGTTTCTTTGATTTTTTCTATTTCTTTTTGCACCAATCTATCACACCGTTCATTGTATGTGTCCCCCGCATGCCCCTTGACCCAAATCCACTGGAGTTGAAACTGCTGGCTCAATTCATATAGCCGTTTCCAGAGTTCCTGATTCTTTACCGCTTTATTACCGCTGGTTTTCCATCCGTTTCGAACCCATGTATGGATCCATCGGCTGATCCCCAATTGCACATACTGGGAGTCTGTATGAAGGTTTATAACTTCTCGGCCCTCTCTTCCACCCCGGTCGAGTACCTTTCCAGGAGTGCTCAAAAGGAATTCCAGAGCGCGAATCACCGCTTCCAGTTCCATCCTGTTGTTTGTGGTTTCCCCGCTTCCGCCGGAACGCTCCACCCGGGATCCATCGGGGAATAGCACTATGAACGCCCATCCCCCGGGCCCCGGATTTCCGCTGGATCCCCCATCGGTATACACATCGATCATAACTAGAAAAGGGAGTATACTAACTCCATGAAACCGTGGATAGTCTTTCTGTGCATGTATCCTCTTCTTCTTGCCTACCCCATGCCCTCCAAAGAACCGTCTTCCCCTTCCGGGAAGGAATCGATCTCTGCCCTTCCCCCCATCACCGTAGAAGGAGTACTCCGCCTTGTGGGTAGTGAACCATTCACCCGTTTGGCTTTAATGGATCCTCAGCAAAAGATCTACTATCTGGAAGCCGGTCCCAAGGATCCAATTCGCTCCTATATCGGATCTCTTATCAAGGTAGAGGGCTTACTGGTACGGAAACAGGTACGACTGGCGGATAATCGGGAAATGCCCGACGAATTGTCCATTGTAGAGTATAGGTGGGAACCGTTAAAGAAGTAACAGATACATAATCTTCGAGCCTCGGTGCAACCAGGAAACCCGAAGTTGTCGATCAGGCAAGTAAGTATTGCATCATGAGCAAAAAGGGGGTATAGTATGAAAAAAGTTACTAAAACTTCTATATTACACAATCCCATGAATTGAGAGGGTTTAAGATGTCAACCAAAAAAATGGTCACGATCGATGGGAACACAGCAGCCGCCTATGTTGCCCATGCGACGAACGAAGTAATCGCTATCTATCCGATTACACCTTCCTCCCCCATGGGGGAACTAGCGGATATGTTTTCCGCTCAGGGACAAACGAATATTTGGGGAACCGTGCCCACAGTGGTAGAACTGCAGAGCGAAGCGGGTGCTGCAGGGTCCGTTCATGGGGCCCTTACCACAGGAGCCCTCACCACTACCTTTACGGCATCCCAGGGACTCCTCCTGATGATCCCGAACATGTTCAAGATTGCGGGAGAACTCACTCCCACAGTATTTCACATTGCCGCGAGAGCGGTAGCCACCCATGCGTTGAGCATCTTTGGCGATCATTCCGATGTGATGGCAGCTCGATCCACAGGGTTTGCCATGTTAGCTTCAAATAACGTCCAGGAAGTGATGGACTTCGCCCTCATCGCCCAAGAGGCAACACTGCGAAGCCGCGTCCCCTTCCTCCATTTCTTCGATGGCTTCCGTACCTCCCACGAGGTTCAGAAAGTGGAGGAAATACCTTACGAGACCATGAAAGAAATGATCTCCCCCGAGCTAGTTCATGCCCACAGGCAGAGGGGTTTGAATCCAGAGAATCCCGCTATTCGAGGTACCAGCCAGAACCCGGATGTATTCTTTGCAGCTCGGGAAACCTGCAACAAATACTACCAGGCTGTCCCCGGAATCGTTCAGGAAGTGATGAACAAGTTCTCCAAACTCACGGGCAGGTCTTACAAGCTGTTCGATTATGTGGGCGCTCCCGATGCTGAGCGGGTAGCTATTCTTATGGGATCTGGCGCTGAATGTATGGAAGAAACGGTGGAGTACCTCGTATCCAAAGGGGAAAAAGTGGGAGTGTTGAAGGTCCGATTATTCCGCCCCTTCGACATGAAGGCCTTTGTGGAGGCCCTTCCTGCTACGGTAAAGGTAATTGCCGTACTGGATCGAACAAAGGAACCTGGTGCCATCGGAGAACCCCTGTATGAGGATGTCAGAACCGCTATTGGTGAAGTAATGGGCTCTGGCAACTCCAAGTTCAAAGCCTACCCCAAAGTGGTGGGCGGACGGTATGGGTTGGGAAGCTACGAGTTTACCCCTGCCATGGCAAAAGCAGTCCTGGACAATTTGAAATCCAGCGAACCGAAGAACCACTTCACCGTGGGAATCTATGACGACCTCACTTACACGAGCCTCGATTGGGATGAGAAATTCCAGCTACCCAGCGAAGGAGTCCATACGGCTCTGTTCTACGGATTGGGTTCGGATGGAACCGTCGGAGCCAACAAAAACTCCATCCAAATCATCGGGGAAGCCACGGACAACTATGCCCAAGGGTACTTCGTATACGATTCCAAGAAAGCGGGAACTACCACCGTTTCGCACCTAAGGTTCGGGAAAAAACCCATAAAGAGCACCTACCTGATCAATCAGGCTAAGTTCGTCGCCTGCCACAAATTCTCCTTCATCGAGAAAGTACACATGCTGGAGAATGCCGCTCCCGGTGGTACCTTCCTCCTCGCATCCCCCTATGGGCCGGAAGAGGTATGGGACCATCTACCTCAGGAAGTCCAGAAACAGATCATCGAGAAGAACCTGAAGTTCTACGTGATCGATGCCATGAAAATAGCCGAAGAAAAGGGGATGGGAGGGCGCATTAACGTCATCATGCAGACTGCCTTTTTCAAGATTTCCGGTGTATTACCTGAACAACAAGCCATCGATCTCATCAAGAAATACATCGAAAAAGCCTACGGGAAGAAAGGACGAGACATCGTGGAAGCCAACATTTCCACGATCGATGCAGCCCTGGCGGGAGTGCACGAAGTAAAGTATCCAAAACAGGTGAGGAGTAAAACCCGGATGCTGGCACCGGTTCCCGAAACAGCTCCCCAGTTCGTGAAAGAAGTGATCGGTGAAATCATTGCGGGTAGAGGGGAAAAGATCCCTATATCGAAACTTCCCTATGATGGAACATTCCCCACCGCTACTACCCAGTACGAGAAGCGAAACATCGCCGAATACATCCCCGTGTGGGATCCTGAAACCTGCATCCAGTGCGGAGACTGCTCGGCCGTATGCCCCCACGCAACGATCCGCCTGAAGGTGTACGATCCCAAGTACTTGGAGAACGCACCCAAGACCTGGAAGAGCACCGATGCCAAGGGAAAGGAGTTTGCGGGACTCAAGTTCACCCTTCAAGTAGCCCCCGAAGACTGCACGGGTTGTGGCGCCTGTGTAAATATCTGTCCTGCGTACAAGAAAGTGAACAACGTGAAAACCGATCGCAAGGCCATCAACCTCGAACCGCAACCACCCCTTCGGGAGACGGAGAAAGTCAATTGGGAGTACTTCCTATCCATTCCCAATCCCGATCGCAAGATGCTCAACCTCACCACGACAAAGGGTACTCAGTTACTGCAACCGTTGTTCGAGTTCTCCGGTGCCTGTGCGGGGTGCGGGGAAACTCCCTATGTAAAACTGATGAGTCAGCTCTTCGGCGACAGAGCTATCATTGCCAACGCAACGGGATGTTCTTCCATCTACGGAGGAAACCTCCCCACTACTCCGTACTGCAAACGACCGGACGGTAAAGGACCTTCATGGTCCAACTCCCTGTTTGAGGATGCCGCCGAGTTCGGTCTGGGAATGCGACTCACCAGTGATAAACTAGGAGAATACGCTCGGGAACTGATCGATCGGCTTCTTTCCGATTCCTCTTCCGGAGTGAAAAAAGAGCTCTTGAGCAAGATCAGAGAGAATAAACAGAGCACCTTCGAAGAGATCGAACTCCAGCGGTCCCACGTAGCGGATTTGAAAAAAGAACTGAAAAACAACCAGAACCCTCTGGCAAAAGAACTCCTCTCCGTAGCCGACTATCTCATTAAACGCTCCATCTGGATCCTGGGGGGAGACGGATGGGCCTACGACATCGGATACGGCGGATTGGATCATGTGATGGCTTCGGGCAAGAATGTGAACGTTCTTGTCCTCGATACCGAAGTGTATTCCAACACAGGAGGGCAGATGTCCAAATCCACCCCTCTCGGGGCTATCGCAAAGTTCGCGGCCGGCGGTAAGCCTATCCGCAAGAAGGACCTGGGAATGATGATGATGAGCTACGGGTACGTGTATGTCGCCCGAGTTGCCATGGGGTACAACCGTATTCAGACGATAAAAGCCTTCCTCGAAGCGGAAGCTTACGATGGACCATCCATCATCATTGCATATTCCCACTGTATTGCCCATGGAATCGACATGATGAGAGGGATGGATCAGCAGAAAGCTGCCGTCACCTCGGGTGTATGGCCACTGTATCGCTACAATCCGCTTCTTGCCAAAGAAGGGAAGAATCCATTCCAGCTTGATTCGAAAGAACCCACTACTGATCCAGCCGACTACATGTACAACGAGATTCGATTCCGGTCCCTCAAGCAGGCCAAGCCGGAACGGGCGCAACAGTTCCTCGAACAAGCTCGTCAGGATGCAAAAGCACAGTACGCTGCATATAAATACCTGGCGGATCGGCCATTCTAGGCGCTGGATAGTACTGTACATCGAAATACAAGGGGGCCCTAAAGGCCCCCTATGTATGTGTCCTTATTTTCTTAAATTACTTATCTTCGCCACATCATGGGGGTGAGCAATACCGTGATGGTGTAGACTTCCAGTCGTCCGATGAGCATTGCAAGACTTAGCACCCATTTGATGTAATCGGGGAAAAAAGCATAGTTGAACACTGGTCCTACCTTTCCCCATCCCGGACCGATGTTACCCAGGGTTGCAATCGTGGCTCCCACAGATGTCATAATATCGTACCCACCTGTAGCTACGATGATCATAACGATAAAGAAGATGGCAAAGTAGAGAAACACCAAGGCAGCGATGTCGTACACGATATTCTTTTTTAGGTACTGACCGTTCACAAAGATGCCAAAAACTCCGCGGGGATGAATAAGGTACTTCATCTCGGTGATGGACATCTTGAATAGAGTCACAATCCTGATCACCTTGATTCCACCACCCGTAGAACCCGCACATCCTCCAATGAAAAAGAGTACGAACAGCACAACCTGTGCAAAGTTGGACCACTGCATGTAGTCGTCCGTGACAAATCCTGTGGTGGTAAGGATAGAAGCCGCCTGAAAACTGGCGTACCGAAAACTTTCTCCGAAACTTGCGTACTTTTTCCCCATGAGGTCCCATGCGATGAGCGCACTTGCAAAGAGAAAGATTCCGAGATAGGTTTTCATTTCCGAGTCTCGTACTACCTCCCGGATGTTTCCCTTGAGCAATTTATAGTAGAGGGAAAAATTCATCCCCGCAATTAACATGAATAGGGTAACTACCACATCTATATAGATGGATTTATAGAACCCCACACTGGAATTCTTGGGTGAGAAACCCCCTGTAGCCAAAGTACCAAAGGTATGGGTAGTCGCATCGAATAGGTTCAACCCTCCAATCATAAGGAGGAGTATTTCTATAACGGTAAATCCTAGATAGATCAACCAAAGAATCTTCGCCGTACCGGCTACCCGAGGGGTAATTTTGTCCACCGAGGGGCCAGGAGCTTCCGCCTCCATCAGATGGAGCCCTCCAAACCCTAATAACGGAAATATGGCTACGGTTAGCACCACGATTCCCATTCCTCCTAACCAATGGGTGGTGGAACGCCAAAATAAAATCGATTTAGGAAGAGATTCAATATCCGTAAGAATCGAAGCCCCCGTAGTGGTAAAACCTGACATAGTTTCGAAAAATGCATCCGTGTAACTGGGAATTGCACCTGAAAGACAGAAAGGCAAGGCCCCCAGAGCGGATGCGCTGATCCATGAGAGGGCCACAAATAGAAATCCACTACGAGGAGAGAGGTATGGGACACCTTTTTCTTTGGAGATACTGAACATGAAGATAAAAAAGAGAATCGATATCAGGATAGGGGTAAGGAAGGATTCCAATACTCGTTTAGGCTCATGGTAATATAAGCCAACCAGGAAAGAAATCAGCAGAAATAGGGAAATTAGTAACAATAGGACTGAGAGAAGACGGAAAATTGCTCTAAAGTTCATCGGCACTCTCGAAAATGGTTTCCAGTTTTGAAATTACATCTTTTTTTGCTATAAGCCCTAACAGATCTCCCGCTTGTAAGACCGTAGATCCTGAGGGAACGATATTTTCCGAACCTCTAAGAATTAGAAGTATCAATGCATCCTTGGGAAGGTTGAGATCTCGTATCTGTTTGCCCACAGGCTTTGCATGGGGTGCTAAAGTTAATCTTAGCAATTCGAAATCGTCCTGGTAAAAAGTATGAATGGTTTCAATATTCGCTTTCCGTATGATCCTGAGGATGGAATTTACAACGGCCGCTTTTAAACTTACCACATGATCAATCTGTAAGGATGAGGCAAGTTTCAAGAAACTATTATTTATCACAAGGGCGATTGCCTTCCTCGCTCCAATTTTTTTTGCCATCATGGCGCTTACAAGATTAAGGCTCTGGGATTCTGTTACGGATATGACAAGATCGAGCTTGGAAAATTCCTCTTGTTCCAGTACATCCTCTTCCCCGATGTCCCGATTTATGATCGTCACATCTGGAAAAAGTTGAGAAAGTGCTTTCGCTTTCTCTTTTGAATTTTCCAGTACAGTTATAGACACTTCTTGTCTGCGGAGAAAAGAGGAAAATACCTTCTTTATACCTTTTTGATGTTCATGTACCAGTTCTCTGATTTTTCTAATGACGAACTCGCCAATTCTCGTTCCACCTATAATGCCTATTTTATGAACGGGATGTTTTTTACTCCAAGATTGTCCCAGAATCTTATCTAAAGTGGTGGGATTTCCTAAAAAGTATAACTCATCCCCTTCAAGTATGAGGGTATCCCCAGAAGGAATCATCATCGAGTTCTCGCGATTTAATACAGGAATAAGAAAATCATTCTCCACTTCCTTTCTGATT
>Ga0308420_1001817_pt1 | contig 11111 bp, 3 predicted proteins | sample HotsprSampleMS55_FD_203802 | JGI IMG/M metagenome (GOLD analysis project Ga0308420, IMG submission 203802) | Hot spring phototrophic mat microbial communities from Mushroom Spring, Yellowstone National Park, Wyoming, United States - 20090730_MS55 ... | reverse complement strand
GTCACCCCGCGCGGCGCGCGCCGGAGCAATCGGGTCGCCCCGGCCCCCGCCACCTGGACGACCTGAGCGACAAATTGTCCTGGTATTGTAACTCCAAGTGCCGGTACGGGCAACTGCGCGCCTGGTCAGTACGCTCTTCGCTAGTAAGGCCCGCGAACGCTTGCTCTGCTATCATGTGACCGGGCACCTGTTGCCGGAGCGGGCCGCCTCGCCTGGAACTACGCCATGGATCCTGACACCCTCGCGCCACTCTACGCGCAGCTTGACGCCTTGCGCGCCCAGCTTGATCGCCTGGCGCGCGAACCCGCGCTCGCGCCGGCCACCGATCTGGTGCGGCATCTGCGCTCCGCGCCCTTCGTCTGGGAACTGTGGCTCGACGCGTCTGGCCGCTGTCGCTACAGCAGTCCCGCCAGCGAGGCCATCATCGGCTACACGCCCCAGGAACTCTGCGCCGATCCCGATCTGTTGACGCGCTGCGTGCATCCTGCCGATCAGGATCTCTGGACGAGGCACCGACGTGAGGTGTTGCGCCCCGAGCACGGCCAGATCAGCGCCCTGCTGGTGCGCCTGGCGCATCGGGACGGAACGGTGCGGCGGGTGTTGCACCGCTGCCGTCCGTTCATCGATCCAGACGGCGTCTGGCAGGGGCGCCACGCCAGTCTGTGGGTGCTCGGCGAGGGCGCGTTCCCCGATCTTGCCCCGCCGGCGCCGCATCCCTGGCTGGGCGACCAGATGGAGTGGTTCCTGTCGTCGGATTATCACTTCATCCGCTCGATCACCGATCTCTTGCCATCCATAGTTTTCATCTTTGATCTGGCGGAACGGCGCGTCGTCTATGCCAATCGTTCCCTGGCCAGCCTGCTCGGCTACAATGCCGACGAACTCCGCGTCTCCGACATTGACTCCCTGCCGCGCCTGCTGCATCCCAATGATCTCGCCAGTCTGGAGAACGGGTTGGAGGAACTGCGGGCCATGACCGACGAGCAGATCGTCGAGCACACCTTCCGCCTGCGCCACCGCGATGGCTCATGGCGCTGGATGCGCAGTCGTGGCCGGGCTTTCCGCCGCGACGCCGAGGGGCGGGTGCGCCAGGTGTTGGGGCAGATCGAAGACGTGACCGCGCAACGTCTGCACGAAGAGCAACTCCACTACCAGGCGAATCTGCTCGCTAACGTCGCCGACGCGGTGATTGCCACCGATCGCGCCTTCCGCATCCAGAGTTGGAACGCCGCCGCGGAACGCACCTATGGCTGGACGGCCGGCGAGGTGCTGGGCCGCCGGGTTGATGAGGTGCTGGTAACCCGTTATATTCACGACTCGCAGGAGGCAGCGTTGGAAGTCCTGTTCAGCGAGGGACGCTGGAGCGGCGAGGTGGAGCAGCGCCGGCGCGACGGGAGCTATGCGCCCATCCAGTCCTCGGTCACCCTGCTGCGCAATGGCACCGAACAGGTGATAGGCGTGGTGGCGATCAATTGCGACATCAGCGAGCGCCGGCATGCCGAACGGCTACTCCAGGCGGTCAATGCACGCCTCGAACAGGCGATCATCGAGGCGCGCCGCCATACCGCCGAGGCGATGCAGATCAACCAGATGCACGATCTGCTCCAGGTCTGCCAGAATCGCGCCGAGGCCGCCGAGGTGATCGGGCAGCGCCTGGCTGCCCTGTTTCCCGACCACGGCGGCTACCTGGCGGTGCGCGTTCCCGGCGCCAATGATCTGGAGGTGATCTGCCAGTGGGGCGAGCAACACCCGGCGGCGCCGGTGTTTCCCATCGAGGACTGCTGGGCCCTGCGGCGCGGCCAGATCCACGTGCTCGCCGGCCCCGAGGGGGGGCTGCGCTGTCGCCATCTCGGCGCGGCCCCGGCCGCGTACCGTTATTGCCTGCCCCTGGCCGTGCGGAGTGAAATCTACGGCGTGCTGCACATTGCCGGGGAGGCCCAGTTGCGCAGCGAGTTGCTGATCTCCGTCGGCGACGCGATCAAACTGGCCCTGGCCAATATCGACCTCCGTGAGGCCCTGCGCGAGCAGGCCATTCTTGATCCGCTTACCGGGTTGTTCAACCGGCGCTACCTGGAGGCGACCCTGCCCCGCGAGGTGTACCGCGCGCGGCGCGAGGGCGAGCCGCTCTGTGTGGCTATGCTGGATATTGATTATTTCAAGAGTTTCAACGATCGCTACGGGCACGAGGCCGGTGATACCCTCTTGCGCGAGGTAGGATGGATCTTTCGGGAGCATATGCGCAAGAGCGACATCGCCTGCCGCTACGGGGGCGAAGAGTTTGTGCTGGTCCTGCCCGGCTCGGCGATCGAGGATACGGTGCGACGGCTGGAACAGATCCGTGGCCTGGTGCACGCCCTGCAGATCGACTTTCACGGCCGCCGTCTGGAACCCGTGAGCGTTTCAGTGGGCGTGGCCGCCTACGGCGGCGCCGGCGGCTTCGAGGAGTTGCTGCGCGCCGCCGATGAGGCCCTGTACGCCGCCAAGCGCGCCGGGCGCGATACGATCGTGGTCCACGAGTGATGGTCTTTGAGAAATTAATCCGGTATGCCGGGCTGGCCGTGGGGCTAAAGCCCTCGGCTACGGAATGCGAAACCCGCCTGCGCGGGCTAGAGCGGATTATTTCTTCAAAGACCGTAAGCCCTCGGCTACGGAATGCGAAGCCCGCCTGCGCGGGCTAGAGCGGAGTAATTGTTCAAAGACCATAACCCTGCCCATTTGCCCGCACCTGTGCTATAACATACCTAGAACCACGCCGCGCCTCCGGCTGGCCGGAGTTGCGCTTGAAGGGGCTGGTCTCCACGATCAGCCCTGTTTTGAGTTGCCATGCGTACCCTTGAGGAGCTTTGCGCCGAACTGGCCGCCCATCCTACCGTTGCCTCCATTGCGACCGCCCTGGGTCGGGCCGGCCCTCCACTGCGGCTGGCGCCGCTGCCCGCGGCCGCGCGCGCGCCCCTGGCGGCGGCCCTGGCCCACCACTATCGCGCCCCGCTGCTCTTCGTCCTGTCGAGCGCCGATGTGGCCCTGCGCGCCGCCGATGACCTCCGGCAGTGGCTCGGCCCTGAGCGACCGCTCTACTATCCCGCCAGTGACGCGCTGCCCTATGAGCATATGTCGCCGGGAAGCCAGGTGATCGGCCAGCGCCTGCGCGTCCTGCAGATCCTCGCCGCCTGGCGCGCCGGGGCGCTTCCGCCGGAACCGCCGGTGATTGTCGCGCCGATCAAGGCGCTGATGCAGCCAACCCTGACCCCCGATGAACTGGCTGAGGCGACGCTGCCCCTGGATCTGGGCGCGACCCATCGCCCCGAGGTCCTCACACGCCAGTTGCTCCACCTGGGCTACCAGATGGCCCCGACGGTGGAGGCGCCAGGCGAGGTGAACCGCCGCGGCGATCTGCTCGATGTCTGGCCCCCGGCGGACGATCTGCCCCTGCGCATCGGCTTCTTCGGCGATGAGGTGGAGAGCATTCGCCGTTTCGACCCCGCCACCCAGCGCAGCGAGGTCCGTCTGGAAGCGGCGATGCTTGGCCCGCCCCACGAGATCCCGCTGTGGCGCCGCGAACTGGCCGTAGCCCGCATCGCCGCCCTCGATCGCAGCGGCCTGCGCCGCGAGGCGCGCCTGGAGTGGGAAGCCGCTCTCGAACGCCTGGAACAGGGCGTCCGCTTCGAGGGCCGCGCCTTCTACGCTCCGTTCTATCGCCACGGCATGGGCGCTTCCCTGCTCGACCATCTGCCCGCCGGCGCGGCCATCCTGCTCTCCGAGGCGCAGTTCCTGGCCCGCCACGCCGCCGAGATCCACGACCAGGCCGAGCACGGGCGCGCGCACCTGATCGGCGCCGGCGAACTGCCGCCCGACATGCCCCGGCCCTACTTCCTCTGGGACGAACTCTTCGCCCCCGGCGCGCCTTCCGCCCGCCTGGCCCTGGCCGACCTCAGCGGCTCCGAGGCGCCCGATGCGGGCGCCTCTGGCGAGCCCTTCCCGCTCCACGATCTGCGTTTCGAGGCCCCCGAACTGTTCGGCGGCCAGTTCCGCCGCCTGGTCCACGACATCGTCACCCGTCTGGAGCGCGGCGAGCGGGTGCTGGCCGTTACCAGCCAGGCCGCCCGGCTCCAGGAACTGGTCGAGGAGGCCATCCCGAACGCCGGCGTCGCGGCGGCCCGGACGCGCTTCGCTGTGGCCCATAGCGCCCTGGAGGGCGGCTGGCGCCTCCCCGCCCTCAATCTGACCCTCTACACCGATAGCGAGATCTTCGGCATTCGCCAGCGTCGCCCCCTCAGCGAGCGCCGCAAACGCGGCGCTTCCGCCGAGGAACGGGCCGCCTTCGTGCGCGGTCTCAAGCCGGGCGACTACGTGGTCCACATCGAACACGGCATCGCCCGCTTCGAGGGCCTGATCCGCCGGGTCGTCGGCGAGATCGAGCGCGAGTATCTAGTGCTGCGCTACGCTGGCGACGACAAGATCTATGTGCCGGTGGACCAGGTGGATCGCGTCACCCGCTACATCGGCGCGGGTGATGCCGCGCCCGCGCTTACGCGCCTGGGCACCCAGGACTGGGAACGGGCCAAGCGCAAGGCCCGCGCCGCCGTGCAGGACCTGGCCGAGGAACTGCTGGCCCTCTACGCCCAGCGCCAGATGAAGCAGGGCCACGCCTACGGCCCCGACAACGACTGGCAGCGTGAACTGGAAGACGCCTTCCCCTACCTGGAAACCGAGGATCAGCTCCGCGCCATCGGTGAGGTGAAACGCGATATGGAACAACCCGTGCCGATGGACCGCCTGATCTGCGGCGATGTGGGCTTCGGCAAAACCGAAGTGGCCCTCCGCGCCGCGTTCAAGGCCGTCCAGGACGGCAAACAGGTGGCCGTCCTGGTGCCCACCACCGTGCTGGCCCAGCAACACTACGACACCTTCCGCAAACGCATGGCCGCCTTCCCGGTGCGCGTCGAAATGCTCTCGCGCTTCCGCCAGCCGAAAGAACAGGCGGCCCTCGTCGCCGATCTCGCCCGCGGCCAGGTGGATATCGTCATCGGCACCCACCGCCTCCTCTCCAACGATGTGCGGTTCAAGGACCTGGGGCTGGTCGTGGTTGACGAGGAGCAGCGCTTCGGCGTGCGCCACAAAGAGCGCCTCAAGCGTCTGCGCGCCGAGGTGGACGTGTTGACCCTCACCGCCACCCCCATCCCGCGCACCCTGCACATGGCCATGGCCGGCATTCGCGACCTGAGCGTGATTGACACCCCTCCCGAGGATCGCCTGCCGATCAAGACCTATGTGGCGCCGTACAACGAGGAACTGGTGCGCGAGGCCATCACGCGGGAACTGGAACGCGACGGCCAGGTCTACTTCGTCCACAACCGGGTGCAGAGCATCTACCACGTCGCCAATCGCCTGCGCAACCTGGTTCCCGAGGCGCGCATCGCCGTGGGTCACGGGCAACTCGAAGAACGCGAACTCGAGCGGGTGATGCTCGATTTCTTCGACGGACGCTACGACGTGCTGGTCTGCACCACCATCATCGAGAGCGGGCTGGACGTGCCCAACGCCAACACGATCATCATCGACGATGCGACCGGTTACGGTCTGGCGCAACTCTACCAGTTGCGCGGGCGCGTCGGTCGCAGCGCCAACCGCGCCTATGCCTACCTGCTCTACCGCCAGGAGAAACCGATGACCCGGGAGGCCCAGGCGCGCCTGGAAGCCATCCAGGAGGCCACCGAACTCGGCGCGGGCTTCCGCGTCGCCATGCGCGATCTCGAGATCCGCGGCGCGGGCAATCTCCTGGGCGCCGAACAGAGCGGCCACATCGCCGCCGTGGGCTTCGATCTCTACTCACGGCTGCTGGAACAGGCCGTGCGGCAACTCAAGGCCAGCGTCGACCGCGCCGCGCCGTCCGGGGACGCCGCGCCCCAGGTCAGTCTGAGCGAAGCCGCCAGCAACCTGGTGATCAGCGAAAAGGTCCTGGTCTCGCCGCTCGTCACCCTCGACCTGCCGCTCACGGCCTACCTGCCCGAGGAGTACATCGCCGACCCGGTGCTGCGGGTGGCGATGTACCAGCGCATGACCGAAGCGCAGACGGTGGAGGAGGTGCGCGAGTTGCGGCAGGAGTTGCACGACCGTTTCGGCAAGCCCCCCGAGGCGGCCCTGCACCTGCTCACCTGGCTGCAGATCAAGGCCCTGGCGCTGCAGGCGGGGGTCAGTTCGGTCGTCGCCTCGGGCGACGAGTTTGTCATTCGCCTGCCGGTGCTCGAGAGCGCCCGGCGCGAGCGCCTGCGCCGGCGCTTCTTGCGCGACCAGACGGTCAGGGTCGGCCCGCAGTTCGTGCGCCTCGACCGGCGCGCCCTCAACGGCGCTTGGAGCGAGAAGCTCATGGGAGTGCTTGAGGCCCTGGTGGCCTGAGCCCCCGGCCCGCGATGGTGATGGAGGCGGGGAGGGGGCCGTGCCGCGCGCAGCGCCTAACGTGAACATAAGCTGCTCACCTACGCGCATGCGGCGCTGCCCCCCCTCCTAATACCAAGTGGAATTGGCAATCCCGCATGGTCCTGCTCATCTCCACAGCTCGACAGCTCCACACAGGGCTTTGGAGAGCTGTAGAGCTGTGGAGGTGTGGAGTTGAGCCAATGCGATGCCATCAAGGAGAATCGGTATAACCTCCCCCCGCTGGGGGGAGGAGCCGGACTCCCTCCCCCCAGCGGGGGGAGGGCTGGGGAGGGGGGCCGTCACCTTGCCCGCGGAGACGCGACGAGGTCGGGCCGCCCGCGCTCCCAGGCGATGTTCATCGGGCGTTGTGCGCGAATCGCATGGACGGCTGAGGTGACCATGGGGGAACCTGGTTCCCCCAGCCCCCCACCCGCGGGAGGGTTTGGGAGGACGCAGCCCTCGAGCAGGGGAATGGGGAAACCGGGTTTCCCCATCCCCCCGCCCGCGGGAGGGTTTGGGAGGGCTGCGCCCTCCCAAGAATTACTAGAACTCCTCCCACACCCAGTGATACGAACTCACCGGGAATGGACGTGGCGGCATGGGTTGCCCCGGTCGCGGGAGTTTATCGTTGGCAGGATTGACCGTGCTGCTGCGCGCGTAGATGTAGGCGATCTTGCCGGCGCTCAGTTCGAAGGAGGTCTTGATCCACGCCTGGGCGATGGTCGGCTGGGCCCAGGGAAAGTCGATCCCGAAGAAGCTCGGCAAGCGCATGTTCTCCACCAGGCGCCCGCCGAAGGCCACGTCGGCCATGTTGCTGTTGAAGCCCAGCAGCATGTGCGCCCCCTGGAACGAGCTGAACCACCTGCGGATCGGTTCGCTGCCGCTGGCGTAGCCCTGCACCCGCAACGTCTGACATGAAGCAAACCCGACCCAGCGGGCGCTGTTGAAGCGGGCGTTGTTGGCGCTGACCCAGGTGCTGTCTTTGTTCGAGGCCAGGCTCAGGCCGGCCGGGCCGCCGTGTCCGGCGTAGTACACAAAGTCGGCCCGATCCACGCCCCACGTGCAGTCAATCCCCCCCAGACCGCAATCGCGCCAGTCGCGCTCCCAGGCGGAGCTATTGGTCCAGTAGAAGCGCTGGCTGTAGCCATAGCCGAGCATCCCGCTGCGGAAGCCGGTCGCGTCGGGGATCACCCCCGGCAGATCGCTGCCGCCCGCGCCGGCTGGCGGATAGTCCCAGATGGCTTCGATGCCGAAGCTGTAGCCTGTCTGCTCCGGAACGGCTTCAGCGGTCGCGGGCGCGCTGCTGCGCTCACGGATGATCAGCGGCAGGTAGAGGAGCATGGGCGCGACAGCAGGCCGCAGGCTGACCTGGGCCTCCCGCACCGCGCCTTCGTTGTCGGTCACCCGCAGCACCACCGTAACCGGGGTAGGCTCGCCGTCACGGCCCGTAGCCGGCAGGTTGCGGGTGCGCAATTCAACTGGGCCGGGGTTGTTCAGCGTAGAGGCATTGCTCAGGGCCACCCCGTCGCCGGTGAGCCATTCGACCCGGTAGGGGGCCACGCCGTTGCTGATCGTGCCGCGCAAGAGCACTTCTGCGCCGGGTTGGAAGTTCGAGCCGTTGGCCGGGTCGGTAATGCTCACGGTGGGGCCGAAACCTCCCGGCCCCGATCGGGCCAGCGGAGCCACGATGTCACGCAGAATCACCGTCTCGCCCCCGACGGTGACCTCGATGCCCTGAAACTCCAGCACCGGCTCCAGCGCCCGCTGCTCGACCGCGGCGTCGAGCACGTAGTAGGACAACTCCGGTTGCGGCACGTTGACCGTGGCCCCGGGGAACGAGGCGCGCACCTGCTGCTCGACCTGGTTGCGGATCGTGTTTGGGTCGGCGATGGGCACGTTGCGCGGCTGGCCGAGCTGCCGGCTGAAGAAGGGCATCGCCACCGCCGCCAGGCCGGGCGCGGCACTGTCGAGCGAGGGACCATTGTCGGGCGTGGTGGTGGTAAAGAGCAGCGAGAGGTGCCCGCCCGGCCCGCCCAGGGGCAAGCCGGACTGCTGGCCGAACTGCACCGGCAGGCGCATCGGCACCTCCACGATCACACCGACCACCTGCGAGGTCGCCTGGGCCGGCTCGGCGTTGAGGGTATTCGCGGAAACCGTGGCCGCGCGGATGAATCTGGTCGGGTAGAGCGGGTTCTGCGGATCGGGGTTGACATCGCAGCCCTGGGGGTTCGGCGTGAGCACCCCCTGGGGGGTCTGCGGGCCGGCTAGCAGATTGCCCCGGACGTCCATAAAGCCGTTATCCAGGAGGAACCGGCAGGCCAGCCGTTGCGCCTGCCCCCGGTCAATGGCCCCGCGCTGGCTCTCGCGGCCAAGTTCGTCCAGATTGGTGGCGTAGTAGCCGCCGCTGGCTCCGTAGCGCACCAGCAGCGAACGGGTGTCGGTGAATGGGACGGTAAAGCGCGGAGAGCCAAGGTACGTATCCGCAGCGATCGGCTGGCGATTGTAGATGCCACTGAAGCGTTGGGCCAGATCCCGCGTCGTGTCGTTGTTGACCTGCGGCGCGCTCAGGGGGAAGACCGGCAGCGTGGCGCCCTGCTGGAGCACGATGTTGTTTGCGGTTACAAAGACAGGCGGAGCGGATCGGGCGGTCCATGCGCCGCTGAGGGTAAGGCTGAGCGCCACTGTGAGCAGCAGCAGGGGCCATGGCAGACGACCTGGACGTGTGGACATCAGTCGTTCTCCTTTCGTTGCTCGCTTGCGGGTCGCGCGGCACGTTCTCGAACCAGAGGCGGGCCGGGCCTTTCTGGCGCTTCTTCTCAGACCCCCATGCGGCTCGCGCCGCACACCGACGGGATGAACATACGATTGTTCCTGGGAGGGCTACGCCCTCCCAGACCCTCCCACCGGGTGGGGGAATGGGGAAACCCGGTTTCCCCATTCCCCTGCGAGGCGGGGCGTGGGGAAACCCGGTTTCCCCACACCCCTCGCCGAGGGCGTATGTTCACGTTAGCCAGGGGTTAGAGGCAACCAGAGCCGGCCAGATATAAAACGCAATCCGCAACCGATTTTACCCCTCTTGACCGAACGGCCATGCTCCGTGCTCCCCTGTGACTCGGGAAGCTACAATCATGCCTGGGAGGTGCGGGAGGGCGCGGCCCTTCCCCGAAAACGCGCTTGATGGTGGGCGGCGCAGCCGCACGAACATACGTAAGGAGCATGCATGGCACGCTCGCTGTACCTCGTTCCCCTGGAACGCCACGCCGGAACCTCGCTACTTTCGCTGGGGATCCTCGATTACGTGCTGCGTAAGACACGGCGCGTGGCGATCTTTCGCCCGGTAATCCGCGATGAGGCCGTCACCCGGCCCGACAAGACCATTGATCTGCTCCTGCGCCACTTTCACCTTGATCAGGTCTATGGTGAAACCTACGCCCTTACCGCTTCGGCCACCGACGCCTTGCTGGCCCATAATCGCTACGACGAGATCCTCAACCGCAGCATCGCCGCCTACCAGCGCCTGGCCAGGCGCTACGATTTTGTCTATTGCATGGGCTCCGACAGCCACCACGATGCTCCTCAGTTTGAGTTCAACCTGAATGTTGAGCTTGCCCGCAGTCTCGACAGCCCGGTCATCCTGCTGACGAGCGGTCAGGGTCGCGGTGTCGAGGAGCTTGCCGGTATGCTGCGGCAGGCCCACGACGCCTTTCGCGCCCGCGGTTGCCCGGTGGTGGCGCTGGTGGTGAACAAGGTCGAACCCGAACGCCTCGATATGCTGCGCCCGTCGCTCGCCCACGATCTGGGCCTTCCCCTCGACCAGGTAGTGGTCTTGCCCGCCGATGTGGTGCTGGGCAGCCCGACGATGCGCGAGGTCGTCGAGCAACTTAACGCCGAGGTGCTCTATGGCCGCGAGCAACTCGACCGGCAGGCGCGCCGGGTGATGATCGTGGCCATGCAGATGGAGCATTACCTGGAGCGCCTCAGCGACCATGTGTTGCTGGTCACGCCGGGCGATCGCGGTGATATTCTCCTGAGCGCGGTGCTGGCCCACCATTCGGCGAACTACCCCTCCCTGGCCGGGATCGTGCTGACGGCCGGGCAGCGGCCCTCGGCGGCCCTGACGCGCCTGCTCGATGGGGTGGGCGAGATGCCCCCGGTGGTGGCGGTGACCAGCGATACCTACGAGACGGCTACCGAACTGTTCCGCGTGAAGTCCTACATCACGACCGATACGCCGATGAAGATCGAAGCGGGGCTGCAACTCTGCGCCCGCTACATTGATGGGGCCGCCCTCGAGCAGCGTTACGGCACCATCGAGCCACGCGGCGTCTCGCCCCGGCTGTTCCTCTACAAGCTGACCGAGCAGGCCCGCGCCAACCGCCGGCGCATCGTCTTGCCCGAGGGCAACGAGGAGCGCATCCTGCGCGCCAGCGCCATCCTGGTGCGCGAACGGATCGCCAACCTGATCCTTCTCGGCGACCCGCAGGACATCCGCGCCACGGTCAGCCGCCTGGGCATTGACCTGGATCTCAATCGGGTCGAGATCATCAATCCGGCCACCTCGCCGCGTCTTGACATCTACGCCGACGAACTCTACCGCCTGCGCCGGCACCGTGGCATGACCCGTGAGCAGGCCCACGACCTGATGCTCGATGTCTCCTACTACGGCACGATGATGGTCCATATGGGCGATGCCGACG
>Ga0308420_1001815_pt1 | contig 11117 bp, 6 predicted proteins | sample HotsprSampleMS55_FD_203802 | JGI IMG/M metagenome (GOLD analysis project Ga0308420, IMG submission 203802) | Hot spring phototrophic mat microbial communities from Mushroom Spring, Yellowstone National Park, Wyoming, United States - 20090730_MS55 ... | reverse complement strand
GTAGCACGCTCGCGAAGCCTCGGTCAACAAGGCGAAGTCCCGATGGAACTGCTCACCGATCCGGCGGCATGGCTCGCTTTTCTCACGCTCACCGCGCTCGAGCTCGTGCTCGGCATCGACAACATCATCTTCATCTCGATCCTCGCCGATCGGCTTCCGCCCGGCGAGCGCGAGCTCGCGCGCCGTCTGGGGCTTTTCCTCGCGATGTTCATGCGCATCGCGCTCCTGCTCCTGCTCGCCTGGATCGTCGGCCTCACCGCACCCCTTTTCCGGGTTGCGGGCGAGGAGATCTCGGGACGCGATCTCATCCTGCTCGGCGGCGGGCTCTTTCTCATCTGGAAGGCGACCGGCGAGATCCACGCCCTGATCGAGGGCGAGGCCGAGACGCGCGCACCGCGCGTCTCGAGCACGTTTGCCGGCGTGCTCGCCCAGATCGCGCTCATCGACCTCGTGTTCTCGCTCGACTCGATCATCACCGCCGTCGGCATGGTGGACGAGATCCCGATCATGATCGCGGCGGTGATCACCGCCGTCACGCTGATGATGGTCGCCGCCGGACCGATCGGCCGCTTCGTCTCTCGCCATCCGACGGTGAAGATGCTGGCGCTCGCCTTCCTCATCATGGTCGGCATGGCGCTGGTCGCCGACGGGCTCGACTTCCACGTGCCGAAGGGCTATCTCTATTTCGCGATGGCGTTCTCGGTCGCGGTCGAGATGCTCAACCTGCGCATGCGCGCAAAGAACGTGCTCACCGGACAGCCGAAACCGCATCCGTTGCCCGAAGGGGCGCTCGCGCCGCAGGCCGATGCGCCGGCACCGCGCGAGGCGCCGTCGGTGCCGGCGGCCGCGACACAGCCGGCGGCAGCGGAAACCGAAACCAGCAAAGAGGGCTAGAAGAGCCCGACCACCCTGCCGTCGACGAGGTCGATGCGCTCGGCGGCGGGCGAGGCCGGAAGTCCCGGCATCGTCAGGATGTCGCCGCAGATCATGACCACGAACTCGGCGCCGGCGGCAAGGCGCACCTCGCGCACATGGATCTCGTGGCCTTGCGGTGCACCGCGCTGCTGCGCGTCGGTCGAAAACGAGTACTGCGTCTTCGCCACGCATACCGGGAGCCGCCCGTAGCCGAGCTCCTCGAGCGTGCGGATCTGCCTGCGCACTTTTGCATCGGCGGTCACCGCGGCGGCGCGGTAGACCCGCCGGGCGATCTTCTCCATCTTTTCCCACAGCGGGTCGGCGTCTTCGTAGACGAAGCGGGGGTTCTCGCGCGCCTCGCACAGCGCGATCACGGTGCGGGCGAGCTCCTCGGCGCCGCGGCTACCCTCCGCCCAGTGGGTCGCGAGCACCACCGGCACGCCGAGCTTCTCCACGCGCGCGCGCACCCGCGCGAGCTCGGCAGGGGTATCCTGGTCGAAGCGGTTGATCGAGACGACACAGGGAATGCCGTAGACGTTCCTCACGTTGTCCACGTGCCGCTCGAGGTTCGCGAGCCCTTTGTCGAGCGCTTCGAGGTTCTCGCGGCCGAGCTCTTTCAGCTCGGCGCCGCCGTGATATTTCAGCGCGCGCACCGTCGCCACGATCACCGCGGCGGAGGGCGCGAGCCCCGCCTTGCGGCACTTGATGTCGAGGAATTTTTCCGCTCCGAGGTCCGCGCCGAAACCGGCTTCGGTCACCACGTAGTCGGCGAGCCGCAGCGCCGCCTGCGTCGCGATCACCGAGTTGCAGCCGTGCGCGATGTTGGCGAACGGCCCGCCGTGGACGAACGCCGGGTTGTTTTCCAGCGTCTGCACGAGGTTCGGTGCGAGCGCGTCCTTGAGCAGGACCGCCATCGCGCCGTGCGCCTTCAGCTCGCGTGCGCTCACCGGGCGGCCGTCGCGCGTGTAGGCGACCACGATGCGGCCGAGCCGCTCCTTCAAGTCCTCGAGCGAGGTGGCCAGACAGAAGATCGCCATCACCTCCGAGGCGACGACGATGTCGAAGCCGTCCTCGCGCGGATAGCCGTTGCCAGGCCCGCCGAGTCCCACCACGATCTGGCGCAGCGCGCGGTCGTTCATGTCCACCACGCGGCGCCAGGCGATGCGCCGCAGGTCCACGCCAAGCGCGTTGCCGTGCGCGAGGTGGTTGTCGAGCATCGCGGCAAGCAGATTGTTCGCCGCCGCGATCGCGGCGAAATCGCCGGTAAAATGGAGGTTGATGTCCTCCATCGGGACCACCTGCGCGTAGCCGCCGCCCGCCGCTCCGCCCTTGATGCCGAACACCGGTCCGAGGGAAGGCTCGCGGAGGCAGATCACCGCGCGCTTGCCGATGGCGTTCAGCGCATCGCCGAGTCCGACCGTGGTGGTCGTCTTGCCCTCTCCGGCCGGCGTCGGCGTCATCGCGGTAACCAGAACGAGCTTTCCCTGCGGCCGACTGTGCAGCGACGCGAGGTAATCGAGCGAGACCTTGGCCTTGGTGTGCCCGTAGGGGACGAGATGGGATTCGGCGATCCCGAGCTTTTCGCGCGCGACGCGGGCGATCGGCTCGAGCTTCGCGGCCTGCGCGATTTGCAAGTCAGACAACATCGAAGACTCCTCCCGGCGGAGGCGCAATTGTCGTCAAGGCGCGCCGCGCGCGGCCTTGACCGCGGTCAAGCGCCGATCTCGGCGAGCGCGCGTCCCTTGCCGTAGCCGGGATCGGCAGGCGGGGTGCCGCCTCGCGTCACCCGTACCGCGCAGTACTTGAACTCGGGGATCTTGCCCCAGGGGTCGAGCTTCGGGTTGGTGAGCAGGTTCGCCGCCGCCTCGTAATAGGCGAACGGCACGAAGACGCAACCGCGCGGCGTGCCCACGTCGGCGCGGGCGTAGAGCGAGATCGTGCCGCGGCGCGAGGCGATCGTGACGAGCTCGCCCGCCCGCGCGCCGAGCGCGTCGAGGTCGAGCGGGTGGAGGGTGCACGTCGGCTCGGGCTCGAGCGCGTCGAGCACGCCGGCACGCCGTGTCATCGCCCCGGTGTGCCAATGCTCGAGCTGCCGGCCGGTGATGAGCACCATCGGATAGCGCTCGTCGGGGCGCTCGTCGGCGAAGAGCAGGTCCGCCGGAACGAAGCGGCCGCGGCCGCTCTGCGTCGGGAAGCGGTCGGTGAACACCACCGCGCGGCCCGCCTCGTCCTCTCGCTCGCAGGGGTACACCGCCCAGCCCTCGCGCTCGAGCCGCTCCCAAGAGATTCCGGCGATCGAGCGCATGCAGCGCCGCATCTCCTCCCACACTTCGCGCGGATGCGTGTAGTTCCAGGCGAGCCCCAGACGCTTCGCCATCTCGACGATGATCCAGAAGTCCGGCTTCGCCTCCCCCGGAGGCTCGAGCGCCTTGCACCCGAGCTGCACCGTGCGGTCGGTGTTGGTCACCGTTCCGGTCTTCTCCGGCCAGGCGCTCGCCGGAAGCACCACGTCGGCCAGGTACGCGGTCTCGGTGAGAAAGATGTCCTGCACCACCAGGTGCTCGAGCCGCGCGAGCGCCGCGCGCGCGTGCGCCGCATCCGGATCCGACATCGCGGGGTTCTCGCCCACGATGTACATGCCGCGGATGCGCCCTTCGGCCGCCGCGTCGAGGATCTCGACGACGGTGAGCCCCGGCTTCGGGTCGAGCGCCTTGCCCCAGAAGGCTTCGAAGCGCGCGCGGGCCTCGGCATCGTCCACCCGCTGGTAGTCGGGGAACACCATCGGGATCAGACCGGCGTCGGAAGCGCCCTGTACGTTGTTCTGCCCGCGCAGCGGGTGCAGCCCCGTCCCAGGGCGGCCGATCTGGCCGGTCGCGAGCGCGAGCGCGATCAGGCAGCGCGCGTTGTCGGTGCCGTGCACATGCTGGCTCACTCCCATGCCCCAGAGGATCATCGAGGCGCGCGAGGTGGCGTACAGGCGCGCCACCTCGCGGATGGTGTGCGCCGGGATGCCGCAGATCGGGGCCATCGCCTCGGGCGAGAAGCGCTTCACGTTCTCGGCGAGCGCCTCGTAGCCGGAGGTCCGGTCGCGCACGAACTCTTCGTTCGCAAGCCCTTCGGTCACGATGACATGCAGCATCGCGTTCAATAGCGCGACGTCGGTATCCGGCCGGAACTGCAGAAAATGCGTCGCGTGGCGCGCGAGCTCGGTGCGCCGCGGATCGGCGACGACGAGCTTCGTACCCCGTCTTGCGGCGTTCTTGATCCAGGTCGCCGCCACCGGGTGGTTCACCGTCGGATTGGCGCCGATCACGAACACCACCTCCGCGGCGAGCGCGTCGCGCACCGGATTCGAGACCGCACCCGAGCCGATACCCTCGAGCAGGGCGGCTACCGACGACGCATGGCAGAGCCGCGTACAGTGGTCCACGTGGTTGGTGCCGAAGCCGGTGCGCACGAGCTTCTGGAAGAGGTAAGCCTCCTCGTTCGTGCCCTTCGCCGAGCCGAAGCCGGCGAGCGCGTAGCGGTCTTCGGAGCGGATGCGCGCGAGCCCACCGGCCGCGAGCGACAGCGCCTCCTCCCAGCTCGCCTCGCGGAACGCACTCGACCATTCGCCCGGACGCAACGAGAAGTCGGCCGACTTCGCGACTCCAGGTCTGCGCACGAGCGGTTTCACGAGCCGCTGGGGATGGCGCACGTAGTCGAAACCGTAGCGTCCCTTGACGCAGAGCCGCCCCCGGTTTGCCGGGCCGTCGCGACCGGTGACGAACCGGATCGCGTTCGCTTTCGAATCGACATGGTAGGTGAGCTGGCAGCCGACGCCGCAGTACGGGCAGACCGAGTCCACCCGCCGGTCGACCGGGGCGAGCGCGGCCGCGCGTGCCGGCGCGAGCGCTCCGGTCGGGCACGCCTCGACGCACTCCCCGCAGGCGACACAGCTCGACTCGCCCATCGGGTCGTCGAAGTCGAAAACGATCTTCGCCCGCTCGCCGCGGCCGGCATAGCCGATGACGTCGTTCGCCTGCTCCTCGCGGCAAGCCCGCAGGCAGCGCGTGCACTGGATGCACGCATCCAGATTCACCGCGATCGCCGGGTGCGAGAGGTCGGCCCGAGGCTGCGCGCGCGCGCCGAAGCGCGGTGCGCCGACGCCGAGCCTCCGCGCCCAGTGCGCAAGCTCGCTCTGCGGTACGTCGCGCCGCTCGGGCATGTCGGCGAGGAGCAGCTCGAGCACCATCCTTTGCGCCGCGAGCGCCCGCTCGCTCGCGGTCTCGACCGCCATGCCGGCGGCAGGGGCGCGGCAGCACGAAGGCGAGAGCGCGCGTTCGCCGGCGATCTCGACCACGCACGCGCGGCAGTTCCCGTCTGGCCGCAGTCTCGGCGAATAGCAAAGATGCGGGATCTCGATGCCGTGCCGACGTGCGCACTCGAGGATCGTCTCGCCGGCGCGCCCGACGACCACCGTGCCGTTCAGCCGGAACTCGACCCCTTGCGCAGCCTGCGCGTGCCCGATCGTCGCATCCATGGCGTTCTTCTCAGCGGACCTCGTGCGGAAAGTGGCGCAGCACGCTCAACACCGGGTTCGGCGCTGCCTGGCCGAGACCGCAGATCGACGCGTCCTGCATCGTCCGCGCGAGCTCGTGCAGGAGCGGTTCGTCCCACGGCGGAGAGCCGAGGAGCGCGAGCGCCTTGGCGGTGCCGACGCGGCACGGCGTGCATTTGCCACAGGATTCGTCGCGAAAGAAGCGCATCAGGTTCCGTGCCGCATCGGCCGCACGGTCGCGCGTCGAGAGCACGATGAGCGCCGCCGAGCCGATGAAGCAGCCGTACGGCGCGAGGGTGTCGAAATCGAGCGGAAGGTCGGCGAGCGACGCGGGCAGGATGCCACCGGAGGCCCCGCCGGGGAGATAGGCGTATAGCTCGTGGCCCTCGCGCATTCCGCCACAATACTCCTCGATGAGCTCCCGCGCGCTGATGCCTGCGGGAGCGACATGAACGCCGGGCTTTCTCACTCGCCCCGAGACCGAGAATCCGCGCAATCCCCGCCGTCCCCGCCGGCCGTGGCCGGCGTACCACGCTGGGCCCTTCTCGACGATGTCGCGCACCCAGTAGAGCGTCTCCAGATTGTGCTCGAGCGTCGGGCGGCCGAAGAGTCCCACCTCGGCGACGTAGGGGGGGCGCAGCCGGGGCATGCCGCGCTTGCCCTCGATCGATTCGATCATCGCCGACTCTTCACCGCAGATGTACGCGCCCGCCCCGCGCCGCAGTTCGATCGGCGGGAGCGCGCACGGTAGATCGCGCCGCAAGCGCTCCAGCTCGCGCTCGAGCAGCGCGCGGCAGCCGTGGTATTCGTCCCGGAGGTAGATGTAGATCGCACCCGCGCCTACGCACCAAGCGGCGACGAGCATGCCCTCCAGGAAGCGGTGCGGATCGCGCTCGAGGAACCAACGATCCTTGAAGGTGCCCGGCTCCCCCTCGTCGATGTTCACCGCCATCAGCCGCGGCTGCGGCTGCGCGGCGACGATGCGCCATTTGCGCGCAGCTGGAAAGCCGGCTCCGCCCAGGCCGCGCAGTCCCGACTCCTCGACCGCCTTCGCGACCTCCTCCCGGGTGCGAGCGCCCGAGAGGCAGTCCGCCAGAAGCCGATATCCCCCGGTGTCACGGTACGCGTCGTAGCCCACCGCATCGGGTAGCGGGCACTCCGTCCGGCCTTCTTTCACCGCGGCGCACACCTTGTCGGCACTCGCCTCGCCGATGGGGTTGCGGTGCACCACCGCGACAGGCGCCTCGGCGCAGCGCCCGACGCACGGCGCGCAAACCACCCGCACCGTGCCGAGCCGGGCGCGCAGCTCTGCGGCGAGCGCCCTCGCCCCAGCGAGCTCGCAGGGAAGCGAATCGCACACGCGGACGGTGAGCGGGGGCGGCGGCGCATCGCCCTCCTTCACCACGTCGAAATGGTGATAGAAGGTCGCGACCTCGTACACCTCCGCCGCGGAAAGGCGCATCTCCTCGGCGAGCGCCAGGAGGTGGCGCGACGCGAGATGGCCGTAGCGGTCTTGGATGCGGTGCAGGTGCTCGATCAGAAGATCGCGCCGGCGCGGCGCATCGGCCAGGAGCGCACGGACCTCCTCCTGCGCCGCGGCGTCGACCGTTCTTCCCCTCGTGCGGAATCGTGCGCGGATGTCGGAGCGCATGCGCCCATTATCGGCGCCACGGGGCGCGCCAGCGCTTGACGGCGGTCAAGCCGCGCGGGGGCGCACCTCCCGGCGGGGGGCGGCGTGCACCCTAGCCGCGCCAGAACGCGGGGGTCAGAAGCACGAACACCGTGAGGAGCTCGAGCCGGCCGAGCAGCATCGCGAACGAGAGGATCCAGGTCTGGAAGTCGCCGAGCCCGGCATAGTTCGCCGCCGGTCCGACCTCGGCCAAGCCCGGGCCGACGTTGTTGACGCAGGCCGCGGCGGCCGAGAGCGCGGTCAGAATGTCGAGCCCCGTCGCTGCGAGGAGGAGCGTGATGCCGGCGATCGTCGCGCCGTAGATCAGCATGTACGCGAGAACCGCGAAGATGACGCGGTTTTCCACCACCCCGCCGCCGAGCTTCACCGGGATGAGCGCGTGCGGATGGATCAGTCGCTCGAGTTCGCGTTGCGCCTGGCGAAGCATCAGGAGCGCTCGCATCATCTTGATGCCGCCGCCGGTCGAACCCGAGCAGGTCGCGAACGAAGAGATGAAGAGCATCCACAGCGGCGCGAACAGCGGCCAGGCGCCGTAGTCGGCGCTCGCATAGCCGGTGGTGGTGGCGATCGACACCACGTTGAACGCCGCATGTCGCAGCGCCTCCTGCCAGTCGGCGTACACGCCGTGGGCGAGCAGATAGCCGGTGACCGCGGCGACGCTCGCCGCGAGCAGCGCGAAGTAGCCCCGCAGTTCGGCGTCGCGCCGGTAGGCGAGGAAGCTCGCCCGGTAAAGCGCCGCGAAATGGGTGAAAAAGTTGATCCCGGCGACGAACATGAAGGCGATCGCGACCGCCTCGATCGCCGGCGAGCGCCAGTGCGCGAAGCTCGCGTCGTGCGGGCTGAAGCCGCCGAGGCTGAGCGTGGTGAACGCGTGCATCACCGCTTCGAGCGCGTCCATGCCCGCGGCCCAGTAGGCGAGCGCGCAGGCCGCGGTGAGCCCGGCGTAGATCAGCCACAGACCCTTCGCGGTCTCCGCGATACGCGGGGTGAGCTGCGTTTCCTTCATCGGCCCGGGAGTCTCGGCCTTCAGAAGCTGGCGCCCGCCGACGCCGAGGATGGGCAGCACCGCGACCGCGAGCACGATCACGCCCATCCCGCCGAGCCACTGCAGCGCGCAGCGCCAGAAGTTGATCGAGCGCGGGAGCGCGTCCAGCCCCGAGAGCACGGTCGCGCCGGTGGCGGTGAGACCGGACATCGCTTCGAAGTACGCATCGGTGAACGAGAGCTGCGGCACCGCGGCGAGCAGCGGTAGCGCGCCGAAAACCGGAAACACGGTCCAGACGAGGACGACGAACAGAAAGCCGTCCCGCGGGCGAAGCTCCGGGGCGCGCCCCCGGCTCGCGCGGTAGCCGACGGCACCGGTGGCGGCGGTGGCGAGGATCGCGAGGTGGTAGGCGCCGCCGGCGCCGTCGTCGAGCGCGAGCGACACCGCGAGCGGCACCGCCATCGCCGCAGCGAAGCCCAGCAGCAGGACCGAGGCGAGGTGGACGGCGACGGCGACGCGCAACGCGGCGTTCCGCTACAGGTAGCGCGGGCTCACCTGAAAGAGCCGCTCGACGCGAGCGAGATTGCGCTTGTCGGCGACGAACACGATGACGTGATCCTCCGGTTCGATGCGCGTGTCGTGATGCGCCATCAGCACGCGATCGCCGCGCACGATCGCGCCGATCTGCGTTCCCGGCGGCAGTTCCACCTCCTCCACCCGGCGCCCGCAGACCGCGCTCGAATCGCGGTCCCCATGCACGACCGCCTCGAGCGCCTCGGCGGCGCCGCGGCGCAGGCTGTGCACCGCGACCACGTCGCCGCGGCGCACGTGCGCCAGCAGCCGTCCGATCGTCGCCTGCGCCGGGTTGAGCGCGATGTCGATGCGCTCCCCCTGCACGAGTTCCACGTAGCTTCGCCGGTTGATGAGGGTCACGACGCGCCGCGCGCCCATGCGCTTGGCGAGCAGCGAGGCCATGATGTTGTTCTCGTCGTCGTTGGTGACCGCGATGAACAGGTCCATATCGGCGACCGACTCCTCGGCGAGCAGCTCTTCGTCGGTCGCGTCGCCGGCGAGCACGAGCGCGCGCTCGACGCGTTCGGCGAGCACCTCGCAGCGCCGCTTGTTGTGCTCGATCACCTTCACCGTGTAGTCGCGCTCGAGGGCGCGCGCGAGCCGCAGGCCGATGTTGCCTCCGCCGGCGATCATCACGCGGCGCACCGGACGATCGGCCCCCCGCAGCTCGCGCGTCACCTCGCGGATCGCGCCCGCCGGCGCGAGACAGAACACCTCGTCGCCCGGCTCGATCACCGTCGCACCCTCCGGCGGGAGCGCGCGCTCGCCGCGGAACACCGCGACGATGCGTACCTCGACCGACGGTATTTGGCGGCGGACCTCCCGGATCGGGCGCCCGACGAGCGTCCCTCCTTCGTACGCACGCACCGCGACCAGGCGCACCCGGCCGTTCGCGAAGTCGAGCACCTGCAGCGCCTCCGGGTACTCGACGATCTTCACGAGGTAGTCCGTGAGCACCTGCTCGGGGCAGATCGCGAGGTCCACGTCGAATCCGTCCCGCCCGAGAAGCGCCGGGTTGTCGAGGAAGTCGGCGGCCCGCACGCGCGCGATGCGCCGCGGTACGTTGAAGAGCCGGCTCGCGAGCTTGCAGGCGACCAAATTGGTCTCGTCGGACTGGGTGACCGCGATCAGGAGGTCGGTGTCCTCGATTCCCGCCTCGCGGAGCACCGAAGGATGCGCCGCGTGGCCGGTCACCGTGCGCAGGTCGAGCCGGTCCTGCAGCGCGCGCAGGCGCTGCGCGTCCAGGTCCACCACCGTGATGTCGTTCTGCTCCGAAACGAGGCTTTCGGCGACCGAGGAGCCGACCTGCCCCGCGCCGAGAATCGCGATCTTCATGCCGGAAGCCGGTAGGCGCAGGCGCGCATGGGGGCGCATTATCCGGCAATCGGCGCGGGTCTGCCGCCCGCGTGCGGGCGTTCCTGCGCCGCTGCGCCGTTGCGTCGCGTCCGCGGCAGCCGCGGCAACCGAACCGGACTACGGCGCGACGCGAAGCGGCAGCGACTTCATGCCCCGGAAGACGAGCGAGGCGAGCCACTCGAGCCGTTCCTCGGGGACGGCGAGCTCGATCCGCTTCCAGCGTGCGAGCACCGCCGGCAATGCGATCTGGCCCTCGAGCCGCGCGAGCGGGAAGCCGAGACAGAGGTGGGGGCCGAAGCCGAACGCGAGGTGCGCCGGCCCGCCGCGATCCAGGCGCAGCTGGTCCGGATCCTCGTACACCTCGGGATCGCGATTCGCGGCGTTCAGCATCAGAAACACGCGCTCGCCCGCGCGAAGCGTTCGGTCGCGAATCCGATGCGTGGCGGCGACGATGCGCACCTGCGCCCCGCTCGGGCCGTCGTAGCGCAGCAGCTCCTCGACCGCGCGCGGCGCGAGCGCGGGCTCCGCGCGCAGGCGTTCGAGCTGGTCGGGGAAGCGAACGAGCGCAAGCAGTCCGTTCGCGAGCAGGTTCGTGGTCGTCTCGTGCCCCGCGAAAAGGAGCAGGATGGCTGTCGCCACGAGCTCGTCCGCATCGAAGCCGTCGGGCTCCTGCCGCAGGCGCGCGAGCGCCGAGAGCAGATCGTCGCGCGGCGCGCGCCCGCGATCGGCGAGCAGCTCGGCGAAAAAACCCGCCATCGCCCGCGTCGCGCGCTCGGCGAGCGCGTATTTCTCCGCCGACATGCGCGCGCTGCCGATGAAGAGGGCCATTTCGTCGGACAGGCGCTTGACGCGGGCGAGCTCTTCGGGCGGCACGCCGAGCATCGCCATCACGACGCGCGCCGGAAGCGGCCCGGCGAAATCGGCGATGAAATCGAGCTCGCGACGGGTGCCGATGCGCTCGAGCAGCTCCGCGACGATCGCCTCGATCGCCGGGCGCATCGCGTTCATGCTCTGCAGATGGAAGACCCGGGAGGCGAGGCGGCGCAGGCGCGTGTGCT
>Ga0308420_1001812_pt1 | contig 11123 bp, 10 predicted proteins | sample HotsprSampleMS55_FD_203802 | JGI IMG/M metagenome (GOLD analysis project Ga0308420, IMG submission 203802) | Hot spring phototrophic mat microbial communities from Mushroom Spring, Yellowstone National Park, Wyoming, United States - 20090730_MS55 ... | reverse complement strand
GCCTACTCCGCCTTCGCCGGGCGAGCGGGGGCGTCATCCCTTCGCAGCGGACGCGCAGAAGGCTGCCGCGGTCTGCCCGCCCCCGCCTGCGCCGCAGCGCCCGTGCGCGCCAGCACGGTGCGCCCGTCGAGCCGCGCCCGCACCGCCGCTCGCCTCCGGTGTACAATGCCGCCTGCTGGTGTTCTCAAGTTAGGCCGCTGGTCCTTCCCCGAAGTACCGCGTCATCCGCTTGGCTCTTCCGGCAGGTGGGCGCAAGCCCGATCATCCACTTCATACAGAAAGGCGATTTTCATGGCAACCGGAACCGTCAAGTGGTTCAACGACGCGAAAGGCTACGGCTTCATCACTCCCGACGGCGGCGGCAAGGACCTCTTCGCGCACTTCTCTTCGATCCAGGCCTCGGGTTTCAAGAGCCTCAAGGAGAACCAGCGCGTATCGTTCGACGTCGCGACCGGCCCCAAGGGCGAGCAGGCGGTGAACATCAAACCGCTTTGAAGGGGCCCGCAGGAGCGGAAAAGGCCCGGGAAACCGGGCCTTTTTGCTTTTTGCGCGGCGCGCACGCGCCGCGCGCCCGGTGAAATCGCCGCCGGAGGACGCGGGCGGAATAATCGCCGCGTGCCGCCTGTTCTCGAACGCCGAGCCCACTTCCCGGAGGAGACGCCGATGACGACGCAGCGCATCCTTGCCGCGATCCTGCTCTTCGCCGGAGCGACCGTTTGCCATGCCCAGGCCCAGCGTCCGACGATCGAGACGCGCAAGGTCGAAGGCACCGACAACGTGTACATCTTCCGGCACGGCAATCATCAGTCCATGTTCGTCGTCACGAGCGAGGGCGTGATCGCGACCGATCCGATCGCCTACGGCCGGCCGAACGGAGGCGAAGCGTACCTCGCCGAGATCCGCAAGGTCACCGACAAGCCGGTCCGCTACCTGATCTACAGCCACCACCACTACGACCACATCGCTGGCGGCCAGGCGTTCAAGGACGCCGGCGCGACGATCGTCGCGCACCGCCGTGCGCGCGAGCGCCTCGCGCTCCTCAAGGACCCGCACACCCCGCTGCCGGATGAAGTGGTGGACAGCGAGCGCACGATCGTGCTGGGCGACACCGCGATCGAGCTGACCTACGTCGGTCCGAACCATTCCGACAGCACGCTGGTGATGCGCCTGCCGGCACAGCGGCTCATCTTCCTGGTCGACCTGGTGCCGGTGGGCTCTTTTCCCGGGCTCGGCATGATCGACTACTACCCGCTCGAGGCGATCGAATCCATGCGCAGGATCCTCGCGATGGACTGGGACCGCATGATCCCGGGTCATCCCGGCGTGCCGGGCGACCGGCTCGGCACGAAGAAGGACGTCGAGGAGCAGATCGCGCTCCAGGAGTACGCCTCGCAGCTCGTGCGCGAGCAGGCGCGTGCGGGCCGCTGCTGGTTCCCGGCCGAAAACGAGCTCCAGCTCGAGAAATACAAGGACATGCCGAACTACGCGATCGGCCGCGCCTACGTCGTGCGCCGCTACTGCGGTCTGTGGGGGCGCGGCACCTGAGAGTGCCCCCTGCCTTCGGGGAGCAGCTATCATGGCTGCATGGAAATCAGCGCCGAAGAAATCAAGGAGTTCTGGCGCGGCTACTGCGAGCGGCGCAACATCCCGAAGGATGTGGTCGCGCGCGGCGAGATCGAGATAGACCGCAACCCCGAATACTGGGCCGATCGGACGATGGACGAGCTGCAACGGCTCGTCATGCACGGCGCGGTGCGCTGAGGCGCCGCGCGCCGCGGGCGCCGCGCGGGCGGTCCCCGGCCGAGCCCTGCGGTGCACGCGGATGCGCTCCCGACAAGGTCCGGGCGCGCTCTCCCGCGGCCCGTTTCGTGGCTTTGCGCCCGATGGCACCATCGCACGAACATCGCCTTTCGAGGCCGATGGAACCGAAAACGTTCGGACACTACCGTGTGAGCGGCGAACTCGGCCGCGATGCGGCGGGCTCCGTCTACCGTGCGCTCGACTCGCGCACCGGGCGGGAAGTCGCGATCCGGACGCTATCGCCGGATCTCCCGGAGGAAGCGAGGGAAGCGGGGCGGGCGCGCTTCGCCCGCGAAGCGCGGGCGGCCGGTCGCATCCGGCACCCGCACGTGGCTGCCGTCTTCGACGTCGGAGAGCAGGACGGAATCGTGTGGCTGGCGATGGAAATTCTGCACGGCCGTTCGCTGCGCAGCATCCTGCGCCAGGAGCCGCGGCTGTCCTTCGAGTGCATCGCCGACCTCGTGGCCCAGGTCGCCGAGGCACTCGACCACGCGGCCGATGCGGGGGTGGTACACCGCAACGTGAAGCCCGCCAACATCTGGGTGGACCTCCAAGGGCGCGCGAAGCTCGCCGATTTCGGGCTCGCGTACCTGCCGCAGGAGGACAGGCCACAGCCCGGCGGTACCGTGGTCGGCTCTCCGCGTTACCTGTCGCCGGAGCAGGTACTCGGGCTCGCCCCCGATCCGCGCGCGGACATCTTCTCGCTCGGCGTCGTGCTGTACGAGATGCTCGCCGGGCGCACACCCTTCGAGCGCCCGGGTGAGACCGACGTGTACGCGCTCCTGAACCGCATCGCGGGCGAACCGCACCCGCCGGTGCGCAGCCTGGTCCCGGCGATTCCGGAAGCCTTCGAAGGCATTCTCGATCGCGCGCTGGCGAAGAATCCGCACGCGCGCTATGCGCGTGCAGGCGAGATGGCCGCGGATCCGCGCCGTCTCGCGACACCGCAGGCGAGGCCCGCCGCCGAAGCCGCGGCGACGACCGTCCCCGCACCGGCCCCGCAAGCCGCGCATCCGGGCGCCCCGTCCTCCGGGCCGAACGGCGCCCCGCGCCGCAGCTCCGCGCTCGACATTCTCCGGCGCAAGGCGGCCGAGCGCCCGGCGAGCGAGCATCCGGCGCGCCGCAAGGCCGCGCAGGACGACGCCCTCGACCGCACGCTGCGCGGCGGGTTTCGCTACCTCGCCTCGTTCGCGAAGGAGCTGAACGAGGTGCTGCCGGCGGCAGGGCTGCGCTACGACTACCTCTACCTCGGCGCGCTTCCGCCGGTCACGCTCTCGGACGCGTTCGTGGACCTGCGCCCGCGGCGCATGGAGGGCCGCGACTTCTGCGATCACATCGTCTTCCGCTTCCGCATCACGCTCTCGGCGCCTGCTCGTGCGACGGTGCTCGGCGCCGACATCGAACGCCTGGAGCGCATGCTGAAGGCGGTGCGCGTGCCGTTCGAGATGACGCTGGAAGCGAAGGACGACTTCGGGCGCCCGAAGCGCGCCTCGTTCACCGTCCGCGGCACGCTACCGTGCGAAGCGGCCCTGCGCGGCGACTACGATCGGGGCTGTGTCGTCGCCGAGCTGGTCAACGTGCGCCGGCCCGGCACGCAGGTCTGCACGCTCGGCATGGCGCAGTTCGAGTCGGCGGTGGACGAATTCGCGCGCTACGTGCTCGGCGCCGACGACGACTTCGCCCGCCACTTCCCGCGCTGAGGCGGCACAATTCTCCGCGCTCAGCTCGCGGCGGCCGCGAGCAGCAGGCGGTTCATGCGCCGGACGAACGCCGCCGGATCCTCCAGCGGCGCGCCTTCGGCGAGCAGCGCCTGTTCGTAGAGCAGCGCCGCCCAGTCGTCGAAAGCCGCGTCGCCGGGTTTCAGGCGTGCGACCATCGGGTGGGCCGGGTTCACTTCCAGGATCGGCTGCGCCGCCGGCGCTTTCTGTCCGGCCGCGCGCAGAAGCCGCGCGAAGTGAAGCCCGATGTCGTGCGCATCGGCGACGAGGCACGCCGGTGATTCGGTGAGACGCACCGAGACGCGCACGTCCTTGACCCGCTCGCCGAGCGCGCGTTTGAGCGCGCGCAGCAGCTCGGCATGCTCGCCCACCTGCCACTGGGGCTGCGGCGCCTCGCCCGCTTCGATCTTCGAAAGATCGAGGTCAGCGCGCGCGACCGAGACGAGCGGCTTGCCCTGGAAGTCGGTGAGGGCGCCCACCAGCCACTCGTCGATGCGGTCGTGCAGCAGCAGCACCTCGATGCCGCGCGCACGGAACGCTTCGAGATGCGGGCTTCCGCGTGCGGCGGCGAAGCTGTCGGCGGTGAGGTAGTAGATCGCGTCCTGCCCTTTCTTCATGCGCCCGAGGTAGTCGGCGAGCGAGACCGTCTCCTCGGCGCTCTCGCCGTGGGTGGAAGAGAAGCGCAGCAGCTTCGCGAGCGCCTCGCGCTGCGCCGGTTCCTCGATCACGCCCTCTTTCAGCGTCCTGCCGAACTCGCGCCAGAATTGGGCGTACTTCTCCGGCTGCTTCTCTGCGAGGTCCTCGAGGAGCGCGAGCACGCGCCGGGTGCAGCCGGCGCGGATCGCCTCCGCATCGCGGCTCTGCTGCAGGATCTCGCGCGAGACGTTGAGCGGAAGATCGGCCGAGTCCACCACCCCCTTGACCCAGCGCAGCCACGCCGGAAGGAGCTGCTCGGCGTCGTCCATGATGAACACGCGCCGAACGTAGAGCCGGACGCCGTGGCGCCGGCGCCGGTCCCAGTAGAGGTCGAAGGGCGCGCGCGAAGGAATGTAGAGGAGCTGGATGAAGTCCTGGCGGCCCTCGACGTGGTGGTGCGTCCAGGCGAGCGGGGGCTCGAAATCGTGCGCGACGTGCTTGTAGAACTCGACGTACTGCTCCTCGGTGATCTCGCTCTTCGGCCGCGTCCAGAGCGCGCTCGCCTGGTTGACGGTCTCGCCGGCGATGCGCACCGGAAGCGCGATGTGGTCGGAGTAACGGCGCACGATCTCCTTGAGCCGCGCCGCATCGAGAAACTCGTCCTCGCCCTCGCGCAGGTGGAGCGTCACCTCGGTGCCGCGGCCCGGCTTCTCGGCGGGTGCGATCGTGTACTCGCCCCCACCCTGCGCCAGATCGCATTCCCAGCGCACCGCCTCGCTCGAGGCGAGCCCGGCGCGCCGGGTCAGGAGTACCACGCGGCCGGCGACGATGAATGCGGAGTAGAAGCCGACGCCGAACTGGCCGATCAAGCGCAGGTCCTTCGCCTGGTCGCCGGTGAGCGACTGCAGGAATTCGCGCGTGCCGGATTTCGCGATCGTGCCGATGTTCGCGATGACCTCCTCGCGCGACATGCCGATCCCGTTGTCCGACACCGTGATCGTGCGCGCCTCCCGGTCCACGCGGATCTCGATCGCGAGCTCCGGATCGGATTCGTACAGCGCCGGGTTGGCGATCGCCTCGAAGCGCAGCTTGTCGGCGGCATCGGCCGCGTTCGAGACGAGCTCGCGCAGGAAGATCTCCCGCTTCGAATAGAGCGAGTGGATCATCAGGTCGAGGAGCTGTTTCACCTCGGCCTGGAAGCCGAGCGTCTCCTTCGCTACCGCGGTGCTCATGCGCGCCTTTTCCTCCTTCGTCCGGGATGCCCCCGCACGTGGGGCCGCAGCCGCCGAGTTTCAACCGGCCGTCGCCCGGCGCCCGGCTTCCGTGCGAAACTTTTATCGGCCGCACGCTGTCCCCATTTATCGCCCGATGCCGTTTCCGCCGAGGTACGCGATGCGCACGACGACACTTGCCGCCCCGCTTCTCGCAGCCGCCCTGGCCGCCCTTTCCGGCTGCAGCCCGAGCGAGGCCAACGTCCCGGCGGAGGTTCTCGCGCAGGCTTCCTCCGCTCCGGCTACGGCCACCACCCCCGCCGCCGCGGCGCTGCCGGACTTCGCCGCGATCGTGCAGAACGAAGGCCCGGCGGTGGTGCACATTCGCGTGCAGGCGAAGCCGCCGGCGCGCGAGGCGGCGCCGCAGCCCTTCCGCGGCGATCCGTTCTTCGAGTTCTTCCGCCGCTTCCAGATCCCGATCCCCGAGGTCCCGCGCCAGGGCGTCGGCTCCGGGTTCATCGTCAGTCCCGACGGCGTGATTCTCACGAACGCGCATGTCGTCGAGGGCGCCGACAGCGTGATCGTGAAGCTTTCCGACCGGCGCGAGTTCCGCGCGAAGGTGGTCGGCATGGATCCGCCGACCGACATCGCGGTGCTGCGCATCGAGGCGAAGAACCTGCCGGCGGCGCGCATCGGCAGCGCGAAGTCGGTGCGCGTGGGGGACTGGGTGCTCGCCATCGGCTCGCCCTTCGGCTTCGAGAACACCGTCACCGCGGGCATCGTGAGCGCCACCTCGCGGGCGCTCCCCGAGGGGACCTATGTCCCCTTCCTCCAGACCGACGCCGCGATCAACCCCGGCAATTCGGGTGGTCCGCTGTTCAATCTGCGGGGCGAGGTGATCGGCATCGCCTCGCAGATCTACACCCGCACCGGCGGCTACCAGGGGCTCGCGTTCGCGATTCCGATCGACGTCGCGATGAAGGTGAAGGACCAGCTCCTCGCCACCGGGCGAGTCGAGCGCGGCCGCATCGGCGTCACGATCCAGGAGGTGACGCAGGCGCTCGCGAAGTCGTTTGGCCTGGACGCGCCGCGCGGTGCGCTCGTGAGCTCGGTCGAGAAGGACGGGCCGGCGGCGCGCGCCGGCATCGAGCCGGGCGACGTAATCCTCGCGGTGAACGGCACACCGGTCGAGACCTCGAGCACGCTGCCCCCGATGATCGCCGACATCCGCCCCGGGCAGAGCGCGCGGCTCGAGATCTGGCGCGAGGGCGCAAAGAAGACCGTCACGGTCACCGTCGGGCGGCTGGAGACCGCGCGCGGGGCGGGGCGTCCGGAGACCGGCGGCGCGCCCGAAGGCGGGCGGCTCGGCCTCGCGGTCCGTCCGCTCAGCCGCGAAGAGAGCCGGGCCACCGGAATCGGCGCCGGGCTGGTGGTCGAAAGTGCCACGGGGCCCGCGGCCGCCGCGGGCGTGCAGGAAGGAGACATCATCCTGTCGGTGAACGGTGTTCCGGTGAAGGACCCGGCACAGCTTCGCAACCTGGTCGCCGGAAAATCGCACGTCGCGCTGCGGGTACGGCGCGGCGAGGCGACGATCTTCATTCCGGTGGAGCTTGGCTGAAGAGGAGACACCCGGATGCTCGAGACGCTAGAGAAGTTCGGCAGGGAAATCGGTCGCGATCTGGCGCGCGGCTGGGAGAGCCTCGCCGAGGGTTGGCGCGAGCTGCTCGCGCGCTCGGCGAACGCGCTCACGCTCTACCGGCGCAAGGACGCGGACAAGGCCGCAGCGGGGGCGCTCGCGCCCGAAGCCCCGCGCTGGAGCCTGCTCGCGGGCGATGTCGTGGACAGCGGCCGGGAGATCGTGGTGCGCCTGGAGCTCCCCGGCGTGGAAAAGAGCGACTGCGAGGTCACGGTCGAGGGTACTCTGCTCACCGTGCGCGGCGAAAAGCGCATCGACCACACCACCGTCTCCGGCGCGTATTTCGTGCGCCAGTGCGCCTACGGCGCCTTCGAGCGCTCGATCGCACTGCCCTGCGCGGTGCACGCCGAGCGCGCCGAAGCCGAGTTCCGCAACGGCGTGCTCACGGTGAAGCTGCCGAAAGCCGGGGAGCCGCGGGCGAGGCGGGTCCCCGTCGGCTGAGATCGCGGAGGAACGCATGACCACCCCACTCACCGGAAGCTGTCTTTGCGGAGCGATCCGCTACACGGTCTCGGCGCCGATCACCGAGCTTCGCGCCTGCCACTGTCTCGACTGCCAGAAGGCCTCGGGCACCGGCGCGAGCGTGAACGCGGTGATCCCGAGCGCCGCGTTCGCGATCACGCAGGGCGTGCCGAAACGCTACGAGGCGAAGGCTGCGAGCGGCCGCATCCTGTACCGGCACTTCTGCGCCGACTGCGGTTCGCCGATCTACAGCCAGCGCCAGACGACGCCGGAGACGGTCACGATCCGGGTCGGCACGCTCGACGATCCGCCGCCGGCGCGGATCACGACCCACATCTGGACGAAGCGCGCGCGGCCGTGGTCCTGGATCGACCCGGCGGCGGCGCAGCACCCCGGTCAGCCCGACGCGCCGGCGACGGCACGCTAGCGCCCGGCTCGCCTCAGATCGCGAGCGCGCGGTCGGACACGAAGGGGTTCGTCGCGCGCTCCTCGCCGAAGGTGGAAAGCGGGCCATGACCCGGCACGAACGCGACATCGTCGCCGAGCGGCCAGAGTTTTGTCGTGATCGAGCGCACCAGCGCCGCGTGGTCGCCGCGGGGAAAATCGGTGCGGCCGATCGAGCCGGCGAACAGCACGTCGCCCACCAGCGCCAGGCGCTCGGGCGCGCTGTAGTAGATCACGTGCCCGGGCGTGTGTCCAGGACAGTGTCGCACTTCCAGCACGCGGCTTCCGACCGTCACCGTCTCGCCGTCCTCCAGCCAGCGGTCGGGCTCGAAGACTTCGGCCGGCGGAAAACCGTAGCGCGCCGCCGCTTCGGGCAACTGCTCGATCCAGTAGCGGTCCTCGCGCTGCGGCCCTTCGATCGGCGCGCCGGTGCGCCGGCGCAGCTGCGCCGCTGCGGCACAGTGGTCGAGGTGGCCGTGCGTGAGAAGGATCTTCTCGAGCCGCGCGCCGGTGCCCCGGAGCGCTTCCAGCACGCGCTCCAGATCTCCGCCCGGGTCCACGATCGCGGCGCGCGCCGTCTCCTCGTCCACGAGGATCGAGCAGTTCTGCTGGAACGGCGTCACCGGAACGATCGCGATCTTCACGGCGCGCGATTCTAGCGGCTCCTTCTCCTCGACGGGAGCCGCCGCGGACGTCAGCGCAGCGCGGCGTTGATGCGCTCGAGCGTCGCCGCGCCCGGACAGAGGTCCTTCTCCGTCAGCCGGTTGAGCGGCGTCTCGCAGGTACGCAGCTGCGCGTGCAGATCCTCCGCCGCGGGGTCGACGTAGAGCAGTCCGGTCAGCACCTCGCCTCGGGCGGCTGCGCGCGCCACATGCGTGAGCGCGGCGATGCGGTCGGTCGGGTCGTAGTCGGCGGCGAGCTTGCGCAGGCGCAGGACCGAGCCGTCGTGCAGCGGCACCTCGATCGCCTCGCCCTCGGCGTAGTCCACAGTGATCGACTCGCGCACCGGCCAGAGATCGAGCCGGTTCACCGCCTCGTTGTGCTCGCGCACGTAGTCGTAACTCTTGGTCGAACCGGGATGGTTGTTGAACGCGACGCAGGGGCTGATCACGTCGATGAACGCAGGTCCGCGGTGCGCGATCGCCGCCTTGACGAGCGGCACGAGCTGCGGCTTGTCGCCGGAGAACGAGCGCGCGACGAAGCTCGCGCCCATCAGGAGCGCGAGCGAAACCGTGTCCACCGCCGATTCGGTGTTGACCGCGCCGCGCTTGGACTTCGAGCCCCGGTCGGCGGTGGCCGAGAACTGGCCCTTGGTGAGACCGTAGACGCCGTTGTTCTCCAGGATGTAGGTCATGTTGACGCCGCGGCGCATCGCGTGCGCGAACTGTCCGAGGCCGATCGAGGCGGAGTCGCCGTCGCCGGAAACTCCGAGGTAGATCAGCTCGCGGTTCGCCAGGTTCGCGCCGGTCAGTACCGACGGCATGCGCCCGTGCACGGTGTTGAAGCCGTGCGAGTTGCCGAGGAAGTAGTCGGGGGTCTTGGACGAGCAGCCGATGCCGGAGAGCTTGGCGACGCGGTGGGGTTCGATCGCGAGCTCCCAGAACGCTTGCACCAGCGCCGCCGAGATCGAGTCGTGCCCGCAGCCGGCGCACAGGGTCGAGACCTTGCCCTCGTAGTCGCGCCGCGTGTAGCCGAGCCGGTTCTTCGCGAGCGTCGGATGGTGGAGCTTCGGTTTCGGCAGCCAGGTCATCGTGTCTTCCGTTCGCGCCGTGCGACCGCGCGCCGCCTCATGCCGCCCGCTCCCGGCGCTCGGCGAGCGGGCGCACGTTGAGCGCACTCACCGCATCGGCGATCGCTTCCGCGATGAAGCGCGCGGTGATCGGGGTTCCGTCGTAGTGCAGCACCGGCACCAGGCTCGCCGCCTCGATGCCGGCCTCGTTGACGAGGAGCGTGCGCATCTGCGCATCGCGGTTCTGCTCGACCACGAACACCTTGTGGTGGGAGCGCACGAAGTCGCGGATCTCGTCCTGGAAGGGGAACGCGCGCACGCGCAGCGCGTTGACGTAGATGCCGCGCCCGGCGAGCAGGTCGAGGGCCTCCTGCATCGCGGGCGCGGTCGAGCCGTAGTAAATCGCGCCGAAGCGCGCCGGCGCGCGCGCCGGCAACAGCTCCGGTTTCGGCACCAGCGTCTTCGCGAATTCGTGCTTTTTCAGGAGCCGCTGCATGTTGTACACGTAGTCCGGTCCCGCCTCGGAATACACCGCGTACGGGTTGCGGCTCGTGCCGCGCGTGAAGTACGCCCCGCGCGTCGGATGCGTCCCGGGCAGCGTGCGCCACGGGATGCCGTCGCCGTCCACGTCGAGATAGCGTGCGAACTCGCGTCCGGCCTCCAGCTCCTCGGCGCTCATCACCTTGCCGCGGTCGTAGCGCCGGCCGTCGTCCCAGCGGAACGGGCGCGCGAGGCGTTGGTTCATGCCGATGTCGAGATCGGTCATCAGGAACACCGGCGTCTGCAGCCGGTCGGCGAGGTCGAGCGCGGCGGCGGCGAACTCGAAGCACTCGTACGGATCCTCCGGGAAGAGGAGCACGTGCTTGGTATCGCCGTGCGAGGCGTAGGCGCAGGCGAGGAGATCGGACTGCTGCGTGCGCGTCGGCATGCCGGTCGAGGGCCCTCCGCGTTGCACGTCGATGATCGTGACCGGGATCTCGGCGAAATAGGCGAGCCCGATGAACTCCTGCATCAGCGAGATGCCGGGGCCGGAGGTCGCGGTGAACGCGCGTGCGCCGTTCCAGCCGGCACCGATCGCGATGCCGATCGAGGCGAGCTCGTCCTCGGCCTGGACGATCGCGTACTTCGCCCGGCCGGTCTGCTTGTCGGTGCGCAGGCGTCGGCACCACTGAGCGAAGGCTTCGGCGAGCGAAGAGGAAGGCGTGATCGGATACCAGGCGCACACCGTCGCGCCGCCGTACAGGCAGCCGAGCGCAGCGGCGGTGTTGCCATCGACGAAGATGCAGTCGCCGACCGCGTAAGCGCGCCGCGCGCGCAGGCCGATCGAGTCTTTCAGGTGCTCGCGCGCGTACGCGAGCCCGAGCTGGAACGCGTTCAGGTTCGGCTTCAGCAGCCTCTCCTTGCCCTTGTACTGCTCGCCGATCAGC
>Ga0308420_1001807_pt1 | contig 11144 bp, 17 predicted proteins | sample HotsprSampleMS55_FD_203802 | JGI IMG/M metagenome (GOLD analysis project Ga0308420, IMG submission 203802) | Hot spring phototrophic mat microbial communities from Mushroom Spring, Yellowstone National Park, Wyoming, United States - 20090730_MS55 ... | reverse complement strand
ACGACACTCCCAGTCTTGAACGGAAAGTCGCCCTGTATCAGCAAGGCCTGCGCCTCTGCCCGGAGAGTCCGCGCGCGCACTTTGAGTTAGCTGAGGCATACGCCCGCTTGGGAGAAGAGCGGCAGGCGGCCGCCGAGCTGCGCGAGGTCCTCCGCTACGACCCGTCTTATCCCGGGGCGCGAGCCCGGCTGCGCGAGCTGGAGAGTCGCCTGTCACGGCGCAATTATTGATCCTGCCCGGACCCGCCGTTATGCTGTCCTCGCGAAGCGAGGATGTCGCGCACCATGGCGGAGAGGGAAGACGGCGGCTTTTTTTGCGCCGGCTGCTGGACGATCGCGCGGAAGAGGCTCGATTCGCGCTGGAAAAACCCTTCGGTGTGGTATGACTCGCGCAGGTGGAAATATTCGTAGTCGAGGTGATGACACACTTCGTGGAGTAGGGTACGGAGAAAAGTCCGGAATGCCACCACCTGGCCGCGCTTCGCTGTCCGCATCCAAACGCGAATGGAGTTGCTCTGGTGAGCGCTGCTATAGTGCGTATACAGCCCGTGCAGTTCTCCGCGCTGATTGGAGGGGCGGATGCCCTGGACCTGGACGTGCACACTCCGTACGTTAAGCTGCCAGCAAATATGGTTGACGATGGTCTGTGCCAAGCCTTCAACCCGCCGGTGATCATCGGCGGCAAGGGCGCCCTGCAGGGCTCGCGTTGCTTCCAGCAAGGGCAAAGGTGGAGTGAGAGGAATGCTGGTGATCGAGCTACTACGATCATAAGTCCGCTGTTGTAGAGGAGTCAGCCGGGCGCGCCAATTCCGCATCGGTGTCGTCTCGTCGAGCGCTATTGTGTGCCAAACGCCCGCACACGGCAAGGCTGTTCCCTTGAATTCTTTTCTTTCCCGCGGAAATGGCGTACAGTGTCACGATCAATCCTGGCAAGGAGGGGACACCGCCATGCGACAGCTGTGGGTCATTCAAGGAGGCATAGCGATACTAGTCCTCCTGCTGAGCGAGCTTGCCTGGGCTGACGCCTTTGTCCGGTTTCTGTATCAGCAGAAGGTCGGCCAGGAAATGACAGTGACCGGCTATTTTCGCCGCTTCTCCCATAAGAAGCAGTTTTTCCGACGCGACGAGAGAACTGGCAAGGTTGAGTACTTTGAGTTCTATGGTATGACGATAATTCCAACGCAGATCATCGGCAACGGTTCTCTCTCCCTGCAAGCCAATGTACTTGACTCCGTGCTTCTTCTCTACCCAGATCAGGATCTGGTCAAAGATCTCCCTGAGCAGGGGGCAAATATATGGTTTACAGGGACCCTGTTGGGGTTCCAATACGGCATTAGTGGCATTACGAGCGCTCCAGGGAGCGGGGGTGACCCGTATATTTTACTGAAGCGCGTCTCGACGCAACCTCCCGCACAAGCTGCCGGTGCTATCCCTCCTCAGGAAAGCGGAGCGGGGAGCAAAGAGGAAAGATGAGAGATTCCCTTCTGTCGCAGCTTGACAGACTTGCTTCTGCTCAGAATTACTCCCTTTACCGTTTACTACCCCGGCGGGGTCCTGCAGCAGTGGGCGAAGAGGGAAGGGGGTGTGAAGCCCCCGCTGCCCCGCAACTGTAAGGGGGGACGGCAACTGCAGACACCCCTGGTTTTGCTGGGAAGGCGCGGTGAGTATTGTGGAGCTGTGATGACGTGCTGAGCCTCGACTGACGTCTGCGGGTTGTCGGTGACCGGAAGGATGTAGATCCCCCAACAGGAGCGTTCCGCGTCAACCCCCTGTATGCGCGGACAGATCTTGCGGTGTCTTAGGCATTCCCTGCCCCTTTCTGGCCTGCCGGTCAGCTGACGAATTGTCACTCTGTTTGACCGCAGTTACCAGGAGGTTCTCGGCTTTCGCTCACCCCCTCTCAATTATCTCGTTGGGCTGAGAGTTGCCTGTTAGAGAGCAGGTTACCGGCTAACGCTCAGGATCCTTGAATACACTCTTAATTGAGTGTATACAAGGATAGCATGGTGGAAGCGTTTTTAGAGATACCCTAAGTCTTTCAAGCGTTTACGGATGATCCGTATTTCCTCTGCGGTTAGCTCTTCTCCCCCTAAGGTGCGCGATGTCTGACGACCTCCTGCTCCCTGGTAGCGTTGCTGCTTTGTCGCTGCGACATCGGTCGAGACGAGATCTCGCAAGACGTAAACGATAAATTCTGTGACCGAATGAAACCCTGTTCCATTGATCACTATTTGTAACTTCTCGTACAACTGGCGGGGAATCTTGATGGTGACATCGCTTTTCTCTGCCATTCTACTTCTCCTGTCGGGAGACTGTATACCATCCCTCTGAGGAGGGTAAGGAGTGAGTGCTTGAAAAAGGGGGTGTACAAGCTTGTCTATTGGCTTCGACCTCGCGAGACAAGCGAGTAAAGCGAGGCGAGGGCTATCGAGCAGAGTGTTGGCATGAGTTGGGAAGCGTGGTTCACTGTCGGAGTCGTAGGGTGTGGTATTGTTGCCTTGCTGCGTGACCTGTTGGCGCCGGATCTCATTTTTCTTGCCATGCTAGCCGTGTTGATGGCGGGCGGGGCCCTGTCGCCGCAGGAAGCGCTTGCGGGGTTCGCGAATCCGGAGGTGATTGCCGTTGGGGCGTTATTTGTGGTCGCGGGTGCCTTGCAGCACACAGGGGCACTGGGATTTGTCGCTTCTTCTCTGTTGGGACAGACTCAAGATGACCGCAGGGCGCTGGTGCGGTTGATGTTGCCGGTGGCGGGTATCTCGGCCTTTCTCAATAATACACCCATTGTGGCCATGTTTACACCTGTCGTGCTCGATTGGGCACGGCGGCAGCGGCTCTCTCCTTCACGCTTTTTGATCCCCTTGTCTTACGCTACCATTCTTGGCGGAACGTGCACGCTGATTGGGACGTCTACCAACCTCGTAGTCAACGGGCTGATGATTAGCGTGGGCATGCCCGGGATGGCCTTCTTCGAGCTCAGCGCCGTCGGTCTCCCGTGTGTAGTAGTCGGGCTCATCTTCATTGCCACCGTCGGCAGACGGCTGCTCCCCGATCGCAAGAGCCTCCTTGAAAGCCTCGAGGAACATCAGCGCGAGTATCTGGTGGAGATGGAAGTGACGGCCGAGTGTCCACTGGCGGGGCAAGCGATCGAAAAAGCCGGACTGCGCCACTTGCCGGGGCTGTTTCTCATCCGCATCGAGCGGGAACGAGAGATTGTCGCGCCGGTCGGACCCGAAGAACGGCTCCAAGTAGGGGACCGGTTAGTGTTCACCGGAGTCGTTTCCACGATCGTCGACTTACAGAAGATTCGCGGTCTAGTACCGGCCGGAGACCATCATGCCGGTCAGGCGAGGTTCCTAGCTGGAAACAATCTGAGTGAGGCGGTCATTTCCGAAGATTCTCCTTTGATCGGTAGTACCATCCGTGATGCGAACTTCCGCACCCGCTACGGCGCGGCGGTTGTTGCTGTGCACCGGAGGGGGAGGCGCTTACGGGGAAAAATTGGTGATATCGTCCTGCGCGCTGGCGACACCTTGTTGCTCGAGGCTTCGCCCGGCTTTGCCCGTGCCTATCGTCACTCGCCGGACTTTTATTTGGTTTCGGAAGTACCCGATAGTACACCACCGCGCTACCAGAAGGCGGTACCAGCCTTACTGATCCTGCTCGCGCTGGTCGTGATGGTCACGACCGGTATGTTGCCCATGGTGACGGCTGCTCTGCTCGCGGCGTCGGCGGTCGTCATGGCCGGGTGCTTGTCAGTAGGGGAGACGCGCAATGTGGTGGATATGTCCGTCCTGATTCTCATTGCCGCGGCATTCGGCATCAGTAAAGCTCTCGAGAAGACCGGCGCCGCCGGTGCGATCGCCTCAGTGTTGGTGGAGTTCGGTGCTCACCTAGGGGCGGTTGGTATCCTGGCTACGGTATACCTTGCCACTCTACTCTTTACCGAGTTTCTCTCCAACGCGGCAGCTGCTGCGTTGGTGTTCCCGATCGCGATACAGGCCGCGCACCAGTTTGGTCTCGACGCCCGGCCTTTTGCCATTGCTATTACTGTTGCCGCTTCGGCCGCGTTTGCTTCGCCGCTCGGTTATCAAACCCACCTGATGGTGTATGGTCCTGGCGGATACCGTTTCGGTGACTTTTTGAAGATTGGGCTTCCGTTGAATTTCTTGATCTTCGCGGTGGCAATGGTTTGCATCCCCCGCACCTGGCCGCTCGCCCCTGCTTGACGACCTCCACACTTCCAAGCAGAGTTATGCGAGCTCTTCCCTCTCGTGCGAGGTGCCGTTCTGATTGTTCTGCGAGGTCTTGTGAGTATGGCCTTTCGCTGGATGCTGTGTCTCTGGGGAGGCGCTCTGTGCGCGCTCGCCTATCCCGCTGTGGGCGGACAGCCCATGCGGCCTACGCCCATCCGCATTGTGTCGTTAGCTCCCTCGGTGACGGAGACCTTGTTCGCGCTCGGAGCCGGCGATCAGGTGGTCGGAGTATGCACTTTTTGTGATTTTCCTCCCGCCGTGGAACGCATCGAGCGGGTTGGATCGTACGTCGCGCCTAATGTAGAAGCGATCGTGGCCAAGGCGCCGGATGTCGTGCTCGGAGTGCCACCGAATAACCCCGCTGCGCTCGCCGCGCTCACGCGGCTCGGGATCCGCGTCGTGGTTGTGCACGTCGACACTCTGGCGCAAATTGAGGCGGCAATGTGCACTATCGCCCGCGAGGCCGGCCGGGAGGCTGCGGGCGCAGCACTGGTTGCGCAACTGCGCCATCGCCTCGCCGCTATGCAAGTCCGTCTGGCCGGGGCCCCGCCGCGGCGGGTGCTGATGGTGGTGGGACAAAATCCGCTCATCGCTGTGGGGCAGGGAACCTTCCTCGATGAATTGATTACCCTCGCCCGCGGGCGCAACATTGCGGCTGATACTGGGCAACAGTGGCCGCGCTTAAGCGTGGAATTTGTCGTTGCCAAGCAACCAGAGGTGATTATTGATGGTTCCATGGGATCAGAGGAGAAGGCAGAAGCGCACCTCTTAGACCTCTGGCGTCGTTTTCCCTTCCTCCCGGCTGTCCAGAGTGGTCGGTTATATGGGCGTCGCCTGCATACGCTCTTGCGTCCGGGCCCGCGTCTCGCGGATGGGTTTGAAGACCTAGCCCGGCTCATTCATCCTGAACAATTCCGCGCGACGGCTCCTAACCTAAGAGCTCGTAAGGTTGGCTCTTGAAGGTAAGACATCTTTGAATGTGACCGAAGCGATCGCTGTTTTGCTACAGACGTGGAACAGCAGTTTTTATCGCTATCGGAAGTTCAGCGATCAGCATTTTACCAATTTAGAACAGCTTGTTGCTACACACGATGTTGCCCTTCGGGCGTTTCGTCAGCGACGCATAGATACCCTTGTTGATAGCGACAAAGAGGCCGTGCTCAGAGTTTTCGGCGCTTTTGAGATCCTCCTCGGACCCGGTGGGTGCGGCCAAGTGCTTACATCTCCTAGCGCCGTACTTCTTTCCTCTCTGGGATCGTACCATAGCCAGTGCGTATGACCTACCCCCTTGGACGGATGGGCACGAATGCCAAGCGATACTGGGCATTTATGCGGAAGGTGAGGGACCAGGTTCTTGCTCTTGGTCCGAAACTGGGCGACGACACGAATCCACTCAAGGCGATAGACGAATACAACTACTGCAAGTACACCAAAGGATGGAGGTAATGGTCATTAGGCGTGGCACTGTTCCTTGTTGCGAGTGTAAGGTCAACACCTCGGGCAACCGTCGCACTACTTGCCCCTTCACGCAAACCAGCATCTCCGGCCAGGAGTTCAACTACAGCACCTGGCGGCTGACCAAGATGAACTTGGCCAGCCGCGGCATCGAGGGTCGGATCAAGAGGTGGCAGTGCCACCTGAAGAGCCTTGCGTACTGCCGAACGAGATGCTTGCCTTCGACCTTGCTCAACTGGATTCTCTCGCCAGTTGGACGAACGCTCATTAGATTCTTGCTGCGACGCTGGTGCGCGAGACGGGGCTTCCCTCAGGAGCGCGCTTTGGCCGAGTGACACTGGAAGCCTACCAGTTGGCGCCCGCGCTGCGACTTCTAGCTAAGCCGCGCCCGAGTCTGCTCATCGCAGACGATGTGGGCCTTGGCAAGACCATCGAGGCCGGGCTCGCCATGCTGGAGCTGATGGCCCGCGGCCGCGTCCGACGCGTGCTGATCGTGGTGCCGCCTGGACTGATGGACCAGTGGCAGACGGAACTCTGCGACAAGTTTGGTCTGGAGTTGCGCATCATCGGCAACGCTTCTGACCTTGCCGCCGCGCAGGAAAAGCTACCGGCAGGCGTAAGCCCCTGGGATGCGCTCCCAAGGGGGATCACTTCCACCGATTACTTGAAAAAGAAAACTGTGCGCCACCGGGCGTTGCGCAAACGCTGGGATATGGTGATTGTGGACGAAGCTCATGCCCTGGCCGGGTCCGGAACGCCGCAGAATCCCTACCGCACACAACGAACGCGACTGGGCCTGGCCCTGCGGGATGCGACCCGGACCTCTTGCTCTTGACTGCAACGCCCCACAACGGATACGCGCACGCGTTCCGCTCCCTCTTGGAGCTTGTAGAGCCCACGTTGGCCACGTTTTCCGGTTCCGCCGAAGATCTCAGCCGCCGCGTGGAGACGGCCATGATCCGGCGGATGAAGTCGCAGATTCGCCGGCGCGCAAGCGGTGTCGAGGAGCCGGTTTTTCCGCCGCGGACGGTGAAAGGGGTGCCCGTCTGGCTGAAAGATGTCGAGCGGAAGCTTTTCGAGAAGGTCTCGAGTTACTGTTCGCAGACAGCTCGGCAGGCCGAGGGAACGGACGAGGCGGATCTCGTGGGCTTCGCCATGCAGATCGTGAAGAAGCGAGTCCTCTCCTCACGCGAAGCGCTGCTTCAGACGATCGAACACCGGCTCGAAGCGCTTACAAAAGAAGAGGCACGCGAGGAGGCACCATCGCCCTCTGAACTGCGCGATTACCAAGCGGACCTGCCGCTGACGGAAGCGCAAAGCGAGCGCACGGCGAGACGGATCCTTCGCTCGGCCATCCCGAAAGACGAGAAGCGGTGCCAGTCCGAGGTGCGGGCGCTCAAGAACATTCGCAATCTACTCAAAAAGCTTTCCGGGCCAGACCCCAAGATCGAGGCTCTGGTCGACGAACTCAAACGCGTCTTCGCGGAAGATCCATCTGAAAAGGTCGTCGTTTTCACCGAGTACCGCGATACGCTCGAGGCGATTCGCACCCGTCTCGACGCTCACCCTGAGTTGGCCAACCGATTCTTTCGCCTAAAAGGAAGGCTATCTGAAGGGAGAATCTTGACCCGCGACGAAAGGGTCGCCAGGGCGACTCACGCCCCCGAAGAGCGCAAGCCCAAGCTGCTCGATCAGGTCCGGGCGGCGATCCGGACACGGCACTATAGTTTTCGGACCGACTGCATGAGTCGGTCTTGCAGCGAGCCGTCAGAGAGGCTGCAAGACAGGTGGGCTTTACCAAGCCGGTCAGTTGCCACACTTTTCGTCATTCTTTTGCGACCCACTTACTGGAAGACGGCTACGACATTCGCACGGTCATCGTTGGGCGTGGCACACCGAGCCCCTTCTTTAGGGGGCGCTTCAACGACAAGCCGTCCCTGCGAGTCGACGATTGGGAGGGCAGCCCGCATGAGGGGAACGTGTACGTGGCGTGGACGTTGTTCACCGGGTTGCAGTCGTCGCGGATCCTCTTCTCCCGTTCGACCGATCATGGCAGGACCTTTTCTCCACCGATTGTCATCTCCGAGCCTTTTGTGCGTGTCCAGTTCACGGACATCGCGGTGGGCCCTGATGGCGCTGTCTATGTGGTTTTCCGGCAGTTCCCGTCCCCGAGCCAACTCGATTCTATGGTCTTCGTTAAATCGACCGACGGGGGCAAGACATTTACTCTCCCCCAGGTCATCCGGCCCGTCGTGGGCTATGACCGGCTCGACCGACTCATGACTGGCGGTCTCACGAATACCTGTGGGGATGGAAGATTCGAGTGCGCGTCCAACTTCACGTTCCACCGAACCGCGAGCATCCCCCAGGTGATCGTAGATGCGGCCGGTAGTGTTTACGTCACCTGGGACGACGTCGTGCCTGTGCCTGACAACGGTGACACCTACCGTCCCGACGGTCAGGCCAAGATCGTGGTGACCAAGTCCACGAACGGTGGGGCTTCGTGGAGCGAGTTAATCTTCGTTGACCCGCAGCCCGCGGGACACCAATTCTTTCCCGACATCACATACGACAAAACAACTGGCGCTTTGGCGGTCATCTACTATGACTCCAGGACCGATCCGTTCTACTCTCCCTATCGGCCCCCGGGCAACCGAGCGGATGGCACGAGCTCATGTGGTGTGCCAGCACCCCAGGGAATGCGACGTCCTCAATACGTTCATCGCCATCTCGCAGGATGGCGGGCTCACGTGGTCGCCAACGAAGGTCAGTACGGTCGGGCACCAGCCTCAATACGAGATCTTTGGGGTAGCAGAGGTGCCCTTTCACGGAGATTATTTGACGGTGGACGCGAACGGCGGGGTCGTCTTCGGCGTGTGGACCGATAACCGGGATGTCGTGCCGGGCACAGACCCGCGGGACATTGCGCCCGATGGGTTCGATGTGCTCCAGTGTCGGGAACCTCCCGATAGCCCCGACACCTGCTTTAATGCCGGCGGCAGGAACCAGAACATTTACGGCTTCGGCGCCACGCTGCCCTAGCCTCTAAGCCCGACTTGCGGTCCAACGAAAGTGCATGGTGGCCCTCCGCTCTGCGGAGGGTCTCTAACGGACTGTACCCGCTTAGGTTTGCCCTGCCGACGCCGAAAGGTCCTGGGGGCGCGAACGTCGCCTGCGTACAGGTAAGTTTGGGACGTGCCTTGCCGCTGAGGGCGGGCCGTTCGGCGGCGCAGCCATAGCATGGAGACGACTGTAAGCGATGGAGCCACGGGTTCTCCGCGTTCTGGTCAGCCTTGGAGTTCCTGGGGTCGCCCTCGGAATCTTCTACCTGCTTTTCAGGACGTTCAACTGGAGCTTTCCTCAAGTCCCCGAGGCATGGGTTGGCCCCGCCGTAGTGCTTTTCATGGTGTTGACGTTCGCAATCGTCTTCTATGCCCTGACATTATGGCGGCCTCGTCCTCATGAACCAGTTTCCGAGTCGAAGCCGGGAGGTAAGCCAAAAGTTGAGATCGAAGGCCCGCCAAGCGCTCCTCTGGGCAAGACAACTTACTTTAGGATTATCACCGAAAATGTGGTTCGAGTAAAATGGAGCATCGGCGGCTTCCAAAACGAACCGGTCGTTGTAGAGCCGGTTGGCCCTGTTCATGAGATATATGTCGAGCCGACGGACAAAGCTCGCGTGAAGCACCAGTTCCAGATCGTGGTCGATGCTTATAGTAGCGACGGGAGTTCGGCTCGGGCGACAAGAACATTTATGGTGGTCGCGAGATAGCGGCGGTCACGCCGAACCAAGCGCTGCAGCAGACCGGGGCCGCATGGAGGCTTCTCATAGATCATAGGTCGCTCGGCGGCCCCGGCTGCTGAGCTTTGTCGTTAGGCGGAGCATTCCAGTGAGGTAGCACACGCATGCTTAACCCCCAATGGTGTTCTAGACGATCTGTTCGTCGCTGAGTTGGGACCCTATCCTGTCGCTTATGCGTCGGTGTACGGAGCACCGATGGCGTCCGAAATCGTTCACGTGTTTGGCGTCCTTGGCACACGGCTGGTTATCCAAGTAGGTAATTGTGGTGCCCTGGCTGATGAAATGGTTGCCGGGGACCTATTCTCTGCGTCAGCGGCGTACTGTGGTGAAGGCGCCTCTCAGTACTACACACCAGGAGAAACAAAGGTTTCGGCATCACTCGACGTTCGAGAATGGATATCGAGCGAAGCTTTGAAAAGTGTGAAGCTCCATCAGGGATGCATTTACACAACATCTGCGCTCTTCGCCGAAGGTGTTGATGACATCGAGAATTGGTATCGGTCTGGCTGCTCCGCAGTAGACTTGGAAACAGCGGCCACCTTTGCCGTGGCCAAGTACTTCGGCATGGACCGGGTTTCTATCGCTTACGCTTTCGACAACCCAAGACAGAAGGAACATATCTTGTTGAATGATGCCGAAAAGGCCGAGCGCCGGAGCAACGGTAACCGGTTGATGATGGAGCTTGCTCTCGATGTCATCCGAACATATGCTTCAAGAAAATGAATCGTTGAGCACAGAGCCGCCCAACACGCGGCTGGAGTAGACCGCTGAAAAGTGCGGCCGTTCAGCCGCAGGCCGTTAGGCGTCCACCATACAAAGGGAGAATTCATGGGGGATCTTGATGACCTGAAAGCAACTTTTGAACAAGCTAACAGAGTTCAAGTGGCTGAGTGGGCTTCAAGTGGTAGTGGGAGTCGATCCTTCCAGATGCTATAAGGATCTGAGTCAAAGCTACCGGTGCGAGAAACATGGGAGCAACCCTATGGCCAAGAAGCAGCAGAAAATCGTCGAACTGAAGATTGAACGACCCGAGCGAGCGAAACTCTCCCCCCAAGAGTCCCTCAAGCATATGCAGAACTTTCCTCAGCGAAAGGAGCGCTTCGTTGCCGCTATCCGAGAAGGCAAGAGTCGAAGTGTACCTGCCCGATCTGCCTAAACAGGCATACCAGAACTTACTGGAGGCGCTGGAGCAAGAGTTCACCTACACTTTTGGTGGCGCGACAATCATCCACGGGCTCGACGGTAGTTACCTCTCACAAGCAGGGTTGCCCATACGGGATCGTGTCAATCTCATTTACACCGACACGCCGTTTTCCTTTGAGGAGAACTTTGATCGGATATCGAGGTATACCGACGAGCTGCGTAAGGCAGCATTCGAAGCATTAGAAGAGGAAGCCATTCTGGTCGTCGTGCTCAAGGTGTATCACACGGAGTAAAGCTGGCGCCTAACTATTCCACTGCACCGTATTGCCGCCCGCTTGCGGTTCCTATTGAATCAGAAAGGTCTCGGTTTGGGCGGCAAACGGTGACTGGAAGCGTTAGACGGCGGCAGTCTATAGACACCGAGGAGGGAGGAGCTCATGCAAAGGAAGGGCGTTACGTGGTACTGGTACATGGTGTACGCAGTCCTCGCGG
>Ga0308420_1001803_pt1 | contig 11160 bp, 13 predicted proteins | sample HotsprSampleMS55_FD_203802 | JGI IMG/M metagenome (GOLD analysis project Ga0308420, IMG submission 203802) | Hot spring phototrophic mat microbial communities from Mushroom Spring, Yellowstone National Park, Wyoming, United States - 20090730_MS55 ... | reverse complement strand
ACGGTAGCGCCAAGACATCTAGGAGCCCGCCCTGCCCCCACCACCGGCCCGGACACCCCCGAGACCGGACGCAAGGCCCCGCCCGCCGCGCTCGAAGACGAACGCCGCGCCGCCGGGTAGGATCGCCGGCGCCCAAGGAGCCTCAAGCCTCGTGGCCAGCCTGCGGACTTCCCAACGCATGCCGCCAGACCCCGACACGAACGGCAGCGGTTCCTTCGACGCGCGATCCATGCGCGGCGCCTGCCACTAGAGTGCGCCTAGACCAAGCAGCAAGCCGTCGGCCACGCCAAGAACCGGAAGGACGAGCAGGCGGAGAAGACGATACATCGGGGTTCCTTTGAACGGCTGGAGCCAGGCAGACAAAGATAAGGCCCGGTCCTCCCCCAAGGACCGGGCCCTGACGGCGGCCAATGCGGTGCCGCCCTTCGTCGCCGGGCCGCGGAGGCTCCTCTGAAAATCTCCGCGTGGCGGTGGCGGAACCCTGTCGCCTCCCCGGTGATCTTGCTCCCCAGACTATTGGGGCTCCGGGGGACCGACTGTGGCCCCGTGGAAGGGGAAGTGGGCCATCCCGGATTTTCGTCCAGACACACAACGAACACAGGAACCGTACCTGCACGGAAACGAGCGGGAATATGGTCACCCGGCGGACCCAAGTGCCTTCGGACTTATAATCCAAACAAAGGGAACCACGGCTTGAGGTCGGCCTCTCCCCTGATGCTCCAGATGACACTGCCAAACCGCCCACGCCGGATCTCCCGGCTAGGCTCGCAGCCCTGTCGCGGCTGGCGGGCGACCACCACCGCCTCACCGAGGCCGCGCAGCTGATCGACGCTCCGCCAGGCACGCTGTTGGCCGCGATTGCCCCAACGCCCGATCTCAAGGCAGTCTTCGACGCCTTGGCCAGCGCGGAGGGCGGTCTACGCGGCTTCCTTGCGCTGCGCGCTGCGGACGCGCCCCGATCGGATCTTGATCCGGCGCTGCGCCGCTTGGCCCTGATGGCTGGACGATGGACTCTCCGCCTCAAGCGCGTCAGCTGGGAGAGTCCCGCTGCGCTGCTCGAGCGCATCATCGCCACCGAGGCCGTTCATGAAATCCAGGGATGGGGCGACCTGCAACGCCGGCTCAATCTTCTAGACCGCCGCTGCTGGGCCTATCTCCATCCGGCGCTGCCCAACGAGCCCCCCGTCTTCACCGAGGTAGCCTTCACCCGGGGCCTGGCTGACAGCGTCCAGGCGATCCTCTCCGCGGCCCGCCAGGGCTACGCTCCCGACAGCGCGACCTTCCACTCCATCAGCGCCTGCCAGCCAGGCCTGCGCGGCGTCAGCCTCAGCGTTCTCATGATCCAAGACGTAGCTGCGGTGCTGGTGCGCGAGGGGATCAGCTAGGTGGGCACCCTTTCGCCCATGCCGGGCTTCCGCCGCTGGCTCGCCGAGGGCGCCGGCGCGGACGGCCTGCCTAAGCCTGATGGCCTCGATGCTCTTCTGGATGCCCTGCACCGCCGGAGGACCTGGTCCGCACGCAGGCCGCCGCCGCGCCCCGATGCGCCAGAGCGCGCTACCTCTTCGAAGACGAAGACAAACGCTCGCCGACCGATCCGGTCGCGCGCTTCTACCTCGGAAACGGTGCCGAGGCCTGGCGGCTCAATCCCTTCGCCGATCTTTCCGCCAACGGACGCCGCCAGTCTTTCAGGCTAATGGTCAACTATCGCTACGACCGCGACCGGATCCGCGACCGCCAGGCGGCCACCACGGGAACAACGCACAGACCGCGTCGGATCTGTTGTGCGCCGCCGCCCGGAGGCCTTGAGACCGCCGGGAGCGACTGCCATCTCTCTTCTACAAGGAACCTCCCAATGTTCGGTCGCCTGCTCGGCAAACCTATCGCGGTCCCCAATGGCTCCGCTTCCGCGGACGCTCCTGCGCCTGCGTCCGCCAACCAGACCTCCGTCGTTTTTGGCGATCGCCGCCGCAAGCGCAGTGCCCTCTTCGGCCCGCACCCTCCCATGCCAAAAGAGGTGTCATCCGTCTCCGCTACTGCCCCGCCGGCCGCGGCATCGGCACCCCAGACAGTCCGTCCGATGCCTGCCGTCGCCTCGGCGGAGCAGCCGGCACGCCCCATCACAGCCGCGGCACAGGCGGCGGATGAACTTGGGGCCCTCGAAGCGCTCTACGCGATCGCGCCGCAGCTGCGGGGACAGCCCCCCCATGAGATCTACCGCGTCTACCAGGAGGCCCGGCGCAATGCCGGACGCACCTGGTCGGTGATGATGCGCGACCTTGGGATTACCGACGACAGCCCTCAGGACGCCAAACGTCGCGCCGCCCAGGACGCGCGCGACCACCCCAGGTATGGGGACTACATGAGCGCACGCGCCCTGCGCGATGCAGCCGTGCTTGCGATGGCCGCCGACCAGAAGACCTACGCGGGCCTCATCGGCCAGAACCCCAATGCCAAGATCGGTTTCGAGGCAGACCTGCGCGTCGCTCTCGGCCAGAGCGGCGTGCGCCAGGCCGAACAGAGGGTGCGGGCGGCGCTGGCGGAGCGCTACGGCACTGCGGGGCGTCCGCAGCTTGATGCCGATGACGACGATCCAACCCGCCTCAAGCCCCGGTTTGGCCGGGTCGCGGATCTCCGCGAGATCCAGGATGGCAAGGGCGTGGTCGGCACCATCGTGCAAGACCGCGGCCTAGGTCCTTTCGACTTCATTGCCTTTGGCCGGCCTTGCGACTTCCTCAAGCGTCTCAAGGATGCCAGGGTCAAAGTACTCGGCAACCCCGATGAGCGCGACCCGTCGCGCTTCCGGATCTACTTCGCCTTTCCCCTCGAGAAGGGGACTCGCGAGGCCGATGCCCGCTGACCTTCCTCGTCCTCCCGGACGCCTGGTGGTCTTCGCCTACGGCTCGCTCGCTTGGAACCCCGGCTTTCCTGTCGTGCGGCGTCTGCGCGCGCGCCTGCGCGGCTGGCACCGCCGACCCTGCATCTGGTCCCATCACCACCGAGGCACCCCTGAGCGTCCTGGCCTCGTGCTGGGGCTCTGCCCGGGCGGGACCTGCGTGGGCCTTGCTCTCGAGACTCGCGCCGGAGACGAAGACGAGGTCTGCCGCCACCTCACGGAACGGGAGATGCGCGGCGACGCCTACGATGCCCGCATCCTCCTCATCGAGACCAGCGAGGGACGCCTCGCCGCGCTCACCTTCGTCGCCCGACGACCCGCGCCCCCGCTGTCCCCCGAGGAAATCGCGCGCATCGCTGCCGCCGCCTCGGGGGAGAGCGGCCCGAACGCGGCTTATTTGCGAGAGACCTGGCGGGCATTGCGCGAGATCGGAGTCGAAGACCCCCACCTCCGGCGCGTCATCCCTCATCTACCGCCGGCATGAACCGGCGCCGGCTCAGAAGCCGTCACGCTCGAGACGCTTGCATTCGGCCTTGCGGGCGCGGGCAACGGCAGCTGCGTGCTCGCGCCGACGCTTCGCACTTGGCGGCTCGTAGAACTGGCGCCGGCGGATCTCTTTGAGCAGACCCTCCTTCAGCAGCTTGCGCTTGAGCAGGCGCAGCGCCTCTTCCACATTGTTGTCACGCACTTCGACACGCATCCGACACTCCGGTTCAGTCCGTTTCCAGGGTAAGGAATGGAATTTAGGTCCGTCCGCTCCCGAAGGAATGCCCTTCCGGAGGGGAGAACTTCCGGGTCAGGCGGGGAGTCGCGTCAAGCGCAGCACGCGCTCGTAGAGGTCGAAGGAGCGGACGCAGAGATCGGCCAGGTCTTGAGGCAGCAGGTCGAGGACTTCCATCGGAGTCGCCTCGGCCTCGATCCCGTTGCGCGGCAGCGCATAGGCCGGACCCATCGCGACGTCGCGCCCAATCTCGCCCGCCTGCGCCGCCTTCTGCGCCAACGTCCAGGCAACGATATGCTGCAGCCGCGCCGTCACCCGCAGTGCCTCTACCCGCGCCTTCATCGCGCCGACCAGATCGTTGGACGGCGGCTGGGCGAGGGTCCGTTCGGCGTAAGCCTTGGCGGCGAGGAGCAGCGCCAGCGCCTCCTCGTGGATCTTGCTCATCGGCATCGACACGGCGGACATCGGATCCTCTCCTCCGTTGGACTTCTCCGAAAATTCTAGGCAACTTTGACGGAAGAGTCCTGAAGGGGGGATGAACGCGCCTCCCTCAGCCCGACAGGCACCCGTCCGGACCTAGCAGCACCGTCGAGATCACCGGTCCCGGCTGGGCCGCAGCGTCAGCCAGACCGCCCACGCGATCCAACAGCGCCAGGCTCTCGCCCGCCAGCGCGAGGCGCCCATGCGTGCTACCACCCGAAACTTTGATCTCGGGTGGCAGGCCCTGCCGGACCGCAAGCGCCACGGAGGTGCCTGCCAGGGCGGGATCCGCAGCCTGCCGCCGCAGCGCATGCCCAAGCAGCAGCGCCAGATTCCCCGGGGCCTGGCGGCTTCCGCCCCCGCCTTGGCGTAGGACCATCGCGGCCGACGCCGCAAGCGGCGCTAAGGACAGGAGGATCGAGAACAGAGCGTACGCCTGATGGATGTAGGCCCGCTCAGCTCTCCTGCTGTCCGCGCATCAACTCCGTCAGGACCATCCGCGCGGCGCCGAAGGCCTCCCGGATCGCCGGCACCGCGCGGTTCGGATCGCAGGCCCCACACATGAAGGCGTCGATGGCCGCGTAGCCCGCCTCCGGCCAGGAGTGGATCGAGAGGTGGCTCTCGGCGAGCACCAGTATCCCCGAGACGCCGCCGTTGGGTTCGAAGACGTGGAAGTGCCCATGCAGCACGGTTGCCCCCGCTGCCGCTGCGCCCGCGCGCAGCGCCGCCTCAATGCGCGCCGGATCGTCAAGGCCCTCGGCCCCGTAGAGATCGATAAGCAGGTGAGTACCGGCGTAGCGGCGTCCCTGGCGCTCGACGAACCAGTCCTTGCGGTTCTCCATGGCGGCCTCCTCAGACGACATGCAGCGCCGGCGGCGCGAATCCGTTGAACCCGACAGCGGCGTAGGTCCAGGTGTAAGCCCCGGCCCCGTGTAGCAGGACGCGGTCGCCCTCCGAGAGCGTCTCGGGCAGGCGGTAGCGGCCCGGGCGGTAGAGGACGTCGACGCCGTCGCAGGTCGGCCCAGCCAATGCCGTCTCCACCCGCGGTGCCCCGTCGCCGTCGCGCGACGTCTCGAGCGCGTAGGCAATGGCCTCGCCTTCCGTCTCCGCCAGCCCCTGGAACCGTCCGGCGTCGAGATAGATCCAGCGTACGCCCTCCGGCTCCCGCCGGTCCGCCAGCACCACCGATGCCGCGAAGACGCCCGCAGGGCCAGCGACAGCCCGGCCGGGCTCGATCATCAGCCGCGGCCAATCGTTGCCGAAATGCCGCCTGCAGGCGTCGAAGGCCGCCTCCGCGAAGGTCTCCGGCGTCGGCACGCCCTTGCCGAGGTCGATCGGGAAGCCCCCGCCCAGGTTGAGCAGGCGCATCGGCAGCCCCTCGGCGCGCAGCGCTGTGAAGATCCGCGCCACCCGGTCGATCGCCGCCGCATAGACCGCTGGATCAGTCTGCTGGGAGCCCACATGGAAAGAAATCCCCTCTGCCGAGAGGCCGAGATCGTGGGCCAGGTGCAGCAGGCGCGCCGCCTCGTCAGGCGTCGTGCCGAACTTGCCCGCCAGTGGCCAGGCCGCCCCAGCGTTCTCGACCGCGACACGCACATAGACGCCCCGTCCCGGCGCCAGGCGCGCGATCTTGCGCAGGTCCGCCTCCGTGTCAGAGGCATAGAGCGGTACGCCTGCGGCGTGCGCGCGTGCGATGGCGTCCGCTGACTTCACGGTGTTTCCGAAGGAGATGCGCTCTGGGACGGCGCCAGCAGCGAGACAAGCCTCAATTTCCGGCCAAGACGCGGCGTCGAAGCCCGAGCCGAGGCTCGCGAGGCGCGTGAGCAGCGCTGGCGCTGGATTGGCCTTGACCGCGTAGTGGATGAGAGCCTTGGGAAAAGCCTGCGCAAGGCTCCGCCACGCCGCCTCGGCGGCGTCGAGGTCGAGCACGACGCAGGGGGTCTGCGGACGGGTCTCCAGGAAGGCGCGGATCTTCGGTGTCATCGCCAAAGCCTCCACCAATCGGAAGGAGGCCGGGCTGGCCTCCGGGAGTGGAACAGGACAAGCAGGCGGGCCATTCAGCCCTCCCACCCGTGCGCTGTGGCATGCCTCCCGGCAGCGGCCCAAGGCGTCGGTGTGTGGAAGAGCGATATGGTCCTCTCTCTTGGGCACGCAAGTGTGGTGGGGGGAAAAGATTCGGAATTATACCCCAAACCAAGGAAACCACGGCATGAGATTGGCTTTTTCCCTGGAGTTCCCGATGGCACTGCCGGACTGGTGGAGATGTCCGCCGAATCGCCGGGAGATCGGCCTCACCGGCCGCTCTCCGCCTGCCCAACCTTTGTTTGGGTCCATAATCCCCAAAGATTTCGCAGGTGGCGTAGCTTGACAGAACGGCATTATTCCCTTCACTCAGCAGCCACCAGATTTGGTGGCTGCTCATGGGAGGGAACATTCGCGGTTCCTTGAGCCGACTTACGACGCAGACCACGTCCACGTCGCAGAGGTCCGCTCTCCCCGCGCTTTCGCCTCGTTACCGAGGCTGGTTCGGGAATGCCTCTCCCTACCAGTTCCATCGCGTGCAGCCGGATCACCCTCGCGGCCGCCGCATCGCGGTCATGAACCGCTCCGCAGCCCTCGCAGGTCCAGATCCGCACCGACAGATCCAGCCGCTCATGGACAGTCCCGCAGTCCGGGCAGACGCCCGTGCTGCGCTTCCAGCGGTCGATCCGCACGAAAACCCGGCCCCGCCAGTCCGCCTTGTAGCGGATTTGCCGGACCAGTTCCGCCATGCCCACATCGCCCACCGACTTCGCGAGTCGGCGGTTCCGCTGCATGGCCTGCACGCCCAAGTCCTCCAGACCGATCACACCCGCCTTGGCTGTCAGCATGTGCGAGGTCTGGTGCAGAAAGTCGCTACGCCGATTCGCCACCTGCCGGTGGATCCGGCCCAGCACACGGACCCGGCGTTTCCGCCGGACCGATCCCTTGGCGCAGCGGCTCACCCGCCGCTGCTGCCGCTTCAGCTTCTTCTCCGCCTTGCGCAGATGGCGCGGCGGGCCGATGGAGCGGGCCTCGGCGCCGTCGTCCCAGGTCAGGAACGAGGCGAGGCCGAGATCGCCCCCCCACCGCGCCCACTTCCGGCGCGGCACCAGTCCAGGGGGCCTCGCCTTCGAACCGTATGGAAAGGAACCACTGCCCGGCCTTCAGCGCCATCGTGGCCGAGAGGATGCGACCGTTTGGCCACCGCCCGCCTCGGACCCGCAGGTCGCCCAGCTTGGACACCGTGACCGTCCCACGCGCCTTGTTTCTTGCCCGCGCGAATCGCCTTGTGGTCGGCAAGGGCGTTACGCAGGGCAAGATCGTAGCTGCGCGCCACGTCGACAAGCGAAATGGCCGGAACATCGGCCAGCCACTCGTAGCCCTCAATGCGCTTCATCGCGGGCAGGAAGGCGGAGAGTTCGCCGTGGAAGGCGAAGCGCCGCCGGGCCGCGTAGAGGTCCTTGTTGTAGGCGACGAACTGGTTCCAGACGAACCGGCAGGCACCCATCCAGGAGCGGAGCATGGCTTGCTGCTCTTTTGTTGGATAGGCGCGGAAGACGACGGCCTGTTGGCTGACGTGCCGGTCCGCTCGCAGGTTCGGGCGAACTCGTCGGAACGGTGCAGCACCTTGAGGTGCCGGACCTGCTTGGAACCGATCCAGCGATAGACGGGAAGCTCGTCGGTGAGCATCGTCGCGTCCCGCGACAGCCACTCCCGAACGCGCGGCGCGATCTCGGCAACGGAATGCGTAGCGATCCGCTCGGCCTTCACCTTGCCGCCGCGCTCCACGGCGACCAGCACCGCGGCACGGGCAGGCCCGCGCCCGCGATGGGACGGACGACCGTCCCGGTCCTCGTCGTCGTCCCGCTTCTTGCGCTTCTTCCCGCCAACATAGGTCTCGTCCACCTCGACGATGCCGACGAGCGGATTGGCATCCCGATCCTTCATCATCTCGCGGACGCGGTGCGCCAGGAACCATGCGGTCTTATAGCCGATGCCGAGCCATTGGCTCAGCTTCATGGCCGACACGCCCTTGCTGCTGGTCGCCATGAGGTACATGGCGAGAAACCACGTCGTCAGCGGCAGGTGTGAGCCCTGCATCGGGGTGCCGACCGTCACCGTGAACTGCTTGCGGCAGGACAGGCAGGTGCAGAGACCGGGGCGGGTCTTGATGCGCGAGACGTGACCCACTGCGCCGCAGGCTGGACACACGGGACCCTGCGGCCAACGCACCTCTTCGAGGTACGCGCGACACGCGGCGTCGGTGGCGAAACGAGCCTGAAAGGCAGCGAGGTCCATGCACCATGATCTGGTGGGTGTGTGAGCGAAGTCAATAAGTGCGTGACAGAAAATCGGATACGGCCTTTTTTCGTAACAGCTCGGGATCCGGACCTCCGAGGTCATCCAGATCCTTTTTGACAAGGGAGTGATTTTCGATCCATCTCAGCTTGCGCAAATCCCGCAGGAAAGCCGGACACCCCATGGATGCCAGCCGCTATGGCCTCGAGATCCCCGCTCCCCGGCCCGCCGCGCGCCGTTGGCCAGACGCCGCGCCCCGCCGTCCCCTCTGGTGTTCGGTCGATCTGCGCGACGGTAACCAGGCGCTGCCGGATCCGATGGGGATCGCGGCCAAGCTGCGCCTTTTCGATGCACTCGTGGACATGGGCTTCGTCGAGATCGAAGTTGGCTTCCCTGCCGCCTCCCAGATAGATTTCGACTTCCTGCGTGCCCTCGTTGAGGAGGACCGCGTGCCCGCTGGCGTGCGGATCCAGGTGCTGTGCCAGATGCGCCCCGATCTGCTCGCGCGCACCGAGGAGGCGCTCCGGGGCGCGCGGGCGGCGAGCCTCCATATCTACAATTCCACCTCGCGCCTGCAGCGTCAGGTCGTCTTTGGCCATGACCGCGAGGCCAATATCGCGATGGCTGCCGAAGGCGCCCGACTGGCTCGCGAGATCCGCGATCGGCTCGAAGCTGACGGCAGCGACGTCTTGCTTCAATACTCTCCCGAGAGCCTCACGGGTACCGAGCCCGAGCATGCGCTAGCGGTCTGCGCGGCCGTCCTCGATGTCTGGCGCCCTACCCCGGCGCGCAAAGCCGTTATCAACCTCCCCTCGACAGTGGAGCACCATCTGCCCAACGAGTTCGCTGATCTCGTCGAGTGGATGGGGGAGCGGATACCCCGGCGGGATTCCATCGTGCTCTCCGTCCATCCTCATAATGATCGGGGGACGGCAGTGGCCGCTGCTGAGCTCGCCGTGCTGGCCGGCGCAGAGCGGGTAGAGGGGACGCTCTTTGGTAATGGGGAGCGCACAGGCAACGTCTGCCTGCTCACCTGCGCGGGCAACCTGCTGGTCCGCGGGATTGACCCCGGCCTCGATCTCTCTCGCCTGCCCGCCCTCATCGAGGCTTACGAGGGAGCGACGGGGATGTCCGTCCATCCGCGCCATCCGTATGCGGGTGCGCTTGTGCATACAGCCTTTTCCGGATCCCACCAGGATGCGATCCACAAGGGCCTCATCGCCCAGGGGCAGCGCAACGACGGGCGCTGGGCCGTCCCTTACCTGCCCGTCGATCCCGCTGACCTCGGGTTTTCCTACGAGGCCGTGATCCGCGTCAATAGCCAGTCTGGCAAGGGCGGCGTCGCCTGGGTGTTGAAAACTGACCGCGGCCTCGATCTCCCCAAGGCCTTCCAGGCCGCCTTCGCCCGCCACGTCCAGGCCTGGACCGACCGGGAGGGGCGGGAAATGCGCCCCGAGGAGATCGGGGCCCTTTTTGACGCCCGGCACCGAGCCCAGGAGCCCTGGGCGCTGCTCGAGCATGGCTTCTTGCCCGCCGGCGTGCGTGGGCGGCGACGGCTGTGGGCGAAGATGCGCGGAGACGACGGCGTCGAAATCCTGGAAGGGGAGGGGACGGGCCCCATCGACGCCCTCCTCGATGCCCTGGCGCGGCGCACCGGAATGCACCTCGAGGTCATGGCATTCCACGAGCACGCAATCGGGCGCGGTACGGACGCAGAGGCGGCCGCCTATGTCGGACTGCGTTCCGGTGATCGCCTGGCCTGGGGAGCCGGCATCGACCGCGACGTCCTCGATGCAGGTCTCCAGGCCTCGGTGGCCGCCCTAAACGGTCTCCTTGCCAAGAGCGACCCATGACCACCGCGGCGATGGCGACATTCGTATTCCGGCGGGACGGCCCGGGGGCGGCCCAGCTCGATGTGCGGGCGCGGCGGCGAGCTCAGACGCCCGCGACGGCGCCCGCCCGCGCTCAGGCCAACCAGTCCTGCCTTGCCGGCGTGTCCACCTCGCGCTCGGCCGGGTGAGGGGAGAGAGGGCGGCAGGGGCGGATCGCCACGGCCCTGCACCACCATCGCCGCCAGGGCTTTCGCCGCCGTTCGTCCTCGTTGCCAGGTCCAGACTCCAAGGAGCACCGGAAGCCCCAATGCCACAGCGTAGGCGGACAGCACGAAGGCCCAGTGCCCCTTAGTTTCCATCCCTTGCCTCCCGTACGAAACGCTGGCAGCGGCGCTCGAGCCGGCGCTCTTCTAGGCCGACGCGCAGCTGCCACAGCGCCAGCGCAGCGAAGAGCAGCGCGAACCCTGCCGCCGAGACCAGCAGCGGCCACAGAATCGACGCGTGCATTGCTGGCGCGTCGAGGCGCGTGATCGAGGCCGGCTGGTGCAGCGTGCTCCACCAGTCGACCGAGAACTTCACCACCGGCAGATTGACCGTCCCCGCCAGCGCCAGGATCGCCGCTGCTCGTGTCCCACGCGCGCGATCGTCGAAAGCACTCGGGAGAAGTAGCACCCCGAGATAAAGGAACAGCAGCACCAGTACGCTTGTCAGCCGCGCGTCCCACACCCACCACGCCCCCCACATCGGCCGGCCCCACAGGGACCCCGTGGCCAGGCAGACCACAGTGAAGACCGCTCCCGTCCGCGCCAAGACCGCCAGGGCCTCCCCAGCCAAGGCATCGCGCCAGATCAGGTGCACCAGGCCCGCCAGCGCCAGCGCCGTCCAGCCCCCCATCGCGAGCCAGGCGGCAGGCA
>Ga0308420_1001802_pt1 | contig 11162 bp, 10 predicted proteins | sample HotsprSampleMS55_FD_203802 | JGI IMG/M metagenome (GOLD analysis project Ga0308420, IMG submission 203802) | Hot spring phototrophic mat microbial communities from Mushroom Spring, Yellowstone National Park, Wyoming, United States - 20090730_MS55 ... | reverse complement strand
TTAGCTAATTATTTCTTTAAAAACTATAAAGTAGAAAGAGGTAATAGTTCTTCTCTTAGTTTAGCTGTCTAAAAATTATTTACCTAATCCGTCAAATCGGATTAGGTTTTCTTTTGCTCTTTGTAATTCAGAAATTTTTTTCCCATCTCCTCCTAAGTCAGGATGATTTTCTTTTATAAGTTCTCTATATCTTTTTAAAATCGTTTCATTGTCTACAGGATCTTGTAAACCTAAAACTTCTAAGGCAGATTCACGGGATTGATAGTTTAAAAATAATTTCCAAAAGTCGTTTAAAATTTGTTCTACTTCCTCTGGACTTGTGTTATAATTTTCCAAGTTTAAATAATAAGCTTCTAGAGGATCTCCTGAAGAGTGTAAGGCTAAACCTTCTGTCCCAAAATTTTGGGCTACAAGTTGAATTTTTAAACAATGAATTTCTAAATCAAATTTTCCTTCTTGTTTGAGTTTTTGTCTAAGCTTATAAAGTGTATGAAAAAGTAAAAAATGTGTCTGAAAGAGTGAATAAGTATCAGAGAGCTTCTCTTTTTCAAGTTTACCTTTTTGAATAAGTTCTTGTAACAAATCAAACTCTGAAATTCCCTCGGGATATAGGAGTAAGATATTTAGCAATAAATCTTCCATTTTTAGAACTTCCTTATAAAAAAGTACTAGTCAAATATTCACTTTTTTTTATTGTGGTAAATTTGACGATTATGATTACAGCCGAACAAAAAAAGACTATAGTTGAAACTCATAGAAAACACGAAAAAGACACGGGCTCTACAGAAGTACAAGTAGCTCTTTTAACTGCCCGTATTAATGACTTAAATGAGCATTTTGCGTATCACAAAAAAGATCACCAGTCTAGACGTGGTCTTTTAAAATTAGTTAGCCAAAGAAAAAGACTTTTAAATTATCTCAAAGTCAAAGATGTAAATCGCTACAGAGATTTAATTCAAAATCTTGGCTTAAGAAAATAAGTCTTAGGAATGCAAAATGCACAGTCATTCAATATCATTAGGCAGAGAAAATATTACTATTGAAACAGGAAATTGGGCAAAACAAGCAGATGGAAGTGTTGTATACAAGATGGGGCCTCTTGTTTTGCTTGCTACTGTCTGTGCTATTGACGAGCCTAAAGAAGGTCAAGATTTTTTCCCTCTTACCGTAGAGTATACAGAAAAGATGTATGCTGTTGGTAAGTTTCCCGGTGGTTATATCAAACGAGAAAACAAGCCTTCAGAACATGAGATTTTAGTATCTCGCCTCATTGATAGACCTATTAGGCCATTGTTTCCTGAAGGTTATTTTTGCGAGGTGCAAATTTTAGTTCAAGTTTTATCTTCTGATAAGAATATTTCCTTACCCGGCCATGCTATTACAGCTGCTAGTGCTTGTCTTATGGTTTCAGATATTCCTTTTTCTGGACCTATTGCAGGAGTAAGAGTTGGACGTATCGAAGGAAAACTCATAGCTAACCCCGACAACGATCAGATGAGTGAATCTGACTTAGATTTAGTTGTAGCTGGCACAAAAGACTCTATTGTAATGATCGAAGGAGAAGCTAAAGAATTAAAGAATTCAGAACTTTTAGAGGCTTTACAATTTGCTCTCACTTATATCAATCAGTTGATTGATTTTCAAAATGAACTAGCAGCTAAGGTCAACAAACCCAAACGTGAAATTCCTCTCAAAAAAAAAGACCTAGAACTTCTAAAACAAGTTAGAGAATACGCTTTTGAGAAATTAAATATTGCTAATCAAAACAAAGACAAACAAGCTAGATCTAAAGATATATCTGCTATCTATCAAGAAACAGTAGAGACTTTTAAAGCAAAGGGTTGTAGTGAAGAACAACTCAAAGATATAAAAAATTATTTACATGAAATGGAAGCAGAAGTTGTGCGAGACCTTATCTTTAAAGAAGGGATTCGCTACGATGGAAGAAAATTAGATGAAGTTCGAAATATTAGCATTGAGATTAACGTTCTTCCTGGAGCACATGGTTCTGCTGTCTTTACACGTGGACAAACTCAATCTTTAGGTGTTATGACCTTAGGTACTATTTCTGACAACCAAAGATCAGAAAACTTAGAAGGTGCTAAAGAAAAAGTTTTCATGCTACATTATAATTTTCCTCCTTTCTCAGTAGGAGAAGTAAAAAAAACCAGTGGTCCTGGGCGTAGAGAAATAGGACATGGAAACCTAGCAGAACGTGCTCTAAAAAATGTTGTCCCAAAATTTAATGACTTTCCTTACGTTATTCGCATGGTTTCAGAAATTTTAGAGTCCAACGGTTCTAGTTCAATGGCTTCTGTGTGTAGTTGTTCTCTGGCTATGATGGCAGGAGGAGTTCCTTTAAAATCCTCAGTAGCAGGGGTAGCTATGGGACTGATTACCTCTGAAGATAAAAAAAATTATGCTATCCTCACTGATATTGCTGGTATTGAAGACCATTTTGGAGATATGGATTTTAAATTAGCTGGGACGAGAAATGGAATTACAGCTTTCCAAATGGATTTAAAAATTACTGGAATTGGATTAGACATTATAGAAAAAGTATTTATTCAAGCTGAAAAAGGAAGAAATCACATTTTAGATATAATGGATAATTATATACCAAAAGCAGCAGCAGATCTCTCTAAAACTGCTCCTAGGGTAACCATTAAAATGGTTCCTAAAGATCGAATTGGAGAACTCATCGGACCTGGGGGAAAAACTATCCGTTATATTATTGAACAATCCAAGGCAGAAATCAACATTGATGATCAGGGGAAAGTTACTATTTCTGGTCCCAACCAAGAAGCTTCTAAGAGAGCTGTTGAACTTATAGATGCAATCTTTGAAGACGTACAAGTTGGAAAGGTTTACAACGGCAAGGTAAAGCGGATTACAGATTTTGGTGCTTTTGTGGAAATTTTACCTGGAAAAGAAGGTCTCGTACACATATCAAAATTAGATACAAAAAGAGTTACTTCTGTAAGAGATATAGTTAAAGAAGGAGATATCATTGCTGTAAAAGTTGTAGGACTAGATGAAAGATCGGGAAAAATAGACTTATCTCGTCGCGAACTTTTATAACATGTCTTTAGTAAATAAATTTTTTCTTCCAAATGGAATTCGTGTTTTATTTCAAAAAGCTACAGGTGCTAAAAGTGTTTCTGTTGGACTTTGGGTTAAAATAGGTTCTCGACACGAAACAAATTCTCAAAGAGGATATACTCATTTTGTAGAGCATATGCTCTTTAAAGGTACTAAAAGACGTTCCGCAAGACAAATTGCAGAAGAAATAGACCAAATAGGTGGTTACTTAAACGCAGCTACTTCTAGAGAAGATACATATTTTTTTGTTACTCTCATAAAACACAAAATAGAACTAGCTTTTGATATTCTTTCCGACATGGTCTTTGAGTCAATAATTGACGAAAAAGAAGTAAAAAGTGAAGCCTCAGTTATACTAGAAGAACTAATTGGCTATGAGGAAGATCTTGAAGATTACATCTATGATTTTTTTTATAAAAATTTTTTAAATCATGAAAGTTTAGGTTTACACATTTTAGGTAAAAGAGAATCTATACAATCTGCTACTCCTGAAAGTATTAAGGAATATTATAAAAATTATTATATTCCAGAGCGAATGACATTAGTAGTAGTTGGGGATTGTAACTCTAAAACAATAGAAAGTCTAGCTTGGAAATATTTTTCTGAATTTCAAAAACAAGGTAAACCTCTTCCCAAGTTAATAACACCAAAAAAATCTTTTAGTGGTTACTTAGAGAAAAGAGAAATAGAGCAAGCTCTAATTCTCTTTGGATTGGAAGGTGTAAAAAAAGATTTTGACTTAGAAGTAAAGATGAGTCTTTTTTCTCATATCTTAGGAGGAGGAATGTCTTCCAGACTATTTCAAAAAATCCGTGAAGAAAAAGGGCTTTGTTATTCTATCTCTAGCTATTCTGATTCTTATGAAGATACTGGAGTTTTTTCCATATATTGTAGAACATCGAATTCTAAATTGACATCCTGCGTAAACTACATTTTAGAAGAATTGAGAAATTTAAAATCTAAGGGTTTTACACTTAAAGAATTAGAAAACGCAAAGACAAATCAAATTGGTAGCTTAGCTATAGCTTATGAAACTCCAGAAGCTAAAATGACAGATATAGCACTACAAGAAATTTACTTCAACCATTTTTATTCTATACGAGATAGAATAAAAGCCATTCAAAAAATTACTTTAGAAGAACTAAATTCTTTCATACATCAAATTTTAGAAGATAAAGTCCATATTTCTGTACTAGGAAGAATAGGTGAAAGAAAATTAAACACTTTGGACTTAAGTTTAATTTAAAATCATACCATTTCTAAAGCTAAAAACTAAAGTAAAATTTTATGTCTCTTTATTTTTTTTTAAGGGTAAATTAATAAAAATTCATTTAACAGTTGACCTTGAAAGTAGGTTTTCCGATACTATTTACGGGATAGATTTTTAAAAAAAATTTATCTTAATATTGAAAGAGAGTTAAGGTAGATACAATGAAAATAATTAAAGGATTACTCATTCTTTTAGCATTACTCAGCTTTGGCTCCGTCTATGCCCAAGACAAGGCAGCAGCGGATAATAAAGAAGATGAAATGACAATCAAAGGCGAATTAGTGCCTGATGATGACGATTCTAAGCTTTCTGAAGCCGAGAAGAATCGTAAGAAAAAAAATATCAAGGATGAAGCTCTTTGGAAAAACCCTGATTTTGTTGGTTACAACAAAGCTTTTGATGAGTTACATAAACTCTCCAAAGCTTATGCAAACAACAAATACAGGTTAGCTCTCTCTGCTTATCAATCAGGTGTAAACACCATCATGAAGATGAGAGAAAACATTGAGCAATACAAAAAAGAACAAGCAGAGAAAAAACGTCTAGATGAAAAATGGTATTGGCAAAAAGTTGACCGCAAGGCAGCTGAAGAAAGATACATTCAAAGAGAAAAAATGGCTGCTAAGCTTGCTGCTGTAACTTACTTTACAAAAGCCATTAATCATTTAGATGAAATTAAAAACCCTGACCTAAGAGAAGAAGAAGCTTATAAAGCTCTTTTGTCAGCTGTATACCGTGAATGGATCAAAGCAGAATACGATACACAAAACTACCCTCAATGTATCCCTATTCTTGAGCTTTATCTTGAAATTAACAAAAACGAAGAAGAATATCCAGCTCACAAATACTTAGCTAGTTGTTACTCTTTTGAAGAGAACACTATGAGAAAATACAAAGCTGGTTCAGATGACCAAATTCAAAAGCTTAAAAACAAGAAAAATATTCATTTGTTAAGAGCTACTGAATTAAAATATGGAAAAGGCTCTGTTGAGTACAAGCATATTGTAGATCTCGTAAACAGAGACGAAGTTATTTCTGTAACTCCATAGTTTTCAAACCTCTTTCAATTTAAATAAAGCAGCCCGAAAGGGTTGTTTTATTTAATTGAATCCTCCTAAAACCTGTTGGGGGGAAATGAAAACTCCTCAGCAGTTTTAATATATGGTAATAGAAAAAGATACTATTTTATACGTCCTTACTAAATCCCAAGAATACTTAAAATCTAAGCTGGTTTCAAGTTATCGGCTAGATGCTGAACTTTTATTAGCTGATACTTTAAAGATGAATAGAGTAAATCTCTATACTAAGTTTGATCAAAAACTAACAGAAGAACAAAAAAATATTTACAGAGACAAAATTAAACAAAGAGGCACTCATAAACCAGTAGCTTACATTTTAGGCAATAAAAATTTTTATAAGTACAACTTTTTAGTTAATGAAAATGTTCTAATTCCCCGCCCTGAAACAGAAGAACTAGTTGAATGGGTATTACAGGAAAATACAGATAATGAAATAGAGGTTTTAGACTTAGCTACCGGCTCGGGATGTATAGCTATTTGTTTGAGTAAAGAAAGACCAAATTGGAAACTCGCTGCCTCAGATATATCTGGTCCTGCTTTAGAAGTAGCTAAAGAAAATATCAAGCTACATAACGTCCAGATTGAAGTTATACAAAGTGACTTATTTAAAAATTTAAATAGTAAAAAATTTTCTCTTATAGTTTCAAATCCACCATATATACCAATAGAAGAAAAAGAAAGTTTAGAAACAGACGTTAAAGACTTTGAGCCACACCTTGCCCTTTTTTTAAATAGACCTCTAGAGTTTTATCAAAACTTTTTAGAACAAGCAAAAAATTTTTTAGAACCTCAAGGTAAAATTTACATAGAAACACATCATAATTGGGCAAACATCATTCAAGAACTTGCTAAAAAATTAAGCTACAAAAACATAGTCATAAAAAAAGATTTAAGTCATAAAGAGAGGTTTATAAGGTTAGAATTATGAGTTTATTAAATAAAAAAATTGAGAATTTTACTTTACCTGATGAAAATGGAAATCTATTTGAATTAGCAAGTTTAAAGGGAAAGAAACTAATAGTTTTTTATCCTGGAGATGATACACCTACCTGCACAAAACAACTTTGCTCCTACAGTAGTGGATTTGAAGAGTTTGTAAATCTAGGAGTTCACATCATAGGTATCAATCAAGATTCTATCGAGTCACATAAGAAATTTAAAGAGAAATACAAACTTAAATTTCCCTTACTGAGTGATCCTGAAAAAAAAGTAATAAAATTATTTCGTGCCGATGGATTACTAGGTACCAAAAGAGCAACTTTTTTACTGAATGAAGAAAATATAGTAATTTTTGAAAATGATACTTTCCCTGTTTTTTATAAAGATAAAGAAGAAATTTTAAAAGAAATAAAAAAATTATTGTAAATTTTTATTGATCTTTTTCAACTCGTTTATATAGTTAAACATACTTTTTAATGGAATATTTCTTATGGATAAATCACTTACCTATTATAAACCTATTAATTCTTACTTTAGAAAAGTTAACTTAGATGAATGGTTTCTCTCTCGAAAAGCCTATGAAGAAGGCGATTACTATCAAGCCCTATTGCATTTGCTTAGGTACATAAATCCTCCTATTTCCATTCCCGACACTTCTTCTTTAGATTTAAAAATTCCTCATGGCTCTGTAAATGTTCACATAAAAGCAGATCAAAAAATTTTTTCTGTAGATATTCCGTTTTTGAAATTTACTCCTCAATCTAAAAAACTTCCAGCCATGCGGCAGATGATAGAACAAAATTTTTCTTCTTTAATTTTGGGACAAATTATTTTACAAGACAGTGAACTTTGGTTTCATTATGATGAACCTATTGAGAAGTTTGAACCTTATAAAATTTACTATATCTTAGATGAAATTTGTATAGAAGCAGATAGAAATGATGACTATTACATTGATCGATTTCAACTAGAGCATGTTCAAAAACCAGAAATTCAACTATTTACAGAAGGAGAAGTCAATCAGGCTTCTGAAATATTTAAAAATCTAATTCAAGAAGGACTTCAACTTGCAGAGTACTTTGAAAACAAAAGATATTACAATGCAACTTGTGATATACTAGCTATTACCTTTTTTCGTATCAAACATATCATTTTTCCACAAGGAATTTTAGGTAGAGAACTTCAAGATGCTTTAAATTCTATGTATGCTAATGATTCTATGGCAAATATTATTCACTCTACAAAGGCGAAATTCAATAAATTTTTAACTTACGACTTTCAAAAATTTAAAGAATCCTTATTTCATCCTAAATTTCTCATGCCTATAAAAACAAGAGCAGAGGTCAGACGAATCCAAGAAATACTTTCTCCTATTTACGAAAGATGCAAACAAGGTATTCAAAATAGAATATTTGACGATACTTCTATCATCCTTTTTTATAACTTTTACAATATTATGGATTTACATACTATTCCTGTTGAGTTTTCTAATGCTTTTGAAAAAGTATTTGAAAGATGTTCTCAAAAAGATTGGAAGTATACTTCAGAACAATTGTTTAGTTTATTAGAAAAAATTTTACAAATTCGTTTAGATGAAAATGGAAATGTAATAGAAGGTTCTATGGACTTAGGAGAATCTACTAGTTCTACTCCATCTATGAAAAGTATATTCTCTAAAATTACAAATATATTTAAAAATTAAAAAAGGTAACCTAGTATGAGCGAGTTAGAAAAAATTTTTCCAGCTGTAGTTAAAATCAATACTGCTTCAGGCACAGGAAGTGGAGTTTATTATAAAGCTCAAGAAGTTATTATTACCAATCATCACGTAGTAAATGGTTTTAAAAAAGTAGGAATAGAAACCCAAAACAAAGAAAACATTGTAGCTGATGTAATCCTCATAAATCCTTTAATTGATATAGCTATTTTAAAACCTAAAAAAATATTAGATGTTCCTAATATTGCTTTCTTAAGTCAAAAATTTTTAAAAAGTACAGATAAAGTTTCTGTATTAGGATTTCCTTATGGAATGCCTTTTACTGTAACTGAAGGAATTATCTCTTCTGTAAAACAAATCTTAGGTGGACAAAGTTATATTCAAACTGATGCAGCAGTTAACCCAGGCAATAGTGGAGGCCCCCTTGTAAATATGCGTGGAGAAATTATAGGAATTACTACTTCTAAATTTCAAAATGCTGACAACATGGGATTTGCCTTACCTATTGACCTTGTATTAGAAGAGTTAGCTGCTCTCCAGCAGAATCCGAACTTTGTCTTTGCTGTAAAATGTCCAGCTTGTAACCATGCTCTATATGAAGAAACAGAAAATTGTCCCAACTGTGGTTCCATTTTAGATGTAAAAGCTTTATTTTCTGAAACTCCCAGGTCAGCTATTGCAATGTTCGTAGAAGATGTTTTTAATCGATTAAACCTAGATCCTGTTATTGCTCGCAAAGGATTTGATTTTTGGGAATTTCACAGAGGAAGTGCTTTAATTCGTTATTTTGTATATAGAAATGAATATTTATTTGCAGTAAGTCCTTTAGTCAAATTACCAAAACAAAACTTAGAACCTCTCTATGAATATCTTTTAAAGGCCCCAGCTAAACCTTTTTATTTAGGTATTGGAGATAATATCATTTACATTTCCTATAGAGTTCACCTAGCAGATATTTATGGAAAGTATCAAGCTGAAGTAAAAGACAACTTATTTAACCTAGCTGTAAAAGCAGATGAGTTAGATAACTTCTTAGTTGAAAAGTTTAGTTGTGAGTGGTACGATCCCGATAAAAAAAATTAATTTTTTTATAAAAGAATTTATCATTTCCTTTAGGTAATTTTGTCGAAATTTATTACATGAGGTTTTTAAGGTATCCTGGGGGAAAATCTAGGTTCCTTTCCTTTTTAATAAACCATTTACCTACAAATGCAGATATTAAAGGACTTTACATTGAGCCTTTTGTAGGTGGGGGTTCTGTTTTCTTTTATTTAAGACCTACTCAAGCCATAATTTCAGACTTAAACCTAGAACTCATTCAATTGTATGAAGGTATAAAATCTAATCCTAAAAAAGTTTGGAGTTTTTTTAAATCTTTTCCTGAAGGTAAGAAGGCATACTATCAAATTCGAGATGAGAGAGTAAACAACAAATCCTTATACTATAAAGCAGCTAGGATCCTTTATTTAAATAGAACTTGTTTTAAAGGAATGTGGAGACACAACCAAGAAGGAAAATTTAATGTAGGATACGGAGGAGAACAAAGACGTTGGGTTGTAACTGAAGAGAATCTTTTGGAACTTTCTAAAATTTTAAAAAAAGCAACTATTTACAACAAAGATTTTGAAGAAATAATTTCTTTAGCCTCGAATAATGATTTTCTATTTTTAGATCCTCCTTATAGGCCGGGTGAAAAAAGTTTAGAAGAATTACACTATAAAAATGGGAAATTTCTTTTTAACGAACAAGTAAGACTGGCTAAGACTTTAAAAGAAATATCTAAAAGCAAAAACATACGTTGGGCAATGACAAACTCTTCTCATAGAGAGATTTTAAATTTATATAAGGATTTTCATATAATTAAAATCCCTATTGGAACAAGTAAAAAGCTGGGAATTCAAACTAAAGATTCTAAGGAAGTTTTGATAAAAAATTATTGAATTATGGAAAATTTTTTACTAAATACAATGTACCTAAATAATCCTCTAGTCGGGGAATTAAATAACTTTCTTGAAAATGAAAAAAATCTAGAAATAGCTAAAAAGTACAAAGACAGTAGATTTGTGGGTTATGTTTTAGATATAGGTTTTGATGAAATTATTATCATTACTAGTGATCCTTTTAAAGTAAATGTAGGTGGAATTCCAAGAAACTCTCTTTTGATTATGGTACCTAGTTCATTTGAAGAAAACTCAATAGGTATACCTTATCACTTTACCTTACTTCGTGTTTTAGATTCTGCCCCTACCCCTCTTTCTAAAGAGGTCCAGCAAACTTATTTTGAACTACAAAAAAAATCTATGCCTGAACTAGATGTATTTACTCAAAGTGAACTACAATGGGGAGCTTTAAAAACTAAGGTTTTAGGTATGTTTTATCCAAGTCCCGAAAACCTTGAGAAAGTAGAATTCTCAGGAGACTTAAATAATTATGTAAGTGCCCATAAATACAAAGTGTACTCTCCTACTGAAAAATTACTTTTTTTGGTTTGTAATACTTTAGTTCCAGCGGAAAATCAATTTTGCATTGGAAAACTTCGTCTTACTGAATGTAGACTTCCTCTTCCAAATAAAAAACTTCCAGATGTAGACATATATTTATCTAGCAATGACTTTAAAGGTACAAGAACTGCTTTATTTGGAAAGACAAGACTTGGAAAAAGCAATGTAGTAAAACTTATTGTTCAAAGTATACTAGAAACAACTAAAAAAGATAATTCAGTTGGTCAATTAATTTTTGATATAAATGGCGAATACGCAAATGACAATCCTCAAGATGGAAATTTTTCTATACGTAGTGCTTATCCAGATAGATGTATAGTGTATGCTTTAACACCTAAAACAAATACTCCCTCTAGGCTACTAAAGATCAATTTTTATACTCATCCCAATGAATCACATAAAATTATTAGAAGTTTACTAGGTGAAGAGGGAAAAAAATCAAACTATATCGAAAGTTTTTTATCTGTAAATATACCTAGTTTAGAGGATTTGAAAGAAATAACAGAGGAAGGAATAAAAAAAAGAGCTAAAATGAAAATTTTTATCTTTTGGGC
>Ga0308420_1001801_pt1 | contig 11166 bp, 9 predicted proteins | sample HotsprSampleMS55_FD_203802 | JGI IMG/M metagenome (GOLD analysis project Ga0308420, IMG submission 203802) | Hot spring phototrophic mat microbial communities from Mushroom Spring, Yellowstone National Park, Wyoming, United States - 20090730_MS55 ... | reverse complement strand
AAATTTCGTCAATGCGTAGAACAATATAAAGGTAACTATAAGATAAAATCTTTTAGCTGTTGGGATCAATTTCTTTGTATGAGCTTCGCACAGCTTACTTATCGTGAAAGCCTTAGAGATATTGAAGCTTGTTTAAGAGCAATGCAATCTAAACTTTATCATATGGGAATAAAAAGCAAAGTATCAAAAAGTACACTAGCAGATGCAAACGAAAAAAGAGATTGGCGTATTTACGCTAACTTTGCTCAATTGCTTATTTCTCAAGCAAGAGAACTATATCGCTATGAAGAATTCGAAAAAGAACTTGATGAAACTATTTATGCTTTAGATGCTACCACAATAGATTTATGCTTATCTTTATTTCCATGGGCAAAATTCAGAAAGCATAAAGGAGGCATAAAACTGCATACGTTATTAGATGTACAAACAAGCATTCCAGCCTTTATTTATATAACTGCGGCAAAGATTCACGATGTGAATATTCTTGATGTACTTATTCCTCAAGCAGGTGCTTTTTACGTTATGGATAGAGGCTATCTTGATTTCACCCGTTTATATTGATTGCACTTAAACAATTCATTTTTCGTTACTCGCGCAAAATCCAATTTCAGATTTAAGAGAATTTACTCCCATCCTGTTGATAGAAACACAGGTGTAATTTGTGATCAAACAATTAATCTAGCTGGATTCTATCCTTCACAAGAATATCCTGATAAGCTTCGGCCGATTAAGTACTATGATATACAAACAAATAAAAGCCTTGTCTTTCTTACAAATAATTTTCAATTAAAGACATTGCTGATTGCTAAAATTTTCAAAGAACGCTGGCAAATTGAATTATTCTTTAAATGGATTAAACAACATTTAAGGATTAAATCTTTTTATGGCACAAGTGAAAATGAAAACTCAGATATGGATTGCTGTCTCAGTTTATTTACTTGTGGCAATTGTAAAAAAGAAATTAAAAATAAATCTGTCACTCTACACTTTTCTACAGATTTTAAGTATCTCAATTTTTGAAAAAAGACCGATTTTACAGCTTATAAATGATATTGCTTACAGAACTAAAAACAACGATTCCACTAACCAATTGAATTTATTTGACTTATAAGCGGACAGTAGTGATGATTTTTATCAATCCATTTTGCCAAATCTTTAGCAAAGTAAGTTAATATCATATCAGCACCGGCTCGTTTTATTCCGAAAACAGATTCAATCATTACTCGTTCTTCATCAATCCAGTTGTTTGCGCCAGCAGCTTTAATCATTGAATACTCGCCGCTAACTTGATAAGCAGCAGTTGGCATTTCAAATCTTTGTTTAACTTTACGAATTACATCAAGATAAGGTCCTGCGGGTTTAACCATTACAATATCAGCACCTTCTTTAATGTCTTCTTCAACTTCGCGAATAGCTTCGTTGATATTAGCAATATCCATTTGATGAGAGCGTCTGTCACCAAATGCTGGAGTTGATTCCGCCGCATCTCTGAATGGTCCGTAAAAACCTGATGCATATTTTGCAGCGTAACTCATAATCGGAATTTTGGTAAACCCATTATCATCAAGAATTTTTCTGATTGCTGCAACTCTTCCATCCATCATATAAGATGGAGCAACCATATCAGCTCCTGCCTGTGCGTGTATTAAAGCTTCTTTAGCAAGAAGTTCAACAGTTTCATCGTTAAGAATTTCTTCGCTGTTTAATACTCCGCAATGTCCGTGTGAAGTGTATTCACACATACAAACATTTGTTATAACAACTAAATCTTTTACTTCTTTTTTAATAGCACGAACCGCTCTCTGAATTATTCCTTCAGGATCATACGCTTCTGAACCTTTTTCATCTTTATGTTCAGGAATACCAAAAAGAATTACGGCAGGTATTCCTAAATCACTAACTTCTTTGCACTCTTCAACTATGTTATCAATAGACATTTGAAAAACGCCGGGCATTGACTTAACGGGATTTTTAACTTTTTCACCCGGCACAACAAAGAGAGGATAAATTAAATCATTCTTTGTCAATACGGTTTCCCGAACCATATCTCTGATGATCGGATTGTATCTTAAACGGCGATGAGGAATTACTGGAAAGTTAGACATGTTTTTCTCCCAAAAAATTAACAATTAAAAATGAATAATTAAAAATTTATAATTATGATTATTTAGAGTTTAATTTTTTTATAATGCTCGTTAAAGGTCTTATTAATTCTTGGCAATCTTTTAATAGACTATCAAATTCTTTTTGTTCTAATATTTTAGATTTAAAGAATAAATTAAGCCAAAATTCTATTTCATAAGCTTCCTTTAAACTGATTCTAAGTTTATTTCTAAAATCTGATTTGCTTGCAGCTGCTTGAGATTCTGAAACATTCGCAGCTATAGATGTCCCTGACCGTAGGATTTGATTATAAAGCGATACTAATTCTTTTTCTTTTTTAATTAAATATTTATAAAGTTTTACTATGCGAACTGAAAAATTGAAACTTTTTTCTACAATCGGATTTTCTAACTTTTTTGTCAATGTTCTATTTTTCCATTATTTATTGTTAATTATTCATTGTTAATTGTTAATTCTAAATTGTAAATTGATTTTCTCACATACCAGTTCAGAATTCTTTATGCAGTCTCCTACTGAAATTCCGCCGCGAAAATTTCCGCTTATGAATAAACCAGGATTTTTCTTTTCGAATTCATCAAAAAATCTTTCGTGCTCAATATAACCAATATTGTATTGCGGAATTGCTTTCTCCCAAAATCTTGTGGATGAATAGACCGGTTGACCTGTGATTTGCATAATCTCTTCAAATTCTTTTTTTACTCTGTTAAGTAAAATTTCTCTTTCTTCTTTAATGAACTCAGGATTACGACTTCCACCAATAAATAATGTGAAAGTTGCGTAATCATCTTTTGCTCTGTATGGAAATATTACTGAACTCCACAAAGCACCAAGAAAAGATTTATTTTCTTTTTCGGGAATTAAAAAACCAAATCCATCAAGCGGCTGTCCAACTTCCTTTTTGTTATACGCTAGGAAGTAAACCAATACAGGCGGATAGTTAATTGCATCACAATGAAATTTAAATCGCTCATCAAACCTCTCAAACAATGCTCCAGCAATGAAAGAGGGTACTGTTGACAATATGGCATCACAACTAATAGAATTGCCTTCACCATTTTGCTTGAAAATAACTTTGTAATTTCCATTTGATTTAATTATTGAATAGAACTCACAGTCTAATAAAACTTTTTCTCCGAGATAGTTAGCAATTGCTTCTGGCAAAGCTTTCATTCTACTTTTAAATGAAATCATCTTTGCAGATTGTTTAGACTTTTCAGCACGCTTTCGTCTTTTCCTAATACTTCTGATTGTTCCAATTATCAATCCGCCGTAATCTTCTTCCAGAGCATATAATTTTGGGAAAGCAGATTTTACACTCAACTCTTCAGGTCTGCCAGCGTAAACTCCAGCTACAAAAAGGATTGATTGCATAATCCAGAAACTCTTTTCCTAATCTTCTTGATACAAATTCAGCAACACTTTGATAATAACCATCATTTGAACGCCCGACAAACGGCTCCATTAACAATCTTAATTTTGCTTTAGTTGAAAACAATTCTGTTTTGATTAATGCTGGAGGCGACATTGGAAGTGCGTGTAGTTTATTATTACGCAGGATATATCTTTTGTTTGCCTCTTTACTGGCATAAAGAAGTTCATTTTTGCCATCAGGGCCTCCAGATAGTTTCAAATCCTCTACTATTTGACTTATTAGAGGTGTTGTTTCAAGAGCACTGTTAGGTCCTCTATCAAACAAAAATCCATTTTCATTAACACTTTCAATCGAACCGCCAACTTCAGATTTTTTTTCGAGTACCGTTACATCAAAACCTTTCTTGTCAAGTAGATATGCAGTTGTTAATCCAGATATACCAGCACCAATTACTACAACTTTTTTTGAAGATGTTTTCATAAGCAGTTTCTTGTTTTTGTTTCAAATTTACAAAAGAAGGATAAAATGATTAGACAATTAAATTATTTAAGAAGTGGAAAAGGTTTCGCCTAAATCTTTAATTGCAAGTTTAATTGAATAATTTGACACTGATTTCTGAAGCCAATTTAATGGTTCTTCTATTGGTTCAGAGCCTTGTTTGAAAGTTTTTGTGTGAATTGGAATAAAATAATTTGCTCCGAGGTAATAGCTTGCCATTATCAATGCTTCTTCAGGATCGCAATGATTTCTTCTCCAAGGTTTATAAGCACCAATTGGCATAATTGCTATGTCTATGTTTTCAGTTTTTATTTTTTTGAATTTATCTGAATATGCAGTATCACCACCAAAAAAAATTTTCCTGCCGTTCCTTTCAATAATATAAGCGTTATAACTTCTTCCATTTTTAATATAGCCTTTAGATCGGTCTCTTTCCCAAGGATATCTCCAACCGAAGTGTTTAACTTCAACTGCTTTGATGTTTATGCCAGCGATATTTGTTTGTTCATTCCAATCTAATTCAGAAAGCGATTTCCATTTTAATTCTTCAATAACATCTTTTGTGTTAAATGCAGTAAGACAATCAATTTGATTTGGATATTTTCTCGTAAAGTATGATAGCGTTTGAAAATCCATATGATCCATATGTGCGTGTGAAATCAAAATTAAATCGGGCTTGGGAATTTCATCAATGCTCAGTGCGGGATGAGTTAAACGACTTGGTCCGATTATAATACCAAATAAATTAATCCCTATTCTTTCAAATAAAACAGGGTCAGTTAAAATAATTTTGCCATAAAAATTTATTATGACTGTAGAGTGACCAATCCAAGAAATGTTAATTTCATCATCCCGCCACAAAGATGGATTTGGTTTGAGATTGGTTCTTACAGGATTTGCTTTTACATAATTTTCAGATGGTAAAAATATAAATCCTAGAGAGCTGAATAAAAGTTTATTTATGAATTCTCTTCTTTTCATAAAATTTTTAACAAGTGTCAGCCAAACAAAGTTTCAAACAATTTTATATTAAATTCTAAAAGTTCGGATTTAATTTCAAGTTAATTTAATTAAATCAAAGCAAAATTTTTATTTATTAAGTTATCAACTTTATATCTTTAAGAGCCTAATTATTTAAATGATTTATAAATTTGGGGAAAAATAACGGTACTATTGTAATCCTTTTCCTTCGATGAAATAAAACAATTCAACAATCAAAACTAATAATTGAAAATTTTACATTGAGCATTCAATATTTTCACAAATCAAAATATATTAGTGCAAATCAGTCGCGTAAGTTTTTTCAGCGTGCCATTTTTTCGTCTATGCGAGTAATTTTAATAAACCACAAAGTTCTCTTAGGGATTACACGAAGTTCACAAGGGAATTTTATACAGATGACGCAGATTTTGCAGGTTATCAAAGATTTTAATCAGTTATCAATTTTAATTTGTAGGGAACTATCTCCTGATTGTTCCGAAAAGTAAAAGAAACGGACCGAATTCCGTTCCCTACAATGAAATAAATCAATTTAATATTCAAAATTCATAATTGAACATTGAGCATTTAACATTTTCGCAAAAAGAAACATATCAGTGTAAATCAATCGATTCAGTGTTTTCAGTATGTAATTTTTTTCTGATTTTGACACTTTATTTTCGTTAGTTATAGTTTTTCAATGAATTAACTTTTTATAATGGTGATAGTTGCCAACACAGCTGAGTATTTTTTTGTGGGATTTTAACTCAAATATGAACTAATTTCTTCTTTATCTATTATATTTTTGAGATGTTTGATTTTTAAGATATTCAATATCTTTATGACAAGTGCATTGTGGCTTGACCTCAGATAAAAAAATTTTTATTATACTTGACTTCTGATAACTCAAAAGAATTAACTGCCTCTCTAATAATATTTGCGGTTGCCGTAATTTCATTCTTTAAAGTTTTCCCTCTAATAATCTCTCTAAAGAAAATGCAATAAAACACATTACAAAATGTCCTACTATTCGCTTCAGCGTCCATACAAATATCGGTTCTGCTTGCATTGTCGATTTTAATACTCGAAATGACTATTCTACCTTCCATAACTGATGATACTCTTCTATAATTCGAAATACATCCAAATCAGAGGTAGTCTATCGATAACCATAAGATAAACTGTAGTCTCAAAATCGTATTTGATATTGTAATGTTTTCTGCATTCCTTCAAGAGTTCATCTATCCGATATGTATTCCATAACTTTCTATAGATAATATCTCCATAGCACAAGCGAGAGAGTTCTTCGAGGTCGTTAATAGTAGGAACAGATTTTCCATCTAATGAGAGGAGTTTTTTTGCAGTTCGTTCTAAAAATACTGATTTTTTAATTGTTCTACACTACAGAAGTTATTGATAACTTTTTGTTTAGTTTTACCATTTTGTCGGTAAAACATAACCAGTTTGAGGTATTGAAAATTTTTTAGATTTAACAATTTTGAAAAGCATAGTGTAATTTATTCCCCACACAAATCAAGAAAATTTTAGTAAATATATGCTAATAAAGTTGCTCATTAAGATTTTAAAAAATTATGAAAACTTATGAGTTTGAACAAATTTTGATGAAAATGAAAGGGAAAGTAAAACAATAGTGTTAAAGTCGGGGCAATCTTTTGAATAGAATTAAATCTCTGATATGATATCAATTCTATTTTTTCCCTTTTATTATCACTTATTATGGTTTGTTTAATTAGACTAATTGTTAAGATATATGTAATAGCCCTAAATTCTAAATTAGGAATTTAAGAAAACTAAATAAAACTATCCCCATCGATTTTCTCAATACACGAACTAAAGTTTGTTACTAGAAGAAGGTGTGAACCCAGTTTTCAAATAGCAAATTATAAAATTTGAGGAATTATTTACTGATTCTTAAAAAATTATTTTATGTAGCTAAATAAACTTAAAGTAATATGGCAGTTTAATCCGATTGAGAGATTTTTCCTTTAACACGCCAAGAACATATTTAATTTGAAAAAAAATTACTGCAATAAAAATAAATAGTCCGATTAGGTAAGGTAACAGCAACACGCTCAACAAAATCAAAAACAAAATATTCAACTGAAAGTTTATAACCATTCTTGAAAGATTTAGTAAATCCTGATATTTATTTTTCCCAAATAGCCATACAAAACCAGCTATCGTCGGAAAAGGAATTAACGCAGATAACAAAATAAATTTCTTCATTTATTCACTGCTTTCAGAATAATGTTTTTCAATGCTTCTATCCATAAAGGACGGTCATTTAAACTTTCTACTAATTGAACTGTTTCTCCGCCATTCTCAGAAAATATTTTTTGATATTCATATCCAATTTCAATTAGTGTTTCCAGACAATCTGCAACAAAAGCAGGTGAGAACACTAATACTTTTTTAGCACCATTTTTTGCTAAATTTATTAAAACTTCATCTGAAAAAGGTTCTAACCATTCTTTATCAAGTCGCGATTGAAAACACACAGTGTATTTATCTTCAGATATTTGTAAACTTTTTGCCAATAATCTTGTAGTTTGATAACAACTTGCTTTATAGCAGTATTTAAACTCTGGCTTGTATGATTTTTCACATTCGCAAGATTTACAAGATCTTCGGTCAGTATGAGATTTATCAAATTGTCTGTTTGGCAATCCGTGATAACTGAACAAAATATGATCATATTCATTGAGAGGATATTTTTTACCAACTTCAACAAATGCTGAAATAAATCCTTCATTGTCATAAAATTCATTGATAAAAATTAATTCAGGAATAACCCACCAGCTTTTGATTATTTCCATAACTTTTTGATAAACTGATCCAGTAGTTGCTGATGAATATTGAGGGAACAAAGGTAAAACTATAAGTCTCTTGTAATTTTGTTCTTTGATTTTTGATAATACATCTTTCAATGACGGATTTTGATAACGCATACCGAGATAAACATCGAAATCATTTCCTAAGGTATTTTGCAATTTATCTTTCAATGAAATACTATAACTAAGCAGAGGTGAGCCATCATCTTTCCAGAGTTTTTTGTAAAGTTTGGCAGAATTTGGTGCTCTGAATGGAACTATAATGAAATTTACAAGAAGAAATCTTAGCAGTGAGGGTATATCAATTACTCTCTCATCATTTAAAAACTCAAAAAGATATTTTATTACATCATTAAAGTTCGGACTATCAGGCGTTCCAAGGTTTACTAATAAAACTGCAATTTTAATCATTAGAAATTATTATTTTTTGAATGAAGATGAGCAAAAATAATTACTTTATCCTTTATAAAATGAAACAATTAATTTTTATCCTTCTTATAACTTTGTTGGTCGGTTGTAAATTAAATCAAAAACCAGATTGTATTTGCACAATGGAATTTAGAATGATAACTGTTGAAATAACTGACTCACTTAATAATCCATTAACAAAACTTGAAACCAGAACAATTGATCAGTTTGGAAGAACAATAATTCCTCTTTATAAAAAATTAGATTATCAGCCAAACAGTTATGTAATTGCTGATGACTCTAATATTCCTTTACTCAGCACTACTCCGATTTCCGTTGTTTTCATTGTTACTGACTCTATTAAATCGAAAAATTACTTTTACACTTTGAACACGGATGAATGTAAATGTCACATTAACAAATTAGACGGACCAACAAAAATAATTTTTTGATAATTATTCGGGATAATAATGGAAGGAAAGTTTATTGTAAGTATTGATATGGGGGGAACAAAAATTCTTGCTTCAGTAATAAATTCCCGAAAAGGAATTATCGCAAGAGAAAAAATATCTACTGAATCAGGCAAATCTGCAAAAGAGTATATGAAAGATATTGCCTATGTAACTGAAAAGGTAATTGCAAAATCCGGATTAAATAAAAATCAAATAGTTTCTGTCTGTCTTGGAATTCCCGGCTCGGTCAATCCGTATGAAGGAATAATTGGAATTGCTCCTAATCTTGGGATTAAAAATTTTAATGCAAAATCAAATCTTGAAAAACTTATAAAGCACAAAGTGTTAATAGAAAATGATGTTAATCTTGCGGCTTTAGGTATAAAAGAATTTGGGGTTGGAAAAAAATCTAAAAATCTTTTAGTTTTATCAATTGGCACAGGTATAGGTTCGGGTATTATAATAAAGGAAAAAATTTATCGCGGCTCAAATTTTATTGCGGGTGAAATCGGACATTTTATAGTTGATGAAAAAGGTCCGCTTTGTGGATGTGGTAAGAGAGGATGTTTTGAAGCACTTGCAAGTCGAACTGCAATCGTTAGAAACATTATCACAGATGTGAAAAAACATAAAATCAAATCAATGTTAGAAAAACAAGTTAAATCCGGAGAGAGAATAAAAAGCAAATTATTATTATCTGCTTATGAAAAAAATGACAGAGTGGTCGTTAAAAGAGTAAATGAGTCCGCTCAGTTAGTTGGAAAAACTCTTGGTAGTATAAACAATCTAATGAATTTCGATACAATCGTACTTACTGGTGGAGTTGTTGAAGCATTAGGAAAATATTATGTCCCAATCGTTAAGGAATACTTTAAGAAAACTTCTTTAGATGAATTAGCAAAAAGAATAAAGATTCTTATTTCTAAATTATTGGATGATGCTGCGATATACGGAGGGATTAGTTTAACGAGAGAATTTCTGGGAATTTCTGTTTAATTGTTACCAGTTTTTTTGTAAATAAGTTAAATAAAATTCCGAAAAAATGAAATTATTGTAGATGAAAAAATCACAACCAGAATTATAAACTCCGAAGGAGTGACATTATTCATTCTTAAACCACAGATAACACAGATTAACACAAAAACTAAATACGCCTTATCCTTTAAACCAGAGTTCGATTTAACTGAATGCTTTTAAGATTTGATTTAATTCTTCGTTTTTCTCTTCCCAATTATTATATAAAACTTGTAAATGATTTTCTATTTCCTTTAGTCGCACCGAAATTTTCACAATCTCTTCACTTTTAGAGTAAAGAGCTTCATCGTTAAGTTTATCCAACAGAGATTTTTTTTCATCTTCAAGTGATGATATTTGTTCTTCTAACTTTTCAATTTCTTTGTAAAGAAACTTAGTGGCTTGATGCTTTTTATTCCTCAATTCTGCTTCTAATCTCTTCTGCTCTTTTCTTGAAATTTCAGAACTATCCGTCTTAGCCACTTTATTGTTATTTGATTCGGCAGGTTTTATTTCAGAAAAATATTTATCAAGATAGTAATCAATATTACCCGGATATAGCTTAATTCTTTTATTTCTGATATCAACAATTTTATTTGCTATTGGTCTGATAAAATCAACATCGTGAGATACGATAATCAGAGATCCAGTAAAATCAATAAGAGCCTTTTGCAGAATTTTTTTTGAATCTATATCAAGATGATTCGTCGGTTCATCAAGCACGATAAGATTTGCTTTGGTTAATAATATTTTGCAAAGTGCAACTCGACTTTTTTCACCACCAGATAAGACACCAACTTTTTTGAAAACATCATCACCTGAAAAAAGAAAAGAACCGAGCAGAGTTCGAAGTTCACCAATAGTTTTATTTTCGTTAATACCAGAAACCGAATCAATTATATCCAAATCATGATTGAGATTATCAGCAACATCCTGTGCATAGTAAGAAATAAAAGTATTATGTCCAACTTTTCTTTCCCCTGAGTCAAAATCAATAACTCCTGCAATGATTTTTGCAAGAGTTGTTTTTCCTGCTCCATTGGGTCCTACAAATCCTATTTTATCACCACGCTCAATCGTTAGGTTTATGTTTTCAAGAACGGCATTATCACTGTAAGATTTTGTTACATTATTCAATTCTAATGGTATTCGTCCACTTTGAACAGGCGAAGGAAATCTGATTATAATTTCTTCTTTTGTTTCTGGAATTTCTATTAATTCCAATTTCTCTAATTGTTTAATTCTGCTTTGAACTTGTCTTGCTTTGGTAGCTTTGTATCTGAATCTTTCAATGAATCTTTGTGTTTCCTGTATTTTCTTTTGTTGGATTTCATATTGATGGATAAGTAATGAATCTCTTTCTTTTTTGTATTTAAGGTAAGAGTCATAATTTCCTTTAAATGAGAAAAATCTTCCATTGTAAATTTCTATAGTTCTATCTGTAGCTTGATTGACAAAATTTTTATCA
>Ga0308420_1001786_pt1 | contig 11207 bp, 7 predicted proteins | sample HotsprSampleMS55_FD_203802 | JGI IMG/M metagenome (GOLD analysis project Ga0308420, IMG submission 203802) | Hot spring phototrophic mat microbial communities from Mushroom Spring, Yellowstone National Park, Wyoming, United States - 20090730_MS55 ... | reverse complement strand
GCATTGCTCTCATCCTCCACTGGCTGGATGCAGCCTGCACTGGAGTAACCCCCACCCAAGTCATCCCTGCTAGCACCCTGGCCAGAGCTATCCAGTTCACCCGCTGGCTACAGAATCAAACCAGACTCATCTACGGCGAACTAGGGGAGTCCAGCAGCCCAGAAGCGAGCCTTGTTCTCCGGTTTGTGGGGCGATTCAAGGGCTGTGGCGCAGTTAGCCTGAAGCAGTGTCGCGGCTGGTGGTCAGGCCGGCGTAAGCCTTCCATGAAAGAGATCCGGAGCTTTCTGGATGGAGTTGTGCAGATGGGGTACGCCCGCTGGGTGGATCCCCAACACATTGAAGTCATCCACTCTTCTTCCTGTAGTCATCGTAGTCACTTAGTCACCCAAAAGCCCGAAACCTTTGCGCAGAGCGGCTTTGAGCCGGTGACTACGCGTAGTCACCCCGTAGTCACTCGTAGTCACCCCGCGGCCGCCAAAAGACCTGAAAGTCTTACGCAGAGCGGCTCTGAGCAGGTGACTACCGCTTCGTCACCCGTAGTCACCCGTAGTCACTCCGTAGTCACTCCCATGCAAAGCGAACCAACCCAGCCAGGGACAACGGCCCGTGCAATCGAGGCGGAGGAGCAGTCACTGCCTGGCCCAAGTGAGACGGTGGCCGCCCAGCCAGCCTCCAACGGGAAGACCCCACAACGGGATCCAAACGACATTGAGGAGCTGGAGCCGGAGCCGACGCCCCTCCCTGACAATGGATCCCGCCCACCGGTGGACGATGACACCCCTATAACCATGCAGGACTGGTGGGCACTGCAGTCCGCCTGCCGGAAGGCCGGAATGCTCTGGATACCGGCGCAAGAGTTCATCGCGGAAGCGATGGGGATCCCCGTAGAGAAGCTGGCCCCCCTTCAGATGACGCGGAGGCAATATCAGCAGGTCATGGAGCGAGTAGAGAACTACCGACGCACCGCCGAGCGAGAGCGACGGCGCTCAGAATACATCGAGAGGTTTGAGCGATGAGCGGCGTAACGACTCCGAGTTCCCAGGTACGTAGCGCTGTAGGTGACTCCTGTCTTCAGACTAGAGAGGACGTCAACAGTGCCCAACGGGTGCGCTTTCTAGAGCGGGATCCCGTACCGTCCCCGCTTCGCGGAAGAGAAGCACAGTTGGAGAGGTTGACCTATCGGACAGCGGTTGTGTGGATTAGCGGAAAGCGCCAACGCGTGCCGAAGGACTGGCTGGTGGAGACTGCAACAACAGCGGCCGATCCGGACAGAGTTCAGGTCTCTGCCTCCCAGCAACCGGTAGTCACTGACGTAGTCGTTCCTACCGGCGGGGAAGGGGCTGACGACTGTGTCACGGAACATGCCTGGGCCGACCTCCAGCAAGCTTTCCTGGAGTCAGGGCTTAGCTGGTGGGAAGCGCAGCAGGTGATCGCGTGGGTGACTGGGATCCCGTTGGCCAGCTTGGATCCCTCTCGTCTCACTCGGCGCCATTGCCAGCAGGTCATGAAGTGGCTGGAGACGGCCCAGAGCCATCCTGCCACTCCGCCTCCGCTACCTCCGGTTCTCCAAGCCAAAAGGGAGCAGATGGCCAAAGTCATCTACCCTCCGCCAAGCCGGTACCTTGGAGTGACTGCCTACAAGGAACTGGTGGCCATCGCGGCCAACTTGGGTCTGGATGAGGAGTCGATGGTAAGCCGACTGGGGATCCCTGCCGAGTGCCCTGGCTACCTGCTCGACCGGCCCTGGGTGTTTGCGGCGGTGCGTGGACTGGCGGCAATTGCAGCCGGCCAACAGCCTGGCCAGCCCGACCTCTCCAAGGCGGTGCTGAAGTTTGAGTACGACTCTGGATCCAAGCTGGTGGTCATTGGACTGGATGGAACCCTGCTGCACGGGGAGGCGGCGGTGGTGGCGGATATGGCCCAGCAATTGAAGATCCGCTACGACAGCAGCGACGGCTCTGGCTAAAGGCCAGGGATCCGACTGTAGCCGCGTCGGGGCGGATCCCCGCCATCCGCGCTACTCGGACGGAGCCCTTATGGGGCTGTAGGGATCCGCTGTCGCTAGCGGCGCCAAGGCGCGCGGGCGCTGTTTGCAGTTGATAACAGCCGTCTAGCGCCGGAAGGGATCCCCCTGCCACCTGCAGGTTGAGGCCCCAGATTGGCCTACGACCCGAGGGTGCTAAGGTAATAGTGGGCCCAACAGGGGTACCTCCATTCACTACCACTGCGGGGGGAGCAATCGCTCCCCCTGTGGTGTTTGTAGGGATCCACAGAGGGACACAGAGGGAACAGAGGGACACAGCAGTTTGCGCTCCGCGCCGCTGACGCGAATGCACTCCGTGCCGCTATCGCGGCCGCGACAGCGCCGCGTAGCGGCAACGCGATCCTCGGCCGTAGACCGCACAGCCGACGGCTCGATCAGCCGCGAGGCGACTGGCTGCGAACTGCTGGATTGCGACAACTACGGGGATCCCGTGTCGAACGCGGAAGCCATGGCTTTCCGTCGGGCGGCAGCGAAGTTTGGCCTAGGTCGATCCCTGTATGACAAGGCGACTCGATCGGCCAGTGCGAGGCCAGTTCAGGGCTACCCCTCCCCCACCCGCAGCTAGATGACCACCGGTGTCGGCTGGGTAGGTTCCCACTCACCCACCAGCCGCCCGCAACTGGGTTAGATCCCTGGCTACCCCTGGTAGGATCTGAACGCTGTTTTCAACTGCAAACATCATCACGATGGTCTCCCCAATGTCAGCTACGCTATGCTGGGGCTATGCCACTGATCGCCGCAAGGCGTTGAGCACTTTCAGGTGGCAGCTGTGGTCAGAAGTGCTTACGTTGCATAACCATTGACCGCCGCAAGGCGTTAAGCACGGGTACGCCCGCTGGGTAGATCCCCGATGGGTGGAGATCCTCTAGCCACCTTCGCCGGCGAGCGTTCGCCACCGTTCGCGTAAGCGGGACGGGGTTCCCTGTCCTAGCCGCCATCACCGTCGCTCTCTCCACAGGGATCCCAGAGATGGGATCCCTGTGGTTTGTTCGACCGGAGAGGCAGTGCTCCGCCCGACGGAAGGAACCGACTTCCGATGTCGTTGCAGGACTGTCTCGCCGGCGATGCGCGGGCATCATCCATTACCGCCACCTAAAAGGGATCCGCTATCCCACTATCCACACCTTGCCCAGTACCCGTCGTAGGGCCGTCAGTAGTGCCGCCCGCCGGAGGCGTTTGCCGACGAAAGGGATCCCTGTCGCTGCCAAGCCCGATCACCCGCCTGGCCAGTCGCCATAGCCCCAGTACGGGAGGTGCGTCCGGTCTGGACGGAAGCGCCGCCGAAGCACGCTGTCGATCCGTAGTGTGAGGACTAGCCGCCTCCAGTGCCTCAATCCGCCTCTCCATCTGCTCCAGTCGGTCGAGGATCTCTGCGGTCGTTGAGCTGTTAAGGGCATCCGGCTCGCCGATACCGGCAGATGCTTGCAACCTCTCCATGTACAGCTGGAGTGCCGACACCATCACTTGTGATGGTGTGACCTGGAGTTGAGCGGCTACTTTCAGCAGTCGCTGGTGTAACTCCGGCGGTATCCTCGCCCTCACCATTGGGATGCCATCGTGTCGATGCTTGCGGTTGACAGCAACCCAGATCTTATCAAGAACCATGGGCTGGCCGGTCGCAGGCGATGGTGATGAGGATCCCTCCATCGCCCCTGTCGGAAGAGGGCTGCGCGCCTCCAGGTCGGCCATGAATCCGATCCGGCTACAGGTGGCGGTGGTAAGTGGGATCCCCCTCACTACTCTTGTCGAGAGGACGGATCTGCGGGTGGCGTTATGGAGCAGTCGGGTGGCGTTTGAGTGGCGTTTTTGGTGGGCGAGTGGCGTTTGGACAAACAAAACGCCACGGCCAGCCCGAAAACGCCACGGCTACCCCAATAACGCCACGCCCGACTGCGTAGACACCTGCAGCCCTTCCGACGGGTGCGATGGAGGGGATCCCCCACCACCCCATCCGGTTGCAACTGGGCCGGATCCCTGACCTCTCTGGTAGGATCTGAGCGCTGTTATCCACTGCAAACATCTTCACGATGGTCTCCCCAATGGTGGGGGCACGGATCCCCCCAGAGCTGCACTCCCAGCTCTTGGAGGCGGCTTCACGGCTCCAGGTCACGCCTTCAGAGATTCTCGTAGCGGCCCTCAGGCAGTATCTGGAGAGGTTGCAAACACCTGTTAACAGTCCAACGGTTGCAGGGATCCTCGACCGGTTGGAGCAGTTGGAGCGACGGGTGGAGGCGTTGGAGGCGACTAGGCCCCGTCGCGTTAGCGTTGCGTCAGCGTTGTGTAGCAATAGCGTTGCGGAGCAACAGCATGCCCCAGCGGCCCCTCCCTCTGGCTTGGAGGCCCTGCCTGTGCTGGAGTTGCGGCGGCTGGCTAGGCGGGTGATCGGGCCAGGGAGTGACAGGGATCCCTCCACCGGCCGACATCTCCGGCGGACGGAGCTGTTGGCAGCACTGCAACGGGAGCTGGCTAGTCGCGTCACTAAGGCATAGACCAAAGAGCGAGCGGTGGCTACAGTGACTACTGGTGACTACGGGGTGACTACGCGTAGTCACCTCCTCAAAGCCGCTCTGTGCAAGGGTTTTGGGCTCTTGGGTGACTAGGTGACTACGGTGACTACAGGAAAGCAACGTCTACTGCGTTAACGGCGGTCCGCTAATGGATCCCTGCCACAGCCCCCCCTCTGGCCTAGAGGCTCTCCCTGTGCTGGAGCTACGACGTTTGACCAGGTGGATGATTGGGCCAGGGGCGATAGGGATCCCACTACCGACAAACATCTTCGGAGGACAGAGCTGTTGGCGGTTCTACAGAGGATGCCGGCAAAGACCAACCGGTGTCGGGTATGGGGAGTATGTCTCCGGTAGCGGAATCCCAGAGCCCGAACCCGAACCCGGCCAAGCCTTCCGGATACTCCAGATAATTCTCGCTTATACCGACTTTAAGGCACTGGGGCTCCGGCCCGAAAATTCGTGAGGGGGCGGTTCTGCCCCCTCACGACGGATAACGCCTTGCGGCGATCGGTGGTAAACAAGACACTCTTGACCAAATTGGCCCACAGCGGCCACGTGAAAGTGCTCAACGCCCTGTGGCGATCAGAGGGAAATCACGGACTGGTAGGCGAGACAGGCTGCGGCAAGAGCCAGTGCTCAACGCCTTTACGGCAATCAGTGGTACATACAGCATAGTGTGACGGCCACCTATCTTCGCGGCCTTCCTCGCGTCGGCAGCACCTCCAGAGTCGTGGTAGCCTCCCAACGTCCGGGGCTGTCGCGCTAAGGGAGTGAGAGGTTGTCGCGGTCATGGCCCCCACAACTCCTCAAAGGCCGCATCATCCTGGTCGCTCGGAAAGTCATTCATCGCCCGCCTCCTCATCTGGGACCCACCACAACAGGTCTCCCGGCTGACATCGGAGCACCCTGCAGATCCCATCCAATCATTCTCTGGTCAGTCTGGGCATCATCCCTGTTGTTATTCGGTTAATGGAGACTGTAGTCACCGTAGTCACTTAGTCACCCGATCGGCCGAAAGTCTTGCACAGAGAGGCTTTTGGCGGTGACTACCGCGTAGTCACCGCGTAGTCACTGGTAGTCACCGTCCACCTGGCCACTAACCGCGAACAACCGGTTCGCCATGAGTAGCGGAAGGGGATCCGATAGCCCCCTTTAGGCATCCCTTTGTGACGACCAGTGACGAAGAGTGACGAACAGGTGACGAAGCTTTCGTCACCTGCTCAAACCCGCACCACGTAAGGCTTTCAGCCGATCGGGGTGACTAAAGTGACTACGGTGACTACGAAGTGAGAGATATCTCCGCGAGTTGGCCGAAGCAGCATCCGGACAAACGGCAATTCGGGCGATAGATCTCTGCCGCCCCACCGATCTGGGCCACTTCCTGTGACATCCGACTACACGGTTGCCGGCATCCGAGATTGTGCTAACTAGACTGCTTACAGACAAAAGAGGTGGATTAAGTCAACATCAAATTCCGTGTACCAAACCGTAGACGATAGGCGTGGAAAGGGTTTGGCGACTTTCTAGTATCAGTTAAAATTCAAGAAAAGCAGGGACCCCAGTCTGGATGGGATCCCTGGCGTTAACCACATTCAGAGCAAGACGATGTTAACTACTAGAATACCACGAGCCTCTGGCAACTTCACTTATTCCTCCCCAAGCACTCCCTGCCCAGTCTGTGGACGGACGAAAGACTCCGACTGCCGGTGGGACGCTAAAGGGCTCTGCCATTGCCGTACCTATGCCAAGAACCCCCCGAATGCCGGAGATGTCGTCCGCGGTAACGATGGCCGCCAATGGGCGTATCTGGGTGACAGCGACCGCGGCCGGTGGGCGTTGTTCAAGCCCCATGAAGAACGGCGTGGGGATGACTGGGATCCCGCGCTGACATCATTTAGCCGGTGGGCCAACAACAAGAACGGCAATACGGTTTCCACTAAGCCGACCACCACTCAACCAGCAGAGACACCTGCATCATCCCTCACTCGGCCAACAGCAACCCCTCCGGCGGCCAAGAAGGCCCCCAGACCCGCGGGACAACAGGACTTCATCTATCGCGATGCGGATGGCCAACCGGTAATCCTGGTGCGCCGGACCGATTACGGCAATGGGAAGAAGAAGTTTTCTCAGCTCCGCTTTGAAAACGGGAAGTGGATCTTCGGTCTGGACGACCAGGTGACCAAGCGTGTCCGACTCTACCGGGTCGCCGATGCCAAGGCGCTATCTGAGAAGACCGGTCACCCCATCTTCTTGGTCGAGGGCGAAAGCTGTGTAGAGCGGTTATTGGCGCTGGGGATCCCTGCAACCACCTCCATCGGGGGAGCCAAGAAGTGGACTGGCTACGGTTTCCCCAACTATCTACAAGATCTCCAGGGCTGCAGGATAGTCTTGAGTCCTGATGCGGATAGTCATGGAGTGTCCCACATGTTAGAAATCGAGCGCTCTTTGCGCCAGCACGGTATCGAGATAGCCGGCTGGCTGTTGGCGCCACCAAATGCCCCTTGGGAGAACCTGCCGAAAGACGGTGGACTAGACGTTGTTGACTGGCTAGATAGTGGGGCCACGGTCAAAGAGATCTTGGAATCGGTGCGGACGGCATTGCCTGTCTATCTGGAGGCCGGTCGAGCTAGCGAGACGGAGTCTCTAGATGAGATTGATGAACTGGCTGCGGAAGTCAACGAACTGGCCCAACTGGATCAGGCTTCCGGCATCACTCTATTGCCCAAGGTCCTGGATACGCCACTCCGCCGAACTGCAGAGGTGGTGAACCTACCTGTGGAAGCTTACTACCTACCACTCCTCTGTGTTGCTGCCAGCTGCATCCCCAGCCAGACCCGACTGGAGATTGATCCTCAATCTGAGTTTGGAGTGCCTCCAATCCTGTGGGGAGGACTGGTGGGCGAGACGGGCAGTGGGAAATCTCATGTCATCAGAACCCTGACACGGCCGCTTAAAGATCTCCAGGCGGAGCACCACATCCGTTACCAGCACAGGCTTGAGGAATACAAGACAGCCCTACGCGAATACGAGAAGAAGAAAAGGAGCGAGGATGCAGGGGATCCCCCTACCCGGCCCAAGCCTACCAAGTTCTACGTCTCCAACTACACGCTGGAGGCGATAAGCCAGATCCTAAACGACCAACCGGATCGAGGCTTGTTGGTTGCCCCGGATGAACTGGCTGTCTTTTGGCGGAGTATGGATGCCTATCGAGGCGGCAAGGGAGCGGATCGCACTCACTGGTTGGATCTGTATAACGGTGAAGACTTAAGCGTGGATCGCAAGACATCCGATCAAATCTATGTGCGATACACCAGCGTCTCCGTTGTGGGTGGCATCCAACCGTCCATCCTCCAGAAAGCCTGGAGAGAAGACAAAGAGATTGGCGATGGGCTTTGGAGCCGATTTGCTTGGGTGAAGGTACCGCTTGTGCCGGACCCGGATACTCAGGATGGCCCCGTCCACAATCCTCGTCGGCTGTTGGAATCCGTCTATCGCCGACTACTGTCTCTCCCTCCGATGCAGCACGTACTAGACGGAGAGGGACGGAGGATCTGGAACGAATGGAAGCGAGAAATCAACGAGCCTCTCTTCAGTGAGCCCAATGAGTGGATCCGAGCCACGCTACCCAAGACCAAAGAGCGGGCTGCACGCATTGCCCTCATCCTCCACTGGCTGGATGCAGCTTGTGATGGGGTGACTCCTAGCAAAGTCATCCCCGCCTCCACCTTGGCCAGAGCTATCGAGTTCACCCGCTGGTTGCAGAACCAGACCAGACTCATCTACGGCGAGTTAGGGGAGTCTAGCAGCCCAGAAGTTAGCCTTGTCCTTCGGTTTATAGGGCGATTTAAGGGCTGTGGCGCAGTCAGCCTGAAGCAGTGCCGCGGCTGGTGGTCAGGCCGGCGTAAGCCCCCCATGAAAGAGATCCGAGACTTCCTAAACGGGGTTGTGCAGATGGGGTATGCCCGCTGGGTGGATCCCCAGCACATCGAAGTCATCCAGACCAATTCCGGTAGTCACCGTAGTCACTTAGTCACCCAAGAGCCTAAAGCCCTTGCGCAGAGCAGCTTTGAGCAGGTGACTACGCGTAGTCACCCCGTAGTCACCAGTAGTCACCCTGTAGTCACTTCCATGCAGAGCGATCCAACTCAGTCAGGGCTAACGGCCCCCGCAAGCGAGGCGGAGGAGCAGCCCCTGCCTGGCCCTAATGAGGCAGAGGCCGTCCAGCCGGTGCCCGAAAGTGAGGCCCCACAGTCCATCATCGGCGGGGATCCCACCGACTCTAAGGCAGTGGCGCCGGAGCCTCCGCCCATCCCCTGCCCACCGGTGGACGATGCGGTTTCAACCCCACAAGTGCATAACGTGGGCGCTAACGGCCGGCGGGTGCGCTTCCTGGATCGGGATCCCGTGCCGCCATCGCTTCGTGGAAGAGAAGCACAACTGGAGCGGGATACCCACCCGATAGCGGTTGTCTGGGTCGACGGGAACCGCCGACACGTATTGAAGAAGTGGCTGGTGGAGGGATCCGATACGAACGCAGCGGCAGCCCTGAGCGGATCCCAGGGACCCGCTACACCCACTCTTGAGGATCGGGAACCGGAGCCATCGCCCCTCTCTCGCCCGCCGGCGGATGACGACACTATCACCAAACAAGACTGGAATGCCTTGTTGGCCGCCTGCCGGAAAGCCGGTATGCCCTGGATTCCGTCGCTGCAGTTCATCGCGGAATCACTAGGGATCCCCGTGGAGAAACTGGATCCCCTTCAGATGACGCAGAGACAGTACCAGCAGGCCATGAGACGCGTAGAGGAATACCGACGCTCCGCCGAGCAACAACGACGGCTCTCTGAAGCCCTCGAGAGGTTTGAGGTTGAGAGGTTTGAGCGATGAACAGCGTAACGACTTCAAGCCCCAAAGTGCGTAGCGCGGTAGGAACCTCCGTTCGCGCCGGCGGGCCGGAGGCCAATCTTCGGGCCAGAGAGGGAACCAACGACGCCCAACGGGTGCGCTTTCTAGAGCGGGATCCCGTACCGCCCCCGCTTCGTGGAAGAGAAGCGCAACTGGAGAGGGAGACCTACCGGACAGCGGTTGTCTGGGTCGGTGGGAAACGCCAACGCGTGCCGAAGGACTGGCTGGTGGAGGGATCCACTGCCTCAGCGGCGGCTGATCCGGACGGAGTCCAGAGATCCACCTCCCGGCAACCGGACGCGGAAGAGGATGAGCCTGTTACGGAGAAAGCCTGGAATAGCCTCCAGGAAGCCTTCCGTAGGCTGGGGTTGGGCTTGTGGGAGACGCAGCGGGTGATCGCGTGGGCGACTGGGATCCCCTTGGCCAACCTGGATCCCTCCCGTCTCACCTGGCGACACTATCAGCAGGCTATGAAGTGGCTGGAGGCGGCCCAGAGCCGGCCTGCCACTCCGCCGCCGCTACCTCCGGTGCTCCAAGCCAGAAGGGAGCAGACGGCCAAAGTCATCTACCCGCCGCCAAGCCGATATCTCGGCGTAGCGGCCTATAAGGAACTGGTGGCGATCGCGGCCAACTTGGGACTGGACGAGGATGCGATGGTAGCCCAGCTAGGGATCCCTGCCGACTGTCCTGGTTATCTGCTCGACCGGCCTTGGGTGTTCGCCGCGGTGCGTGGTCTGTCGGCAATTGCAGCCGGACAACAGCCTGGCCAACCCGACTTCTCCAGAGCGGTGCTCAAGTTTGAGTACGACTCCGGCTCCAGGCTGGTAGTTGTTGGGCCGGACGGAACGCTGTTGCACGGGGAGGCGGCAGTGGTGGAGGATATGGCCCAGCAGTTGAAGATCCGCTCGTCAATTTGAGAAGGCGGCGGCGCGGCGAGCCAGTGTGGGATCCCTTCTGGTTGCTCCCAAAGGAAGACGAATCCAAGCCCGGTTGAAACCTATGCGGATCCACTGTGACGGCGCGGCTCTGGCCAGGGCTGCAATTGAGCTGGGCTTGGCCCACCTGCCCTCCCTCCGGCTGGAAGGCGGCCCGGAGCGGCTGAAGCTGGAGGCCTTCGATACGGATCTATGGATCCATGCCGATCTGCCCGCTGAGGTAGAAGAGCCGGGCGCGGTGCTGCTTCCGGCAGCGATGTTTTCGGCAGTGGGATCCCATCTTGGCCATGGCGTTACCACGTTGAGCTGCGACGGCCAGCGCTTGGTAGTCCAGGCAGGGGATGTGAGGGTGGAGCTGCCAGCTTTCCGCGATGAGCCAAGGCCAACCATTCCGATACCATCGGTGGAATTCCACCAAATGGGGCTGTGGGGATCCTCACTCGCCAAGGCGTGCCGGGTGCTGTTTGCGGTTGATAACAGCCATCCAGTGCTAGAGGGGATCCCCCTCCAACCAGTTGAAGCGGACAGGTGGCAAGCCGTGGCCGCTGTGGATCCCTATAGACGCCGCGGGGGGAGACGAACGTCTCCCCCGCACGACGGTAGTGAATGGAGGTTACTCCTATCACCTTATCCTAGCAAGCTCGTCAAGACTATGGACGACCACCACCTTGCCCCGCCACCGCGACTGCCAGCGACGCTGGCGCTCGCATGGCCTCCGGCCCGCTGGCGCGAACGGCTGGTGCAGGGCTGGAGGGATCCCTGCCCAGTCTCTCTCCTACTACCACCGCCTCCATCCCACGGGAACTGCTACTGGTA
>Ga0308420_1001782_pt1 | contig 11223 bp, 9 predicted proteins | sample HotsprSampleMS55_FD_203802 | JGI IMG/M metagenome (GOLD analysis project Ga0308420, IMG submission 203802) | Hot spring phototrophic mat microbial communities from Mushroom Spring, Yellowstone National Park, Wyoming, United States - 20090730_MS55 ... | reverse complement strand
CTGCCCCGCGAGCTCGACGCTGGCGACGGTGTACTTTTCGCCTTCGGTGACATTGAGGGTGATGTAGATGTCGCGCCGGTCGGGTGTGATCGAGACCTGGGTCGAGTCGACGCTGAAATCGAGGTAGCCGCGGTTCTGGTAGAAGGAGCGCAGCGTTTCGATGTCGGCGGCGAGCTTCTGGCGCGAGTAGCGGTCGTTCTTGGTGTACCACGAAAGCCAGTTCGGCGTGCGCAGGACGAACAGATCGAGCAACTCGCGTTCGCCGAATGCGCGCGCACCGACGATACGGATCGAGCGGATGCGGGCGACCTCGCCCTCGTTGACCGCGATCGCGATCCCGACCCGGTTGCGCTCGAGCGGCGTGACCGTGGTCTGGACTTCGGCGGCGTAGCGACCGCGCGCGAGGTACTGGCGCTTGAGCTCCTGTTCGGCGCTGTCCAGCAGTGCACGGTCGAACGTGCGGCCTTCCGCAAGACCGATTTCGCGCAGCACGCGCCGCAGCGCCTCGGCGTCGAATTCCCGGATGCCCGAGAAATCGATCTGCGCGATCGCCGGTCGCTCTTCGACCAGCACCACCAGCACGTCGCCCTCGACCTCCAGCCGTACGTCGCGGAAAAACCCCGTCGCGAAGAGGGCACGCAGCGCCTCTTGCGCCTTTTCTTCGGTCATCTGCTCGCCGACTTTCACCGGCAGGTAGCTGAACACCGTGCCCGGTTCGATGCGCTGCAGTCCCTCGACGCGGATGTCCCGCACGGTGAACGGCTGCAACGGCTGCTGTGCCCAGGCGGGGAACTGAGCCGCGAGCAGCAAAATCCCTGCGGCGGCGACGGCGAGCGGTCGCATCGGCCCTGCGTCTATCCCGAAATCAGTCGGTTCAGGTCGTTGTAGAAGGCGAAGGCCATCAGAACCAGCAGCAGCGCGAGGCCGAGGCGCTGGCCGAGTTCCATCGAGCGCTCGGAGACGGGACTGCCCTTGACGATCTCCGCCGCATAATACATCAGATGTCCGCCGTCGAGCAGCGGAATCGGCAGCAGATTCAGCACACCGAGACCGATGCTGACGAGGGCGAGGAACGTGACATACGGTACCCATCCCATTTGCGCCGACTGACCGGCGTAGTCGGCGATCGTGACCGGCCCCGAGAGGTGACGCCAGGACACCTCGCCGAGCAGCATGCGCCCGAGCATCTTCAGGCTGAAGAGCGCGATGTCCCAGGTCTTCGTCACCGCCCGCGCCAGCGCTTCGGCGGGTCCGTGGCGGACCACGACCAGGAAGCGTTCGGCGTCTGCCTCGATGCGTGGCGCCGCACCGATGCGGCCGATGCGCACGCCGCCCTCGGCGACGCTGTCCGGCGAAACCCGAAGCTCGTGCACAGCGCCCTCGCGCTCGATGCGAAACTCGAGCGTACCGATCGGTTGCGCGCGCACCGCACGCACCAGGTCCTCCCACGTCGTGACCGGAACGTCGTCGATCGCGAGCACGCGATCGCCGGCGCGCAGGCCCGCGCGCTCGGCGGCGCTTCCGGCCACGATACGCCCCAACACCGGCGCGAGGGGTGGCCGGTACAGGCGCAGGCCGAGGCGCTCGAGCGCGTCGCCTTCGACCTCTTCGGAGCGCACTTCGCGCAGGTCCAATACGCGCATCTCCACCGTGCCGTCGGCGCGACTCACCTCCAGACGCGGTGTCTCGCGCGCGAGCGCAGCCTGGATCAGGCGCCAGCGCATTTCTTGCCAGGTCGCGATCGACTCGCCGTCGATCGCGCGTACGCTGTCCCCCGCGCGCAGCCCGGCGCGGGATGCGGCGCTGCCTGGCGGAGGTTCGGCGAGCACCGGACGTGCTTCGGGCAGTCCGATCAGGAAGAGGGCGGTGTATACCGCGATCGCGAACAGAAAGTTGAACGCCGGACCGGCTGCGACGATCAGGGCTCGGCGCCCGACGCTCTGGCGGTTGAACGCGCGCGCGACCTCTTCCGGCGCGACCGGACCCTCGCGCTCGTCGAGCATCTTGACGTAACCGCCGAACGGGATCGCCGCGACTACCCATTCCGTGCGCTCGCGACCGACACGCCAGAGGACGAGCGGCCGGCCGAAACCGATCGAAAAACGCAGCACACGCACGTTGCAGAGCCGTGCGGCGAGGTAATGTCCATACTCGTGAACCACGATCAGCACGCCGAGCGCGACGACGAACGCGGCGACGGTGTGCAGCAGGCTCATGAGGGCGCTTTCATGCGGCGTGGGCCCGGTGCCCGACGCTCTCGGCGGCTACGCGCCGTGCGCGCGCATCGGCGTCGAGCACCGCCTCCAGCGAATCCGCACTTCGGACCGGTACCGCCTCGAGCGCATGCGCGATGACGCGCGCGATCGCCGTGAAAGGCAAGCGCCGGGCGAGAAACGCTTCCACTGCGGTCTCGTTCGCGGCGTTGAGCACCGCAGGCGCGGTGCCGCCTTCGCGCAGGGCTGCATAGGCGAGGCCGAGGCAGGGGAAGCGACGCGGATCGGGACGCTCGAAGCTGAGGCCTTCGAGAGCGGCGAGGTCGAGGGCACGCGCGCCCGATTCGATGCGCTCGGGAAAACCGAGCGCGTGCGCGATCGGCACTCGCATGTCCGGGTAGGAAAGCTGCGCGAGCATCGAACCGTCGACGTACTCGACGAGCGAGTGCACCACGCTCTGCGGATGGATCAGTACCTCGATGGCCTCGGCCGGAAGGTCGAAGAGCCAGCGTGCCTCGATCACTTCGAGGCCCTTGTTCATCATCGTCGCCGAGTCCACCGAGATCTTGCGGCCCATCACCCAGTTCGGGTGCGCGCACGCTTGCTCGGGGGTGACATGATGCAGACGCTCCGGCGCCTCCGCACGGAACGGACCGCCGGAGGCGGTGAGCACGATGCGGCGCACCGCATGCGCTCCTGGATTGCGGCCGCCCGGAAGGCACTGGAAGACGGCGTTGTGCTCGCTGTCGATCGGCAGCAGCGTCGCACCCGCCTGCGCCGCCTCGCGCATCAGGAACGCACCGGCGACGACGAGCGCCTCCTTGTTCGCGAGCAGAACCTGCTTTCCCGCGCGCACTGCCGCCAGCGTGGGGGCGAGTCCGGCCGCACCCACGATCGCCGCCATCACCGCGTCGCATTCGTCCGCGGTGGCGACCTGCTCGAGCGCCTGCGCGCCGAACAGGAGTTCGGTCCCCGGCGCCGCTTCGGCGCAGAGCCGGCGCAGCGTCGCGTCTTCCGGGAGCCCCGACAGCACCGCATAGCGCGGCCGATGACGCGCCGCGAGCGCGAAGAGCGCCTGGGCCGACCGGTGCGCCGTGAGCGCGAACACGCGATAGCGCTCCGGATGGCGCGCGACGACATCGAGGGTGCTTGCGCCGACCGAGCCGGTTGCGCCGAGAAGCGCGAGCCGTTTCACGGCGCGACCGCCTGCCGGATTAGGACCGCACCGACCGGCAACACCGCGCTCGCGCTGTCGATGCGATCGAGAACGCCGCCGTGGCCTGGCAGGACTGTCCCGCTGTCCTTCGCGCCCGCACTGCGCTTGAGCGCGGATTCGAGCAGATCTCCGACGATGCCGAGGGCGCAGAGGTACACCGCTCCGCCGAGGTAGAGAACCCAAATGCCGCCGTGAACCTGCGCCCGCAGGCCGGGCAGCGACATGGCGAGAATGATAGCGTAGAGCGCGCAGGCGGCGGCTGCGCCGAGGGCACCTTCCCACGTCTTGCCGGGGCTGATCGAAGGGGCGAGCTTGGAGCGACCGAAGATACGGCCGCACGCGTACGCCGCGGTGTCCGCGATCCAGACGAGCCCCAGGAGGGCGAGCAGCGCGCCGCGATCGAGGGCGAGCATCGCCATTCCGGCAGGAAAGAGTGCAACCGGACCGAGCGCGAGCCGTGCGCCCTGCGCGCGCGGCGGAAACCCGCGCGCAAGCCACACCGGTGCTACCGCGACCCAGAAGCCTGCGCCGAGGGCGATCACCACGTCGCGTGCCGGCGCTGGTGCGAACATCGACGCCAGCCAGAGCGCGGCTGCGCCGGCGGCGTAGGCCGTCGCCGCGGCTGCACCGAGGCCGGCGAGCCGCGCCCACTCCCACGCGGCTGCCGCGAGGATCGCCCCGACGAGCGCGCCGAATGCGCGAGCATCGAGGAAGGCGAGCGCGGCGAGGAAAGCCGCGAAAAGCGCGATCGCGGTCGCTGCGCGAGCGAGCAATGCGCAGCCCTAAGGCACTGCGGCGCTCGCCGCGTTCGCGGAGGCGAGCTGCTCGCTCGTGCGGCCGAAGCGGCGCTCGCGCCGCCGGTACGAAGCGAGCGCTTCTTCGAGCTCCGCTGCGTCGAAGTCCGGCCACAGCGTCTCGGTGAAGTACAGCTCGGTGTACGCCATCTGCCAGAGCAAGAAATTGCTCACCCGCTGTTCGCCTCCGGTGCGGATGAAAAGGTCCGGCTCCGGCGCATACGCAGTCGCGAGGTAGGGGGCGAGATCCTGTTCGCGCACTCCGCGCGCTATCGCCTCCGGATTTTCCGCCGCCAAGCGCGACAGCGCTTGCAGGATGTCCCAGCGTCCGCCGTAGTTCGCGGCGATGGTGAGCGTGAGTCTGCGGTTTGCCGCGGTCAACGCTTCGCCTTCGGCGATCAGCCGCTGGATGCGCGAATCGAACCGGCTGCGGTCGCCGATCACCTTGAGTCGGACGCCGTTACGGTGCAGCTTCGCCACCTCGCTTTCCAGCGCGCCGAGAAACAGCTGCATCAGCAGCGCCACCTCGTCCGGCGGCCGGCGCCAGTTCTCGGAGCTGAACGCGAACAGCGTGAGATAGGCGATCCCCCGCTCGGCACACGCCTTCACTACGATGCGCACCGCTTCCACCCCGCGCCGGTGTCCGGCGAAGCGCGGCAGGCGGTGCTGGCGTGCCCAGCGGCCGTTGCCGTCCATGATGATCGCGATGTGGCGCGGCAACGCCGCGGGGGCGGGAATCTCCAGCGTCGAACTCGGGTGGACCATCGCCGCGAGGCTAGACCTGCATCAGCTCGGTTTCTTTCTGCTTCATGAGCGCATCGATCTCAGCGATGTGGCGATCGGTGAGCTTCTGCACTTCGTCGGCGGCGCGCCGCTCGTCGTTTTCAGAAATCTCTTTTTTGCGCATCGCCTCCTTGAGCGCGTGGATCGCGTCGCGGCGCAGGTTGCGTACCGCAACCCGCGCGGTCTCCGCCTCCTTGTGCACCACGCGCACGAGCTCCCTGCGTCGTTCCTCGCTGAGCGGGGGCATCGGCACCCGGATGGTATCGCTGCCTCCGACAGGGTTGAGACCGAGCCCGGCATCGCGGATCGCACGTTCGATCGCCTGGCTCATTTTTTTCTCGAACGGTTGCACGCCGATCGTGCGCGCGTCGATCAGGGTCAGTTTGGCGATTTTGTGGAGCGGCGTCGGCGTCCCGTAGTAGTCGACCGTCACGTGATCCAGCAGTCCGGTGTGCGCGCGCCCGGTGCGCACCTTGGCGAGGTCGGCACGGAACGTCTCCACGCTCTTCTTCATCTTCGCTTCGAGGCCCTTTTTCAGCTCGGCAATCATCCCGACCTCCTTGACGCCCTAAGCATGGACCAGCGTCCCCTCGTCTTCCCCGGCGACCGCACGCGCTAGCGCCCCTGCCCTGAAGATGCTGAACACGTTGACCGGGAGCTTCTGGTCGCGGCACAGCGCGAGCGCGGTGGCGTCCATCACCTTCAGGTTCTTCTGGATCGCTTCGTCGAAACTGATGCGCCGGTAGCGGCGAGCGGCCGGATCGGTCTTCGGATCCGAAGTGTACACGCCGTCCACCTTGGTCGCCTTGAGCACGATCTCGGCGCCGACCTCGCTCGCGCGCAGCGCCGCCGCGGTGTCCGTGGTGAAGAACGGATTACCGGTGCCGGCGGCGAAAATCACCACCTTGCCTTCCTCCAGGTAGCGGATCGCCTTGCCGCGGATGTAGGGTTCGACCACCTGTTCGATGTGCAGCGCCGACTGTACGCGGCAGGTCATGCCTGCCCTGCGCATCGCGTCCTGCAGCGCGAGTGCGTTCATGACGGTCGCGAGCATGCCCATGTAGTCGGCGGTGGCGCGGTCCATGCCTTCGGCACCCGGCGCGAGGCCCCGGAAGATGTTGCCGCCGCCGATCACGACACCGAATTCCACGCCCGCGCGCGCGACCGCGGCGATCTCGGCGACGATGCGCTCGACCGCCTCGCGGCGAATCCCGTAGGCGGCTTCCCCCATGAGCGCCTCGCCCGAGAGCTTGAGGAGAACCCTCCGGTAACGGGGCACAGGCATCTGGGCGGTGCACTCTCTCAGCGCGCCGCCTGCGCCGCCGCCTTCACTTCGGCGGCGAAATCGCCGCTTTTTTTCTCGATTCCCTCGCCGACGACCAGAAAGCGGTAGCCGAGCACCTTCGCGCCGCGCGCGGCGAGCATCGCGCCCACCGTCAGCCGGTCGTCCTTGACGAACGGCTGGCCAAGCAGCGTCGCCTCGGCGAGGAATTTCTCGAGTCCGCCCGCGACCATCTTCTGCGCGATCGCATCCGGCTTTCCGGCCTCCTTCGCACGGGCGGCGAGGATGGCCCGTTCGCGCTCGATCACGTCCGTCGGCACGTCGGCCGCCGAGAGGTATGCCGGGCGGGCGAACGCGATATGCATCGCGACGTCTCGGGCGACCTCCTCCGGACCTTCGTATTCGACGAGCACGCCGATACGGCCGCCGTGCACGTAGCGGGCGAGCTTCGCCTCCGTGGCGATGCGTGCAAGTCGCCGGATGGCGATGTTCTCGCCGATCTTCTGCACCAGCGCTTGGCGCCTCGCTTCGACATCGTCCAGCGCCGCGAGCGCGGCGGCATCCTGCGGTGCGCGCTCGGCCGCGAGCCGCGCGAGCTGCGCGCCGAAGGCAACGAATTCCTCGTTTTTCGCGACGAAATCGGTCTCGCAGTTGATTTCGACCAGCGCTCCGACCTTCGCGTCGGGTGCGAGATACGCGGCCACCAGACCTTCGGCCGCGATGCGCGTCGCTGCCTTGCTCGCTTTCGCACCGCTGCGGATGCGCAGCAGTTCCTCGGCGCGTTTCAGGTCGCCGCCGGACTCCATCAGCGCCTTCTTGCATTCCATCATGCCGAGCCCGGTCATTTCGCGCAGCTGCTTCACCAGCCCCGCGTGGATTTCTGCCATCTCGCGATCCTCTTGTTTTCCGTTTCGGTTCAAAAAAAGGGGCCTCGCGGCCCCCTGCGCGCGCATCCGGACCGGCGGGTCACGGTGCGGCGTCTTCCTCGATCTCGACGAATTCGTCGCGCGATGCACTCACCACCTCTTCCACCGCCTGCGCGCGACCCTCGAGGACCGCGTCGGCAACGCCACGCGCGTACAAACGAATGGCGCGACTGGAATCGTCATTACCAGGAATCACGTAGGCGATCCCCTCCGGCGAGTGGTTGGTATCCACCACCGCGACCACCGGGATGCCCAGGCGGTTCGCCTCGGCCACCGCTCCCTTCTGGTATCCGACGTCGATCACGAACAGCGCGTCCGGGAGGCTCGCCATGTCCTTGATGCCGCCGAGCGCCTTCTGCAGCTTCGCGAGTTCGCGCTGCACCCCGAGCGCCTCTTTCTTGGACAGCCGGCTGAGCGAACCATCCTCGGCCATCGCCTCCATCTCCTTCAGCCGTTTCACCGACTGGCGCAGCGTCTTGAAGTTGGTGAGCATGCCTCCCAGCCAGCGTTGGTCCACGAAGGGCATGCCGCAGCGCTGCGCTTCCTCGCGGACGATCTCGCGTGCCTGGCGCTTGGTGCCGACGAAAAGAATCACGCCCTTGCGCGCCGCGAGCTGGCGCACGAATTTGAGCGCTTCCTGGTAGAGCGCGAGCGTTTTTTCCAGATTGATGATGTGGATCTTGTTGCGATGGCCGAAAATGTAGGGTGCCATCTTCGGATTCCAGTAGCGCGTCTGGTGGCCGAAGTGCACACCCGCCTCCAGCATCTGGCGCATCGTGATGCTCATGCGTTCTCCATCTCAGGGTTCTGACTGCCGCACCGGCGCATCCGGTCCCGCCCGTACGCGGAACACCTTGTGCCTTGCCAGGCGGGAAACTCGGCAGCGTGCCCGACGGCGCCGCGGCCGTGCGAAATTCTAGCATAATCAGCACCTTTTTTGGTCCATGGCTGTCGTCATCAAGAGCGCCGAAGAGATCGAGCGCATGCGCGTCGCCGGGCGGCTGGCCGCCGAGGTGCTCGACTTCATCGCTCCCCATGTGAAGCCCGGCATCACCACCGGAAAGTTGAACGATCTGTGCCATCGTTACATCGTCGAGGTGCAAGGGGCGATTCCGGCGCCCCTCAACTACGCGCCTCCGGGCTACAAGCCGTTTCCGAAATCGATCTGCACCTCGGTCAACCATCAGGTCTGCCACGGCGTGCCGGGCGAGCGCGTGCTGCGCTCCGGCGACATCCTCAACATCGACATCACCGTGATCAAGGACGGCTTCCATGGCGATTGCAGCCGGATGTTTTTCGTCGGAGAGCCCAGTATCCAGGCCCGACGCCTCGTCGAAGTCACCTACGAGGCGATGTGGCGCGGGATCGTTGCGGTGCGCCCCGGCGCGCATCTCGGCGATGTCGGCGCGGCCATCCAATCCCATGCCGAACGCCATGGCTGCTCGGTGGTGCGCGAGTTCTGCGGTCACGGCATCGGACGCAGGTTTCACGAGGAGCCTCAGGTGCTCCACTACGGCAAACCCGGCAGCGGGCTGCGGCTCGAGCCCGGCATGACTTTCACCATCGAGCCGATGATCAATGCCGGCAAGGCGGCAGTTCGGGAGCTCGCCGACGGCTGGACCATCGTCACCAAGGACCACAGTCTTTCGGCGCAGTGGGAGCACACGGTGCTCGTCACCGAGCGCGGCTTCGAGGTTCTCACGCTCTCGTCCGGAACTCCGCCGCCGCCGCCGTGGGTGGCGGAGGTCGTCGGCGACCGATGAACGCCTCGCACCGCGACAGCGAAGGCATCGCAGGACTGCGTGCGGCGCTCGCCAAAGGCCGTGCGCGCCTCAGGGCCTCCTATCTCGGGCGCAGGCGTTCGCCCGCATGGCTGCTCGCGGCCCACGCCCGACTCGTCGACCGCACCCTCGTCGCGCTGCGGCGCGTACAGCGCCTGCCGGATGCGTTCGCCCTCGTCGCCACCGGCGGCTATGGTCGCGGCGAGCTGTATCCGCATTCGGACGTGGACCTGCTGGTCTTGTGCGCGGCGGAACCTGGCCCGGTCGAGCGCGCGGCACTCGAGCGCTTCGTCGGCTCGCTCTGGGACGTCGGTCTCGAAGCGGGTCACAGCGTGCGCACGCTCGGCGCCTGCGTGGAGGCGGCAGGCGGCGACCTGACGATCCAGACCGCACTGCTCGAATCCCGGCCGCTCGACGGTGCCCGCACACTGCATCGAAAGCTCGCGCGCGCGCTCGCACGCCAGCTCGAGCCGGTTGCGTTCCTGAAAGCGAAGAAGCTCGAGCAGGAGCAGCGCCACGCCAAACAGCAAGACACGCCCTACGCACTCGAGCCGAACGTGAAAGAGGCTCCCGGCGGGCTGCGCGACCTGCATGTGATCCGCTGGATCGCACGCGCCTGCGGCTTCGGAGAGCGCTGGCGCGATCTGGTCGCCCGGGGATTGATCCAGCCAGCGGAGGCGCGGGCGCTCGCGCGCCACGAGGGGTTCCTCCAGGATCTGCGCATTCGGCTGCATTACGCCGCCGGCCGGCGCGAGGACCGCATCCTCTTCGACCACCAGGCAGCGCTCGCCGCGCAGTGCGGTCTCGGGTCGGGCTCCCCGCGCCGGGCGAGCGAGCAGCTGATGCAGCGTTACTACCGTACCGCGAAAGCGGTGACCCAGCTCAACACGATCCTGCTTCAGAACATCGAGGCCGAAGTGGCCTGCGAGGGCGGCGACGAGCCGCGGCCGATCAACGAGCGATTCCACGCGCGCGGCGCGCTGCTCGAAGCCTCGCGCGAGGACGTCTTCGTGCGCGAGCCGCGCGCGATCTTGGAAAGCTTTCTCCTCCTGCAACAGCATCCGGATCTGCGCGGCATGAGCGCGCCGACCTTGAGGGCCTTGTGGCGCGCGCGCGCGCGCGTGGATGCGCGTCTGCGGCGCGATCCCATCGCGCGGCTCTCGTTCGTACAGATCTTGCAGCAGCCGCGCGGAATCACCCACGAGTTGCGGCGCATGAACCAGTACGACGTGCTCGGGAACTATCTCCCGGAATTCGGACGCATCGTCGGCCAGATGCAGCACGACCTCTTCCACGTCTACACCGTCGACCAGCACATCCTCAACGTGGTGCGCAACCTGCGCCGCTTCACCATGCCGGAGTTCGCGCACGAGTTTCCGCTCTGCACCCAACTCATGGCCGGTTTCGCACGCCCTTGGTTGCTCTATGTCGCTGCCCTCTTTCACGACATCGCCAAGGGTCGCGGCGGCGACCACTCCACCCTCGGTGCGCAGGCCGCGCGGCGCTTCTGCGTCCGCCACGGGTTCACCGCCGAGGACACCGATCTCGTCGTCTTCCTCGTCGAACAACACCTGGCGATGTCGCGCACCGCGCAAAAGGAGGACGTGCACGATCCGGACGTGGTGCGGGCGTTCGCGCAGCTCGTCGGAAGCGAGCGCCGGCTCACGGCGCTCTACTTGCTCACTGTCGCCGACATTCGCGGCACGAGCCCGAAAGTGTGGAACGCGTGGAAGGGCAAGCTGTTGGAGGACCTGTACCGGGCCACCCGACGCGCGCTCGCCGGCGAGGCTCCGGAGCGCGAAAGCGCGCTCGCCGAGCGCCAGGCCGAAGCGAAGCGGCTGTTGCGCCTCGCCGCGCTCTCCGACGCGGTGAGCGAGCGCTTCTGGCGGCATCTGGACACCGGCTACTTCCTGCGCCACGAACCGCAGGAAATCGCCTGGCACACGCGAACGCTGCATTCGCAGGTCGAAGCCGAGCAGCCGGTGGTCTGCGCGCGCCCGGCACCCCTCGGCGAGGGGCTGCAGGTGATGGTCTACACGCACGACCGCGAGGGGCTGTTCGCCCGCATCTGCGGCTACTTCGAGCGCGCCGGCTTCAACATCGTGGAAGCGAAAATCCACACCACCACCCACGGCTACGCGCTCGACACGTTCACGGTCATGGATCAGGGCCGCGGCGCGCACTATCGGGACCTGATCGCGCTCACGGAAACCGAACTCGCCGCCGAA
>Ga0308420_1001779_pt1 | contig 11228 bp, 11 predicted proteins | sample HotsprSampleMS55_FD_203802 | JGI IMG/M metagenome (GOLD analysis project Ga0308420, IMG submission 203802) | Hot spring phototrophic mat microbial communities from Mushroom Spring, Yellowstone National Park, Wyoming, United States - 20090730_MS55 ... | reverse complement strand
CGCCACCTATACCTTCACGCTGAGCGCCACCGACCGGCCTCCCTACGGCGGGACAGCCCTCTCCGTGCCTCGCACCTTCCAGATCCGCATCATCGACATGCCCCTCGTCGCCCAGACCTTGCCGCAGGCCAATGTCGGGCGGCCCTACACCTTCTCCCTTGGCAACAGCGCCCAGGATCCCGTCCTCTGGTCCATCGCCCCCAACAGTACCGCCACCCTGCCCGCCGGGCTGACGCTCGCCGCCGATGGCACCATCTCGGGCGTGCCCGCCCCCCAGCCCGACCGCCCCGACTACCCCAGCGCCAACATCACCTTCCGCGCCACCTTGGCCGCGGATCCGACGATCACCGCCGACTACGTCCGTCGCATCATCGTCAACACCCCGCCCCACTGGATCACCCCGGCCGGCCTCGTCGCCGTCGTCGCCCGCGGTGGCACGCTGCCGAACTTGCGCCTCGCCGCGGCCGATCCGCAGAACGCCTCCTCCAGCTACCCCACCTACACGATCGTTGCCGGCAGCCTGCCGCCCGGCCTCACCCTCTCCAACATCACCGGCGTCACGATGGCCAGCCTCGGCGCGACGGACCTGCCCCCGGGGCTGAACAGTAACTCCCTCGCCAACGTCGCCACCCTCGCCGGAGCCGTCGCCGACAGCGCCGTCCCTGGCGCCACCTATACCTTCACGCTGAGCGCCACCGACCGGCCTCCCTACGGCGGGACAGCCCTCTCCGTGCCTCGCACCTTCCAGATCCGCATCAGCGACACGACCGTCGCTTCGACCCTTCCCGCCGCCATCCGAGGCGCTGCCTACAGCGTCCAGGCGATCGCCGTCGGCAGCGATTCCCCCGTGCTCTCCGCGACCGGACTTCCTGCAGGGCTGAGCCTTGGCCAGGACGGGATCATCTCGGGCGTCGTGCCCGCAGGCACCTCTCTCGGCACCCGGACCGTGACCTTCACTATCTCCATCGGCGGGATCCAGAGCGTCTTGACTCGAACGCTCCAGGTGACGAACTAGACGCTCGCCTGGGGCCATAACGGGCAGGCAGTGCCCACAGTCGGCCAACGGCGCCCTGCAGGGCATCATCCCCCTTCAAAGCCGCCCTTCACGAGCCTTATAGCCACTTCTTCGGACAGAACGAGGCTGCCACGCTCGCCTGGTCATTCACTTCCGCCGGACAGATGATTTTCACGCATGTCAGCACGCCCCTCTCGTCGCCCTGGAGCAACTGCACGCTGCGCATCACGAACGGCGCCGTCCAGACCTCCTACGTCCACCGCCACATCGCCTCCGTGCCCGCGGTCTCCCTCGACGGTCCCGAGGATCTCGGCACGCTCTACAGCGGCCTCGGCGGCACCGCCCTCGTTTCCATCCCCGCCACCGGCGCCAGCAGCGCCACCATCTCGGCGGGTGCGCTGCTGCCAGGAACCAGACTCTCGGTACCCAACGCCACTGAAGTCCGGATCATCGGCACGCCAATAGCGGTCTCCACGGAGCAGATCTTCCAATTCACGCTCCGCTTGAGCGGGGGCCAGCCGACCGCCGGCGCGGCGGTTGCCTCGACCGAACGCGCGTTCGTCCTGCGCGTGCGCCCTCCTCCGCCCGGGTTCGCCTCCTTCGAATGCTACTAGGACGGGCGGTATCGTGACGCCTGCATGCTGTTCCCCCTCATCGGCGTCACCCAAACCGTTTCGCTGGGTGGTACGGGGACGTGGAGCTACACCAGCGCCGGCTATGGCGGCTGCCTCCATCCTGGCTGCTTCGCCCCCGGCTGGTCGCTCGGCCAGGACGGCACGATGGCCTTCACGCCGACGGCAGCGCCCACCAGCAGCAGCACATGAACCTCCTGCAACCTGACTCTCCAAAAACGGCGCCGCGCGGACGACCTGGGCAGAACGCTACATCCTGCCCACGCCGCCGCCCTCCTTCGAGGGGGAGACCACGGATCTCGGCACCGTCTTCGGCAACAGCACGGACACCCTCGTCTCCATCCCCGTCGCCAACGCCTCCACCGTTGAGCTTGTCTCCAGCACCCTGCCCGCTGGGATGACCCTGACGCGCGTCAGCTCGACCGAGCTGCGCCTGTTGGGGGACCTGTCCGCCATCGCGCAGAACCAGATCCACATCTTCACTGTTCAGATCCGGTCGCAGGTCTCCCTCGGCTCTCCGTTCCAAACGGCGATCGGCTCTCCGTCCTTCGCCGAACGGACCTTCATCCTCCGCGCCCGGCCGCAGCCGACGGGCATCTGGGCGCAAGGCGCGGGCAGCCAGCTGCTCATGGTCGCCGACCAGCCCTTTGAGCGACAGATCCAGTCCGTTGGCACCTGGAGCCTCGCGACCAACGGCGGCGGTGCCTGCGCCACCCCGGGGATTGCCCTCGGGGCGAATGGCCTGCTGGCCGGCATCCCGACAGGCACCTGGACAGCGACATGCGACCTTCGCGTCCAGAATGGGGCGGCGCTCACCATCTACGGCAACCGGACCCTGTGCGCAGCCAGCCCTGAAGGCCGGACGCGGGCCGAGAGGGAACTAGACTGACTCTTCATGGCCCCGGATCTTGCCGATGCGCTCGATGCCACCGATGCCGCCCGCATGGCGGCCGCCGGCCTGCTCGCGGACGCGCTCGAGATCCTGCTGGCCGCCTCAGGCCCCTCTCGCCTGGCCCGTGGCCTCCACCGGGCATGCGCCGATCTTGGGGTGGATCTGCCCGATATCGAAGAGGAGGGAGCCTGGCCCGTCCCCGCCGGTAGCGGCGGGGGAACCGCAGCCTACCAGGCCCACGTCGCCGCCCGGCGCGCCGCGGATCTCCTCGCCGACGCCGCCGACCGCTTGGCCTGGGCCCACGCGCCCGCCCCCATCCGCGAGCGCCTCGAAGGCCTCTCCGACCGAACCCGCAGCCTTTCCCGGGTCGCCTGGCGGATCGCGTGGCTTGGCATCTGATCCCCGTTGCACCTAGCCGACGCGCTCCAATTTCCTTTCATATGATCCCGTCATGCGCCGCAGACGCCAGGCGCAAGCGCGCCGAGGGCTGTTACTACACCCTTCACAATCCCTTCTTCGCCCGTCCGGCCTTCCGGGCCTGGGCCGCTGCCACAGACCTGCCGGCGCCGTCGTCCTCGAGCCCCTCGCCGGCGCAGGCCATCTCCTGCGGGCGCTGGAGATCGTCGGCTTCGGCGGGCCGGCCGACGCCTACGACCTAGCGCCAGGGGGCCGGGAATCGAGCAGGGCAACACCTTAGCCGACTTTCCCGCCGGGTACGACGTGGTCATCACCAACCCCTTTATCTTGCCCGCAACTCGGCAGCTCGCCGCGGCCTGCTCTTCCCCAAGACGCCGCACCCCGATCTCTACCTGCACTGCCTCGAGCTCTGTCTGCATCATGCCCGCTTCGTGGCCGCCATCGTGCCGGATTCTTTCCTCCAGGCCGGACGTCTGCAGGATCGCTGCCCAGGCGTTGTCTCCCTGCCCGTGCCGATGTTTGGAGACATTGAGCGTCTGGTCTGATCGGCTTTCTGGGACGTGAACTCGCCCGCAAGCGTCGAGACCGACCGGCTCCCGGAGATCCTCGACTCGGCCAACGATGTTCTCGAGGAGATGCGGACGCGGACGGGCGACTTCGTCCTAACCGCCTTCAAGAGCCTGCCAGATCGCAGGTGTCCGATCCTCGAAGGAGATATCTGCCGTGCCCGTTCCCGGCCCCTTCTAGCGCGGCGCAATCGCCGGCGCCGCCTTCGGCGTTCTCCTCGCGGTCGCCGCATCGCCCATGGCCCCGTCAGGCGTGACGGCCCGCTCTTGGGATGAATCGTTAGCATCGACGGCGCGGAGGCCTATAGCGATCCTTGGGTGTTCCAAGGCTCGCGGACAATCGAGTGCGACTAGGCCGACCGACGGAGCGCAGAGTTCAAGACGCCACCCGCACCGCGGCGAAGCGCTCGCCGTCCGAGGAGTCAAGGAACAGCAGCGCGTGCGACTATCCGTCGCGCGGCACTGCCAGCGCCTGGCGCAGGCCGTCGAGCTCTTGGACGGGACGGCCGTCGATCGAGACGATGTCGTCGCCCGCCGCAACTCTGGACGCCTCCATCGCGCTGCCGAGCCACACCGCCTGGTTCTCAACCGCCCCGCTCGTCAGCTCCTGGCCCAGGAAACCGAGCTCGACCAGACGTCCCAGAAAGGCGCCCGGCGGCGCTGTGGATCGCAGCGTCGGATGGAAGGGCTCCCTGTCAGGACGCACACCGAGGCACATCGCCAACGTCTCCTCTCGCCCCCCGCGTTACAGGCGCACCGCGACCTCCGTCCCCGCCTCCTTGTCTGCGACCACCCGCAGCAGGCCAGCCGATCCCGCCACCTCGACGCCCGCCACGGACAGCAGCACGTCGCCCGCCTGCAGGCCCGTCCGGTCCGCGCCACCGGACCGCTGGACTGCACACCGTTAATCAGCGCCCCGCGAGGCGCGGGCAGGCCGAGCGCGTCCGCGAGCGCGGGCGTCATGTCCTGCACCGAGATGGCCATGAAGCCCCGGTGGAAGCGCCTGCCCCCGGCCAGCGCCTCGAGCGCGGGACAGGCCATGGAGGCGCTGATCATGAAGCCGATCCCGACGCTGCCGCCCGTCGGCGAGAAGATCGCCGTATTGACACCGACGACTCGCTCTTCGACATCGAACATCGGTCCCCTCCCCGAATTGTCCCGGTTGATCGCTACGTCCGTCTGCAAGTAGTCGTCGAAGAGGCCCGAGCTGATCTCGCGGTCGCGCGCCGAGAGAATCCCTACCGAGACCGTTCTCCCAGACCATAAGGATTGCCCATCGCAATCACCCAAGCTCCCGGCGACATGGTCTCCGGATCCCCCCCCAGTGCATTGCCCAGAAGGAAACCTGATTCCTACTCCCCGCCGCCGCGGGCGGAAGGGCGATCGATCGCGTCAGCACTGATATTACGCTCAGCATCGCCTCGCGCACCGCCTGCTCGAAGCCGAAAGGCGGCACAGCCCCGGACGGAGCGCCGATCGCGGAGAGGCATGTCGCCAAGGTCAGCAAGCCGCACCTTCCAAAGCCCATCGCCGCCCCCTGGCGTCCTGTCCGCCATCTGGACAGGCCGAGCCCTCCTGTCCATCGCCCCTTGACGCTCCCCGTCATCGTCCCCTATGTCATAGCATCGGAGAAAAACCCTGAAGACGGACCGCCCCCTCCCGTCGGCCTTCCGGTACCGCCCCCCAAGGGCGCCTCTCCTCCTCGCTTTTGACGCATCCTGGTGCGGCCAGACCCGCCTCGGCGGCTGGGCCGTCGTCGGCCAGGCCCGCGGCGGCGCCGCCTGGACCGACAGCGGTTTCCTCGGGCGCTGCGCTGATCCCATCGCCGCTGAGGCTCGCGCACTGGCCGAGGCCCTACGCCTTATCGAGGAGCAGGAAGACGCCGTCCAGGCCGCGGTCCTGCTAACGGACTGCCGCTCTCTCCTTGACTTCGTCGCCCGCGCCGAGCCCAGGTCGCGTATCCCTGACAGCGATCGGATCCTGGCTGCCTTCGACCGACGCTCCGGGATCCACCTCGCCTATCTCCACCGGCGCTGTCGGCGGATGCGCCTTGCCCACCACCTCGCCAACGCCCAACGTCTTGAAGCCGAGCTGTCGGCTCACCGCCCAAGATGCCGTCCCCACCCCCAGGAGAGTCAGCCATGCTGAAGTCGCCCGTGATCCTACGCCAGAGCCCGTTCAACGGATTCGAGCTCGTCACGACCGAGGTCCTCTACCGCATGCCCGACCATCCCCGCGTGCTCAACACCTTCGTCTGGCAGACCCTCGACCAGCCGCCCGAGCTCCTGCGGGTGCGCGCCTTCATCGACCACTGGCAGACCCAGATCGAGGCCCAGATCGCGCAAGTGCGCATCGCCTGCGCCAGTCTCCTGCAGCCCCGCGACCTCCGTCACATCGACGGCATCTGGCGGATCCAGTGAGCCGCCCGCCCCACGCCGAGCCGACCGGTACCTTGCGTGCTGGATGGTGCACGCGCGAGGCCTATCCTCGGGAGAAACGGCAGGAGGACTCCCCATGACTCCGAGGTTCGACGACCGCGACAGCTGAATCTGGCCCGACGGACCCCTCCTCCCCTAGCGCAAGGCCAAAACGCACGCGGAATTATAACCAAAACAAAGGTTGAGCGGGCGGGGATCGGCCTCGCAGGCTGCTCTCTTGGTAACGCGTTCGACATCTCCGCTGTTCTGGCAGTACCCCCGGGATCCCTAGGCTAGAGGCCGCTCTCAGACCATGGTTCCCTTTGTTCGGGGTATAATTATGTTTTTATATTATGCTCCTCGAGAAGTCAGGCAGCGACGGGGCCCAGATGGATTATCCAGGATCCCCGCCTTTAGTCCTTTGGTGGCGACAGAGCCTTCCAGCCCTAGGAGGTTCTCCCGCTGGGCGCTATGCTTGCGGAGACGCCGGAGGCGCGAACGGCCGTCCCCCGCGCGAAAAGGAGAAGGACGAATGACCGACTGGGACGGGCGCTTCCTGGCGATGGCAGCGATGGTGGCCGGGTGGTCGAAGGATCCCTCCGCACGCCATGGGGCGGTGCTGACGGACGCCCGCCGGCGGGTACTCTCGGTGGGCTACAACGGTCTGCCGCGTCGGATCCGCGATTTCCCCGAGCGCCTGATGGCGCCCGAGATCCGCCGGGCGCTGACCGTTTTCGCCGAGGAGAATGCGCTGGTGCAGTGCGAGATCCCCGTCGGATCCGGGGCGACGCTTTTCTCCACTGGCTTCCCGCCCGCGCGCGCGGCCAAGCAGATCGCCCAGCGCGGCGTCTCCCGCCTGGTCTGCCCGAAGCCCGCCACCGAGACCCCCGACGCCGTCCTCGCCCGAGATCTCCTGACGGAGGCCGGCGTCTCCATCGTCCATCGCGCGGCGCCGGCGATTCCGAAGACGCCGAAAGACTGGGATACGCGCCTGGTGGCGCTGGCCGGGTTTATCGCCTCCTGGTCGAAGGACCCGAGCACGCAGGTGGGCGCGGTCATCGTCGACGACCGCCGGCGCCTGCTCTCCGTCGGCTACAACGGCTTCCCTCGCGGGGTGGCGGACACGCCGGAGCGCCTAAACGACCGGGCGACCAAGTATGCCCTCGTCTGCCACGCCGAGGAGAACGCCCTGACGCAGTGCGAGACGCCGATCCGTCACGGCGCGACCCTCTATGCCTCGCTCTTCCCATGCCAAGACTGCACGAAGTTGGCGCTCCAGCGGGGCATCACGCGCATCTGCGCGCCCGCCCCCGACCTCGCCCACCCGCGCTGGGGGCAGCACTTCGCCACCACCCTGGCGTTGCTCCAGGAGGCCGGGGTGGAGGTGGCTGTCGCCGACCCGTCGGCTCTCGTCCAGGCCCCACCGGCCCTGCCGGAGGGCGCGGGGGCTCCGCTGACGAAGGCCAAGACACCGCGGCGGCGCCGAGGAGCCGCGCCGCCCATCGACGACCTCTTTGTCTCCGAGAACGGAGAGGGCTGCTAACAGCCCATCGTTGCCGCTTGTAGACACTATACTAGCAGATGGTTACGCCCAAATTCTTCGCCAAACGATGACAACGTTTCGGGTTTATAACCCAAACAAATGGCGGTAGCCTTGTTACGGCTGGATCTGGAGATCGCGAGTTCCGACGGACGCGGCACCGAAAAACTCTGGGTGGAGGTGGCGCAGGGTCCGGGGGGGCCGCGCGCTGGACGCTGCCTGCCGAGACGCTGGCCGGTGGCGGCAGTGGGTCGGGGCGTCCCATCGTGGCCCATGCCTTCGTATGGGCGGAGACGGCGCTAGCGGAGGCAAGGAGCATGCTGCATACGGGGCGGCGGGAGCAGATCCGGATCCTCCGCGCGATGCTGCGCCCGGGCCTGCTGAACGGGATCTCGGGGCGCGACGAGGAGATCGCGGCGGCGTTGCGCGTGTGCGCGCGGTATCGGGATCTCCACGGTGCGCTCGACATCGCCGCGTCCGCGGGGCTCGAGGTCGAAGGGATGGCGGACGCGATCCGCCTAGGGCTGCCCGAGGCGGGCTGGTCGGTGATGCTCCGACCCATCGGCTCGGAGGGTGAGGCGGCGCCGGAGGTGGATCTGCGGGTGGAGCGGGATGCTGCGCCGGATCCGGCCCTCCCTGACGGGCAGCATGCGAGTGAAGCAGGGGCGGCCGCCGTCACGGCCCTGGCGCTGGGGCGCCGGGCGCTGGCGCGGCTGGCTGACGGATCGGAGGGAGACACGGCGCTGCCGGCGCCGGCTTTCGTCTGGCCGATTCTCGAGCGCATCGGCGGGCGCGAGGTGGTGGTGCGCGTAGGCGAGATCCTTGAGGTTCTCGAGAGAAGCAGCCATCAGAGCATGGTGCCGACCCGCCTCGAGATGGCGCGGCGAGCGCTCGAGGAGGAGGGGGTGTGGCCTGGAGCGCGCGGCCGAGGCCTGCGCGCAGATGAGCGCCTGGGCGAGCCCACGCGACGAGCGGTATATGGCCTATGTGGCCTTCGCGCGGCGCCTGCAGGGGCTGGCAGCGGACGAGACGGAGGAGGCGTTCAACATGTCTCCGGGAGCCGCGCACTGACCGTCCAGGTAGTCTCGGAGGGATCGGGGGGTCGTCTCAAGCGCGATCCCAAGGATCCGTCCGTGGATTGCGGTGATCGCCTAGTCGCGCTCGAGAATGGACAGCTCGCTGCGGCGTTCGCCGGGGCGCAGTGCGAGATCGTCGATCTGGTGCTGCAGCGGGAAAGCGGCCCCATTCTGCGGCTCGCCGGGGAAGAGCCTCGGGGTGAGAAGGGGTGGGTAGTGGTGCCAGTGCCAGTGCTCGCTATCGCGAGAAGGATGCGGTTCATGGCGCGTGGTCCTCTGGACGGACGAGGGGCCTGTTCCGCCACCAGTTTTTCAGGAGATGGGGCGTTCGGACCATGATCCGCTATCGTGCCGCCCGGCGAGTGGGCCATGGGGCGTCTTTCTTGCAAGGAATTGTCTCGGACGTCGAGCGCTATCCCGCCTTCGTACCCGGGTGCCGGGAGGTCCGTCTGCTGCAGCCGGTCGGCGCCGTGCGCCGGGCGCATGTCGTCTATGGAATCTCCCGCGCGCTGTCCTTCGCTTACGACTGCCGGATCCACGAGGCTCCGGGGTGGATCCTGGTGGAGGGCGAACGCGGTGTTTTCCGGCACCTCCACACTCTCTGGCGCTTCGAGCCGGCGGGCCCAGCGGCCTGCGACGTCTCCTTTGTCTTCGAAGCGGATTTTGCCTCGCCGGCGCTCGCTTGGGCAGGGACGCGTCTGCTGGAGGGGGCAGCGGCGAGGATGCTTGAGGCGTTCCGGCGGCGCGCCGATCGCCTGGCGGCTTCCTCTCCTGGAGCATGCTGATCCCGCTGCCCGCCGGCGCCCTGATGTGCGTCCATCTCCGTCGTCTTGCCGAGGGGTTCCGGATCCGCCTGGGGCCCGCACAGGTCGGGCTGCTGTGCCATGTCCGCTTGGGACGCGATGGAATCGAGCTACTGCGCAGAGGCGTGGTGCGCGACGTGCGCTATCTGCAGCAGGGGATGGCGCTGTGGCCGGAGGTCGCGGAGCCTTTCCAGGGGGTAGGTCCGGGGACTTGGGCGGTCTGGGATGGCGGCGCGCGCTTCGTCAGACATGACGGGGCGTGGCGGTGGAGGCCAACATCGGGCCGGGGGGCGCTTCGCGCCAAGGAAGATGTTGGAGGCCGCTGGGCACCTCGCCGCCGTCTGCGGCGGGACGCTGGTGGCGGGGACGAGATCGGCCCATCTGCGGGTCTCCGCCGCGCGGGCCATGGCTGGGGCGGGGTGGGGATCACGGATCTGCTGCGCGGATCGGAGGCCGGACACGCGATACGCCTGGCGCCAGATCCGCCTGGGCTGGCCCTGTGCTCGGAGGGGCCGATGCAGTTGTGGGCCAGCGGAACGGGAGAGCCCGGGATGTGGGGGCTCGAAGGGGTGGCCGACGCCTGATCCCTATCGAGGAAGGTGGCGGGCGAGGTCGGCAAAGCGGGTACGGGCAAGGGTGCGCCGACGGGGGGCAGGGCCGACGATGGCGAGCGCCGGGGGTCCGGCGAGGATCCGCTGGAGCGTCTCGGCGACGGCCGTCTCGGACGTCCTGCGCAGCCGTTCGAGGCGCTCGCCAGGGGCTTGGGGTGTGCGGCCGTTGAGGAGATCGGATAGCAAGGCGTGGGCGGCGCCGTTTGGAGAGTCGAGGAATGTCGCGGTCTGGAGGATCTCGACGCGACGGATCTCGGCAATCCGATCCGCTTCTGGCGGAGCGTCGAGACTTTTGGAGAGGAGGGCCAGGCCATCGTCAAGACGGTCGGCGGGGAGGCGCAGGTTGATGCAGAGTCTGCCCCAGTCTTTGCCCTGCTCGAGGCGGGCCTCGACGCCGTAGGCGATTCCGTGACGTTCGCGCAGTGCCAGGAAGAGCGTGCTGGTAGGGCCGCCGCCGAGAAAGGCGGCGGCGAGGCGCGCCGCATCGGCGCCCGGGTCTCCGGCGGGAGGAGCAGGATAGGCCAGGGCAACATCGGCGACGGGGTCGTCGATATCGGTTTCTTGCCATTCGAGGCCTCCTTGGAAGTGGGGCGAACGACGCTCCGGCGCGCGGGTGCGGGGGCGGCCAGGGCCGCCGAAGCCCTCGATCAGGGCCTGAAGCATTGCATCCAGTTCCGCGTCTCCGACCGCGACGGCGCAGGTCGTGGCGGGCCCGAGGTGGCTCTGGGCGGCGTGCCGCAGGGCCGCTTTGGGGATCTGGACAAGGCTCTGGGCGGTGCCAGCAACGGGGCGGGCGAGGGGGTGGGCACCCCAGCAGGCTACGTCAAGGAGGGCGCCGACGCCGCCCTCGTCGGGATGCTCGGCAAGCTCCTGCAGGACGACTTGACGTTCGTGCTCGATGTCGGTGTCGGTCAGACGTGGTGCATGGAGGATCCCGCCAAGGATCCGAGCAGTCTCTGGGATCCCGTCAGGCAGGACAAGGGCGTCAAGACGGAGGTCGTCATGGCTGGTGGTGGCGTTGACATCGGCGCCAGCGCGGGCGAGTGCCCGGGCAAGGTCTTCGGCATCACCGTCGGGGCCGCCGCGGAAGAGGACGTGCTCAAGAAGGTGGGCCAGGCCTTCTTGGCCGGAGGGGTCGTCGCGTGCGCCCAAGGGGACGCCTGCAGCCAGGGCAGCGGCGGCGCGTCCGGGGAGGCGAAGCGCGGCGGCGCGGAGGCCGCCTGGGCCACGGCCGATGCGGAGGAGGGAAGAGGTCATGA
>Ga0308420_1001774_pt1 | contig 11238 bp, 12 predicted proteins | sample HotsprSampleMS55_FD_203802 | JGI IMG/M metagenome (GOLD analysis project Ga0308420, IMG submission 203802) | Hot spring phototrophic mat microbial communities from Mushroom Spring, Yellowstone National Park, Wyoming, United States - 20090730_MS55 ... | reverse complement strand
ATCCCTGCCCTCAAGGGCAGGGCTTTACGGCGTTTTTTCGGTAATACTTAGGCAAAATGGAAGCTATAGTGTGGAAGTCAATCAATTCTGATCTAAAAATGCCAAAGCGAGATAGAAACTGGTAACCGATTTGGCGTCAATGGTGATTATATCTCGGGGACGGGTAATCAGCTCATGGATTTGTTGGCGACTTAGGGTCACTACTTCAATGTCTTCGTCTGCATCTTGGGGGGGCGGTACCGCTAACTTTTGCAGATTGCGGGCAAGATATGCGTGAATTACTTCGTTGGAATAGCCAGGACAAATATAAAAAGCTGACAGATAGTCCCATTGGCGCGCCGTATAACCAGTTTCTTCTTCCAGTTCCCGCTGAATGGTATCCCTGTGGTCTTCTCCCACTTCCAGCGTGCCTGCGGGAAACTCCAGTAAATACCTACCGATGGGAAAGCGATACTGTTTGACCAAGATAAATTCCCCTGCGCTGTTTACGGGAATGGCGATCGCCGCCCCTGGATGCTGGATGTAGGCATATTCCCCTTGAACTCCATTGGGCATTTGCAAAAGTTCCACACAGTAGGAAAATTTGCGGGCTTGGTGGTGCAAGCGAGTTTGGATTAAGGAGTGTTGCTGATTCATGGCATTTTGCTCTCTACAGATATTCTCGCTTCATCAGGGGTTGCAATACTTCAGGCAGTTTCACTCTGCCGTCAGGTTGTTGATAGTTTTCTAAAATGGCACTCATGGTGCGCCCTACAGCCAAACCAGAGCCGTTGAGGGTATGTAAAAATTCCGTTCCTTTTTTTCCTTTCTCGCGGTAGCGCAAATTGGCTCTTCTGGCTTGAAAGTCGTGGAAATTGGAAACACTGGAAATCTCCCGATACTGCTGAACTGACGGAAGCCACACTTCCAAGTCGTAGCACCTAGCGGCACCAAACCCCATGTCCCCTGTGCACAATTCCACTACACGGTAGGGCAATTGCAACAACTGCAGGATGATCTCCGCATCGTTTACCAAGCTCTCGTGCTCTTGGGCTGAGGTGCTGGGGGTGGTGAATTTTACCAGTTCCACTTTATGGAATTGATGCAAGCGGATCAATCCTTTGGTGTCCTTGCCGTAGCTACCTGCTTCGCGGCGAAAACAGGGGGTTAGGGCGCAGTGTTTGATGGGCAGTTGCTCTGCTGTAAGAATCTCGTCGCGGTAGAGATTGGTAATGGGTACTTCGGCGGTGGGAATGAGCCAGAGATCGTCGGCGGGACAGTGAAATAAATCCTGAGCGAATTTGGGCAATTGCCCTGTGCCTGTCATGGTGGCAGAGTTGACCAACAGGGGAGGTAAGACTTCGGTGTAGCCGCGAGCGATGTGAGTGGCTAACATGAATTGGGCGATCGCCCGTTCCAGTTCTGCACCTGCCCCCACTAATGCCACAAACCTAGTCTGGGCAATTTTGACCGCCCGTGCAAACTCCAAAATACCCAAGGCTTCCCCAATTTCCCAGTGGGGTTTGGGATTTTCTAGCTGAGGTTTGTATTCATCCCCCCACCGCCGTACTTCCACATTCTCTCGCTCGTCTCTGCCAATGGGAGTCTGCTCACTAGGCAAGTTGGGTAGGGTGAGTAGGAGTTGATGAATGTGCTCCCTCAGTTCTTTCTCTTGAGGTTCCAATGCGGCTAGTTCTTCCTTAACATGCTGGGATTCTGCCTTGAGAGCTTCTATAGCATTGGCATCAGCCCCACTGCGCATTTTTTGTCCTATCTGTCTGCTGATCTCGTTGCTCTGGCTCTGCAGGTGCGATCGCCTAGTTTCTAGCTGGCGCATTTGCTGATCCCAGTGCAGGAGCTGATCAATTTCGGCGCTGTAGTCTCGCTGGCGGCGGCTCAGTAGTTCTTTGACCCGATCAGGTTGGGTGCGAATCAGCTTGATGTCCAGCATTAGTTTTCTATCCAAGAGATGTTAGTATTTCAGAGAGTGCTAGCATTCTAGCAGTCCCAGAGCTTTAGGTACTAGCCCAACAGCCAAGGAATTTATCTACAATGAATCTAGTAAACTTTGATCTCCTCTTATGGTGTTAAAGCTATGCTACCCAATTCAGCAGTAATGCAGGCAGTGGAAAAACTAAATTTTCGGGTAACTCCTGCAGATGTGGCTTCCCACACGGGGCTGGCGTTGGGGGTGGTTAATCGGGAATTGGCAAATCTAGCAAGTCTTACGGGGGGCAATATCCAAGTGGCTGGCTCAGGGGAGATCGCTTACAAGTTTGCCCCTAATTTTCGGGCAATTCTGCTCCAGCGATCGCTCTTAGCCCGCTGGCAAAGTTTTTGGCAGAAGGTGTGGGACATTCTCTTCTATTTGATTCGTATTTCTTTTGGCATTGTTTTGATAGTTTCCATCGTTATCGTGGTGCTGGGGATTGCCGCCGCTATTGTTGTCATAAATAGTAGTAGTTCCGATAGTGATCGCCAAAGCGAATCTGAGAATTCCCACCGTGGGGGGGAGTGGAGTACTTTTGTCTGGCTGGGCGATCCGTTTAGTATCTTTTATCCCACCTATGGATATGCGAGCAACCATGATCCTTCCAAGCGCCAGCAAGTCAAAGCAGAAGGGGATCGGGGCTTTTTGGAAAATGTGTTTTCGTTCCTATTCGGGGATGGGAATCCCAACGCTGACTTGGAGCAGAGACGATATGTGGCGATCGCCAATGTGATTCGCAACAGCGACGGAGTGGTAATTGGGGAGCAAATTCTCCCCTATCTCGATCCTGTCCCTGCCACAGATAGCGAAGACTATATGTTGCCTGTCTTGGCGAAGTTTAATGGCTACCCTGCGGTGAGCGAAACAGGTACTTTGGCATACCGCTTCCCCGACTTGCAAAAGGTGGCTGTCCAACAGCAAAAGAGAAATGTACCTGCCTACTTGGCAGAAAATCTGTGGCAGTTCAGCAAAGCAGGGGCGTCATCCACCGCCCTATCTATTGGTTTGGGCATTTTTTATCTAGGGGCATCCCTCTTTTTGGGCTTTTTACTGAGCAGTCCCGCTGTAAAACTGGCTCTGACTGGTCTGCTGGGTTTGATCAATGCCAGTTACAACTTCCTGTTGGGCTATGCCATCCTGTTTCTTACTATTCCTGCCGTGCGCTACTTTTTAATTCAGTTTTGGAACGCTAAGATTCAGGAGCGCAATCGTTGGCGACAGCTACAAGCAGAATTACTCAGCGAAAAACCTGAGCCTATTCGCAACAAGTGGCAATTTGCCAAGAAACTGGTGATCGCTCCCGAGGAAATTAAAGAAAGTCAGCTGTTATACACCACTGAAGAAGACTTAATCACCCAAGAACTGCGCCACCTATTGGCAGAGGAAATATATTAAATCACTGCCAAGTACTGCTGATTTGCTTGGCTTCCCTAAACTGTGCTTAAATTATGCAAAATCTGCCTCAGCCTAGGATCAGCCACCTATATAATTTACCTAGAAGCAACATGGTTTGGCGTTATGATCCCTCTGCCTGTCACTTGGTTGTTGATCGGCTTGATCTTCCTAGGAATTGAAATGGCGACCATGGGGGCACTGGCATACATCGGTGAAGCCGCTGGTTTTACAGCATTTTTCATAGCCCTAGTGGCGCTATTTGTCCCCCGTGTAGAAATTCAAGTGATTATTTGGGTACTTCTCTCTGCTCTTGCCATTTGGTATCTGCGACGGTTTATGCCCAAAGGTCAACCTCTGCTGATGGATGCCCAAGAGGGGAAAACCCTGACAGAAATTAAATCAGGGGAAGTGGGACGGGTGCTGTACGAAGGGCAGTCCTGGCGGGCAATCTGTGATGATCAAACTTTGGAAATCCCTGCGGGGGTGGAAGTGGTAGTTATGGAAAAGAGAGGTAACACCCTAGTAGTAGTCCCCAAAAACTGGCTGAGCGATCGCCGTTAGGCATATACGGAACTTTGGTGGGCATAAACTTGTCTCTTGTCCCTAGACTGTCTAGACCTACCCTTCTTAAAACCTATGGCAAACCCCGAAACAGCCCTATCTTTGACCTCAGTTGACCCCAAACCACAGGCTTCCTTTCCCCAATTGTTCTGGGGATTAGTGGCGATCGCTGTTGCCCTAGCAAGTGGGGCAGTGGTGGGAGCGGGAGCAATTCGTTCCTTGCGCAGTGGCGACTCCCTGACAGTGATTGGCTCAGCGCGGCGTCCCATTCGCTCCGACTATGTGGTGTGGCGCAGTTCTGTGTCTAGCCAACAGCCTACCCTCGCCGAAGCCTTTCGCGAGCTAAAGCGCTACACAGAGCGAGTGCGCGCTTACCTGAAAGCCCAAGGCATTCCCGACAGTGCCCTTACCTTGAGTGCAATCACCACTGAGCCAATTCTTGAGTTTGTCAATGGCAGTCCCACAGGCAGAACCCTAGCCTACAGGCTGGTGCAAAAGTTTGAGGTGAGTTCCCCAAATGTGGATGAGATTGCCAAAATTTCCCGCTCTAGCACGGATTTGATCAATGAGGGGATTCCCTATGTGTCTGAGCCACCAGAATATCTCTACACGGGTCTGAGCAAACTGCGGGTGGAGATGATTGCTGAGGCAACTAAGGATGCCAAAGCACGGGCTGAGGCGATCGCCAATGTGACAGGTACCAAGGTAGGAGCAGTGCGCAAGGCAGAGACCGATGTATTTCAGATTACCCCTAGATACTCTACAGAGGTGAGCAACACAGGTTCTTACGACACCACCACCATTGACAAAGACATTACGGCAGTGGTAGCTGTTACTTTTGCGGTTGAGTGATCTAGCTATAATTGGGGAAAACTCAGTTCTAGGTTGGGTCAATTTAGCGCCGTGGTTCAACTACTTCTGCGGATTGCGGTAATTTTTGTAGTTTGTTTTACCCTAGCTCCTCAACCTGCTTGGGCAGGGGTTAACTATTTAGAGGAGCAAAGGTATCTCACTGAGGTTTGGCAGTTGGTCAACCGCAATTACTACGACAGCAGTTTCAATGAGCAGAACTGGTACAAAGTCCGCCGGCAGTTTGCCCATCGCCAGTTCCATTCCCGCCAGGAGACCTATGAGGCAATTAGGGAAATGCTGGCGGTGTTACAAGACCCCTTCACTCGCCTGCTGGAGCCAGACCAGTTTCTCAGCCTGAAAACTAGTACCTCGGGAGAGCTGACAGGGGTAGGTTTGCAGATTGCCGTAGATACCCAAGATAACAGCATTGTGGTAGTAGCCCCCATTGAAAACTCCCCAGCGGCGCGGGCGGGGATTCGTTCCCTAGACCGCATTCTCAAAATTGACGATGTCTCCACTGAGGGCATGTCCCTAGATGAATGTGCCAGCAGAATGCGGGGGGAGATAGGCTCCAAGGTTACGCTGGTGGTGGGTCGCCCTGTGAAATCCCGCAAAGCAGTTACCCCTGTGCGGGCTTCTGATCACTCATACCAAGATGCGCGAGAACTGAGTGCCACCGCGGGGGAAGAAAAGAGCCAAGTGGAGCTGGAAACTTTTACGGTCAGCTTGGAGCGGGATCGCATCACCGTCAGCCCTGTGATTAGCAAGCTCAACCGTGAAGGAGATCACGCCATAGGCTACATTCGCCTCAATCAGTTCAACGGCAATTCCCCAGAGTCCATGGCAAAGGCAATTCGCCACCTAGAGGCGGAAGGGGCTGATGCCTATGTGTTAGACCTGCGGAGCAACCCAGGGGGCTTGTTCGAGGCGGGATTGGCGATCGCCAGAGAGTGGTTAGACAGTGGCACTATAGTCTATACCGTAGATCGCCATGGCATCAGTGAGAGTTTCACTGCCAACCACTCTGCCCTAACTGCCGCCCCGCTAGCAGTATTGATCGATGGAGGAACTGCCAGTGCCAGTGAAATCCTAGCGGGGGCACTGCAGGACAACCATCGGGCTAAGCTAGTGGGCACCCGCACCTTCGGCAAAGCGCTAATCCAGTCCCTTTACGAACTATCTGATGGGGCAGGTTTAGCCATCACCATCGCCCGCTACGAAACTCCCCGCCACCACGACATCAACCGCAAGGGTATCGCTCCCGATGTGGAGGTGAGCATGGATCAGCCCTTGACGCGGGAACAGTTGGGCACAGCGGCAGATGCTCAGTACGTAGCGGCAGTCAAGCTCCTGCTAGATCAACTGGTGTAGAGACCGCGGCGCAGGTTTTGCCAAATCTCTTGTCTTTCTCGGGTTTGGGCGGGGTCTAGGTTGGAGATAAATTCGCTCTGAGCTAGAAGCTGGGCAGAGGGGAACTTAACGGGATCAGTGCGCACACTGGGGGGAATGCGGGGTGAGAGGATGGGGCTGTTGGCATCGGTGAGAACAGCAATTTCAGCGGCAATGTCCTCACTCAAGGTAGCATTGATCCAAGTTAGGGCAGGAGCAGAGTAAGCTTTAGGCAATACCCACAAATCTGCCCAGAGAGCGGTTCCCTCCTGGGGAATCACTACTTGAATGGAAGGGTTTTGCCGCGCCAGACGCACCAAGTCCCCAGACCAACCCACGGCCACCAAGGCATCTTCAATGAGTAGGGGTTGGAGATAAGCATGGGAAGAATAGGTCAGGATTTGCCCATGCAGACTGATAAGGCTGGGTAGAAAGTTTGGCAGACTGGCAATTTGGGAGCTGCGGTAGCTATACCCCAGTTTTTTCAGCACTAAGCCAAGAATTTCATTGGCATCGTCAATGGCAGTAATTTTGCGGTTTAGCTCAGGTCGCCACAAATCTGCCCAATGGGTGATGGGAGGGTGCACCTTGTCCCGCCGATAGGCGATCGCCGTAGTGCCCCAGCGGTAGGGCACCCCCCACACTACGCCACGGCGGGTAACTAGGGCTTGCCAAGAAGGGGCTAGCTTCTGCCAGTTGCTAATGCGCTCCAGTAGGTCAGGACTGAAGGGGTGAATTAACTTCTGGGCAATTGCCATGTCTAGCCAGCTGTCCCCCAAGCTAACTACCGCTGAAGGCAGTTCTGGGTTTTGCAGGCGTTGCCACAGGTCGGCGGGATTGGCTTCGACCTTGTAGTCCACTGGGAAATACTGTTGCTCAAAACTCCTGAGACTGCGACTGGGAATAGCGCCCCCCAGTCCTAGGACTTGTAGGTTCTTGTTAGTACTACAACCAGCTAGAACTAGAGCGATCGCCCCCCACAGAAAAGAGCGTCTCCGCATCAGTCTCCACGCCCCCATTGCACCAGCTCCTGCTCCCTAGCTACTAGCTGGCGCAGAGGTGATTGTTGAGCAGAGGGCAAACCCATCGGGCGATCGCCCCTGTCTGGGGATGACCTCTTCGGTTCTTCTGTCAAGTAATTGCCCCACTGGTGGCGCAGGAGCAGTACCAGTACCGCCACAGTTGCCAGCAGTTGCGTAGTCAACGCCAGGGCCAACCAAGGGTTAGGGGTTTCCGTCCAGATTGCCAACACCATCTGCCAAAAAATGGTGGTAAGACTACCTACTACCACCGCCACCACTAGGGGTCGGGTAGGGCTATGCCAAAAAGCATTAAACTGTTTGCGCCAATTTCTCTGCCATGGCGATTGCTGATAGGCATAAGCCACGAGCATAGCGATCGCCCCCGCACTGACTGTGGTAAACAACTGCCAGTCTTGGCTCCCCAGTACCACCATGCCTCCTGCAAGACTGACCAACAAGCTCGGGGAATAGCACCACCAGCTACGAGAAGATTTGGGTTTAGCATGACAGCGGCGGGACAGCATAGCTCAATTGTATCCCAGCATCTTGACTTCAGGGTGGAGCCAAATACCCTGCTGTTGGTACACCACTTCTTGCACATGGCGCAGGACAGCGTACACATCGCTGGCAGTGGCACCGCCCAGATTGACAATAAAATTAGCATGCACAGGGGAAACTTGTGCTCTGCCTATGGTAAACCCCTTTAGCCCCGCCTGATCGATCAACTGTCCTGCCCTGTGAGGATAGGGGTTGCGAAACACACTGCCGCAACTAGGCAGATGGTAGGGCTGAGTGGCATGGCGTTGCTGAAAGTTTTGCGCCGTCTGCTTCTGAATAACAGTGGGGTCAAAGCCAGTTTGCAACTGGAATTCTGCCTCTAGGACAAAGTAACCCTGCCACGCCGCCGTCTGCAGAGCGGAATGGCGATAGCCAAAATCCAAAGCACTAGCAGGCATGGTGACCACTTCCCCCTGGGGAGTAAGCACTTCCACCGTTTGCAAAATGTCTGCACAACAGCCCCCCTGGGCCCCAGCGTTCATATACACCACGCCACCCACAGTGCCAGGGATACCCACCCCCCACTGCAAGCCCGACCAGCCGCGCTCGGCACATTGCCACGCCAACTTTGCCAGCGGTTCACCACATGCCGCCTTCACTCTGCCTGCGGCAAACTCTACCCCTCTGAGGTGCTTAGTGCAGATTACCAGCCCCTGTAGTCCCTGATCGTGAATCAACAGGTTACTTCCTGCCCCAATCAGAGTAATAGGTAAACCACGGGCTTTCGCCCAGTGCCACGCCTCTAGTAATTCACTGATACTGCGGGGTTGGGCCACATACTCCGCCACTCCCCCCACCTTCAGGCTAGTAAAGGGCGCTAGCGGCACTTGGGAACGGTAAGCTAGGGGGAGCTTAGGCATTGGCGTAGCTGGGCTAGGGTGGAGTTGATCACCTGATTAAGATTGCCCGCCGACAAAAATAACACCAAGTCCCCAGGGCGGAGCAATGGGCAGAGGAACTGGGGCAAATTCAGCAGTGCTCCTTCAAAATATACCTTGGGGTGGTACTGTGCCACTTGCTCTGCTAGCAACTGTCCCGATAGGTCAGTGAGATTACTTTCCCCTGCCCCATAAATTTCAGTAATTACCACCACATCAGCACAGCCGAAGACGGTGGCAAACTCTGTCAACAGAGCTTGGATGCGACTGTAGCGGTGGGGTTGAAACACTGCCACTACCCGCCGTTGTTGTAATTTCGCCGCCGCTAGGGTTACTTGGATTTCGCTGGGGTGATGGGCATAGTCATCAATCAGGGTAATGCCTGCCACTTCCCCCTTGACTTCGAAGCGGCGTCTTGCTCCCTGAAATTGGGGCAGGGCATTCTTGATGGTGTCCCATGGCACTTCCAGATGGCGCGCCACAGCGATCGCCGCTAAGGCATTGCTCAGGTTGTGCTTCCCCAATAGTCTAAGTTGGATTTCTCCCAGTACTTTCCCTCTCTCTAGCACTACTGCCCTAGTCCCTGTGCCACTGTAGACCACCTCTTGCACAGTGTAGTCAGCGGTGGGATGCTCTAGGCTGTAGGAAACAGTGCTGTTTAGGTACTGCTTGGCGTTAGGGCAGTCCCAGCAAGCCACCAGTACCTGACAGTTCTGGCTAAACCCCTGAAAAGCGGCAATCACTTGCTCAATACTCTGGTAGTAGTCGGGGTGATCCAACTCAATGTTGGTAACTACCCCTAGGTAGGGATGAAACTTGGTAAAGGAGCCGTCAGATTCATCTGCCTCTGCCACTAAGTACTTGCCCTGTCCCAAGCGGGCATTGCCCTGCCAAGTCTCTACTTCCCCGCCAATAATGATGGTGGGGTCTAGCCCGCCGTGGAGCAACAAAAAAGCAGTGAGACTGCTAGTGGTGGTTTTGCCATGGGTTCCTGCGATCGCCACACTCTGATAACGGCTGATCAGATGGGCTAGGAGATCGGAGCGGTGCCACAGGGGGAGATTTTGCTGAATGGCAGTTTGCAGTTCTGGATTGTTGGGCTTGATGGCGCTGGAGTACACCACTTGAGGGCGCTCTGCAGTGGCAATGTTCTCGGCAGTCTGTCCCTGATATACTTCTACGCCCATGGCTTCCAGTTTCTCCACCAGCCGATTGCGGTTTAGGTCAGAGCCAGTTACCCGATAGCCCTTTTTCACCAGCACATGGGCGATCGCCGACATCCCGATCCCGCCAATCCCGATAAAATGAAAAGGACTGCTCCCTAATTCAAGGGAATCCTGCATTCTCTGTGCCTTAATACCCAAATAACGCACTGTATCATACCGTAGTTTTAATTCCTGACAAAGCCTGCCCCCATATTGGCACTAGCTCCCGCTTTTTCAGAAATTTGCACTGCGGAAATCTCAGAGGATAAAACTGCTAATTTTTTCCCCTCTTGTTTATCACAGGTCAACTGGAGCACTTGAGTAGTGGGTTTACTGATAGCGGCAACAATCTCGGTATAGAGTTTCTCCGCTGACTCTTGGTCTTTGCGCTGTACCGAGAGGGCAATGGGGTTATTTTTGAGAGTCAGTTCAATGGTGTACATAGTTCCTAGGATTCTAGCAACAAAAATCTTGCTATCAATCTGTTCAACATTAGTTTAGCTGAGAACTGTTCCCCATCCCCTCCCGTGGGCATAGCATTACAGCCGTAGTTTGTGCCATAGTATTCTTGCTCCCATTTCCATTCACCCAATGTTTAAGGCTTTTAGTGTTTTAATTGAGGACTTTCGGATCATCTTTGAGCGTGATCCTGCCGCTCGCAACTGGCTAGAGGTGCTGTTTTGCTACCCAGGACTACACGCCATAGTTCTGTATCGCTTCGCCCATTGGCTCCATACTTTGGGTCTGCCCTTTGTGCCCCGCTTCATCTCCCACATAGCTCGTCTCTTGACAGGAATTGAGATTCACCCAGGGGCAAAGATTGGCAAAGGAGCATTTATTGATCACGGCATGGGAATAGTGATTGGCGAAACGACGATCATTGGCGACTATGTTTTGATCTATCAGGGAGTTACCCTAGGGGGTACAGGCAAAGAAACAGGCAAGCGCCACCCCACCTTGGGGGACAATGTGATAGTTGGTGCAGGAGCCAAGGTGTTAGGAAATATCCAAATCGGCAACAATGTGCGCATTGGAGCGGGCTCTGTGGTGCTGAAAGATGTGCCCTCCGATTGCACTGTAGTGGGAGTACCTGGGCGCATTGTCCATCGCCACGGCAAACCTGAGCCGCCTCTTGCCCACAACTGCGTCCCCGATCCCGAAGGGGAGATCATTAAATCTCTCCTGCAAAGGGTAGAGAAACTGGAGGAACAGTTGTATCGCACCGTTCCCAGTAAGTATGTAATCCCCGCTAGCTTGCTTGACCAAGTGCGCCCCAAACAGTTCTACTACCAATTAGTGGATTCCTTACCTGAGGAGCTAGTAGAATACGAGAACCAAGGGGATAGCTTCTCGGGAGGAGCAGGTATTTAGAGGAGGCAAAGCTGTCAGGAACCATTTCCCGACCCCCA
>Ga0308420_1001772_pt1 | contig 11249 bp, 9 predicted proteins | sample HotsprSampleMS55_FD_203802 | JGI IMG/M metagenome (GOLD analysis project Ga0308420, IMG submission 203802) | Hot spring phototrophic mat microbial communities from Mushroom Spring, Yellowstone National Park, Wyoming, United States - 20090730_MS55 ... | reverse complement strand
AAGTTCTATAACGTCAACCCGGAGCTCGTGCGACGGCTCCCGGAGGTACTGGCGCGGCGTTTTCGCGCCATCGTGCTGGAGGATCGGGGATCGAGCTACCTCGTGGGCATGGCGGACCCCACCGACCTTTTCGCCTACGACGAGCTCACGCGCGTGCTGAAGCGCGAAATCCGCACCGCCGCGGTGAGCGAAGCGCTGCTGGTGCAGACCATCGACCGCATCTACCGGCGCACCGATCAGATCAGCGGGCTGGCGCGGGAGCTCGAGCGGGAGGTGGGCGACGTCGCGGTGGAATTCGGTGCCCTCGGCATCGGCGCAGGCGCCGAGGATGTGCCGGTCGTGAAGCTGCTGCAGAACGTGTTCGAGGACGCGGTGCAGGTGGGCGCCTCCGACGTGCACATCGAGCCGCAGGAGGGCAAGCTCCAGATCCGCTTCCGCATCGACGGCGCGCTCGTGCCCCAGGCCGAAGCCGACGCGAAGATCGCTCCGGCGGTCGCGCTGCGCCTGAAGCTGGTGGCCGGGCTCGACATCTCCGAAAAGCGGCTGCCCCAGGACGGGCGGCTCAACGCGCGCGTGCGCGACCAGGTCATCGATGTACGCCTCTCGACGATGCCGTCGCAGTACGGCGAGACGGTGACGATGCGGCTTTTGAACCGCAAAGCTTCCTTGCAGCCCTTCGACGCCCTCGGGATGCCGACACCGATGATCTCGCGCTTTCGCGAGCTGATCGCGCGTACCTCCGGCATGGTGCTGGTCACCGGTCCCACCGGAAGCGGCAAGACCACCACGCTCTACGCCGCGCTCTCCGAGCTCAATACGCCGGACCGCAAGATCATCACCGTGGAGGATCCGGTCGAGTACCGGCTCGCCGGCGTCACGCAGGTGCAGGTGAACGAAAAAATAGGCCTCACGTTCGCGCGCGTGCTGCGCTCGACGCTGCGTCAGGACCCGGAGGTGATCCTGGTGGGCGAGATCCGGGACGAAGAGACCGCGCAGATCGCGCTGCGCGCCGCACTCACCGGTCACCTGGTGTTCTCGACGCTTCACACCAGGGACGCCGCGAGCACGCCGCTGCGGCTCGTGGACATGGGGGCACCCCCGTACATGGTCGCCGGTTCTCTGCAGACGGTTATTGCGCAGCGCCTGGTGCGGCTCGTCTGCGAGAACTGTGCCCAGGAAGTGGCGCCGACGGCCGAAGAGGCACGATGGCTCGAGACGCTCGGCTCGGCGCTTCCGGCGGGCGCGCGCCTGCGGCGTGGGCGCGGTTGCACGCACTGCAACGGAATCGGCTACGCCGGACGCATCGGCGTGTTCGAGATGCTGGAGATGTCGCCCGCTCTTGCACGCGCGGCCGCGCGCGCCGACCCGAACGTGTTTCTCGAAGCGGCACGCGCGGCGCTGAAGGGGCGAGCGCTCATGGATCATGCGCTTGCGCTGGTCGCCGCCGGCCGCACCACGGTGTCCGAGGCGATGAGAGTCACGTTCGAGCTCGAGGACTAGAGGCGCGTGCCCACCTACGTCTATCGCGCGCGCGGGGCCCGCGGCGAGCTCGTCTCCGGGCGCCTGGAGGCGCCGAGCGCCGATGCGCTCGCCGATCAGCTGCTCGCGACCGGCGTCACGCCGGTGGAGATCCGCGAAGGGGAGCAGCGCCGCGCGCTCGCGCTTCCGCCCGCTCTCGCGAAGCTCTTCGCGCCGCGCGTCACGCTCCCCGACCTCATCCTCTTTTCGCGCCAGATGCACACCCTGCTCAAGGCGGGTGTGCCGATCCAGCGTGCCCTGGTGGGGCTGCAGGAGTCGGCGACCAACCCGAGCCTGCGCGAAGTGATCGGCGCCCTGCGCGCGAACCTCGATTCCGGCCGCGAGCTCTCGCAGGCGATGCGCCAGCACCCCGGCGTGTTCACTCCCTTCTACGTCAGCATCGTGCGCGTCGGTGAACAGAGCGGCAAGCTGGACGAGGTGTTCCGCGATCTCTTCGACTACCTCGAGTTCGAGCGCGGCGTGCGAGAGCGGGTCAAGACCGCGCTGCGCTACCCTGCGTTCGTGCTGGTGGCGGTCGCGATCGCGGTGGCGATCGTCAGTTTCCTGGTCATCCCGGCGTTCGCTCGCATCTTCGAGGGTGCGAACGTGCCCCTGCCGGCGCTCACCCGGCTCCTGATCGCGGTATCGGATTTTTCCGCTCGCTACTGGTACCTGCTGGCCGCGGCTGCGGGAGCGGCGGCGGTGGGTTTCCGGGCCTGGGTTCGCACCGAGCGCGGCCGCTACGACTGGGACCGGGCGAAGCTGCGCCTGCCGGTAGTGGGTCCGATTCTGCTGAAGACTTCGCTCTCGCGCTTTGCGCGCGCGTTCTCGCTCGCGACAAGCGCCGGGGTGCCGGTGGTGCAGGCGCTCAGTGCGGTGTCGCGGGTGCTCGACAACGCGTATCTGGCTGCGCGCGTGGAGCGGATGCGCGACGGAATCGAACGCGGCGAGAGCATCCTGCGCACCGCGGTCGCCACCGCTGTCTTCACGCCGGTGGTGCTGCAGATGGTGGCGGTGGGCGAGGAAAGCGGCGCGCTCGACGACCTTCTGGCCGAGATCGCGGACATGTACGACCGCGAGGTGGACTACGACATCAAGAACCTCGCCGCGAGCATCGAGCCGATTCTCACGATCGCCCTCGGCGTGCTGGTGCTGATCCTCGCGCTCGGCGTCTTCCTGCCGATGTGGGAGATGGGGCGCGTGATGCTGCTACGCAAGTAGGCGTCGCCGCAGGATGTACGGCAGGCGTCCGCTCAGCCGCCTCCAGGCCGGCGTCTATGCGGCGATCGCCACCGTGCTGATGGGCGTGTTCCTCGAGCGCATGCTCCACCTGCTCGCCACCGCAGAACGCGAGATCGTCGCGCTCACGCTCGCGAATACCGAGCTGGCGCTGCGCACGCGCGTCGCCGCCGCGCCGATACTCGGCGGGCCGCTGCCTCTCGACTGGCGCAATCGCAGTCCCTTCGGCGTCGCCGGCGTGGAGGCAAAGAACTATGCCGGGGAGCTCGCCGCGGTGCGCGCCGAAGCGCTCGCGCGCGGCGCCTGGGCCTTCGACCGTGAAAGCCGCGAACTCGTCTACCGCCCCCGCTACCCGCTGGGACTCCGGACCGCCGATGGCAGTGGGCTGCTGCGCTTTCGGCTGCGTACCGACGACGGCACCGAAGTGGGACTGATCGCATCGGTGCCCTACCGATGGGATCCATGAGGCGACTCGCTCCGGCGCCGCGACACGAGGCACGCACCGGGCCGAGGCGCCGAGTCGGGCGAATTCTGCCGCGGCACGCCTGGCAGATTTTTGCATTTGACATCAGGTAGTTGCTGATATAGTTTGACTCGAGATTTCAGTTCTGGAGCGATCGACTGCTTTCGTTTCTTCGTTCGGCTGCGCGAAGCAGGCCGGGCTGGCTCGCGGTCGCGGTCGGAGAGGGTGAACTCCGGTTCGTCCACGCATGGCGCGGCTCCGACGGCAGGGTTGTCGCGGATCTCGCCGGCGAGCTCGCGTTTGCGCGCGAGCCAGGCGTCGCGAAGCGGCTCGCGCGGGAGATCGGTTTCGGACGTTACCGCTGCTCGACCCTGCTCGCGCGCGACGAGTACCAGGTCATCGTCACCGACGCCCCGCCGGTCGCACGCGAGGAGCTGAAGGCAGCGATCCGCTGGCGGGTCAGAGACCAGCTGCGGGGCCGCCCGGACGATGTCACGCTCGATGTGCTCGACATTCCGCCGCCGGCCGCGACACCGGACCGGCAGGCACACCAGATGCTGGTGTTCGCCGCGGAAAACGCCCTGATCCAGGCGCGCGTGGACCGGTGCACCGGGCTCGGCATTCCGCTCTCGGTGATCGAGGTTCCGGAGACCGCGCAGCGCAATCTCGCGACACTCGCCCACCGCGACGCCAGCCCGGTCGCGCTCCTTCACCTGCTCGCGGATGCGGCGCTCGTCACGATCAGCATTCGCGGCGAGCTCTATTTCGCGCGCTGGATCGAGATCGGTACCGCGCACCTCGCACGCGATGCCGCCGGGCGCGAGGCGATGGTCGAGCGTATCGCACTCGAGCTGCAGCGCAGTTTCGACCACTTCGAGCGGCAATACCGCTTCGTGGGCGTCGGCAGGCTGCTGCTCGGCCCATCGGGTGAGGAAGACGGCTTTGCCGGCGAGCTGGCGCAGGCGATCGGCATCGAAGTCGAGCCCTATCCTTTCGACCGAGTGCTCGCCGCCCTGCCCGAGGGGCTGCGCGAACCGGCGCAGCGCGCACGCCTGTTTCACCTGCTGGGCGCGGCGTTGCGCGAGGACACGAAGGTGCTCTGAGGGCGATGGCGCAGCAGATCAATCTTTTCGACCCCGTTTTTCTCCGGCCGGAAAAACATTTTTCCGCCCGGGCGATGGCGTACGGCCTCGCGGTGGTGGCGGCGGCGCTGGCTGCGCTCTACGCCTGGGCGCGGTTCGAGCACGCGGCGCTCGTGCGCTCGGCGGCCGAGCACGAGGCGCGTGTCGGCGCCTTGCGTTCGCAGTACGCGCAGGCAGCCCGCCAGATCCTGTCGGAGGACGCGCGCAAGGCGCTCGAATCGGAGGCGCTGCGTCTGGAGCAGGAAATCGCCGCGCGGCGTAGCCTGCTCCAGGCGCTCGCCGCCGGAGAATTCGGCGACGAGAGCGGCGTCGCGCCGTATTTCGCCGCCCTTGCGCGCGGTGCGGTACCAGGGGTTTGGCTCACCGGTGCGGCGATCGGCGAGGAAGGGAAGGAGGTAGCGGTGCGCGGACGTATGCTCGGCGCGGAGCTCGCCGCGCGCTACCTGCGCGTGCTCGGACAACAGGACGTGATGCGCGGACGGCACGTCACCGAGCTGAAGCTAGAGCGCAGAGACAGGGCGCCGGCAGCCGCGGAGCGCCCGGCGCCGGTCCCGTTCGTCGAGTTCAGTTTCGTCGCCTCGCGCGTGCCGAACGCGCCGCCGCGCCCCCTGGAGAAGGGGGCACGATGAAAGCGCGGCTCGCCGCGATCGCGGCGCGTATCGACGATGCGAGCCTGCGCGAACGGGTGCTCCTGTTCGTCGGCGCGGTGGGGGTGCTGGTGGCACTGGCACAGCTCATTTTCTTCGCGCCACTCGACGAGCAGAACCGGGCGCGGCGCGCGGCGATCCAGGGCCATCAGAACGAGCTCGCCGGCCTGCAGAAACAGCTCGAGCGCGTGATCGCCGATCGCGATGGCGTAGAGGAGAGGCGGGCGCGCGAGCGCGTCGAGGCGTTGCGCGCGGAGCTGGCGGCGCTCCAGCGCACGATTGCGGAGGAAGAACGGGCCTTCACGCCACCGGAACGCATGCGCGAAGTGCTCGAGCGCATGATCGGACCCCATGCGCGCGTCTCGCTCGCCGAGCTGAAGAGCCTGCCCGTCGAGCCACTGGTGGCAGCAGGAGATGCGAAGTTGCCGCGCCCGGTGTACCGCCACGGCGTCGAGTTCGTGTTGCACGGCAGATACGAGGACCTGTACGCTTGGCTCCGGTCGCTCGAGGCACTGCCGACGCGGGTGTACTGGGGTCGGGTGGAGCTCGAAGCGAGCGACTGGCCGGTGCATCGGCTCCGCGTGAAGCTGCACACCATCAGTTTCGACCGCGCATGGCTTGCCGTCTGATCCTGCTGATTGTCGGGCTCGCGGCGCTTGTCGGCGCGCACGCCGCCCCGATCGGAGATCCGACGCGTCCTCCCTGGGCGGAAGGCGAAGCACCCCCGGGGGCGGCCGCGGTAGGCGACCGAGTCGAAATGATCCTGGTCGCTCCGGACCGCCGCTTCGCGCTCATCGGCGGCCGGCTGGTGCGCGTGGGCGATGAGGTCGGGGGTGCACGGGTGGTGCGCATCGGCACGGAAAGCGTTACGCTAAGGCGCGAGGACTCGGTCGAGGAGCTTCCGCTGTATCCGGCTGTTCAGAAGAAGAAGCGGCGGCCGCAGAAAATGGGGGAAAGGGCGCCATGAGAGGTCCCGCGGTCCCGGCTGTGCTTGCCGCGGGCGTTCTCGCCGGCTGCACGCTGGTACCTCCGCCTCCGCCGGCGCAGGTGCGGCCAGAAATCCTCGGCGAGCTCGACAAGGCGCAGGCGCGCAGGACGGTACCTGCCGCGCCGGCGCTCGACGAAGCGCTGCTGCCGCCGCTGCGCATGCCGCTGCCGGCGCCTGCGGGCCGTCCACTCGAGCCCCGGTTCGATCTTTCGGTGAACAACGCGCCAGCGCAGCAGGTATTTCTCGCGCTCGCGAGCGGCACCCGCTACAACATCCTGGTGCATCCTTCGGTAGAAGGGGCGATTACGGTGCAGCTCAAGGACGTCACGGTCGAAGAAGCGCTCGAAGCGATCCGCGACCTCTACGGCTACGAGTACGAAAAGCAGGGCAGCCGCATTCTGGTGCGGCCTGCGAGTCTGCAGACGCGCGTCTTCCGCGTCGATTACCTTGCCGCCCAGCGCCGCGGGATGAGCGACGTGCGGGTGCAATCCGGATCGGTGAGCGAAGCTGCGGCGGGCGGTGTGCCGGCGCCGGCGGGTGCGGCGACACCGATCGCCGGTTTTCCGGCTGCGGCGCCCACCCCAGCGCCCGGAATCGCGCCCGCTCTCGAGACGAGTCGGGTGCAGACTCATCAGACGAGCGATTTCTGGGCCGATCTGACCAGCGCACTGCGGGCGATCGTCGGAACCGAAGGCGGCCGCAGCGTGGTGGTGACGCCGCAGTCGGGGATCGTGGTCGTGCGCGCGATGCCACAGGAGCTGCGCGCGATCGAACAGTATCTGCGCGAGACCCGGCTCGCGGTAGAACGGCAGGTGATTCTCGAGGCGAAGATCGTCGAGGTCACCCTTTCCGAGGAGCACCAGACGGGGATCAACTGGGCAGCGTTCCGCAACTCGGGGCCGGACCTCGTGGTCGGGCAGTCGGGGAGCGCGAGCGGCACGACGCGCCTGGGCACGCGTGGCCAGTCGCTCGAAGCGGGAAACCAGACGGTAGATGCGGTCGCACGCACCCTGGTGACGGCGGGTGCCGCGCTGGCGGCGACGAATCCGGCGACCGCGATCTTCGGCATCGCGCTGCAGACGTCCAACTTCGCAGCGCTCCTCCAGTTCCTCCAGACCCAGGGTTCGGTCCAGGTGCTCTCCAGCCCGCGCGTCGCGGTGCTCAACAACCAGAAGGCGGTGCTGAAGGTGGGCACCGACGAGTTCTTCGTCACCAACGTTTCGACGACGACCACCACCACCGGCACCGGAGTGCAGCAGACGCCGTCGGTCACGGTGGCGCCGTTTTTCTCCGGCATCGTGCTCGACGTCACGCCGCAGATCGCCGAAGGGGGAACCATCATGCTGCACGTGCGTCCCTCGGTGAGCGAAGTGACCGAAAGCCGGCGCGTCGTGCAACTCGGGGGCAACCTGCCTTCGATCAGCCTGCCGCTCGCCAAGAGCCAGGTGAGCGAGACCGACACCATCGTGCGCGCGGCCGACGGTAACGTGGTCGTGATCGGCGGCCTGATGGTGGTGGATGAGCGCGATGCGCGCGGAGGCCTTCCGGGAGCACCCGATCCGCTGCGCAACGCCACCCGGCAAACGCGCAAGAAGGAGCTGGTCATCCTGCTCAGGCCCATCGTCGTCTGGGGCGAGCGGGAGTGGGAGGCGGAGCTGCGCGACACCGGCGAGCGCCTGCGCGGCCTCTATCCCGCGCCGCAGGCGCCTAGGCCGCAGTGAACTATCTTCGCCACTACGGCCTGCGCGAGCCGCCGTTCGGGATCACCCCGGACACGAGCTTTTTCTACGCCTGCCGTAGTACGCAGGAGGCGCTCAACACCCTGCTCGTGGCGGTGGCGAACGGCGAAGGATTCATCAAGATCACCGGAGAGGTCGGCACCGGCAAGACGCTGCTCTGCCGGAAGTTTCTCGCGACGCTCGAGGGCGCCTGGGTGAGCGCGTACGTCCCCAATCCGATGCTCGATCCCCGCGCGCTGCTCGTCGCCCTCGCCGAAGAGCTGGGCGCGGCGGCCGAGGACAGAGCGGATTCCCACCACCTTCTGAAGGCGATCACGATCGCGCTCCTGCGAGAGGCCCGCGCTGGACGGCGCGTGGTGCTCTGCCTCGACGAATGCCAGGCGATGCCGCTCGAGACGCTCGAGGCAGTGCGGCTTCTTACGAACCTCGAAACCGAGAAACGCAAGCTGCTGCAGGTGGTGCTCTTCGGTCAACCGGAGCTCGACCGCAGGCTCGCGCATCCCGATGTCCGGCAGCTTCGCCAGCGCATCACCTTCCAACACCGCCTCGCGGGACTCGCGCAGGACGAGATCGGGGCGTACCTCGCGCACCGGCTGGCGGTGGCGGGCTACCGCGGAGGGGCGCTGTTCAGTGCCGCCGCGGTAGGTGCGATCCACCGGGGAAGCCGCGGTGTGCCGCGGCTCGTCAACATCCTCGCGCACAAGTCGCTGCTCCTCGCTTTCGGCGAAGGCAGCGCGACGATCGAGCGACGACACGTGCGGGGGGCGATCGGCGATACCCCCGCAGCGGCTCCGCTCGCGCGGTGGTGGTGGCCGCGGTTGCGGATGACGCGCGCCGCGGAGTGAGGATCGGGCGGTGAGCGTCATCAACCGCATGCTGAGGGAGCTCGACCGGCGCCAGGGACTCGGCACTCCGGAAACTGGCCTGCCCCCGCAGAATGTCCGCGTCGTTCCCGAGGTGCCTGCGAGCCGCGAGTGGTTCTGGCGCATCCTGGCGGTGCTGATGGTCGCGGCGGTCGGGTGGGTGGCGTGGATTGCCTGGCAACTGCGCCCGCATACGCTCGCCACCGGCGAGGCGTTCCGGGCCGCGGAGGAGGCGCAGAGACGGGCAGCACAGAGAGCCGTACGGGCAGGCGCGGAGCTTAAGAGCGAGCCGCCGAATTCAGGGCTCGGGGAGGTCGCGCAGGGGGAGACGGAGTCTCGGAAGACGGGGGAGCCGCAGCCCGGGAAACCACCGGCGGTCGATACCCTGAGGCTCGCGCAGGCGCTCTCGACGCCGATTTCGGCGGCACCGCTCTCCGCAACGATCGCCGAGCGCAAGGCGTCGGCGCCTTCATCGGGGGCGGCGGGCAAACCCTCGCCGAAGACCGAAACGGTGCCCGCGCCGCCTTCCGGCGGGGAGGGAGGAAAGGGCAATGCGCAACGGCTTGGGCCCGCGGGGGTGCCTGAGCTGCAGCTCCTTCCGGCACCCGCGGCGCGCGTCGAGCGTCGCGAACGGCCTCGCAGCCCAGCCGAACGCGCGGAAGGCGAGTTCCTGCGCGGCGCCGGCCTGCTCGCTCAGGCGAGGGTGGCGGAGGCGGAAGAAGCGTTCGCGGCTGCGCTCGCGGCGGATCCCGCACACCAAGGGGCGCGCCAAGCACTCGTCGCACTTGCGCTGGAGGCGCGCAGGGTGGATGAGGCACACCGTCTTCTCGAGGAAGGGCTCGCCAATCAGCCTACGAACGCGCAGTTCGCGCTGGCGCTCGCACGCATCATGGTTGGGCGCGGCGAACACTCCCGGGCGCTCGAAGTGCTCGACAAAGCGTCGACCGCGGCGCTGTCGAACCCGGACTACCATCTGCTCCGGGCGGGGGCGCTCGTGCGGCTCGCACGCCACGGCGAGGCGGTGCAGGCCTATCACGCGGCGCTTCGGCTCGATGCCGCGAACGCACAGGCGTGGGTAGGGCTGGGTGTGGCGCTCGAAGCGCTCGGAAATACACCCGAAGCGGCCGAAGCGTTCCGGCGCGCGCTCGCGGCGGGCCCGATCAGCGCCGAGCTGAGAGATTTCGCCGAGCAGCGCGTCCGGGCGATACGCTGAGACGCTCGCAACCCGGCTCGTCTCGGTCGTCGAAACCGTCTGCCGCGTCCGAAGATCGCTCTGCCAAGTACGTCACAGCTCGCGGATGCGCAGGGATGCTAGCCTCGGGCGACCGTCCCGGAAGCTTCCTCGAAATGCGATGAGCAGGGTTCTCGAGCGCGTTCTTCTGCTCGGCTGGGTTGTGCTTGCGGTCCCGTTCGCCGAAGCGCAGATCGCCTACAAAAGCCACTCGCAGGCGAGCGTGGCGGCGGGGCAGCCGGCGCCCACTTTTGTGGGGGCGGGTGCGGTCGCTGCAAGCGCCGGCGCGATCGCCCCGCCGCTGCCCTCGGGCTTGCAGGTGAACGACATCCTGCTGCTCTTTCTCGAAACGAGTAATCAGGCGATTGCCATTGCCAACCCGAACGGTGGCACCTGGGCGCTGGTGGCGAACTCGCCGCAAGGGATCGGAGGCGTAGGGAACGGAACGCGGCTCACGGTCTTCTGGTCGCGCTACAACGGTACGCAAGGAGCACCGACCACCACCGATTCGGGAAATCACCAGTTGGGCCGCATCCTCGCCTTCCGGGGCGTCGCCACCACCGGCGACCCCTGGGATGTCACCGCCGGCGGGACCGAGGCAACAGCCGATACCAGCGGGGCGATACCCGGTGCGACGACCACGGTCGCGAACACGCTGGTCGTCACCGCGATCGCAACCGCCCTGCCGGATGCGAACGGCACCGCGGTGTTCTCCGGCTGGACCAACGCGAACCTCACCGGGCTTACCGAGCTCACCGACAATTCCACTAGCGCGGGCAACGGCGGCGGGCTCGGAGTCGCTGCCGGCGTGATGGCGTCGGCCGGGAATTACGGCACGACCAGCGTCACCACTTCCGTCGGGACGAGGAAGGCGATGCTGAGCATCGCGCTGCGCCCTCCACCCTCGACACTCGCTATTGCGCTCCCCCCAGGCACGGTCGCGGGCGACGTGATGATCGCGAGCATCGCTTTCCGACCCTGCAGCCCCGCCGACGGCGGCGCGTGCACGACGACGATCACTCCGCCTGCGGGCTGGACGCAGGTCAACACTGTCACCGACCAGTCGACGGGGGGAGGCACCGGCGGCTTCGGCAGCCGTCTTTTCGTCTATCGACGGGTGGCAGGAGCCTCCGAGCCCGCGAGCTACACCTGGACCTTCGGCGGCACTCCCGCGCACACGGGGGCGGCGGGGGGGATCATCCGCTTCTCCGGAGTGGATACCGCGAACCCGATCGTCGCCGAGGCGGGACAGGCGACCGCTTCCTCCACTTCGCACGCAGCGCCCTCTATCGACACAGGCACGGTGACGAACACCATGCTGGTGAGCACGCATTCGGCGAACTCGTCTGCCGCCTGGACGCCGCCCACTGGCATGACCGAGCGGGTGGACGCGGCCTCCCTCGCGGTGCCGAACAACCT
>Ga0308420_1001771_pt1 | contig 11252 bp, 7 predicted proteins | sample HotsprSampleMS55_FD_203802 | JGI IMG/M metagenome (GOLD analysis project Ga0308420, IMG submission 203802) | Hot spring phototrophic mat microbial communities from Mushroom Spring, Yellowstone National Park, Wyoming, United States - 20090730_MS55 ... | reverse complement strand
GCATGCAGCCCATCGCACTCATTGTCATGGTTCAGACACTGCAGACTGGAGATCTCCCATGTCCCTACCTTCTCAAGGTCAGGGTTGTACAGCCATACCTCGCCCTCTGATGCGTCCTTTGATTCGCCCATCAACACAAAGTCCTCCAGCCTGTACCGCCGGATTAGGTAGATGTAGTTGTCATCCTGCTGGTTTAGTGGTCATAGGTAATCTGATTGCCATTCAGCCTAGTCTCCAAACACGAATCAAGAGCAAGCCTAGCTACCTCTTCCCAGGCATTGAGATCCGCATTCATTGCGAAAACGTGGCCAGGAATGCATCTTCTTTTCCCAAGTTGGTGCCGTACAATGAACCTCTTGTCACACCACAAATGTAGATAACGCCCTGGCTACCAACATCCATTCCAAGAGGCCAGTCGTCAGCACAAGTACCGAACTGATGTGACCATGTTTGGCTGCCCAGTTGGTCGAATCTCACCACAAAGACATCCTGGTATGTATCGGGCTCACCAGCGTTCTGGGCATAGAGATGACCGGTCGTAAAGCCAGCTGCATACACCTGACTGCCTGGCCCAAGCGCAAGTACCTGTACGCCCTCGGGGCATGGAGAGGATATCACCCTCTTCCATAGCTGGTTTCCGAAGGAATCATACCTGGCAAGGAATCCGTCTGCTTCTGAATCGTTAGGAGTGTCACTCACGTTGCACCAGCCGCCCACATATATCGAGCCGTCTTCGGCCGCGCGAATTGCGGTGGCATCACTCATCAGGGACGATGTATACTGCCTTCCCCATTGCAGCTGGCCTGTTGGTGAATACTTCGCTATGAATACGTCATCTACCCCATCGTCTGTGCCAAACAGTCCACCCGTGTGGCCCGTGACATAAACGCATCCGTCGGTGCCCAGTGTAATGTCGTTCACGACATCGTCCCCTTCAGTGCCGATCTGAACCGACCATAGGAGGTTGCCGTCCTTGTCATACTTAGCGAGGCACAAGTCGTCATACCCCAAATCGGAATTTGTGCCGAACAGGCTTCCAGCTGTCGAGTAGGCTACGAATACACTGCCTTGACCATCCACGGCAACGCCGCACGCCGCATCGGCCTCCGGCGTACCCACCTGTTTTGCCCAGAGCACAGTTCCGTCCTGATTCATCTTCACAACGAATGCATCTTCCTGCCCGAACTCAGGCCCGTACAACTCACCAGTGGTTTCGCCGTATAGATACAGATTCTCATTTTGATCAACATATAATCCTGCCCACTCGTGTGCGGGGGAACCTATTTGGCGCGACCATAGCAGTTGACCTCCCGGAGTGTACTTGGCTACGTACAGGTCCTCCTCGCCTGCACCTGTTCCAAATAAATCGCCATCCGTTGAGCCAGTTACATACAGGTTACCAGAGGGTGCTCTTCGCACAGCGATGGCATTGTCATCCCTAGTGGTGCCAAACTGAATAGCCCAGACCGTCTGATCAGCTGAGGTAGGCTGGCACGCTAGCCATACCCCTAGCATTGTTACTACTAATATGAGGGCAATCCCTGCTAGCATATAAGTTAGCTTTACCATCTTATCTCCTCCTAACGTCCGCTTCAGTCTTTAGTCTCTACCCCAGCCCCAATCATGCTCGGAATCAGTCGGCTGAAGACCGAGCAGGGAGACCATGACATTCGCCTCGGGTCACCCCGAGAATCCCGCCACATGTAGGCTCGATCGGTGCTACTTCCACCGTCGAGGAGTATCGCATCTGCGATCTCCATCTCGCGAAGCCATGGTCTTTTCCTCATATAATCACGCAGTGACTGCCCTTGGAAGTTAGGCGAATCGGTGAGAAAGCCCTGAAGGTCCTCTATCGAAAGCGGTGTCGTCCCTATAAGAAGAAGGTCGCCCTGTGAGGACCAAGCAAGAACGCTCCGGTGATCAACTTCGTTGAATACCCAGCCAATCTCGTCGGTGGCGACCGGCCGACTGTTGTGGACTACACATCCCACCTGGCTCATCCCATACGGATAAGCGAGAATCTCTTTCGGCACCCGGGCAAAGCCTTGTCTTCCACGTGGAGGCTGCATTTTTCTAACCTTGTAGTCTGTACCCCTTGCGTTCATGCCAAAGCACCATCGAACTTGGCGCCTTGGGCTTCCCGAGAGCCACTGGCCGGGGGTTCCAACACCGATATCGCCGATTATTTTGCCTCTCTGCCACAACATTCCGCGAAAACGCGCCTCAAACATCTGACCATTCAGGCCGGCGCGTATATGTTTCGGACGCGTCCCGAACCACTCAGCTAGTTCCTGATCCTCATAGACTGGCCAGCTGAACACCCAGGTGCGCCCAGGGTTCGCCGTTCCGCCTGCCAAGTCTATTGTCCGCTTCCATATCTTTGACATGAACTCCTTTCGACACCATGCGATATGGGCAGTCCTGGTATCAAACGGATCAAGGCCGAGCGGTACGGTCAGATCCTCGATCATGGCCTTCATTTTGATACTGTTCAGCTCCAGGGTCCAGCGGTGCTGGTGGTCGCGGTATAGCTCGGGGTGGTCGTCTTTGATGTGTAGGACGAAGATGTAGGTGCCGCCTTCGTCCATCATTGAGACGGGTACGGGGACGAGGAGGGCGTGGCGAGTGTCGTGCCCTTCTTCGTATACCGCATGCAGCCCATCGCACTCATTGTCATGGTTCAGACACTGCAGACTGGAGATCTCCCATGTCCCTACCTTCTCAAGGTCAGGGTTGTACAGCCATACCTCGCCCTCTGATGCGTCCTTTGATTCGCCCATGAACACAAAGTCCTCCAGCCTGTACCGCCGGATTAGGTAGATGTAGTTGTCATCATTCGGGTCTTCGGGGTCGCCCTCGTCATACCCGTAGTACTCTGCGTCGTATATCGGCTGGCCCTGCTCGTCTACGTCTCGGTAGATCGTCAGGTATTCACTCCGGTATCTGTCACCTGCACCGCAGATTCGGTTCGGGTCACCTGGCTCGAAGTCCTCCTCGTTGATGTCTTCTTGGTATACCTCCACATCATAGGTGTAGGTCCACGGCTCCGCATACTCTCCCTCTCCGGGTGTGTTCCCTATCCTACCATCCCACGATATCTGCACAGAAGAACTGGTGACTCCTAGCGCCTGGCGCGTCGCTGCCATACCCTATTCCCATCTACGCCGCGTGATAACTTGAGACTACAGCTCATCTCTATACTGTGCCATCCTGGGACCAACACAGAGACAAACTCTCCACCTCTGTGAAAACTACCAATCGAGCCAGCTGATCGTGTATCCCACTGGCATATCGATCTGTCGTCTCTTAGAGCGCTCTTTGTCCAAAACAAGTACGCTCCTACCCAGCTCTGTCACAAAGGCTACACGGCCGCCGCTGGAGGACGGGCCCAGCGCAGCAAATCTGATACCCGCAGGTATGTATTGGAGCGGTCCTCCAGACATTACTGTAACAAGCTCGCCAACCTCCCACTTTCCCTCGGTATACCTAGCAAGTTTGAGCGATGTGAAACGGGCCCCCATGCATAGCAAGAGATACCGACCATCCTCAGACCACTCCACAGGCCAAACGTGGGGATTGCCCCAGGCACATGATATTGCATAGGTGCCCTGATCAGGGTGCTCATTCGTGTCTACCGGAGATACAGGAAGCCACTTCGGGGAGTCTGGCCATGTGAGCGTGTAGTTCTTCACCTTCGCCGGCAACAACTCGATGTATTCCGATCCATCAGGACGACACACAGCTGGCGCAACATAGCCATCGTCCAGATGGACAGCGGTGAATGCAATCCAGTCACCCTTCGGAGACCAGAGTGGGTTCAGCTCCGCCACCTTAGAATCCAACCTCGTCAGTCTTCTGCCGGGTCCGGTAGCGAAATCCATAAACAAGAACAAACCGTCCTGCATATCATCGGGATTCGCGGCCTCGTCGTAGATAAGAATCTTGGCCTGGTTCCTCAACAGATCCAGCGGCGCAAGGGGTGATACCTCTGCAGCCATATGCATGCCATCGGGCGACATGCTCAGCCGCCTGGCTGCCAGGACGTCGGAAGATAGAATCTTAGCTCCACTTCCTTGCCCCACCCGGTGTTTCAGTGGCAACACAGGTGTGGTGCGAAAGGCATGCCAGCTTGTCGGTGACCCGGTCAGATGCTCGAGACCTAAGACAGTACAGGAAATGGTGCCCACAGAATCGTATTTCGCAACTAGAAAGACCCTGTCCTGCCACGACCACTGGATCGGAGGCATATGGGGTTCGAGATGAAGGACTGGGAGTTCGTCTATGCGCACGCTCCGACCAGTCTTCTCTGCAATCCACAAATACCCCTCCTTCATGTAGGCAAAGTAACGCCTGCTTGGACTCCAGACAGGCCGCTCGCCCCCCTCAACGAGGAGGACCGGCTTCGGCTGGCTAGCAGATTCATCCAGAGCATATATGCCGCTCCGACCCTTGCCACTGGTGCTGTGCAACTCAAGAAGCATCTCTGTTCCTGACAATTGCCGGTCGGTTTTACTAGCAGCATTACCACCCTTCTCTTGCAGAACCAGCCCCGCAATACCCCCAAGCAGTCCGATAACCACAGGAATCAGTATGCGTACCCTGTGAGATGTCATTGCTGGCCCTCCTCTCCAAACTATGGGTATTCGACCCATCCCAGCACTTTCCGGATCTCGTTAATCTCATACCTGCCGTGCCACGGGGTCTCCTGGACTTGAGACCCTATACGGATCGTCTTGTTCTTCATCTTGGAGAAGAACTCCCAAGTGAGTTCTGGCCCCCACACGCACTTAGCCTGGTATTGTGCACCCGCCTCGCAGTGGCCCTGCATGCTGGGATTCCGTGCCACATGTGTCAGTTCGTGGAGAAGTACGTTGGTGCATGCCCACTTCAACTGATCGTTAGTGACATTTCCATTTAGATCATAGCCCGCATTCTCGATGCCAAGGGGATTGATCATGATCCATGCTGGCTTGTCTGGCGTCGATCGTGCAAAGTTCTTGCTTGTGCCTCCATTGTAGGGAGCAGCTATGGCTACCGTCTCCGATTCGTCTAGCAAGCGCTTATGAGTGTTATGATCCGACTTCTGCACAACCACGGTTCGGATATCCCTAGTCACCTGCTGATTCGCCCATTGATGCTGCAAGTTCTTCTGATCGGAACTCAGCTCATTGAATGACGTGGTCCAGCCCCCCAATGTCATATTCCTCGTGTCTCCCTGGGTCATGCCCCATCCCTCTATATGAGCTATGCAGGGTTTCGGGGTGATCCATGTCAGATAGCCATACAGATCATACCAGAGTATTAGCGAATTCCACAGGTACGTGCTGCCTGCCGGGTCACTGCCATCAAGCCATATGAACAACGTCTGAGGGCGCAATCCATTGAGGTTAAGCGCCCACCGATTCGCGTGATCCCGATAGTCACAGCCATGACCGTCCTTGATATGACAAAGGAAGATGCATGGAGATCGGTTGGCTAGAAGACTAGTCGGTATCGGAAGCACTAGACCATGCTCGACCCCGCCCCGACTTGTCTCCAGTCCATCGCACCCTCCATGGATAGTGCATTCCAAGTCGGCTATATCCCACGTGCCGATTAGGTCTAGAGCTGCATCGTAGACTCGTATCTCCCCTTCTGAAGCATCCCTTGATATGTTTGGGAAGCGAAAGTCGGTCAGTCTATAGTAGCGCACATAGTACTCCTCGTAGTCGTCGCTTTCATCTTCTGGCGTCCCGTTGTCATTATACCGAAGGAACTCCACTGAGTTGTCTGTGCGCTCGACAGTCAGGTATTCACTCCGGTATTTGTCCTCTACACCGCAGATTCGATTCAGGTCCTCGGACCCGAAGTCCTCTCCGTTGATGTCTTCTTGGTATACCTTTACATCATAGGTGTAGGTCCACGGCTCCGCATACTCTCCCTCTCCGGGTGTGTTCCCTATCCTACCATCCCACGATATCTGCACAGTGGAACTGGTGACTCCTAGCGCCTGGCGCGTCGCGATTGGACTGCCCCAACCCTGCCTGTTGTCGGCATTCGTGGGGTAGATGTATACGTATACATTTACTGGATCACGGAAGTCATCATCTACCATATTGACTGTGATAGGAATAGAGGGGTTCCCCTCACCCTTCCACGCCAGTACTCCTTCCGGCTCGACGGTCGTGATTGCCAGGTTCTCGATGTTCACGTTCACGCTGGCGGTCGCCTCTCTATCCTCTTCTACTATTACTAAGTCGTCCTCTCCATTTTCCTGTTCTTTTACGTATGTATACTGCGCCGCCAGCGTCAGTGTGTGTGACCCGTTGTGGAAGTTGGTGGTGTTGAATATGGCTCGGTAGGTCGTGGTAGTGATGCAAGTGTTTTCATCGTACTCCGTGGCTACCGGATCCCATTCATACAAAAGTTCTGCGTCCTGTACCGAATGGACATTTGTATCTTCGCATAGCTTGAGGCTGAGCGCCTTAAGCCTGGTGCATCGTGTCTTCACCTTGAATAGCACAAGTGAATTCCCAGCCAGGGTCTTCCCGGGAGTGGGCTTAACAAACTCCAAGGAACAATACGGCTCTAAGATTCTGACTGTGATATCCAATTTCCTGTCCCAACCTATGCCGCCTCGCCAGACAGTAGGCCAGTCGTCTGCGTATAGGTAGCCCTGCTCGCCAGGACGGGGATCTCTTACATAACAAGTAAGCGTATGGTCCCCGTACGTCCAGTATTTAGCCTTGTTCAGAAGCCCATTCCCTCGGCAGTACTGAAAGCAATTCACATAGTTGCTGAAGTAGTTTTCCGGCACTTCTCCATCTACTTCCCAGCGGTAATACAGAGTCTGCTCCCACACATCTGGAATAGGGTCTCCAAAGAAATCACCGTCTCTTGCTATTACTCCTATCACAGCGCAACACGGATGAGAAACATCACATGACTTAGTGAGATTGACTACAAAGTTTGGCTGACCTGGTCTGGGAACCGGATATTGTGTGTTACCCACCTGAATCCCTAACAAGTCAAAGCATCCATCGCCGTCTTTGGCCGGCAGAAAATTCGCCTGCGCACAGGAAACGACAAGCTCTACAAGCAGACTCACATATGTCACCAATTGCATGCTGCGACTTGCCATACGCCTACCGCCCTCCTTTCTCCTCTATTGACTGCATTTGTGCCAGCCTTACCTCGAGATACTCGAGGCGCTTAGAAGCATGTGCTGGCCAGTCCGCCTGCCGTCGGGGCGACTCCGAGCCTATTTCTTCTCTCAAAGTGGCTATGGCCAGTCGCAAAGCTCTGACCGCGTTGGTCACATCCCCCGTTTGCTCGCTATACTGCGCAGCGCGTTCTGCGGCTAGCATTCGCCAGGAGGCGTTCTTACTATACTCCGCCTCCTTGAAGAAGGTCTCCACTGCCTCGGTTAGCTTACCCTGGTTGACCAAAGCCATGCCAGTCCCGTGCAGGGCCGAGGAAGTCCACTCGGTCCATTTTGTACCATTGATCACTGGGGCGTAGGCCAGTATGGCGTCCTCGGTGCGGCCCAGGTTGAGATATGCTTCTCCCAGCAGACAGGAAAGCTCTTCCCAACAGTGTGGATTTGGGAGGGATAGAGCATGAGAACAATAGGAAACCACTCGTTCCCATTGTTGCCGACGCTCGTAGTACCTAGCCAGAATTACGTCTGCCTCTACTTGGATGTATGGTGAATCCTTGGTAAGAGTGCGGACATTTTCCATCATCCGGACAGCCTCTGCAAGCTGCTCCGCGTATGCGCTCGGTTCTTTCTGTTCCTCGGTCCAGGCGAGATACCTCTGCCCAGCACTTATCGCTGCAATGGCGAGCTCCCTGTGGTTGCCGGCGTACTTCGCTTCCATCTCTCGGTATACACTAAATACGTTAGGCGGGAATATTCTCGAGATCCAGCACATGCCAACCCATGCACAAGTAGAGGGGTCGGTCCGATCAAAGCCGTTCACAGACGCAACGTCAGCTATGCTAACCTTCCTGCCGGCCAGAAGCTGCTTCTCTGCGTCTGACTTCGGAGGAAGATTTTCAAGCACTTTAGGGTCAGCAAACCTGGCTCGTTCGGTCGAGACGATAATTTCCCCTACCTTGCCCACTGCCATCAAGATAGGTGAAAGGTCGTTTAGGTGAGTGTATTTAGATACTTGCGCCCAGGTCTGAAAGGCCTTTGTCTCGTTGCCCTTGCACTGGTATGCGTCTCCCTTCATCACCTCTGACCATGCTGCTGTAGCGGTGTTCGGGTACTCCGCAACTATGGATTCAGCAAGAGTTATTGCTTCGTCAAATCGTGATGTGCCCAGATACGACCTCAGAAGATGGAACTTGACGGATGGCGTGTCGCCATAGTTTGGAGATTCGGAGAGAATGGACTCGTAGATGGAGGCGGCTTTGTCAGGTCTGCCCAGCTCGAGAGCCCAGTAGGCTCGGTCCTCATTCTTGGCGGCGGTGCTATCAGTCGTCAGGGGAAGCGAACCCCCCCTCGCAGCCGTGAACAGCACCACGCTCGCAACTGCGACCGCGAGCAAACAACGCTGTCTACCGTACAATTGGTCTGCACCTCTTTCGTTTGAGTATGGTACTGCTAGACCGTACTGCTATGACCGGAACATACGCGTATGGCTATCACCTCCTTGTTCTAGTGAAAACCTCTCGCATTCCTGGTAGATATGTTAGCATAGACACGAAAGATTGTCAATTAAAATTATAGACATATATCGCAAAGAAAATTACTCATCTTTGCTATAACCTGCCTTCACGTCGGAGGTCTCGAAGCATGTGGAAGCGCTGAACTGCAAGCCCTCCCAAACCAGTGATCAGCGCCACTAGGTGCACAAACCAACCAATGTACGGTATGCCTATCAATATCCAGAGAATCAACAAGCCCACAAGGAGGCTCAGATATGGCGAAAGAGATGGCTTACCTAGCTTAGCGAATAGCAGTCGGCCTATTGCTATTCCGACGAACAGCCTGCTGATGTAAACCGATATTAGGTAAACGGCCAGGAGAATCAGCGCCAGTGGTATGCCTATTATGGTTATCATTGAGATAATTACCACAACAGGTATGCCTACTAGAAGGGCGAATCCGATCAAGAGAGACATCCAGAGCGGCCTTGCGAGGCGATCCGCGACTCCGGTGATTAGGGCTGGTGTCAGAGCAGTGAGCACGACACCAACCAGAAAAAGCATTAGGAAACTCAGCAGCCACATACCAAACTTAAGTCCGCCGGCCTCGCGCTTTTCCGGCATCGGCCGTGGCTGGTATATGGTTTTTCCGGTTATGCGAGCACCAGAAGCGATCTCCGCTTTTCTGGGGCTGGAATAGATCAGGTCACCGTCGATGACTGCTCCCGAACCTATGATCACCCGATCGGCGGCTATTCTGGCATTCCCCCGCACTCTGCCATTCACAGTAACCTGTCCACCTTTGGCAAAGAGGTTGCCCCAAACTGTCCCGCTAATGGTGGCTTGACCCGCGGCAAGGCTGAGGTCGCGAGCGATGCGCGCATTGCTGACGACATTAATCGTTCCGCCGAGCAGGGAGACATTGGAATCCGAAACACCAGAGAGATCTATCGTGCCACCCGCTGCCCGGAGGTTTCCCGATACTTTACCTGTCACGTTCACGCTACCACCAGCAACGGACGCGCTCTGGGCGACGCTTCCCGGCAATGAGACTTGCCCTCCGATGGCCATCAAGTCGTTCTCGACAGCCCCGCCTATGACAACGTTTTGGCCGGCGGCATATAGTTCGTCAGTTATTCTCTCACCTTGGGGTATGGTAACCGTAGTGCCACTCCGAAATTCGGTGGCACTGCTAGAAAAAGAAAGCACACACACCAGTAGTAGTAAGGAAGACGCTTGCAAAGTTTGGTAGCTCATCCTACCTACCTCCTATCCGCACAAGCGTTCAATGTGCGTCTTATAGTTCTTACCACTAAGATCCGAGAAGAAAACTTCTATTCCTTTTGAGAACTGGTTTGGGCTGGTCTCCGTGGTCAACTAAGAGTCGTGACATCGGCGCGTGGGATGGGTTTGTTGACCTGAGGAAATCTATGGGGATATAATTTAGCATTGTTGTGTGTTTACAAGACATTGAGAAGTTGCCCAACATCTCTGGATGGTAAACCAGCCGGGAAGTTCCGGCGCGTATTATGTATGTGCTGGACGTTTTTCATTTCCACGAGAGAACATGGATTAGGAGACCAAACTGAATGGCAATCATACGCCCGTTTCAGGGAGTCAGGTACAATCAGGCGAAAGTCGGTAGTTTGGATGCGCTTGTAACTCCGCCGTATGACGTCATCTCGCCGGAAGAGCAAGAACGATACTACCGTAGTCATCCGAACAATGTAATCAGACTCATTCTGCCTAGGGAAGAAGGTCCGGCGAAATACGAGAGTGCTGCTAGCCATCTGTACCAGTGGCTCGAGACAGGAGTGCTGATACGCGACTCGGAACCTGCGCTGTATATTGTTGTACAGGAGTACGAAATTCGTGGAGAGAGGAAGAAACGTATTGGTCTTACCTGTCTGGTTCGCCTGGAAGAGTTCGAAACCGGGAAAGTACTTCCTCACGAAAACATTATGGCAAAGCCGCTGGAAGACAGATTGAACATGATTCGCAAAACCAAGGCCAATTTCGACTCGGTTTTTGGGCTCTACTCCAATGGGCGCACCGACCAGGTCATTCGGCCATTCATTGCTTCAGGGGAGCCCATTGCGTCGGCCATCGACCGAGATGGAGTTCGAAGCGACTTGTATCTGATCCCTCGCAGAGAGGCGATATCAATGGTCGGGGACATACTGGCAAATGAAGCGATTGTGATCGCAGACGGACACCATCGATACACTGCGGCACTTGCTTATCGGGATGAGATGCGATCGCTGGTTGGCAGCAATCCCGAAGCACCCCACGAGTTTGTTATGATGACGCTTGTTTCTTTGGAAGACCCGGGGCTTATTATCTTGCCAACCCACCGACTTGTTGGCAATCTCGAGGACTTTGATGCCGAATCTTTTCTTCAAAAAGCCAATGAGCTATTCGACCTGACCAAGACCCCAGGGGATGAACTCGAAGCGGCGGTAGAGCGCATGGCAGGAGAGAAATACGTCTACGGCTTGTACTTGGGAAAAGGCCGGTCTTACGTTATGAAGCTTAGGGCTGGAGTCAAACCCGAGGTTGTTGTGAAATCACAGGGATCAGATGCTTTGAAGCGTCTGGACGTTAGTGTCTTGCATTCG
>Ga0308420_1001769_pt1 | contig 11253 bp, 8 predicted proteins | sample HotsprSampleMS55_FD_203802 | JGI IMG/M metagenome (GOLD analysis project Ga0308420, IMG submission 203802) | Hot spring phototrophic mat microbial communities from Mushroom Spring, Yellowstone National Park, Wyoming, United States - 20090730_MS55 ... | reverse complement strand
CGCTAACAGGCTTTGGCTCTGGCGCAGGCAACGGGCTGAATGTCAATTCAGGCACGCTGACCTTAGACGGCACAAATGCAATTCAACTCTCGATTGCAAGTGGCATTACGGGGCGAATTGCTGGCACTTTGCGCTTTCAAGGCGCGGCACATCGTCTGCTCAGTGCAGATTAGGGAGCGTTGTTTTTGAAAATGGGAGCCAGATGATTGCCGCCACAGGATTCACTGGTAGCGCATTCGGCACCACGAACCTGAATTCCATCATTTTCCAAAACGGCTCTACCTATCGCTCGCAAGCGGGCGCAAATCCTTTTGGCACAACGTCACCACCCAATTCGGTCGTTATCTTTCAAAGTGGAAGCACCTATCGCCACGAACAAAACTCTCTTCCCGCCACATCAGGTAGAACCTACGCCAACTTTGTCATTGATAACACGCTGTTTAATCAAACGATAAGCATATCAAATCCTTTCACAGTCGATAGTCTTGTGATGGAGAACGCCACGAGTTTGACCATCAATGCATCTGGTGGCTTAAACATTCGTGGCAATCTTGTGGTCAATACAGGCACACTGACGATTGGCACATCAGCGACGCCTGTTACCTTCAACGGCACATCACCGCAAGCCATTCGTGGCTCAGGCGGCACGCTGACCTTCGGGGCAAACGCATCAGTTACCTTAAACAACTCCAGCGGGCTTACCTTACTGCGTAGCATTACCTTACAAAACGCGCTCACGCTCACAAACGGCTTGCTTACAACCAACGGCAACTTAACGCTTGCGGCATCGGCATCGGTTGCAGGCGGCAACGACAATAGTTATGTGGTCGGCTCGTTATCTCACATTTTCAACACCACGCTAACGACACGGGTGTATCCGTTTGGCAGTTCAGGTCGCTACCGTCCGATTTCCATTCGTGGCAACACGAGTTCAGGCACGGCAACCATGAGCGGCGCACTTTTTGAGCAAGATGCGAATTTACGCGAAGCCATCACCGACCCACCGAACCGTGTGTCGCAACTGCGCTACTACGGCTTTCAAGTTACGGGCACTTCAATCGCCATTGACCAGGTTCCGTTGCTTCGCGCAAATGACGATGATGGCGTTGGCTCGTTTCTTTCCAACACGTCGCTTCGCGTAGCAACGGCGCGCACCGGCACAGGCTGGACGCTCCGCAACCTCTCTTCACCGCCAAACACAACCACGCTCCCGATTGATTTAAGCAGTGAAACAGGCTTGGCGTTCACGGCGAATGTTGCGCCTGACTCGGCACTTTTCGCACTTGGCTCAACGAGCAACACCGATAACCCGCTCCCTGTGGAATTGCTGGCTTACACAGGCGAATCAACCTTTGAAGGCGCGGTACTTCAATGGCAAACGGCTTCGGAAGTCGATAATCTCGGCTTTGCGATTTTGAAAGACGGCGTTGAACTTGCGTCGTTCTCCGATACGCCCTCGCTTCGTGGCAGAGGCACGACAAGCGAAGAAACACGCTATCGCTTTGTGGATTCAAAAGTCAAAGTCGGCGATGTGCATCAGTATCAACTCCGCCAAACCGATTTGAACGGCACGGTTCATGACTTGGGTACGGTTACGCTCACGATTACGACCGCCGTTGCGCCGCGCGAATACAGCCTCTCGCAGAACTATCCGAATCCGTTTAATCCAACAACCGTCATCACGTATTCGCTGAAAGAATCGGGCGATGTAAAGTTGGAACTCTTTGATGTGTTGGGCAGAAAGGTTGCATCGCTCGTGAGTGCAAGGCAAGAGGCAGGTTCATACACACAGTCTTTCAATGCCGCTCGCCACGGACTCTCGTCGGGCGTGTATTTCTATCGCTTGCAGTCGGGCAGATTTGTTGCGACGAAAAAGATGTTGCTGGTAAAGTAAATTGTTAAATTGTAGCAGCGTATAAGTATCACATCAAGCAACAAACACGCCATGAAAATTGGCATAACTTGTTATCCGACATATGGCGGCAGCGGTGTCGTGGCTACGGAGCTCGGTAAAGCATTGGCTGGAAAAGGACACACGGTGCATTTCATCAGCTACAGCTTGCCATTTCGCTTACGTGAATTTTCAGAGAACATTGTCTATCATGAAGTAGAAATCAGCACTTATCCGCTCTTTGAGTTTCCGCCATATTCGATTTCGCTAGCGTCAAAAATGGCGGAAGTCATGTGCTACGAAGAGTTGGACTTGCTGCATGTCCACTATGCAATTCCCCATGCCATTAGCGCCTTTCTTGCACGCGAGATTCAACGCGACCAAACCACGCTAACAAAAACATGCAAGACGACCAAAATCATCACCACATTACACGGCACGGATATTACGCTGGTGGGCATAGACCCGAGTCTAAGCGGTGCAGTTCGACTTGGCATCAATCAATCTGATGGAGTAACAGCGGTCTCACAGTACTTGCGAGAAAGAACAATGCAGGATTTCCAACCGCTGAAAGAGGTGATTGTCATTCCAAACTTTGTGGATACGAAAGAGTTCGTGCGTAAGGAGTGCACGCATTACCGCACTGCATTTGCAAAAGCAAACGAAAAGCTACTGATTCATATCTCAAACTTTCGTCCAGTCAAGCGAGTCAGAGATGTGATTCGAGCGTTTGCATTGGTTCGTCAAAAATTGCCAAGCCGTTTGTTGCTGGTAGGTGATGGTCCTGAACGCTCTGAAGCGGAGCGTCTGTCGCGTGAGTTAGGCATAGCCGAGTATGTCAGGTTCTTAGGCAAGCAGGAAGCGATTATCGAGCTTCTTTCTATTTCCGACCTGATGCTCATGGCCAGCGAAACAGAATCCTTTGGATTAGCGGCACTTGAAGCTATGGCGTGTAGTGTGCCAGTGGTAGCCTACAAGGTTGGTGGTTTACCTGAACTAATCAAAGATGGTGATAACGGTTATACCGTATCCAACGCAGATGTAGAAGCGCTGGCAACACGAGCAATTGAATTGCTTAGCAATACATCTCTCTATGCACGCATGGCACACTGTGCTCGCGAAACTGCCTTACGCTACGATACAGCCTGCATTGTTCCGCTGTATGAAAAGTTTTACAAGCAGGTACTGTCACAGTAAAAAAGTTTTGGCATATCCTGCAAAAAGCATATCTTTGTACAGCCAACTACTGCCCTACACGCCCAAAACTCATTGCATGCTGAAAAACATAAAAGCTCGGGAAGGTAAACATGGACAGAGTATCAAAGCAACGCCCCAAAGCCATCGTCTCCCAAAAAGACATTCTGGAGTGCCTTATCATTCTGGCAATCACGGTAGCATGGCTACTGTTCAGCTAAGTAAAGTGCTGATGAGTCCCCGCTTGTGAGCGTGGCAGCAGGTGGTTGTCCGCAGTTGATGTAGAGCCACCGCTGCTTGCTCAGCCACAGTTCGTCTTGCTTGCTCTCACCATGCCTAATACTTATATTCCAAGGCGATACGGTCTTCACCTTTTCCAATTCTCTATCAACTATGACATCCTTAGTCTAACTATGGCAACTGTCGTACTCAAAAACGTCGAGAAGATTTATGAAGGGGGCATCAAAGTCGTTCACGACTTCAACCTGAACATCGCAGACAAAGAGTTTATTGTGATGGTCGGTCCATCAGGTTGCGGCAAATCAACAACCTTGCGGATGATTGCAGGGCTTGAGGAAATCTCGCGAGGGGATTTGTTCATTGATGGGCGACGCATGAACGATGTCCCGCCCAAAGACCGTGATATTGCTATGGTCTTTCAAAATTATGCACTGTATCCGCACATGACAGTTTATGAAAACATGGCGTTTGGTTTGGAGTTGCGTCGTGTGCCCAAAGAAGAAATCAGGCGTCGAGTTACAGAGGTTGCCAAAACGATTGGACTATCGGAATATCTTGACCGAAAGCCTAAAGCCCTCTCGGGCGGACAGCGTCAGCGCGTGGCATTAGGGCGTGCTATTGTGCGTAATCCAAAAGTCTTTCTCTTCGATGAGCCGCTCTCGAATCTTGATGCAAAATTGCGCGTTCAGACACGCACAGAAATCTCGAAGTTACATCGCACGCTGGGTGCAACCATGATTTATGTCACGCATGATCAAGTAGAAGCCATGACCATGGCAGACCGTATTGTAGTCATGAACAAAGGCGTCATTCAACAAGTCGATACACCACTTAACCTGTATAACAATCCAGCAAACAAGTTTGTAGCAGGGTTCATCGGTAGTCCAGCTATGAATTTTATCCAAGGTTCACTGTATCAAAACGGGTCACTGTGCTTCAGAGATAAAACAGGTATGCTGGATGTTCGCCTGCCTCAAAGCATAGCTGACAAATTAAAGGCGTATATTGGCAATGACATCACCATGGGAGTGCGTCCTGAAGATATTCATGATGTCAATGAAGCAGAGAAAATTGCCGTAGCTGCTCGCGCAAAATTGCATCTTGAGGTGATTGAACCAATGGGCAACGAGATTTTTGTCTATCTTCAACTGCCAACGGTGCAAGAGACCAAGCACCTTGTTGCGCGCATTGACGCACGTATCCCACACGAGTTCAGTAATGAGTTTGAATGCGCAATCGATGTTACGAAAGTTCACTTTTTTGATAATGCCACTGAACAAGCGTTAGTCTAATGCTCAAATTGTACCGTCTTGCGTATTGCGTCACTTTACTTTTCCCCCTGTTGTATTTCACGCCTGTTGCCTACTCACAAATCACACTGCGTGCCGTTGGTGACGTCATGCTGGGCTCATACACGCCACGGACAATTTTACCGCCGCAAGACGGAAAGTTTTTTGCAGATTCAATTGGGCGCTACCTCAAAGGCGCTGATATTGTGTTCGGCAACTTAGAAGGTGCGTTCATCAAAGCAGACATGAAACCCCAAAAGTGCACGGAAAGCTCCCGCCGTGCAGGACGGTGCTACGAATTTGGCATGCCGCCGACACTGGCGCCAGTGCTGCAACAGATGGGATTTACGGTGATGAGTATGGACAACAATCATGTCAGCGACTACGGCGACGCCGCATATCACTACTCAAAAACGCTACTGGCTGAACAAGGCATTGCCTTTGCCCCAAAAAAAGGAGTAGCTGAAGTCACAATTCGCAACAAGAAAATCGCTATTGTGGCATTCGGATTTTCTGAAACCTCGTATCAGGTAAGCAACCCCAAGTATGCCGCACAGGTGATTGATAGTGTCAAGAAAAATTATGATTTGGTCATCGTCTCATTTCATGGTGGTGCAGAAGGCAAGAACGCACAGCATGTAGAAAACAAAACTGAAATGTTTTATGGTGAAAATCGTGGCAATCTAATTGAATTTGCGCATAGTGTCATTGATGCAGGCGCAACAATGGTCATTGGACATGGACCGCATGTCCTGCGTGCGTTAGAGCTATACAAAAATAAACTTATCATGTATTCACTCGGCAATTTTCTTACCTATGGCAACATGAACATTCAAGGAATTACAGGAGTAGGTGCAATCGTCGAGGCTGAAATTGATGAACAAAGCGGTGATTTTCGCCGCGGTAAAATTATTCCAACGCGACAATTAGACCCGGGCTATCCCGTCCATGACGCAGAAAAACTTGCTATTACGGTGATGAAGTCGCTCACCGAGACCGATTTCCCAAACACACCGCTGACCATCACGGATGACGGCACACTGAGTGCGAAACTGACAAAGTAATCTGAAATGCCTAACAACATGCCATACTCTCGTCCTACTTTGTTTTTGCTCGATGGTATGGCTCTCATTTACCGCGCCTACTATGCCCTCATGCCAGTGCGCATGCAAACCAAAGCCGGGTTCCCAACTGGCGCCGCATTCGGTTTCACCAACACCCTCATCAAACTGATCGAAAACTATGCACCTGACTATATCGCCGTAGCTTTCGATAGCAAGGAAAAAACTTTCCGGCATGAAAAATACCCTGACTATAAAGCACATCGCCCATTACCACCCGACGACCTCTTGCTACAACTGGAGAAAATCTATGGCATCGTGGAAGGATATGGGGTCAAAAGCCTGAAAATACCCGGCTACGAAGCCGATGACATCATGGGCTCGCTGGCTAAAAAGTTTGAACCCGAGTGCGACATTTTTCTTGTTACGCCAGACAAAGATTTTGCTCAACTCGTAAGCGAACACATCCACATTCTAAAGCCTGCTAAAGATGATGATACCTTTGAACGCTACGGACGTAACGAAGTAAAAGAAAAGTATGGCGTCTATCCTGAACAGTTCATTGACATGCTTACGCTAATGGGCGATAGCTCCGATAACATTCCCGGTGTCGATGGTGTTGGACCGAAAACCGCCGCCGCACTCATCAATGAGTATGGCTCATTAGACACGCTTTTGAAAAACGCTCATCTCATCAAAAAAGCAAAACTGCGTGAGAATCTGCTGAAAGCCAAAGACCAGCTTCCACTCAGTCGGTTTCTCGTTACAATTAAAACTGACCTACCAGTAGAAGAATCCATTGAGGAGTTCAGACAAAAACCGCCGCTCACAGAACGGCTGATACCCATTTTGGAAGAATTGGAGTTCAAGCAGTTTCTTGCTCGCCTCAAACGAACCAAGAGCATCATAACAGATGACGATGACCTGCTCGCAGACGCTGAGAGCACAGCATATCCTGATGACGACATCTCATTTGATTTCGGTGCAAACATCGGTGAAGATTTCGCAAGGCAATTGCCCACGCCACAATCGGTCGGAAACTACATGCTCATCAATACGCCAGAAGGGCTTTCAGAATTGATACAAAAACTTGAGCATGCCAAAGAGTTTGCGCTCGACACAGAAACCACAAGTTTAGATGCCTTGGAGGCTCAACTTGTCTGCATTTCCTTTGCAGTTAAGGCTCGTGAAGCCTATGCCGTAGATTTTCGCCATAAGCTCTCAAGGCAAGAAACTTTGCAGCACCTGAAACCGATTTTGGAAAATCCCAGCATTCGCAAAGTCGGGCAAAATATCAAGTATGACTACATGGTGCTAAAAAACTATGGCATCACACTGGCACCGCCTTACTTCGATACTATGCTGGCAAGCTATGTGCTCAATCCAGATAAGCCGCATAACTTAGATGACATGGTTGCCGAGCACCTAAAGTTCCGCACCGTGCGCTACACTGAACTTGTGGGAACAGGGAAAATGCAGAAACGCATTGAAGAGGTGCCCATCGAAGACCTCAAGAATTATGCCTGCCAAGATGCGGATATGGCACTGCAACTCAAAAGTGCACTGCATGAAAAGCTCTTACTTGAGCCAGCTTTAATGAGCATCTGCACGGCAATTGAATTTCCACTGCTGCGCACGCTGGCTGAAATGGAATATGCAGGGATTGCAATTGATACAAGTGTGTTAAGCGAACTTTCAAAAATCTTAGACGTGGCGATTCAAGAGGCGGCACAAGCTGTCTATGCTGGCGCTGGAGAGAGCTTCAACCTTGATTCACCGAAACAAATTGCACAGGTGCTGTTCGAGAAAATGAAACTGCCAGCCAAGAAACGCACCAAAACGGGCTACTCTACTGATGTAAAAGTCTTGGAAGAATTGGCAGAAGAATTTCCAATTGCAGGAAAAATTTTGGAATACCGCAGTTTGCAAAAGTTAAAATCCACATATGTGGATGCCTTGCCGTTGCTGATTCACAAAAAAACAGGCAAGGTGCATACGTCGTTCAATCAGAGCGTGGTGGCTACAGGGCGGCTATCTTCCTCAAACCCAAACTTGCAGAACATTCCTATTCGTACGCCGGTGGGCAAACAAATTCGCCGAGCATTCGTAGCAAGTCGTCCAGATTACATGCTCCTGTCGGCAGATTATTCCCAAATTGAATTGCGCATTGCGGCAGAACTGTCAGGCGATGAGACTATGCAGCGTGCGTTCAAAAATGGCGAAGATATTCACAGCGCCACAGCAAAAGTGATTTTTGAGACGGAAAGCGTGACTGCAGAGATGCGTCGTAAAGCGAAGGAAGTAAATTTTGGCGTACTCTATGGCATTCAGCCGTTCGGTTTGGCACAACGGTTGGATATTAGCCAAAGTGAAGCCAAAGCAATCATTGAAAACTACAAAGCCAAGTATCCCAAAATTTTTGAATTTCTCTCATGGGTTTTGGAGCAAGCCAGAACAAACGGCTACGTGGAAACTGCACTGGGGCGTCGCCGATATTTTAAGGATATCACGCACAAGAGTGCGGCTATCCGAAATGCGGCAGAACGTGCCGCCATTAATGCACCGATTCAAGGCACAGCAGCAGACATGATTAAGCTGGCAATGATTCAAATTGATGAAACACTACGCTCAGAAAAATTGGAGTCTAAAATGGTCTTGCAGGTGCACGATGAATTGCTCTTCGATGCACCGAAGTCAGAACTCGAGGTGCTGTCGGGAATGGTAAAAAAACAGATGATTGAAGCAGCACAGCGTGCAGGACTCAAAACCGTGCCTGTGGCTGTGGAAGTCGGGATTGGAGAAAATTGGTTAGTCGCACATTAGGCTATGTCGAAAAAGCTCAATCCACCACTTCGCCGAAAAAACTTCGTAACAGTCGACGAGAGCGATCGGCATGGAATTATCTATGAAGCGCGTGGTCCATATTACCTTGTGCATACGCCACAAGGAGAAACCTACACCTGCAAAACCCTGCGCACCACACTAACTGAAAATCCAAACTCCACGCTGGCGGTGGTCGGCGATAGAGTGCGCTTTCGTCCCTTGGAAGAACGCAACGACGTGGCACTGCATAATGGCATCATTACCTTCATAGAAAAACGCCGTAGCACACTCTCACGCAATAGAGAACGACGACGCAATCGCAGTGGTGAGACTGAACATGTCATGGCAAGCAACATTGACCAACTCGTGATTGTAACATCTATCACTGACCCGCCTTTCCGAGCAAAACTTGTTGACCGCTACCTTGCTTTTGCCGAATTCGAACGACTCAAAGCCATAATCGTACTGAACAAAATTGATTTAGACACCGAGAACCTTGCACCATCACTGCTGAAACTGTATAATGAACTGGGCTATGACACACTGCTACTTTCAGCACAAACTGGCGAAGGCATAGCTCAACTGCGTGAAAAGCTCATTGGCAGAACTTCTGTATTGAGCGGTCACTCTGGCGTTGGAAAAACAACACTCATCAACAAGCTCACAGGCAGTGACTTGCCAATCGGCGAGTTAAGCGAAAAAACTCGCAAGGGCGCACACACCACCAGCAATGCCATTATGCTTGTGGTCTCAAAACCTGATTCAAGCGAATATGGGTATGTGATTGATACACCCGGCATAAGAGAGTTTAGTTTGGAGGGCATTGCACAAGAAGAATTAAGACATTTATTTATCGAGTTTAGAAAATATGCGCCAAACTGTGCCTTTTCTTCTTGCACGCATATCACAGAACCAGATTGTGCCGTTCGTGCTGCTATGGAGCGTGGCGACATTTCGCCCATGCGTTACGAAAGCTATCTAACACTGTTTGCAGAAGCACAAGAAAGAAAGGTCTAAAACGAGAGTCGCAAAGGAGGCGTTGAGACAAAGTAAAAATGCAAGCGCAGCCAAAACATTTATCACGCAAAAACATTTTCAATCCGTGACAACCCTAAAGCCATAGCATGATACATGGGACGCCTTGAGGGAAAAGTTGCCGTAATCACGGGCTCAACAAAAGGCATTGGTAAAGCTATTGCACAGAAGTTCTTAGAGGAAGGGGCGCAGGTGGTAATTTCTTCGCGCAAGCAAACAAATTTGGAAGAAGCGCTTAAGGTCCTGCATTCGCCAAATGTGCGCGGCAAAACATGCAATGTGGCTTGCTATGGTGAAGTGGAAGGATTATTAAAATTTACTTTGGAGCAATTTGGCAAACTTGATGTATGGATAAACAACGCTGGTGTAGCAGAGCCCTACCAAAAAATTGTGGATGCGCCGCTCGAAGCATGGTATGAGCCAATTGAAGTCAATCTCAAGGGCACCTATCATGGATGCCGAACTGCATTGACCTATTTTTTGAAGCAAGGTCATGGGAAAATTATCAACATGACAGGCGCAGGCTCGAGCGAGAAGAAGTTTGATAGCACGGCATGTGTCAGCGCATATGCCGCCACGAAAGCCGCCATCAAGCGTTTGACATTTTCACTAGCAGAAGAGTATAAAGATACAGGCATAGAAATCATGCTCCTGAATCCGGGAATGGTACGCACCGAAATTTTGGGCACGCGCCATCCGACACCTGAAATGCAGAAGCGGCTTGAACGCTTCCGCACGATTCAGGATATTTTTGCGCAGCCGCCAAGCGTAGCAGCCGAACTGGCAACCAAAATGGCAAGCAAGTGGAGCGATGGCAAAACTGGGCTATTTCTTTCGGCGTTGAGCCCAAGTCGAGCAAGAGTCTTGCTACTGACCTATCCTTTCCGAAAATGGCTTGGAAAAATCAATCGCGAAGAATACTGAACACATCTGTGCAAACAAGTGCAAAAACCTTGCTGATGCTAAGCGTAAGCCTATATTTGACACTCAATAGCTTAGGCTGCTATTCTTTCACAGGTGCCGCCTTGCCGCCGCATATCAAAACAATTGCAATTCCCATCTTCAATGATGAATCGCGTAGCGGCGTGCCCAACTTACGTGAGCGCCTGACACAAGAGCTCACGCAGCGTGTGCAAACGCAAAGTCCACTGATTATTGAGCAATCGCGCACGCAAGCGAATTCCATCCTTGAAGCCGTGGTAACTGCCTATTCAGATATACCAAGCGTAATTGGCGGACAGACTGAACGCGCTACACAAAACCGCATCACCATTCGCGTTTCAGCCACATACCGCGACCTTGTCAAAAAGAAAATTCTCTTCAAACAAGATTTTAACGGTGTGCAGGATTATCCCATCGGGGACTTTCAAGCTCAACAGCAAGCCATTGCACGCGCCATTACGACCATTGCCGATGATATGCTGAACAAGATTCTTTCAGGCTGGTAGCGCTTTTGGATGCCTCGCCGGTGCTTGGAATAACAGCATCACCTCACCCCATCTGCTTATGCAGACATCCCTCTCCTTTGCAAGGAGAAAGACAGGGTGAGGTAACTTGCCTTTTCGTTTTTGAAATCGGTGCCGAGCCTGTTCAATCCGTGTTTGCAATATGCTGGCGCATCACAGCGTGAAAAGTAATCAAACGCTACACGCTCACAGAGCCGTCTCGTTGAGCCAGTCACGTGGTTTGAGACACCGCAGGAGCACGGCTTCGCGTGAAT
>Ga0308420_1001767_pt1 | contig 11256 bp, 5 predicted proteins | sample HotsprSampleMS55_FD_203802 | JGI IMG/M metagenome (GOLD analysis project Ga0308420, IMG submission 203802) | Hot spring phototrophic mat microbial communities from Mushroom Spring, Yellowstone National Park, Wyoming, United States - 20090730_MS55 ... | reverse complement strand
TACAGCGGCTGCTGTATATCTGCTCCCACACGTCGCCCGGATAACCTCCGTCGCTGAAGTCCTCCCAACCCAGGAACTCCCGGTAGGCCTTTTCCCAGAGTTCATTTTCCGATCTCGCGGCGGATTTTCTCGAAGTCCCACAGCCGGAGCGTAGAATCGTCGGCCGAGCAGTGGACCAACCACCGGCCATCGGGCGAGAGGGCCATGTTCATGCCACCGCCTTGTTTGGCCGAGTAGAACTGGTAAACCAATTTGCCGCTGGCAACCTCCCAGATGATAATATGGGCAGGCTTGTCGAAATCGGGACCCGAACAGGCCGCCAGTAGCTTGCCGTCGGGGGAGTATGCCAGCGCTTCGGCCGGTTCGGCGAATTCAGCAAAACCGCGGCAAGTGTGCAACCTCTGTAACGTCGCCGCATCCCAGATCGCCACAGGGTGAGTTCTTTCGTGCCCATAGCCGGCGGCAATCGTCTTCCCATCCGGGCTGAAGGCCACGCTGAGGAATACCCCCTGCAACCTTTGGTCTGTTTTTAGCTGAAGCTGGCCAATGACTTGAAGTTTCTCGGCATCCCAGATTTCCGCGATCGGCCCGAGGTACGCCACCGCGAATCGCTTCCCGTCTTTGGATACGGCCAGGTCTTGCACCAGTTCTCCGCCCTTGGCTAAGCTGGTGGACTTCCAGTTGGTCAAGTCCCATATCCGCAGTCCCCGGTCGCCGGCGTTCGGGCTGAGCAGCCGCTTGCCGTCCGCGAGGATCGCCAGGTCCATCGCGGTCTGGTTAGGTGGGTCGTAGTCGAAGACTCGTTCAATCTCCCACTTTGGGGCAACAAACACGTATACTTTGTTGTCCCAGCAGGATGCCACGAGACGCTTGCCGTCGGCCGTGCAAACCCTCGCCCCAACCACATCTGGAAGCGTGCGGGTGCAGACCAACTTGCGTGTGCTCACGTCCCAGAAACCGATTATGCCCAAGCTGCTTTCCCTGGCTCGCCGATCCACGCCGGTCGCCACCAGTTGCTTCCCATCGGGAGTGAAAAGCACGCGCCCGAAATAGCATCCCTCGGGACGGTCGAAATGGCCGTCTGGTTCCCGAATGCGAATATCGCTGGCCATGAGCTGCGCCCCTGCCAAGAGCAAGATGCCGCAAATCGTAAACGCTACACGCACTTGCCAAGGGACTTTGAACCGAGCATTTGCTAATGCGGCCTGCGGCCGCAACCAAATGGAGGGACGCGCTGCGGCGCGTCCGCTAGCAGTGGCACAGGGCCACGACGGCGCGTGGCCCTCCAGATCGACCGACATCACGCGCGCACGGCGCGCACAAGTTCCGCCATATGCGACTACACCGTTCATTGCACTACCCTTTGTCAGTACGTACTGTATGACCAATATTGCAACGCCGACGAACGACCTGGCAGCGACCGGCACTGGGTACTCCTCGAAATATCACTCTGGGTCATTTGGGTTGACAGTGATCCACCTGGCAGAACTGTCATTCCACTCGCCGATGTTTCGGTCTGCTCCGCGCAGGCGTCTACCGTCCGGCCTATCCGGGCCAAACGCCTGAACACGTGTGCTTACTGCGCCACGGACCCGCACTGCTGAACAAAGCCGGCAGTGGCACAGAAGATTATTCAGGCGCGGCAGTACCGTCCCCCACGTGTTCAGTCTTCTCCGGGATATCGGCGGGGCTTTGCGCGAGCTTCACTTTCCCTGACATCGTGGATGAACATTTGGGCGTCGGGCGTTTTGAGGCGTTCTGCCAATGAGAGGGCTTGTCCCTTTTCGCCCAGCCAGTACAGTGCCACGCACCGCTGCAATTCCACGTGTTCGCGCAAGGGGTCATGCTCGGGAAGCCAAGATAGGATCGCCTCGAGGTTCCACAGGGTTTTGCTTCTGGCCGCCTCGGGCGAGGGGCGAGCGCCCCCGGCGAAGCCGAGGCATGAATCAATTGGCGCCCGTGCTTGTCGCAGAATGGCAAACTCCAGCGGCCAGCGGATACCGTATTCTCGCTCGCCCAGCCTTCCCCTGATCAGCACGGGCAAGTAGGGGATGCCGCGGTCGGCATTGGTGAAGACGTCCCACACCGGCTCGGCGCACATCTGTTCCCAGTTCCGCACAACGTTGCCGATCCCTTGCGCCAAGTCGATTATATCGTGGGGTGAGGACGGCAAAGGTAAAATGTCGACTTCATAAGGGCCGAGCACAATCGGGGCGCGGGGCAAGTCGGCGGCATTGGGGATGCTGCTGCGCGACGCGCGGCCCGGGAGGTCCCTGTTCCTCACATTCGCCTCGGCTGTCGCCTCGGCGCATCGCATCTCTACGAGATTGATATAGCGCACGTAGAACCGGTATTTGCCCGGCTGCGAAAAGCCAACGCCCGGATTCCAACTCGAGCGCCAATACCGCCCCCCTGGCACAAGAAAGCCGCTGATTTCGCGTTGCGCGACGTTGATCGGTATCCAAGCTTCGTAGCACTCTCCCGGCTGGAGCACCAGAGCTATACCGCCATAACGCCTGCCACCTTCGTAGTGCCCGCGGTTTACCCAGTACGTTTCCCGCAATTCGGACCACTTTGCGTCCTGCCCGTGGCCCCCTTCTTGAAAACGGCTCACCCAGACGCCGATCGTCGACACGTAGGCCCCGTGATAGGGCGGGTTGAGCTTGTAGGCGAAATACGGCCCGGTATTCTCCACCCTCAACCGTGCCCAAATAACCTCGGCCAGATAGTAGCGCTGTTTGGGGAGCTTGATCGACCAGCGCAGGTCCCTCGCGTGATCAGGGCTGCCAAAGCCCCTATGGAGAACTTTTTGTACCGCAACAATCACCTCCTCACGAGTCACCGGTTTTGGCACCTTGTAGATGGGGTGCTCGTTCGGCAAGGTCCCCGGTTCGCCGCTCAGCGCAATCGCAGCGGCGACCAGAGGCGCGAAAAACCCTAGCTTCAAAAGACTTTTCACGGCGTGTACCTCCCCACCAGATCGACCAGTTTGCGCGTTTCGTCCGAAAAGGTTTCAAACAGGCCGGCCTCGCCTCCGGCCAGCGGCGCCAGCGGCTGAGCGTCCGAGAAGCTGCTGGGGAGGCTCTCGTCCTCGACCTTCCGCCGCAGGAACGCCAGAAGTTGCGCCTGGCTGTCCAGCGGATCGGCCGGCGTGCCGTAAGACAGCAAGACCCGCGGCTCCAGAACCTCCAGACGGAACTGCCGCCGGTAACGACCTATTGACGTTCGCAATATGTGGCGCCACGGATCACTAGAAACTAGAAATACGTTGCATCACCCGGTCGCTACCTTTCGCGAAGATCAACAGGTCGACTTCACAGCGGCGTTTCGCCGAGCCGACGCCCAGCGCCGATTTTATAAAATCCTCGGCAGATTGCAGCGACGAAACAAATCTCCGCCAACGCGACGACGACCTGAACATGGCCAGCCCTCCGGTACTTGATTGGTGCTGCCAAGCAAGGGCCACGGCCTTGCAGCCTTGCCCCACAGTCGCCGAACACAGAAGCCGGATCGTGCTGGCCAGTGACAAGCGGTTCGGTGACTTGAATCCTCACCGTGGCCACGCCAGATAGTGAACCCGTAGGGGCAAAAAAGTCAACCCATAAAAAGAAGGGTACGCATACCCACCGCCTGGCGCCGCTGACCGTCATCGCCGCTGGCCGGCTGGCCATCGCGGCTGTTCCGCACAGCCGGGGAGCCGACGTGGCTGCGGAACTCACTGTCGCTTCGGCTGGGCACGCAGCAGGTAGCTGCCGTCTTCCTGCGAGAGCCACTGGCGACGTTCCTCGGAAAACTGCTTCTCCTCGAGGAACTCCATCACCTTACGCAGCGGAAGCGTCCCCTTTTCCGGCCAAAGGTAGCACCCTTCCAACTCCGGCGACAGACGAACCTCTCACCGCTGCGGCCGCGTTAGTTGCGATTTAGTCGATGCCCGTCCGATCACTAGTGTCAATCTGGCCACGGCGGAGCGCGGTCGTAGGGGGGCCAGTGCTGTACACGGCCACGATGCACCGAGGCCTTCCGCGGCGTCGTCCCCAAGGCGCGCATCGTGGGCAAGCCATACGCCGTAGAAATCTTGCCATCCTGGGTGCCAATGGAAGCAGCTTGCCTGCTGGCCGCCCGAATTGTCTATCAGTGCCTCCTCCGCTATAACTGCCATCGCGGCAGCCAGGGCCGCGGGTTCCAATGGATTGTGGTGTGCGAAGCACTTCCGCACGCCTTCGGCCTGTCCGCAATCGCCGGGTGGATGCTCTACAGGCTCGCAACCCGGCGGCGGGCTGCGTGGCCGGCCGGTGGGAAGACATCGGCGCCGCAATGCCGCCGTCGACCGTTGAAGTGCCTTCGCCCGGCAGAAAGACGACGCTTGGACCGCATTATTGATTTTCGCCAAAAGGTAGCGACCGGCTGATATAGCGTTTTCCTAGGAGGCCGTATCACCACGTATTGAGAATGTCAATAGTGTGTTCACACTACTCGGCCATTTTTTAAGGGTCGTGAATGATGGCTGGATCGGATGTGAAATCGGCGACTGATTGTGCAACCGGCGTTGGACCGCCGCGCGTGGGCATGCTGGCCATCGTGCGTAAACGGCGTGCGATCATCAGTGAGGTGAGGGAATTCGACGGCGACCGAGGGCGGATGCATCTGGTGCGTCTGGATTACAAGGACGACTGGCGGCCGCCGTTCGAGGAAGTCATCTGGGAACTGGAACCGGCGCGGTTGTTGTTGCCGCCCGGCGAACTGCCGCGCGCCTCGGACGTACCGATGCCCGGGGAAGATTTCGACGCCCTGGTTCGTGCCGCTCGGTGGTCGGCCATTACGCCCTACCTCGACCCGGGTGCCGCCGGACCGGTGGAGCGGCTGCCGGTCTGTTCGCCTTTCCACGGCGCGGTGGAAATCGACGACTACCAGCTCGTCCCCTTGCTCAAGGCGATGCGCATGCCGCGCGTGAATCTCTTCCTGGCCGACGACGTGGGTTTGGGCAAGACAATAGAGGCCGGGCTGATACTGTCCGAGTTGCTCATCCGGCGCCGAGTGAATCGCATCGTCATCCTTACGCCGGCGTCATTGTGCATCCAGTGGCGCGACGAGATGTGGTCCAAGTTCTCCTTGCCTTTCGAGATCATCGACCGCAACACTACTGTTCGCTTGAGACGTTCCTTTGGCATCGACACCAACCCCTGGCGGTGCTGTACTCGTATCATCGCCTCATATCATTACCTGCGGCAGCCCGACGTCCTCGAGCAGTTCCTCACCGCCTGCAAGGTTCCCGAGGGATCGCCTCGTTTGCCGTGGGACTTGTTGATCGTCGACGAGGTCCACAACCTTATGCCTTCGCCGTTTGGTGAGGACAGCCAGTTATGCCGCATGCTGCGTCTGGTGGCTCCGCAATTCGAGCATCGGTTGTTCCTCACGGCCACGCCTCACAACGGACACACGCGCTCGTTCACCGGGTTGTTAGAAATGCTGGATCCAGTGCGTTTCAGCCGCACCGACGAGTTGCGTCCTGCCGAGCGGGAACGGATTCGGCAAGTGGTCATTCGCCGTCTGAAGCGGGAGATCAACGCCCGCACCACGCCGCCCCGATTCTGCCACCGCATGCAGCCGCAGGCGATCGTGCTCAGCTTTTCGCACGAGGAGCGGCAACTGATCAGGGCGTTCGAGGCGCTGCGTGCCAAGGTGCGCGGTTTGCTTGCGGGGCAGTCGGGCAGCCGTCGTCTGGCCGGTCGGTTCGCCATCGAGGTGCTGGGCAAGCGGATGCTCAGCGGTCCTGTGGCTTTCCTGGAGTCTTGGCGGCGGTGCAAGATGGGACTGGCCGAGGAAGAGCCGGCCGAGGACAAGGACGTGCTGGCCGCGCGCCAGGCCGTGCAGGAGGAGACAGCCGACGACCGGGAGGCCGAGCAGCGCGGGGCCACAGCGGCGACGATCATCGGCGCGTGGCTCAAACCGATGATCGAAGGCGTCAGAGAGGAAATCGCCCTGCTGGACCGCGCCGCCCAGGCGTTGGGCATCGACTTGGGGGCCGATGTCGTCGCGCAGGACCCAATTTCGGACGCCCGCCTCGACGCCCTGTGCGCTCTGGTCGAGCGGCTGCTTGGCACGGGCGGTTCGTGGCGCGACGACGAGCGGCTGGTGGTGTTCACCGAGTACAAGACGACGCTCGACTACCTGCTTCGTCGTTTGCGGCAGAGGTACGTCGGTCATGAGGAACGATTCCTGTGCCTGTACGGGGGCATGGAGGACTTGCAGCGCGAGATGATCAAGGAGGCCTTCAACGATCCTGCCAGTGGGGTTCGAGTGCTGCTGGCCACCGACGCGGCGGCCGAGGGCCTGAACCTCCAGAGCACGGCCCGGTATCTGCTGCACTTCGATTGCCCGTGGAACCCCGCTCGCTTGGAGCAGCGCAACGGTCGGCTGGACCGTCACGGGCAGGCCCGCGATGTGCACGTATTCCACTTCGCCAGCCAAGAGGACGCGGATCTGAAGTTCCTGGCGTACCTGATCACCAAGGTGGACCAGATTCGCGAGGACTTGGGCGCCACCGGGGAACTGTTCGACGAGGCCACGCACCGTCGTCTTATCCAGGGGGAAGATGTGGCGGAGGTGCAACGCGCGCTGGAGGGGCAGATCGCGCAGGTCAAGCAGCTCGCCTCGATCGACGCCGACGTCACCGTGTCCGAGGACCCGGCCACCGGCCGGTCCAATCTGCGCGACAAGCTGGAGGCCTTGGCGGCGGAGCTGGACTTCGACCCGCTGGCCGGCCAGCAGACGCTAGAGGCGGCGCTGGCGGTTGGGGCGGGCCGTCCGCAACTGACGCACAGCGACGACCGGCGCCGTTTCGCCCTGGTCAATCCCGACTTGCCCGGCTGGAAGGACGTCATCGATCAGACCATCCGCAAACAAACCGACCGCGGAATTCTTGGCCCGGTGCCAAGTTTGTCGTTCAGCGTAGAGCCGTTTCTGGAGCAGGTCGGGCCGCGGCGCGTTTTCCGGCCGCGCTCGGATGTGCTGATGCTGCACCTGGGCCATCCGATGGTGCAGCGCGCCCTGACTTGCCTGGCCCGCCGGCGCTTTCCCGGCCCAGGGGCCGTGTCGCGCTGGACGGTGCGTTTGGACGACCAGGTGCCGCCCGACGCCGAGGCCTTGATCCTGTTGCACGTCGAGGAACTGGCGGTGAACCAACTGCGCGAGACGTTCCATCACTGGGTGCGCACGGTGCGGATTCCGGTGGTGCAGGGGCGGCTCGGCCCACGGCTTCCACACGTGCCGGCCAAGGAACTTCGCACGGGGCGGCCGTGTACCGACCCGGAACTGATCCACGCCGCCCGAAGGCTGCTGGACGACCTGGAGCCGGAACTACGACAACTGGTGGGACAGTTGCGCAGCGAGCTTACCGATCGTTTGCAGGCCCAGCTCATGGCCGACGGCCAGGCGGCGCGCGCAGAAGAGGAGCGGCGTTATCAGAGCCGTCTAGGGGAGATTTCCACGCTGATCGCCGAGAACACCATCGCCCGGCTGGAGCGAGAAATCGACAAACTGAAACAGCAGCGCAGCCAGGGCAGGTTGTTTGCCGAGGAGTCTGACTACGACCGACTGGATCGCAACATCCAGGCCAAGCAGGAAGAACTCCAGCGCCGCCAACAGCACTACGAGGAAGTCCGCCAGCAACTGGCCCAAGAGCGCGAGCGTATCGTCAAGTTCGTTCTTCCCCGACGTTATGCCCTTGTGGGCCAGGCCCAGGTGTTTCCCGTGGCCGTCGAGGTCCGTTTGCCGATGACGGCGGGAGGGGGCAGCAATGAACGCTGATCATCAACAGTGGTGGAGCAACCTTCGACACGGTGGGCTGCTGCTGGACGTGCAGCGTCTGACGGACCTTGTGCCCTTTTTGCCCGAACCGCTCCCTGCGCATCAGGCCGACCGGCTGCGCCGCGAGATACTGGCTTTCCAGGACGACCCGGACCAGCGGCGCGCTCGCCTGGTGTCTTACGTGTTGGGCCAGGTGTGCGGTTTCGACCCGCAGGGGGGAAGGTGGCTTCGGGGGAGCAGCGTTCCGGCCTGTTGGACGCGACACGCGCTTACCGGCGAGGCCATCCGGCCCAACCACCTGTGGCTCGGCCCCAACGGCGCGACCCTGCCGGTGTTCATCGACGACCAGCCGCGTCTGGGCGTGGGCCGCGGCAGGCGGACTATCTCCCAGGTGCTCCATTGGTTGCGCCGCGGCGGCGAGCAACTGGCCCTGCTCACCAACGGGTGGCAATGGCGGATCGTTTTTGCCGGGCTGGATTACGATGCCTTCTGTCAATGGGACGTCCAGCAATGGTTCCGCGAGGGCGACGCTGCGCCGGAGCTGGACGGCCTGCGTGCCCTGCTGGCCCCGCGGCTGTGGACGCCGCCGCAGCAGGGCAAACCCTGTCCGCTTCTGGCGGCCGTCAACGACAGCCGCAAGGGCCAGGCCGAACTGTCGCAACTGCTCGGCGAGCGCGTCCGCCAGGCTGTGGAACTGTTGATCGAAGGGCACGCGCAGGCGCTCAACAGGCTGCACAGCCCGCTCAGTCCCAGCGACATCTACCGCGCCGCGGTGCGCATGGTGATGCGCCTGGTGGTGATCCTGTTTGCCGAGAGCCGTCCCGGACTGCTGCCCCACGACAACCCCATCTATCACGACGCCTACAGCCTGGGCGGTCTGCGCGAGCAACTGGAGCGCAGCGGCCGCGACCGGCTGGCCAACTCCTTTTGGGCTTATCCGCGGATGCTGGCTCTGATGCGGCTGATCTACGAGGGTTGCAGCCACGAGGCCATGCCGGTGCCCGCCTACGACGGCGACCTGTTCCGTCCCGGCGATCCCCACGACGCCGACGGCATGCAGCGGGCGCTGCACCTGATGGAGACCGCCTGCTTCCAGTACGACATCCTCAGCGACCGTCAGGTGCTGGAGATACTCAACCTCCTTTCGCGCACGCAGATGCGCATTCGCCAGGGCCGTGCCGCTGCGTGGGTGGCGGCTCCGGTGGACTTTTCCAGTCTGGACAGCGAGTACATCGGCATCCTATACGAGGGGCTGTTGGACTTCCAGTTGCGCTGTGCCGCGCCGGACGAACCGATTGTCTTCCTGGCCGTGGGCGACCAGCCCGCCTTGCCCCTGGCCACGCTGGAGGCGATGGACGACTCGTCGATCAAGAACCTGTTCGAGAAACTCAAAAAACAGGCCAGTGCGGACCTGCCCGGCGACGAGGACTCGGCCGAAGACCAATCCGATGCCGACGAACAACCAGAATCGATCGACCAGCAGGCCGAACAGCAAGAAACCGCCGCCTTTGAAGAAGACCGGCCGATGGTGGCGGCAGACGTGGCTCAGTCTGCCGGGCCCGAGGCGGTTTCCACAGCCGACCGCTGCTATACTTTCCAGGCCCGGGCCGAGTCCTGGGCGCGGCGCGCCTGCCAGGCGGCCGGTCTTGTCGAGCGTCCTCGGGGGCGCCCCACCCCCGAGCGCCAGATGCACTTCCAGCAGCAACTGGACGCCGCGGCCCGCCGCCTGATCAGCAAGGTGGTCTTGCCCGGCCAGTGGTATCTGGTCCGCTGGGGCGGCACGCGGAAAGGCTCTGGCTCGTTCTACACCCGGCCCCAACTGGCCATCCCCACCGCTCATCGCACGTTGTTTCCGCTGGCCTACCAGCCGCCGACCGGACCGGACGGCCAGCCGAATCCCGACGCCCCGGCGGACCAGTGGACCCCCAAGACTCCCGAGCAAATCCTCGCCCTGAAGGTCTGCGATCCGGCCTGCGGTTCCGGCTCGTTCCTGCTGGCCGCTTTGCGCTTCTTGACCAATGCCTTGTACGATTCGCTGATCTACCACGGGCGGATCGGCGCGCACGGGGGCCGGGCGGTCATCGACCTGATCCGCGACGAGCAAACTCAGCACACCCTGGCCAGCGAAGCGCTCCCCTGCCCGCCCGACGACGAACATTTCGAACCCCGCACCAAGGCCCTCCTGCGCCGCTACGTCGTCGAACGCTGCATCTACGGTGTGGACCTCGATCCGCTGGCAGTCGAACTAGCCCGCCTCTCTCTGTGGATCGAAACCCTCGATCCACATCTGCCCATGACCTTTCTGGACCACAAGATCAAGGTGGGCAATTCCCTGGTGGGAACCTGGTTCGACCAGTTCCTCCACTACCCGGTGATGGCCTGGATGCGCGAAGCCGGCGACGCCAACCACACCAACGGGGTCAATTTCGGCCCCGGGCAGTTCTCCCGCGACATCACCCAGCGCCTGACGGCCGTCAAACAGGAACTGCTGGCCTTGATTGACGGCAGCCGGTTCCCCCAGGTCTATCCTGTGGACCTGACCACCGTCCGCACCGGCCACGACGCCGCCGAGCGGGCCTTGCGCGAAATCCACGAACTGGGCGTCGCCCAGGTCGCCCAGCGGCGCCAGCGTTACCTGGCACTGCGCGCCAGCCCCGACTTCCATCGCCTCAAGGACGCCTTCGACCTCTGGTGCGCCATCTGGTTCTGGCCCCCCGAGCAAATCGAGCTCTGCCCCTTGCCACAGGACTTCGCCGCCGCAAACATCTCGCAGGAAGCCTGGCTCGTCGTCAGGCAACTGGCCGCCAGACACCGCTTCTTCCACTGGGAACTGGAGTTCCCCGACGTCTTCAACGCCGCCTGTGGCGGCTTCGACGCCGTGCTGGGAAACCCGCCCTGGAACATCGCTAAACCCAACAGCAAGGAGTTCTTCTCCGCCTTCGATCCCCTGTACCGCTCCTACGGCAAGCAGGAGGCCATTCGCAAACAAACCGAATACTTCCGCGGCGACGCCCAGATCGAGCGCCAGTGGCTCGATTACTCCGCCTACTTCAAGGCCATGAGCAATTGGGTCAAGTATGCGGGCTTTCCCTTCGGCGACCGGGTGAGCCAGGACAGCCAAGGCCGAAAAGTGCACGACTTCAACCTCGGCGACCGCGGTCGCAGCAGTTTCCAATCCTCCCAACTCCGTCACGAACGGTGGCGGGCCAAACGCGAACAGTCCACCGGATACGCCGACGCCCAGCACCCCTTCCGCCATCAAGGCTCGGCCGACATCAACACCTACAAACTGTTCCTGGAACAGGCCCATGCCCTGCTGCGCGACGGTGGGCGGATGGGCCTGCTGGTCCCCTCGGGACTGTATAGCGATTACGGCTCGAAGGCCCTGCGGGAACTGTTCCTCGATCGCTGCCGCTGGGAATGGCTCTTCGGATTCGAAAACCGCGAGAA
>Ga0308420_1001764_pt1 | contig 11265 bp, 6 predicted proteins | sample HotsprSampleMS55_FD_203802 | JGI IMG/M metagenome (GOLD analysis project Ga0308420, IMG submission 203802) | Hot spring phototrophic mat microbial communities from Mushroom Spring, Yellowstone National Park, Wyoming, United States - 20090730_MS55 ... | reverse complement strand
TTGACCAGGTACACCGGCAGCTCCACCCGGTTCATGAAGAACACATCCGGCGCGATGCCTCCCGCGCTCATGCTCAACAGCTTGCCGCTGTTGATCTCTATCATCTCCACCCGGAGATCGGGGTTGGCCGCCTCAAATCGCTTGATTGCCGCCGCCATCATGTCGCGGCGCACACCGGTCAGCTGCTCGTTGCCGAACTGCAGCTTGATCCTCCCGTCGTTTCCGCCGCACCCCGCCAGGAACAACCCCGCCGCACATATTCCCGCCAGCTTCCCCGCATGGAACCTCATGGCAAGCCGTCCTCCCCGGATTGCGCGCACCAATGGCGCGTTTTGATGGTGGGTATATCGAGTGCAGACGCGATGCACACCCGAACGCACGGTCTGCAGATGCTCCGTCACATGGATGGGCATGTTCACGAAATCGGCCGCCGTCTCACACCACAGCGGCGCAGCCGACCTCCGCCGAAGAAGTACATGGTGAGGTATTACCAAAAACCGCCGCAGGTGTCAAGCTCCGGGAACTCCACAATCGCCGGCAGGCTTCCCGCACCGTACGGCATGCGGCGTACCCGAGACGCCTCACCCGCCCGTGGGGAAGACCGTGCGGCCGGGCCGGCGAAACGCGCTGTCGAATATCAGAAGTAGACGTTGACCCCGAGGTTGAGAATGAGCTCGACGCCGCCGGCGGTGTACGAAGTGCCGTCCCGATCCGTGCCCAATATCACGTACGCGGGCCCGAAATCCATGGCGACACCGAACCAGTCGGTGACGAAGAACTCACCGCCGCCGAACAGACCCACCAGGAAACCGCCGCCGGTGAGTTCCTCCACGTTGTTGAACATGACGTAGTCCGCTTCGCCACCCGCGAAAACGCGGAGCTGGAAGAACTGCAGTATGTTGAAATACTGCCGGTACCCGATCGCGGCGACGCCGCCGTCGAAAGCACCCCGGAGCTCGCCCGCCATCAGGTCGGTGAAATCGTAGCGCAGTCCGAGGTACGGGTAACCGGCGGAAATCCCCAGCTTTCCCGCCGTATTGTAGAAGGTGTCCGTCGGTTGGGCCGTCAGGCCGGACTGCAGCGAAACCGCGACGAGTGCTGTAGCCGCCAGGTAACGCATCGTACGCATGAGTGTTCTCCTTGTAGTCATCGGTTACTTCACCGGGAGTTCATTGAACAGCCGTGTTTCAACGTCCCGCTCGCGGCGCAGCGCGGCGCTGTCCGGTTTTTCATACGACGGCACGGCTGAAAAACTGCTGATATTGCTGGCACTGCTCTCGTAGAGCATCTGGTTGACCGGGGTGATGACCGAACCATTGAGCTCAAAGACGCGCCAGAGGGTACCGGGTTGGTTGGGCACATTGAACGTCGCCACCAGGCCAGACCCTTGGTACACCTTCACCACCGCCTGGGAATTCGCGAGAGCGGTTGACGGGTTGTATGAAGCGTTGGTGTAATCGTGCACGCTGAAGCGGTACATGCCGCTGGTCTGTACGTATATAGTCGTCGTCTCAGGACCGTAGCTGGAAGTATCGTCCACGTCCAACTCTACGTATGTGGTTCCACCGTATTGGTACAACTTGTTGCTGTAGTACACGTGCGCACGCTGATCCGGATTGTTCAAATCGGGGAATGTGATGTGACTGTCCAGGTCACGGGGCGTTTCACCCCAAGTCAGAACGATGCGGGTCTGCCCCGCGGCGAGCACCGGGGTGACACTCGCGTTCTGATTTGGGGTCGTCTGTCCGCCGATGACGATCACACTTACCCACGTCGTCGTATACCCCGTGCCGCTGATCTGAATGGTGTAATAGCCGGGAGTCAGTCCGGTGAATGAGTAGTCACCCGCGCCATCGGTGGTCGTAGTCCCGATGACCGTACCGCTGGTCACGTTGTAGCCGGATCTGATGGACACCGACACCCCGGGCAGACCGTTGCCGGTGAGCGCGTTGGTCACCCGGCCGCTGATCGAACCCGGCGTGGAAGCATGCGCGTCATCCAGGAACGCGAGCGCCTGCAGGTAGACCGTGGTGTTTACAGGAACATCAATGTTGCGGTACGTCGCCGTCAGGTACCCGGTACGGGCGAACACCGCATAGTAGCCGGTTCCCGCCGGCACATTGACGGTATAGGCCCCGGACGAGTTCGTCACCGCAGACGCGAGCAGCAGCCCGGAAGCGCTGTACACGCTGATGTTAGCGCCCGCAACCCCCGTCCCGGTCACGGCATCCCTGACGGAGCCTGCGATGACACCCGCGCCGGTCTCGCTCTGGAACGGAACCGTTTCGTACGACATCGTGTTGACGGGGGTGATCACGTCACCTTCAAGGTCAAACACACGCCAGAACGTGCCGCCGGTGTTCGCAGGCACATCGAACACCGCGCGCAGCGTTGCCCCTTTGTACACCGACACCCGGGCGCCCGAATTGGAAAGCGCCAGGCTGGGAGAAGATGCGCGGTTGGTGTAGTCGTGCACACCGTAGCGGTACACCCCGGCGGACTGCTGGTGGATGGTGATGGTCTCGGGACCGTAGCTGGTGGTATCATCCCTGTCCAGAACGGTGCGCGGCGGACTGTCGGCGCTCCCACGGTCGGCGAAATACACATGGAAACGACTGGATGATCCCGGCAGCGGCCCGGTGATGTGCGCATCCAGATCGGTCGGGGTGTCCCCCCACGTGAGCACCACCCGCCATTGATCCGGACCGAGCACCGGGGAGACCGTTTCCGGAGCGGTGATCGTCGTTGCACCGCCGACGCAGATGACCGTGATGTAGATGCCGATGTACTCGGTCTCGCCGCTCGTGCCGGTGACCTGGGCGGTGTAGTAGCCGCCGGGGAGGTTGTCAAACACGAAGGACCCCGAGCTGTCGGTGACGGTGGTGCCGAGGATGGTGCCGGAAGTGGCATTGACCCCTTCGCGGATGACCACGACCAGCCCGGGAATACCTGTGCCCGTCAAGGCGTCCGTGACGGTGCCGCCCGCCGTTCCGGGACCGCCGCTGCCTGCCGCCACCTGGGAAACCGTCTGGAGGTGCGTGACCTTGCTCGCGGCGACACTGAGGTTGTAGTAGTTGAGCGGCAGGTATCCGGTTCGCGAGAAGTTGACCCGGTATCCGCGGTCGGGCTTCACCGCCACCGCGAACGTGCCGTTGGACGCCGTCTGAGCTTGGGCGACCAATTGTTCACCGAGGTAGACTTTGACGCTGACCCCGGACAGCGCCGTCCGTTGCACGGCGTCCCGAACGTATCCCGCAAGGTATCCGTCCGGTTGGGGCGGCGGCGGTTCCGGCAGCTTCTTCTTGAGTTCGCGGACCTGACTCCTCACGGCGCCGGTCACCCCGAAGTTGAAACCGCCGTGAACCAACGCCATACTCCCGAGCACCATCGCCATCACCGCCGCCGCATACCGTGTGCGCATACTGCCTCCTCGTATGTGAGGGTATGATCCGCGAAACAGACTCCATCCGCGAAAGAAAAGATCCCGAAACCTGTCGTATGCCTGCGAGATGGGCAGGATGTAAAAAGAGGCCAGAGAGCGATTTTCTTTTCGGAAGCCTCACCAGGCTTATGAGGAAAATCTCTCTGGCCTCGTCGCCGAAAGCGTCAAGTAATTCTATACGAGTACAAGCGTGTTTTGTCAAGACCCTGCTCAAGAATGTACAGCGCACAGGGAGGCTGCTCCGACGGAGACACCATCGCCGCACCCGGCTCATCACCTGCATGCCCCCGCCACAACGACTACTGTATCGGGCGCATCACCACGGCGCAGCCGCCGTTTTTGGCGAGCGGCACCCGGAGGATGTCCACCGCACGCACTTCACGCGATTCCACCTCGATGTCGGTGGGGCGGCGGCCGTCGCGGTACACGATCGCCCGGTACGTACCTTCACCGAGGAAGGAGAGCGGTACCGCCAGCTCCCGTGCACGCAGGGTGTTGGCTCCCAGGTACCACTCCGTCCCGTTCCGGCGAGCGATGCACACGTGGCTGTCCGGGGCTCCTTCGATGAACCGCGTTTCATCCCAGGCGGCGGGAACCGCGGCGAGCAGATCCCGAGCCGGGCTCTCAAGGTAGTGTTCCACCCGATCACAGAAATGCTGCAGACCCGACCAGTAAAGGACGGCGTGCGCGATCTGATTGGCGAACGTCGTCGGCGAACGTTCGGCATCCAGTACGACCGGCGTGAAATCCATCGGACCGATGGCGTTACGCGTGAAACAGACGTTGATGTAGTGCGACGGGGCGAACGGTTTGAAGTGGATGTTCTCGTCGCCCTTCACCGCCTCCCGGGTCAGCTGGTGCGGCCAGGTGCGGTTCTCGCCCGAGGGTTTAGTGGGGCCGTGCCAGTTGAGCAGCAGCCGATGGCGGGCGGTCACCTCGTGGACCGGATCGTACACCTTGACGAACGCATCCCGGCGGTCCGTCTCGATGAAATCCAGCTTCGCACCCTTCACGCCCCAGGCCGCCCACTCGCGCGCGTCGTCTGCGGTGAACTCCCACGCACGCTTCCAGAGGATGACGCCCACGTTGCGTGTCGCGGCGTAGGAGACGATCTCCGGTATCCGACCGCGCCACGCCGACCACCCTTCGTCAATGAGGCAGTACTCCCACCCGAGCTGCGCAGCTGCATCAATGAACCGCTTCTGCGTCTCGGGATTCTTGGGGCTCTCAAAGTCGGACCACCAGGACCACGCCACCCGCCCCGGACGAATCCACGACAAGTCATCCACCCTGGACGGTGGGGCGAGCGCCTCTACGATGCACGTCTCCACCACGGTCCCTAGGGAACCCAGAGCGATCACCCGCCACGGCGTCTCCAGCGGCAGGTCACCGCTCACCGGCCCCGTCTGGTCTGGCGGAAAGACGAACCGGAGGGTGCCCGCGCCGCCGCTCCCCTGGAAGTGCGACGCGCAGTACGAACCGCTCACTCCGGACTCTGTCAGGAATCCCCACCATCCGCCCGGGAGAGCCAGCAGTACCGGATGGCCCCATCGTTTGTTCCGACCGTCAAGATTCTTGAGTATCTGGCGGGTATACTCCTCTTCGTATGAGTATTTGCCGTGCTCGTCCATGACCCACGGCTGCGCCCACGCAGTGGTGCCCGACGGCAACCGGATACCGGTGTACTCCGTGAGCACCGCATACGTTCCCGTTCCCTCCAGGCGATACCGCAGCGCCGCCCCATCGTCGTACGCACGCACGTGCACCTGCAACGCCCGGCCAGCGGCGTTCGTGAACGTCACCCGTACCTCACGGGCGGTCGCGGCACACGCCCTCCGCTTGCCGGACACCAGCGTGAACGATTCCGAAACCGTCGCCGATGCAACTCCTACGGGCGTAAGCCCGTCCACTAAATTGCCATCGGATCCCTCGCAGACGATACCCAACGGCGACCACGGAATCAGCGCTTGCCCTGCAGAAGACACCTCGTAGTACAGTCGTTCGCCGGCGGATGCAGGCACCGTTTCCACCCGCAGCGACAGCGTGCACGTCAGACGCCCGTTCGGGGACGACACCGTCCACACACGAGCCGTTGCGGCACACGGTATGAGGGCACACAAAGTCAGCACGGCACACCACAGGTTCCTGCGCATGCCACAACACCTCCGTATGGTTTTTCCTGCACGTGCAACGCTCTATCTGCCGGCCCAAACAACAGCCAGTTTGACAGTCCGGTCTATTCCGGCGCCGCGGACGCGCACCAAATATACCCCGGACGCCACGCCGGAGCCGTTCGCGTCGGTGCACCGCCACTCATGCTCGCGCACCAGTCCAGGGTGTACTCCGACAACAACACCCCGGTGGATTTCCGCACCGTTCAACGTATACACCACAATCGTCACGTCACCCGCCCGTTTCGAGACGAACCGGATGCGCGCGGTGTCGCCCGCACCGATATTGACGTACCCCGCGGAACCACCGCGTACCCGCACCTCACCCGGTGCAAGTTTTTCTTCATCCGGAGCCGGTCCGATCACCGGCGCGCTCCCCACCACCACCGTCACCACCGCGGACTCGCTGAACCCACCCGCATCGTCAAACGCCTTCGCACTCAATCGGTACGTCCCCACCCCCACCCCGTCCCACGAGTATACGTAGGGAGGAGCGGTCAGCGTCTGCAGCACCTGGGTGCCGTCCAGCATGAACAGAACCATGGCCACCGTGCCGTCCGGATCGCTCGCCGTGGCCGCCAGGGGGATGGCCGCCGGTGCGGTGTATGTACTGCCGTCCACCGGACTGGCCAATGTGACGCTCGGCGGCCGGTTGACCGGCGCATATACCACAATGCTCACCGGCGTGGTGGACACCGCCACCGCCCCCATCCCGTCCGTCGCCCGCGCCGTCAGCTGCCACGTCCCGCTGGATACCCGCTGCCACAGGTACGTGTACGGGCTCACGCTGGCTCCGCCGATCAGCGTGGTCCCGGCATAAAAGTCCACCGCAGCAATGCCATCGGAGTCGTATGCCACCGCCGTCAGGGGCACTGTTGCCGGCGCCGTGTACGTGCTGCCGGTCACCGGACTCGTCAGACCCACCACCGGCGGCGGGTTTCCCGAAGAGTTTACCACGACGAACACCGCACTGGATACCCCAACACCGCCCCGGTCGTCCTCCGCACGGGCACTCAACGCGTACGACCCGGCACCAACTCCGGTCCAGGTGTACTCGTACGGGCTGGTGCTGTCGGTGGCAAGCAGCGTCGTACCGGCGTAGAACCGCACCCCGGCAATGGTGCCATCCGCGTCGCTCGCCGTAGCCGCCAGGGAGATGGCCGCCGGCGCCGTGTACGATGCACCACCTGCAGGAGCGGTCAGCACCACACTCGGCGGGATATTCGCCGCCAGAACCGTCACCGTCACCCAGGAACTCTGCGCCGTCCCACCCCGGTTGTCCGTCGCTACAGCGTACAGCTGGTACGTCCCGCTGGATACGTTCATCCACGTGGCGGTGTAGGGACTCGCCGTGTCGGTGGCAAGCAGGGTGGCACCACCGTAGAACCGGACACTGGCAATCGTGCCGTCAAGGTCGGTGGCGGTCGCCGCCAGCACAATGGTTGCCGGCGCTGTGTACGTGCTGTTGTTGATGGGACTGGTCAGATGCACCACCGGCGGCTGGTTCGCCGCCACCACGATCACCGACGTCGTCCCCGGCGCCAACCCCGCACCCGCCGCTGTGATCACCGCCGTCCCGCTGCTCACCCCCGCACGGTACACCACCGTCGCCGCACCGTTCACCAGCCCCACCACGGTCGGCGGCAGCAGCTGCCCCGGACCCGACGCCAGCGCAAAACTCACCGTCCCCGTCGCCGCAGGCACCGGAACCCCCGAGGCGTCGCACGCCGCCGCCGTCACCGTCGCCGTGCTCACCCCGTCCGCCGCCACCACCCCCGGCACCGCACTGCACACCAGCTGCGTCGCGTTCCCCGCCGCCTGTGTCAAAATCCGAATGTCAAACGCACCAGCCACCCCGCTGGAAGGTTTCACGTGCACCGTCCGCCGCGCGGTATCGTACCACCACCCCTCCCCCGCCGCTGCCAGCGCACCGCTGGACGTGTACATCGTCAATGCCGTCGCCCCGCGACGCACCTCCACCGGCTGAACGTCTACGTGGTGCACCTGCAGCCGGTAGTACCGCACCGCCGGCATCCCCGCGTAGCCCCCCTGCCGCGCACCAATGCGCACCAACACCGACCCCGTCCCCACCGCACACTCAAACCGCGTCGTCGCGTACGCACCACCCTCCCACGCCGCACTCACCCCGTCGTCCTCATACAACGTAAACGACGACGCGCCCTCCGGGTAGATGTCCAGCGTAATCGGGTTGGGCTCCCGCTCAAGAACGTAGCTCATCTCCGGCCACATCGGTATGATCGCCCCACCTTTCACCAACAGCGGCAGCGTCCCCACCGGGCACGAAAAGGTGATCGTTTGACCACCTGCATGCCGCTCCTCGGTCCAGTAGTTAGTCCAGCGGCTCCCCGCCGGCAGGTACACCTGCCGTGTCGTTGCGCCCGCCGTGTACACCGGCGCCACCAAAAAGTATTCCCCGTACAAGTAGTCGTAGTCCCGACTGTGGGTGGCGGCATCCGCGGCATATACCATGGATACCGGCCGAAGCATCGGGGCACCGGTCTGCGTGGCGTCGTAGGCGTACCGGTAGATGTACGGAATGAGCCGATAGTGCAGTTTGGCATAGCGCCGTACCGTCCCCAGCACCGTGGCGTTGTACTGCCAGGGACGCCGGCCGCCGCTGCGCCAGTCGTTGATGAACGGCTGCGGCAGGAACATCCCGTACTCGGCCACCCAGCGCTGGTACAACTCATCGGACGGTCTGGCATCGTCACAGCCGCCGATGTCGTGGTTCCAAAAAGAAATCCCCGAATACGCACAGGATATCTGCGCGTTGAGCGCCAGGCGCATGGCTGTGAACGTGCTCTCCTGGTCGCCGCCCCAGATGGTGGGACTGCGCTGCGACCCGGCGAAACCGGCGCGGTAGAGCGTGAAACCGCGGCCGGTCCGTTCACGTACCGAATCGCAGACGGCGTTGTTGTACAGCATCGGGAAGAGGTTGTCGAACTCCAAGCCGGTGTTGAAACTCCCCTGCTGGCCGTACCATCCCACTTTCACCCGTGCGTCGTGCGGCATGTACTCGCCGTCGTCGGTTTTGAAGACATCCGGCTGCGCAGACACGTTCTTGTAGGGATCGGGATGGTAGGCCGTCGTGCGGTACATCTTTGCAGAGACTCTTGTACCACTCCGTTGCGGTCTGCTGTGTGAAGTCCACGTAGTAGCCCGCCCCGTACCACGGGCTGATCGTGTAATCGGTGATGCCGTTCGCCTGTTTGACGAACCAGTTGTTGGCGATGCCGGTCTCCTGGTTGTCACCACATGTCGGGCCGTCCAGGATGCTCGGAACGATCCACACCCAGGTTTTGAATCCGATGGACTTCATGTACGCGAGATCCGGCACCACCGTGGAGGAACCCCAGTTGCAATCGCCGGGGCTCTCGATGCAATCTTTCCAGAACCATTTGAAGTTGCCGTTGCAGTCCTTCCACAGGTCGTCAAAGCCCATCATGTCCGCGGGGATGTCGTTGGAACGGAACTGGTCGCATGCGGTTCGTCCCGTGTCGGTGCCGAACCCGTTGACGATGAGTCCCAGTCCGAATGTCCACAGCGGCGGCAGTTTCGGTCGGCCGGTGAGTTCGGTGTACCGGTCAATGACGTGGAGGAGGTCCGGACCGTAGATGAAGAAGTAATCCAAGTCACCCGTATGTGATTCAAAGGACCAGCGGTTGGCGGCGTCCGTTCCCAGACGGAACACGCACCGCTTGTTGAGCCCCGGGCTGTCCGCCCCGGGATTGTTGAAGTAGATGCCGTAGCCCATGGGCGAACAGAAAAACGGAGCCGACAGGTAGGTGTGATCGTCGGTATCGGTGTGGTAGGCGTCGTCGGTGACCATGGGGATGACTTTGCCGAACTTGTTGGCGCCGTTGGCGAACCGCTCTCCGAATCCGAAGAACTTGTCGCCCGCCTGCACGTCCTTGTCCACACGGAACGACCCGCTGTCAAAAGCCATCCGGTACGTGTCGTGATCCTTGCTGATGAGCCGGTTGTCCATGGTATAAAACGATATGACGCACGGCGACTTCTGCACGCGTACCCGCAGCCGGGCGGTGGCCAGTTCGTAATACGCGCCCTGGTCGGACGGTGTCACCGTGACCGGATCCCAGTCGTACTTCTGCACCACCCACGGCGGATTGGGCGGAAACGTCCCGAACTGCGCCATGCGGACCCGCACCATGTCCTCCGCGAAAAACGACACCAGCACCTTCGGCGTCCCGCAGGTGAATACGAAACTGGAGCCGTTCTGCTGGTATGAGGTCACATTCCCGACGTAGGTGTAGGCGGCTCCCACAGGACCGGTTCCGAGGAGCACCACGAGCGCTGCGACTGAAAATGCACCGGCACCGCGGCGGAACGTTTCAACAGCGGTTTTCATCGGAGATCCCCCCTGAACGTGATGCCCTTGCATTCCCCACGTTCCATTTTTACAAAACGGCGACACCGGAAACAAGAGGAACGGCGAACGCGGAATGACCGGCGCGCCACGGTGCACACCCGCGTTTCCCCCAGCAGATGATCGCACGCCTCACGGACGCACGCCCGAAGTGCGCGAGAGCACACCGTCTGCTGGAGAGCACGAGTCCGACGGTACCGGTCGATGGAACGGTTCACGTATCACCCCACTCCCCCTCCCGCGTTCATCGCCGCGCGCGGCGGAGTCCGGTGACGATTCGTTTCACCACAATGTAGGAAATCCCAGCGGTCACTGTTGAAACAACCAGATTGCCAACCAGGTAGAGTACGGCGAGGTCGCCGAGCGTTCGCAGTGCCGTCTCCGGGGAAAGCAGCGGCCGTACTACATCAAAGTCCCTGCCGAAGATGCGACAACCCGTCCACGCACTGACCAGCCAGAAAAAAGGTGTCGTGAACGGATTCATCACGATCATCGCGCCGGCGACCGCCGCGATGTAGTTGAGTTTGAAGAGGGCGCACACACCGACCGCCAGCACACCGCCTACTCCGAAGGTGGGGAACACCCCGAGGAACGCTCCCGCCGCGAACCCGAGAGCGATGCCGTGCGGGGTATCGTTGAGGTGCACCACCTTCCGCCATGCGACCCGTACCGCGCCCCGCAGACCGGTGCCCCGCGATCCGACCATACCCCCGCCCCGCTCCCTCAGCCCGATGGAACGAACCGCATCGGTTTCGCGAACACTTTTGCGAACAGGTCTCCCTTCCGTTCCGCGCCCCATATTTCCAAGTCGAGCCGGATTCCGGGCCTGCCACGCAGAGCGCAGACCACCGCGGAGCGGGTAATGCGGCAACGGGCGTCTCTCACGCGGTGGGCATGGCTGCGATCCAATCCATCGGCGATGCGCAGGATGGCGGCGAGTTTGCGTACCCGGCCCTGATCGTCCGGGTCGAGACGCCCGAACGCGTCATGTTTCTGCTTGGGGTGACTCTTGCGGTGGTACCGTGCGACGTTGGCAATAATCTCTTTTTCCCGTTCCGTGAAGCCCAGCAGACCCGCGTTTCGAATAATGTAGTAGGAATGACGGTGGTGCTGGTCGTGCGAAACGCACATACCGATGTCATGAAGGAGGGCGGCGTACTCCAGGAGTTCGCGCTCTACGCTTCCCATCCGGTGCAGCGACCGGCAATCGTCAAACAGGCGCAGCGCTATGTCGGCGACCGCTC
>Ga0308420_1001756_pt1 | contig 11295 bp, 7 predicted proteins | sample HotsprSampleMS55_FD_203802 | JGI IMG/M metagenome (GOLD analysis project Ga0308420, IMG submission 203802) | Hot spring phototrophic mat microbial communities from Mushroom Spring, Yellowstone National Park, Wyoming, United States - 20090730_MS55 ... | reverse complement strand
TTGAAAAACCAAAAATTGAAAAAGAAACGCTTAAAAAATTAGCCTTAGTTTTTGAAGTTATTCATTCATCGCTTCTTATTCATGACGATATTATGGACAACGATAGTTTAAGACGCGGTCAACCAACAATTCATGTTTTTTTTAATCAAAGATATGAAAAATTGCTTAAAGAAAAAAATGACAATTTGGGAAAATCGATTGCTTTATCTTTAGGTGATATTGGCTTTTTTATTGCTTTTGACATTTTAAGTAGCATTAATATAAATCCCACAATAAAAAACTTTCTAGCACAGGAATTAATTAAAACCGGCTTGGCCCAAATTGATGATGTTTTCTTTTCTCAAACAAAAATTGAACCGGAAATAGATGATATTTTAGCCATCTATAAAGGAAAAACCTCACGCTATACTTTTGTTTTACCTATCTTAACTATTTTAAAAATTAAAAATATAAATCTTCAAAAACAAAAGATAGTCGAGGAAATTCTTGAAGATTTAGGGATTATTTTTCAAATTAGTGATGACTTAATTGGTATTTTTTCCGAAGAATCAGGAAAAGATAAAGGATCAGACATCCGTGAAGACAAAAAAACCATCATCCGCTATCTTTTATTTAAAAATAAGAAAACACCCGCCCCAATAAAAAAAATCTTTGGTAAAAATAAAATCAGCCAAGATGAAATGGAAAATCTAAAATCTTTTATCAATCAATCCAATGTTAAAAAAGAAATTGAAAATATTATTGAAGAAATAAAAAATAAAGTCCAAAATAAAATGGAAAAAAACAAAAAAATATTACCAGAAAAATTTATTCCTTTAGTAAATAATTTTATTAACTATCTTATCACTCGAAAAAAATGAAAAAATTAAGCTATCTTTTATTTAATTTAACAATCATTTTTCTTCCCATATTAGGTAAATTAATTTATGAAAAAACCATCTTTCCACAAATAAAACCTTTTGTCTTATCGGTATCAACTGTTGCCTTAATTTTTATAATTTGGGATATTAAAGTTGCCGAAAAATGGTGGTTTTTTAATGAAAGGTATATTTTAGGAATAAAAATTTTTAAACTACCAATTGAGGAAATTTTGTTTTTCTTTACTGTCCCTTTTTCTTGTCTTGTAATATTTTTAAACTTAAATTATTTCATCACTTCAAAAATAAATTTTAATTTTTATTATTTGTTAATAATAATTTTTTTATTATTTTCTTTTTATTTTCTAAAAAAGAAAAAGGCTTATCCCTTTTTTGTTTTTTTGTTTTTGTCGATAAATATTTTTTTTGATTACTTTTTAAAGGCTTATCTTCTAAATCAAATAAGCTTTTTTATTTATCTAATTTTTACAATCTTTTTAACTTTTATTTTCAACTATTATCTAACCAGTAAAAAAATTATCACTTATGACAAAAGTTATAAAACCAATTTTTTGATTACAACTATCCCCTTTGAAGATTTTGTCTATGGAATAAATCTTTTGTACGCAAATTTAATTCTCTATTTATTTTTTCAACGTATTTTTTAATATCAAATTTATTCTCAAGCCCCTTTTCTGACATATAACGAACTTTACCAATAATTTTTCTTTCAAACCAAGGTCGATCAAAATTACCAAAACACCAAGAAACACCTAAATAACCATTTGGATCTCTTCCATCAAGCTCATATTTATTGTTTATTTTCACCAACCAATCATAGGCTTTTTGCCAATTGTCAGTCCACTCAATCACTTTCTTTGCCCAATACATTCTCATATAATTGGCCATTTTTCCAAAATATACCATTTCTTTTTGACAAGCATTCCAATAACAATCATGAGTTTTTCCTTGTTCTAAATCATCAAAGGAGTAAAGATAATCTCGTTTATCGCTTTTATGATCATCCAATGTTTTTTTGGCCCAAAAAGGAATCGATTTAAAGTTGTAGTAATTTTTGTCAAAATAGACAAAGTTAAAAGCCAACTCTCGCCAAACCAAAAGCTCATTGAAAAACGAGTAAACATTTTCATCTTTTAAAGAATGTTTTTTTAAAACTTCTTTAACAATTTTAACTGGAGAAATATTGCCAAAATGAAGATAGGGGCTTAAATTTGAGGTAAAATCTTTTTCCGGATTAGAACGGAATTTGCTATAATAAGGCAATTTTTTTTCAATAAATTCATTTAAAATTTCCAAGGCTTTGCTTTCACCACCAATAAATTTCTTAAAATAAATTTTTTTATCTAAATTTAGGTTATTAAATTCTTTTTCAATATCTTCTTTTTCAAAATTTTGAAAAAAATTTAGCGAGTTAGCTTGAACTTTTTCAAGAAAAAAATCTTTTCTTATTAAATCCAAAAAGTTAAAAATCTTATCTCTTATCTGCCAGGCAAAGTTGGCTTTTTTATTTAAGACAATATTTACCGGATAATACGAATTATTTTCAACAAGATACATCGAAACCTCAATCTTATCGGCTAAAGACTCTTGTCTTTTTTTTGCTCCATTGAGATAAACTTCATCAGAGATAACTGCAACTGCCTTTTTTGCATAACTTAAAATCTCATCATCGGTAGCTTTTTTAACAATAAAAGCAATATTTAACTTTTTTAGATTTTCTAAAAATTCAAAAAGACCCTCTTTTAAAAAATGATAATGACGCCAATTTGACCAGTAATAACCATCTCTCAAACCAAAAAAAACCAACATTGGTTTTTTAAATTGATTGGCTTTTTCAATGGCTAACTTTAAAGAAAAATTATCCTCAACTCGCAAACCACTAATGACCCAATAAAAAACATACTCTCCTTGACTATTATCAGAATAATTATTAATCTTTTTTATTCTTAAGTAATTTAAATCCTTATCCATTTGATAAAATTTAAAAAATGATTAATCAAGATACTATTTTACATTATAAAAATCGAATTTTAAAAAAACTAAAAGAGTTTGAGTTTAATACTTTTCTAATCGGTATCATTTCTGGTGAAGAAAAAAATAATCAAGTAGAAAAACCGTTTAAAAAAAGTTTAGGAAAAATTTTGGAAGAAAAACTTGGTAAAAAAGTTGATTTTAAAGATCCGGATATTTTGATTTTAATTGATCTAAAAAACAAAAAAATCAACTATCAAATAAAACCTTTATATATTTTTGGCCGCTATCAAAAAGTTGTTTCGGGCATCCCTCAAACTAAATGGAAAAGAAAAAAGTTTAAAACCTCAGTCCAAGAAGAAATCGGTAATCCTCTTTTAAAAATCACTTTAGGCAAAAATCATTCATTTCATGGTTGTGGCCGAGAAGATATCGATGTGACAACAGTGGGGGAGGGGCGACCTTTTGTTTTGGAAATTATTGATCCAAAAATAAGAACCTTTGATTTAAAAAAGGCAGAAGAGGAGATAAATAAAAAATCAAAGTTTGTTAAGGTTAAAAATTTATCAGTGACTAACAAAGAAAAAATAAAAGAAATAAAATTGGCAAAACCCGACAAAATTTATAAGACAGAAGTTGACCTTGAAAAAGAAACTTCAAAAAAAGAGTTGGAAAATGCTTGTCGTCTATTGTCTAACATAGTAGTAAATCAGCAAACACCAACTCGAGTTTTAAGAAGAAGATATGATCTTTTGCGAAAAAGAACAATTTATTATTTTAAACTTATAAAATACCACCCAAAAAATCCAGTTTTTGAAATCAAAACCGAAAGTGGTACATATATCAAAGAATTAATAAGCGGCGACAAAGGAAGGACCAAACCATCTTTATCTGAGATTTTAAAACAAAAGGCAGCAGTAAAAAAGTTGGTAGTAAAAGAAGTTTTGATATAAAAATTAATTGCCACTAATAAAAAATAATATCTTCAATTTACATTGTCAAAAAAACCCAAAAATTAAACATCAAATTAAACCAAGTTTTTACTATCGAAAAAAGATGGTAAAAGTTGAAAAAGGGAAGAGGATTTTGGAGAATGAGAATATGATTGGAAAATTAACAAAAGGAAAAACCGCTGTTTTTATTGATGCCGCTAATATTTATTTTTCTCAAAAAACATTAGGTTGGTGGATAGATTTTAAAAAACTTTTAAATTATTTTAAAAAAGAAACTAATCTTTATCGAATCGCCTATTATGGTGCGCTTAATCCAGAAAATATAAAAGAAAGGAAATTTCAAGATTTTTTAGAAATTATTGGTTTTATCGTTAAAACTAAGAAAATTAAGTTTATAAAAGATAAAGATGATAAATTAAATTACGGTCATCATAAAGGCAATGTTGATGTTGAGTTGACAATTGATGCGGTTCATTTTCGCGATAATTATGATACTTTTATTTTACTTTCTGGAGATAGTGATTTTGAATCGTTGATTAAGTATTTGAAATCGTTTAAAAAACGATGTATTGTTATTTCAACAAAGGGCCATGTAGCCTTAGAACTTTTAAAACAGGCAAAGTTTATTGACTTTAAAAAAATAAGAAAACAGATTGAATTTTTGTCTTATAAAAAAAGTTCCCCGATTGCTCGGGGAAAGCCTGGTACTGTTTAGCCTTAGCTAAACATTATTATCATACCAAATTAATTCTCACTTTGTCAACCACAATTTATCTTTTTAAAACAAGCCAAAAATTAAACCTCAAATTAAACCAAGTGCTTACGATCGAAAAAAGATGGTAAAGGTTGAAAAAGGGGAGGGGATTTGGGAGAATAAAAATGATGATTAAAACAAAAATTAAAACTAATTATATTTTTGTTGATGAATCTGGGAAGCCTGAGGTTTATTCAATTAAGGGAGAAAATTTAGTAAAAAAAGGCGCTGCCTCAAAGTATCTGGTTTTAGCCGCAGTAAGATCAACTAATCATTTATTATTGCAGCAAAAAATTAATGATTTTAAAACTAAATTACTAAAAGAAAAATCTTTGGTAAAAATTTTTTCTCCAGCTTATGTCTTAGATAGTTTTCACGCTAAATTAGATTATCCACAAGTAAAAGAAAAATTTTATCATTTTATTAACTTACTTGATGTAAAAATTGATGTTCTTGTAGTTGAAAAATTAAAATGTTATGAGACCTTAAAAAGAAATCCTGGAAGATTATATGGAATCATGGCGGGCGAACTTTTAAAGAATCTTTGTCATCAAGCTGAATATACTGAAGTGATTTTTTCTCGCAAAGACAGTAAGCTCAAAATCCGTCAAGAACTAGAATTTGAGGTAGAAAGAATTCGTTTAGAATACTTAAAAAATCATCCAAATATTAAAGCAAGTATTAAAATTAACTATCAACATAATCCTCATTATACTCATGCTGGTTTGCAAGTGGCTGACTATGTGGCTTATGCCATTTTTCAAGTTTTTGAAAGAAAAAATTATCGATGGTATGGTTTAATCAAAAATAAAATAGGTAAGATCCACGATATCCTTAATAAAAAATACTATACTCGGAGTAATCCGCTTGAACTATCCACTTAAGGGAAGTGCGAACTTCGCACGTTTCATTAAGCGGATTACTCTAAGGATAGTATCAATTAAATTATAACACAAAAAATTTTAAAAATGTCAAGGTAAAAAAAGAATTGGAATTTATTTTCTTTGTCAACCTCAAGTTATCCTACCAAATTAACCTAAAAAAACAATTTTTTAACTAAACCATCTTAAATGCGGTCGCATAGAGCTGGTATACCCATATCACTTAAGTTTTAAACTTTTTGTCATGCATTGTTCTTTGATTCATAAAGCGATCATAAAACCATTAATTTGTCATTCCTGGCTCCAACCAAGAATCTATATTATTGTCATTCTTTATCCTCCGATTCGGAGGTCGAGCTTGATCAGGAATCTATATAATTTTACAACCTCTTTTAACAACAGTTTTTCATTATCACAAAGAAATGGTAAAAGTTGAAAAAGGGAAGGGGATTTGGGAGAATATAAGGTAGATAAATTTGGTATACTTTAAAATAAATATGAATGAATTTTTTGAAGCTCTAAAAAATCTTCTTAAGAAAGATGAAAGATTAGTTGATAAAAACGGTGAGATTTTAAAAAATAAAACTATTGAATTGGCTTTGGCTTTAGATAAGAATCTGATAAAACTTCTTTTAAGTGATCAAAAAACAAAAGCGCGATTTTTTATTGAAGTTGATGGGGTTTTGGTTTTTGATAAAGACACTTTTATTAAGTTTATCTCCAATAAACAATTTTTACCCGATTCCTACACTTCTTTTAAAAATAAAATCGGTTTGATTGATGAAAAAGAAGAGTTTATCAGTGAAACAAAAGAAGTGGTACTTTCTTGGCCATATAAAGATTGTGTGCTTGAGGCTGGGATGACAAAAGAAGATCAAAAACGAGATGAAATTTTTTGGAATGAGATACTAGCTCCCGATCAAATCACCCGTCTTTTTGAACCAAAAGTTTTTACCAATGCAAAAAGAATTGATAAAAATGGCGAACACTCTCTTTGTCATCCTGAATTTGGTTTAGAATCTTGTTTTAAAACAGATGAAAAAGGAGATATAAAAGATAATTTAATCATCAAAGGCAACAATCTTTTAGTCCTTCACTCTCTCAAAAAACGCTTCGCCGGAAAAGTAAAACTCATTTACATTGACCCGCCTTATAATACCGGAAGCGATAGTTTTAAATATAATGATAGTTTTAATCATTCTACGTATTTAGTTTTTATGAAGAATAGATTAGAAATAGCACATAAATTATTAAGAGATGATGGAATTATTTTTATCCAATGTGATGATAATGAGCAAGCGTATTTAAAAGTATTAATGGATGAAATATTTAATAGAGAAAATTTTATTGTATGTATTGCGGTTAGATCATCTACACCTAGCGGCATAAAGACAGCCCATAAACAAAAAACTATTATAAAACAGAAAGACTATATATTGGTATTTGCAAAAAATAAGTCAAAGGTTTCTTTTAAACCACAATATACAAAAGCGACAGAATGGGATACTCACTATTCTGTTTGGATTGAAAAAAGATCAGATGGTATTAAATTAAAGAAATTAGTTGATAAGTTAAGAGAAGAAGGTATTTTAGATAAAAACCAAACATTAAGAGATGTAAATATTAATGATAGAAATTTTAAGAAATTTTATTTAGAAAATGTAGAAAAAATTGCAAGGTGGACATCTCATAAAAATAAGGAAATTATAGAACTTTGTACTACAAAATATAAAGATAAGTTATATGTTACTAAAGATGAAAATGGAAAAGAAACTATTTATTTAAATAAGCAAGTTTTACAACCATTGAGTTATTCTATAAATTATGTTTATGATGAAAAAAAATTTATTGAGGATATAAGTTTTTTGGTTTGTGATTTTTGGGGAGACATTGACTTTCAAAATACTCAAAATGAAGGAAGTGTAAGTTTACCTGCAGGGAAAAAGCCAGAATTTTTAATATTTAGAATAATAGATATGACTACCGAACCAGGCGATTTAATTCTAGATTTTTTTGCAGGCAGTGGGACTACTTGTGCAGTTGCTCACAAAATGGGTAGACAATATATTGGAGTTGAACAAATTGATGATCAAATTGATAAATGCCTTACAAGATTAAATAATGTGATAAATGGAGATCAAAGTGGTATTTCGAAAGCAGTTGGCTGGCAAGGTGGTGGTGATTTTGTTTATTTGGAAATGATGAAATGGAATGAAAGTTTTGCTGAAAAAATAAGGGAAGTAAAAACAAAAGATGAACTTAAAAAACTTTGGGAAGCAATGAAAGAAAAAGCGTTTTTGAGTTATAAAGTAAATGTTAAAACTATTGATAAAAATGCAAAAGATTTTGAAGATTTATCGCTTGAAGATCAAAAAAGATTTTTGCTTGAGTGTTTAGATAATAATCATTTATATGTTAATTACAGTGAGATTGAAGATGAAGAATATGGAGTGAGTGAGGAGGATAAGAAAATAAATATAAATTTCTATGAGCAAAAATAACTTTTTATATCCAAAAGGTTCAGAATGGAGAAAATGGGATTTACATATACACTCCCCTAAAACTTATGGTGGGTCTTATGATGATTTTGTAAACAATATCAATAATTCAGAAGCAGATGTTATAGGAATAAACGATTATTCTACTATAGAAGGATACGAAAAAATAATTTCAGAATATAGTAATAAAGTTAAAAAGATATTATTTCCCGTTATAGAGTTTAGAATGAACAATATTTTATTAGATAAAGATGATCTACGATTAAAAAAGGGTATAAGATTTAATTTTCATATTATTTTTGATAATGACCCAGATTTAATTCCTAGAATCAAAACTTGGCTTAATTCTATAGAGTGCCTAAACGAAGAGGGTAAAACAGATAAAATTGGGAATATAAAGATCTTAGACGAGAAACTTTCTTTTGATTATTTAAGAGTTATTGAGAATCTTGATAAAGATGAAGGATTAAAGAATAAATATTTGGTTTGGTTACCTTATGATGAGTATGGGGGTATAGATGATATAGACCCTGAGCAAGATAAATATTTTAAATTAGGTTTAATAAATAAAGCACATATTATTGGTTCATCTAATCGTAAGCAAATAGAATTTTTTATATGGCAAAGTGCCAAATATAAAGAAGAGAAAATTAAAAAATGGCTAAATGGTCGTAAGATCCCATGTATTAAGGGTAGTGATGCTCACGAGATTGATTATCCATTTGGCAAGCTAAGAGATGAAAAGTCGAAACCAATTAATAAGTTTTGCTGGATAAAGGCCGATCCAACTTTTGAAGGATTAAAACAAATACTCTATGAGCCAGAGCCTGGTGATCGCATTTGGATTGGTTCAGATATTCCAGAAAGAAAAGAAAATTATCAAGTGATTAGAAAAATTAAGTTTAATAATACAAATGACTTTCCGGAAGAAATTGAATTTAATAAAAATCTTTGTTCAATTATCGGAGGTAGATCATCCGGCAAGTCTGCTTTGTTAGCATATATAGCTCATGCAATAGATAAGGAAGTTACAGAGGAATTAGTTGAAGGACCAGGAGATGGTGAAGAATATAAGTGGGGAAAAATCACGATTGGCCATGAAGTAGAATGGTACAATGGTTCGCCAAATGACAAAAGTCCTGGTAAGGTGGTATATATTCCTCAGAATTATTTATTCGAAAAAAGCAGAGACCCTGATGAAATAAAAAACAAGATAGAACCTATTCTTTTTAAAAAACTTCCTGAATTTGAAAAAGAATACAAAAAATCTATAAAAGAAATAGATAATTGCAATAAAAAAATTTATGAATTAGTAAAAGAATGGTTTAATTTATCAAATTCAGTTATTAATTTACAAAATAAATTAAAAGATTACGGAGATAAAAAATCTATAGAAGAAGAGAAAAGAATAATAGAACAAAGAATTAATGAATATAAAAAGAAATATAGTTTAAACGAAGATGAATTAAAAAAATATCAGCAAATAGAAGATGAAATAATAGAATTAAAAAGTAAAATTTCTCAAAATAATAAAGACCTAGAAAATTTTCAATCTATTTTAGGCGAAGATGGAATTTTTCAAACTTTGAAATTAGAAATCGAACCGAGTACAGAATTTTTACCGAAGACGCTGGTAGAAAAGATAAATATCGAATTGAATAAAAGTAAAAAAGATATTCTACAAAAAATTAATAAAATAGCTAGCGAATATAAGGACGATCTTATTCAAGGTAATAAAACTCTAATGAATAAATCTCAAAAAATTTTAGAGAAGAATAAAGATTTAATAAATAAATATAAGAAAAATGAAGAATTAGAAAAGTTAGTAAGTAAATTTAACGATTACAAAGATAAATTAAGAAGTATACAAGGTTACGAAAATGAAATTAAAAATAACAATTCAAATTTAAAAGACAAAGAGGAAGAAATTAAGCAATTTATAAATAAGAGAAAGGAGATTTTTGTGATATTAAAAAATTTATTGGATAAATTAGATCAAAGCGATATAGATATTACTTTTGATATTGAATATAAGATAAAACAAGAAGATTTAGAGAAAGTTACCCAGAAAGTAAACTTAAAAGAAGCAACCGAATTTGTAGAAAATCATAAATTTAATATTGAAAAATCTAGAGAAAAACCAGATTTATTATTGAAATATATTTATTCCGAAAAACAAAAAATTAACTCAAGATATAATAAAGAAGAAGTTGCGATTGAATTATTAACGTTAACGGAAACAATTTTATTTGTCGGAAAAATGGAAGGAGATCGTATAGGTGGGTTTTCGGAAACAACAATGACTCCCGGTCGTAGAGCACTCTTTCTTTTAAGGCTTATTTTAGCAGAGTCAGATGAAAAATGGCCTATTCTTATAGATCAACCCGAAGACAATTTAGACAGCAAATCTATTACAGAAGAAATAGTGCCATTTTTAAGAAAAAAGAAGAAAGAAAGACAAATTATTATGGTAAGTCATAATGCCAATTTTGTAATTGGTGCTGATTCAGAACAGATTATTGTTGCAAATAGAAATAGTAGTAAAACTCCTAACGAAGATAATAGACAATTTAATTATTTAACTGGAAGCATTGAATGTACAAAAGAAAAAGATAATTCGATTAAAGATACATTAAAATGTCAGGGGATAAGAGAACATGCATGTCTTGTTTTAGATGGAGGAAAAGAAGCTTTTAAACAACGAAGAAATAAATATAATTTGCTTAATATTTAACCATGCTCTACCAAACTTTTAATTCATTAAAAGAATCGCTTGGGCAGGATTATTTTGTCTCACGAGTAAGTGAGAAGATAATTAAAAATCTTAATCCAAAATTTGAACTGCGCGAATATCAAAAAGAAGCTTTAGGTAGATTTGATTTTTATTTTAACGGCTATCAAAAAAAACAAAATCCTACCCAACTTCTTTTTCATATGGCAACTGGTAGCGGAAAAACCCTCATAATGGCAGCTAATATTCTTTATCTTTACAAATTAGGTTATCGTTATTTTATTTTTTTTGTAAACAGCAAAAATATTATCGAGAAAACAAGAGAAAATTTTTTGAATCCTTTATCAGAAAAATATCTTTTTAATCAAAAAATTAATATTGATGGAAAAGAAGTTTTTATTAAAGAAGTTGAAAATTTTGAGGCAGCCAATTCTCAAAACATCAATATTGTTTTTACCACAATTCAAGGATTACATGAAAATTTAAACTCTCCAAAAGAAAATACAATCACTTTTGAAGATTTTGAAGATAAAGAAATTGTTTTGATTTCCGATGAAGCTCATCACCTTCAGGTAGCAACAACAGGAAAGAAAGAAAAAGAGATAGAAAATAATTGGGAAAATACCGTG
>Ga0308420_1001745_pt1 | contig 11317 bp, 10 predicted proteins | sample HotsprSampleMS55_FD_203802 | JGI IMG/M metagenome (GOLD analysis project Ga0308420, IMG submission 203802) | Hot spring phototrophic mat microbial communities from Mushroom Spring, Yellowstone National Park, Wyoming, United States - 20090730_MS55 ... | reverse complement strand
CGATCTCCAGTAAGATGCGCAGATGCTGCGAGAGATTGGCATACGAGAGCTGAAGCTCTTTGGCGAGCTCGCCGACGCTGCGCTCCCCCGCTCGCAACACATAGACAATCTGTAGGCGCTTGGGGTGCGCCAGGACCTTGCAGATACGAGCTTGCAGCGCCGTAAGCTCATCTTCCATCTCATCATTCCCTAGATTTTCTGAGTTTTGCAAATGTGCAAATATACTGTAGCGAGAGAGGGCATGAGCTGTCCATGACGTGCGGGAGCAGAAAAACCCGCGCTTTTCGAGAGAAAAGTACGCTCTACAACTGACAAAGAGATGACAAAGATCAGGGCTTCGGAGGGGCCCCTGAGCCTGCCCCTCCGAAGCCCTCTTCAACGGCGCAGCTCTTTATCCCACGTCTTGATCTCAGTGAGCGCGGCCTTCATCTCCGCCCAGCCGTACCAGAACGTGTAATCGGGATTGGCGTGGAACGCCCCCTGGAACGTGCGCATACGATACTCTAAGAACATCTTGAAGAGCGCCTGCTCGATGGGGTGGCTCACCTCGTAGAACGCGAGCAGATCGGGATAGTTATAGGGGAAGTGCTCTGGCTTCTTCAGCCGCCCATCTTCGTAGAGCTTGGCGACGATGCGGATGCCCTCGGCCAAGAGATGGTCAGCCTCTCTGATAATTCTGTCGCCCTTCTCAAGCTCAGCTTGGGCGAAGACCCTCGCATGGCACTGCGAGCAGACGGTGAGCATCTTCTCGCGTTCGGCTTGCCACGCTTCTTGAGAGAGCCGCGCCACATCAGCAGCTTTGACGACGTCGAGCCTTGGGGTCGGATTGCCCTCAGGATCGAGCACGCCCAAGGCTTTTAGAATCGTCACGCGATCTTCGGCCCATTGTGTGTCGTCCGGCAGCGGGAGCCGAACGGCCAAGAACCCCCACGCCGTGCGCACTTCATGGTTTCCGTCGGGCATGTGGCACGTCTGGCAGCTGGGAGCAGCGGTTTCTGAGGGGAGCACGCCTTGGCGCCTCAAGGCGAATCTCACCCCGTGCTTAGAGGTGCTCCACATCTCCCAATGGGGATGATCAAAGCCCATGTGGCACGTGGCGCAGGCTTCGGGCTGGCGCGCTTCTTCCACGGAGAAAGAATGTCGCGTGTGGCAGGAGTCGCACGACGCCAGACCGTGAATCTCTCCGGCCGCGCGCATCGCTTTGATCTCGTCTTCGGTTTTTAGGCCGATCTTGTGGCAGCCGCCGCAGCCCTTCTTGCCCTCCATCAGCTCCATCGGCTGCATGTGCGTCGTGGGCATGGCGTTCATCGCAGCCCAGGCGAACGCGTGCTTGCCCGCCTTAAACTGTTCCACGCGATCCGGATGGCACCCACCGCAGGTCTCCGGCGTGGGGATTTGCGCTTTAGCGACGTCCTCGGCGCTCGTGTGCTCGCTCCCATGACAGGCCTCACAGCGAATACCTAGAGCGTACTTCTTGCTCTGCTGAAAGTCCTTCACGAGCTGGGGCGTTATCTCTTTATGGCAGTCTATGCAAAGATCTTGTTCTTGCTGCTGCTCCGACTGCAGAACTCCCTGGCTCGTCCAGAGCACCACACTCCCGACGAGCACCGCCCCTAGGGCGATGCCCCATACCCATTTGTAGTTACGCATATCGGGCCTCCTTCTTTTTCTTTCTTAGAAGAGCTTCTCGTCCAAACAAGTCGTCTGGGGTTGGGCTAACTCTCGCAATCGCTCCGGGTCTTTGATGACGATCTTATGGTCGCTCAGGGCGATCACCCCCTGCTCGCGCAGCTTGCTCAATTCGTGAATCACCGTGTCGAGATGAACCCCTAGAAGCTCCGCTAGCTCTTGGCGGCTCAATGGCATCTTGAGAGCGATGCCCTCGCGCTCCCGTACCCCAAAGCGATCCATCAAGATCACCAATAATCTCAAGAGATTCTGCTCGACCGGCTCATACGCCAACTCCACGAGCTTGCACTCGAAGATTCTTAGCTGTCGCGCCAGGTGCTCGCACAGCCGCTGGGCTACCAAAGGATAACGCTGCAGAAAATCCACAAATGCTCTGCGCTCGATGAACGCGACCTCCGTCTCGGTGAGGGCGCGGGCGTAGCCAGGACATGCGCAGACCTCCGGCTGAAAGAGCATCTCCTCGCCGAAGCAATCCCCCGGCCCCAAGAGCTTCAGAATGCGCCTTCGGCCGCGCCGCCCCGAGTGCTTCCCGTACTGCACCAGCCCGCTGATCACTACATAAAACCCTGCCGAAGGGCCTCCCTCTTGAAAGATGAGATCATCCGGCCTGTATCTGATCGTGCGCACAGGCAATTCCCCTAGGGCCTCTTCGCTCAACCCTTGCAGGAAGAGACATCGCTGCAACGCCGTGCGACCGGTGAGCGCCATAGCTCCACCCCTATCGCTTGAGTATAGCGGGTCTGGGCCAGAGGAGGCTATGACGGAAAACGTCCCCCAAGCTGCGCTTCGTCATCTTTCCTGCGTCGTCTTGACGGATATCATAGCCATAGATGCTCTGCATCATAGCTTGCTTTGCGAGAGGCCGACTAGAATAAGAGGCCATGACCGAAAAGCATGAACGTCGGACTTTCTTGAGCAAGATCCTTGGGGGCGCTCTCGTTGTCAGTGCTGCGGGAGTGATAGGGGCAGTGATGGCTTATCTCTTCCCACCAGAACGAAGGGGCTTCAATCCGGCGCGGCGGCGGATGCGCGTCACCCACGCCGATGAGATCCCCGTAGGCAAGGGCAAACAAGTGCTCTTCGACGGAGAACCTGTGTGGGTCTTGCACCTCAAGGAGGGATGGAGCGCTTTCTCTGCGATCTGCACCCATCGGGGCTGTATCGTCCACTGGGATGAGAAGCGCCAGACACTGAGCTGCCCGTGTCATGCGGGGCTCTTTGACACCAATGGCAACGTCTTATCGGGGCTTCCGCGTCGCCCGTTGAAACGCTTTCGTGTCTCCGTTGTCCGAGACGAAATCTTCATTGGCCCTGGGGAGGGATGATGAGCGCGTTCGCCCGGGTGCGTGAGCTGCTCAGTGCCGAGCTGCGCCAGATAGCTCCTCCTTCGGTGGGCTTCTGGCAGATCCTCGGCGGGCTGACGCTCTTTTTGCTCTTCTTAGAGATTACAACGGGGATCTTATTGATGGTCTACTATCGCCCCTCGGCCGACGAGGCCTACGAGAGTATCTTTTATATCATCAATGACGTGCAGTTGGGCTGGCTGATCCACGGGATTCATCGCTGGGGAGCGCAGCTCTTTATACTGCTCGTATTGGTGCATCTGATACGAGTCTATTTTGCAGAGGCATATCGGGAGCGCGAGCTCAACTGGGTGATCGGGGTCTTGCTCTTATTAGTCGTTGGGGCATTCGCGTTCACAGGGAGGCTGTTGGTCTGGGATCAAGCAGCGTTCTGGGGCACGGATGCCGTGCGGCGCGTCCTCGCGGAGATCCCCGTCGTGGGCCGAGCGATCCTCTCCTTCTTGTGGGGCGGCACAGAACTCGACGCTGGGGCACTGTTAAGATTTTATGTCTTCCACGTGGGGCTGCTGCCCTGGGTGGCTATTGGGCTGGTGATGATCCATCTGTATTTCGTGAGCCGGCAAGGGGTCTTTCACAGAGCTAAAGCTCAAGGACAGCAGTCAGGGCAAACGTACAGCGATATTGTGCTGCGCGGGTTGATCTTCGTCGTGCTGAGCTTGGGGATTGTGCTCACGCTTGCCGTGATCTTCCCCGTAGAATTGAGCGGTCGAGCGGATCCACTCACGTATCAGAGCGTCAAGCCCCCGTGGTACTTTCTGCCCGCTTATGGGCTGCTGAAGCTCGTCCCCAAAGCTGCGGGGGTCGCCCTCGCGAGCTTGGGGGTACTCGGGCTCTTGGTCGCGCCGTGGCTGGGACGCAACAGTTGGGTTGCGTGGGGACTGGGAATGCTTGGCATCGCTGCGGTTGCTTTGTTGGCAGCTTATGGGTGGCGTTGGTGAAGCTATGTCTGTGCGTTCACTGGGTATAACGATACTGCTGCTCCCTCTGGTGGGGCTTGCTGCGCTCGCTCAAGAGCAGAACTTTTGCTTGATCTGTCACAGTGAGATCAAAGTTGATTACTTAGAGAGCACCCACGCGGCGTCCACGGTGACGTGTGTCGCGTGCCACGGGGGCGACCCTACCACGCTCGACTCGCGCGCTGCTCACGCTCTGAAAGCGTTCTTTCGTGGCACACCCCAGCGCCCGGAGATCCCCGAACTCTGCGCGTCGTGTCACAGCGATCCCCTCAAGATGAAGCCTTATGGGCTGCGCACCGATCAATATGCCGAATATCAAACGTCCCGACACGGAAAGCTGCTCGCTCAGGGAGATACGCGCGTGGCGGTGTGCACCGATTGTCATACGGCGCACAGAATCCTTCCGGCGTGGGAGCCGCGCAGCAGCACCCATCCTGAGAATACCCCTAACACTTGCGCCCAATGTCATCAGCAGCGCGATCAGGGAGTGCATAGCGCAGCTCTTGCCCAGGGGAATTCCAAAGCTCCCGGATGCGCGACATGTCATGGCGCGCATGGGGCTGCGCCCCCAGGAGTCGAAGACGCCTCTAACGTGTGCGGGAGGTGTCACACCACCGAACGCGCTCACTTTGGAGCAGGCCCCCACAAAAAGTCTATGGACGAACAGAAGATCTCTGAGTGCGTGAGCTGCCACGGCAACCATACCATCGAGCCGACTGACCGAAAGTTCTTCGATACAGTGTGCGCGCGCTGTCACAGCGTGGGTTCCAAGGAACAGCTTGTGGGCCAGAGGCTCAAAACGCTCCTCATGGCCGCCGACGAGTCTTTGAGAGAAGCGACGCATCTGCTGGAGCAAGCGCAGCAGCGAGCTGTAGACGTCTCGGCCTATCGCTCGCGGCTGATTGAAGCCCGCTCGTACTTCCTGCAAGCACTGCCGGTGCAACATGCGCTCGACATCCCGCCCGTGGAAGAGCTGACGCGCCGCGCCAAGTCCATCGCCGACGACGTGCGCAGCGGCCTTCACAGTTTGCAAGGGGTCATGGCGATCCGACTCTTGGGACTGACGCTCGTATGGATCTTCTTGCTCTTATTGGTCATAGTGATCTATCTTGTACTGCGGGAGCGCAAGGGGGAGCGCCTATGAGAGCATGGGGCTTAAGATCCCTGCAAGTCGTGCTGATCTTCGTGCCCGTGGGGGTCGCCGCGGCGTTCTTGGGGATGCAGACCAGCTCCCAGCCGGCGTTCTGCGGAACGTGCCATATCATGAAGCCCTACTATGAATCGTGGAAGACCTCGACCCACAACGACGTCCCTTGCGTCGAGTGTCACATCCCGCCGGGGATCACCGCAGAACTTCAGAAGAAATACGAAGCCCTCTCGATGGTCGTCAAATACTTCACTGGGACGTATGGGACCAACCCCTGGGCTGAGATTCCTGATGAAGCGTGCTTGCGCCCCGGCTGCCACGATCAGCGCCTCCTCGTGGGCCGCGAAGTCTTTCAGAATGTGCTCTTCGATCACCGGCCCCACCTGCTCGAGATGCGCCGCGAGAAGAAACTACGTTGCACCAGCTGTCACTCCCAAATCGTTCAAGGACAGCACATCGCGGTCACGGAGAGCACGTGCTTCTTGTGTCATTTCAAAGAGACGAGACTCAACGAGGGCACCGCGCGCTGCACGCTGTGTCACGAAGTCCCGGAAAAGCTCATCACAACAGCAGGACTCTCCTTTGATCACGCTGACGTGAAGCGCCTGGGCATGGAATGCATACTCTGTCATAACAATGTCGTCGAGGGCAACGGCAACGTCCCCCAAGAGCGCTGCTACATATGTCATAATGACCCAGGGCGCCTCGCGCGCCTCGGCGACGTCGAGCTGCTCCATCGGATGCACGTCACCGAGCACAAAGTAGATTGTCTCAACTGTCACTTGGAGATTCAGCACAGAGCCCCCAAAGAGTTAGAAGTCATCGCGACGTCGTGCGAGACCTGTCACGTTGGGGGCAGGCACTCCCCCCAGCGCGATCTCTATGTGGGGATCGGGGGCAAGGGGGTCAAGCCACAGCCGGCGGCTATGTATCTTGCAGGAGTGCATTGCGAAAGCTGTCATATCGTCGCTACAGATGGTCGAAAGCTTGCCAATGACGTGAGCTGCATGTCCTGTCATGGCGCGAAGTTCTCCAGAATATATGAGGATTGGCAGACGACCCTCGCCGAGCGGCTCCAGAAGACCAAAGAGCTGCTCACGTACGTCAAGCCCCTTATCGCTGCGTATGAGGGCGCAGTCTCCCAGTCTGCCCTGCAGAGCTTGCAGCGCGCCCAAGAGAATATTCTCTTCGTAGAGCAGGCCCGCCCCGTGCATAACCCCGGCTACGCTTCGGCTATTTTGAAACAAGCCTCCCAAGACCTCCAGAGAGCCCTCAGCGAAGCAAACATCGAAAAAACTCTCCCCGCTCCGTGGATAGAAGTGCCCTATCAGACCAAGTGCAGCGCGTGCCATCTCAGCGCGGTGACGATCTCTGCGGAGACAGCTGACGGCGCGTTCCGGCACGACCCCCACGTGGCCCGCCGCGGCATAGAGTGCACCCAATGCCATCAAGAAGCCAAGTATCGTGATTCAAAGCATGGAGCCCCAAAGCTCCAATGCACAGACTGCCACCCCTCTGCAGAGAGAATGGCCCAGCTCGAACCAAAAGAGTGCTTACAGTGCCACCAAGCGCAGATTCCCGCGCGCTCCAAGCTTGTGAAATTCCCCCATGACCAACACATCTCTCTGGGCATCAGCTGCGCCCTCTGTCACCAGGGGGTCACACAGCAGAGCCATCTGGACTTCCTGCGTTCAGGGCAGGGCGTGCCCCAGCTTGGCCACGAGTTCTGCGCCCTCTGCCACCAAAGCGACGTACCCCCCCAGGGGGGCGATTGCCTCAAGTGCCACACAGACTTTTGAACTGATATAGCTCAGCTTTTTTCTCGATGCACGTCATAGCATCTCTCTGCCAAATTAGTTAAAACTTTTGGGGAAAGTCATGCGCATGATAGCGTTGAGTGGGACGCTTCTGGTGCTGCTCTCTGCTCTCACTGCGGGGCAGACTCCCACAGATTGCTGGGATTGCCACGGGGATAGACTCGATCGCGCGGCATTCGAGAGCTCCGTACACAAAGACCTCGCGTGCACCGACTGTCACGGCGACGTCCAGAGCGTTCCCCATGAGCAGCAGCCCGCTCGGCCCACCACCCAAGTCTGCGCGGGCTGCCACCCCAGCCAAGCCTCTGAGTACCAACAGAGCATTCATGGGCGTGCTCGTGCCCAAGGGATCGGCGAGGCCGCCCACTGCGCCGACTGCCATTCTGCTCACACAGTCTTCTCGAAGGCCGACCCACGCTCCAGCGTCTTCGTCCGCAATCTGCCCCAGACCTGCGGACGCTGCCATGAGAACTCTGGACTCTCTGAGCGTTTCGGCATTGCGGCGCATCGGTATTCGACGTATTGGGAGAGCTATCATGGCCTTTCCGTCAAATACGGCAACCTCATTGCGGCAAACTGCTCCAGTTGCCACGGGAGCCATTTGATCTTAGCCGCGGCAGACCCCAGCTCTTCGATCCACCCACAGAATCTGCTTCAGACGTGCGGGCGTTGCCACCCCAACGCCAGTGCCAACCTTCTCAAGGGCAAAGTCCACGTCGAAGCCAAACTGAGCGTCTCCCCAGGAGTCTATGCCGTGCATGTCTTCTATATCATCTTTCTTGGGGTATTTGCCGCGCTCTTCTTGCTGCATGTTGCTTTGGATATTATTCGTTGGCTCAGGAGGCGCCATGCCTAACGAACAGATGCAAGAGCTTCGCGAAGCGCGAACTATCGAGCGGATCAATCTTCAACTACGAGTGCAGCACTTTGCGCTCATGGTGAGCGTGACACTGCTGATACTGACGGGCTTAGCCTTGCTCTACCGCGACAGCGCGTTTGGGCGCTTGCTCATAGCTTTAGAAGGGGGCTTTGAAGCTCGCGGCACCATCCATCGTGTCGCCGCGGGCCTGCTCATGGCCACGGTGTTCTACCACTTGCTCTATATTCTCTTCTCCCGCGAGGGCCACGAAGAGTTTATGCAGATGCTCCTCACAGTACAAGATTTCAAAGACTATGGCGCAGCATTGCTCTATGGCCTAGGGGTGCGCGCCGAAGAGCCCCAGCTTGATCGCTACAGCTATCGCGAGAAGTTTCAGTATTGGGCCTTCGCGCTCTTCGTCGTGATTATGATCGTCAGTGGGTTCATTCTCTGGTTTCACAATTGGTTCTTTGGGCTTCTGCCCAAGTGGGCCTTCGATGTCGCTCTGGCTGTCCATAGCGGCACCGGCACTCTGATTCTCCTCGTGCTGACGCTCTGGCACTTCTATCTGGTTCATCTCAGCCCAGGAAGGTTCCCTATAGATTGGAGCTTTTGGAACGGCAAGATCTCAGAGAAACGCCTCCAAGAGGAGCACCCGCTGGAGTACCAACGGTTGAAAGAGAAGGGCCTGCTATGAGAGGGATCATCGCTCTCTGGGTCATGGTGGGGGGATTGGTGCTGAGTAGCTGGCCTGGGTATAGCCAGCGCGATCCCAACGCCCGCTGCTTGTTAGAATGCCACGCTAATCCTGAACTGAAGCGCGAAATCGCCCCAGGACAGTTCAAGTCTCTCTATGTAGATTATGAGCAGTTCAAAGGCTCGGTGCACCGAGACAAACTCTGTGTGGATTGTCATACCGACGTGACGGCTATCCCACATCAGAGACGCCCTGAGCAGATTCACTGTCTGCAGTGCCACTATCAAGGGAACGTTGTGGGCGCGCCGGTGAGCGAGCGCCCAGAAAAATACAAAGAGAGTGCCCACGGGAAGGCGTCCAAACGCGGAGACCCCAACGCCCCCGACTGCAAGAACTGCCACACGGTGCACACCGTGCGCGCTCACACCGATCCGATCTCGCCCGTCTATCGAGCCAATATCCCCAAGACGTGTGGGAGCTGCCACATCGAAATTTATACAGAATATGTAGAGAGCGTCCACGGCCAAGCATTGCGCAACAATATCTTAGAGTCTGCGGTCTGCTCGGATTGTCACCGGGAGCACGATCTCTTCCCGCCCGACGATCCCCGCTCGTCGCTCCACCCGCAAAATGTCGCCAACACGTGCGCTCGTTGTCACACCGACGTCAAAATTATGGAACGGCGCGGCGTCCCCGTCAAGCAAGTCGAGGCGTTCAAGAGGAGCTTTCATGGCATCGCTATCGAATTTGGAATTCTCAGGAGCGCCAACTGCATCAGTTGCCATGATTATCATAACATTCTGTCCAGTCGTGATCCACGCTCCCCCATCTACCCGTTGAATTTAGCGACTACGTGTGGACAGTGCCATCCCAATGCCGGGCAGAACGTCGCGCGCGGGAGATTCCATATCATTCCCAGCGACCCCGACGCGGGGATCGTCTTTTGGGTCTATGAATTCTATCGCTGGCTGACAATGGTGATGACCGCCGGATTTATCTTCTATATCGTGCTCGATCTCTACGGGCGCTGGCGACATGCGCGAAGGGGGGCTCATGGCTGATTCTGCCAACGAAGAGCGACTCGTGCACGAGTTGCAGCGCGAGCTTGAAAGAGAGCTGGACCGCCCGCTCGATGACGCCGAACTTCAGCGCATCAAAGAGTTGGTTCGAGCGCAGCTGGAAGCAGAACTTCGGGCGAAGCAGCGTCGCTCTGAAAGAGAGAAAGAGCAAGAGGAGTACTTCGTGCGATTTAGCCTGAACGTCTGCTTACAGCATCTGGTGCTGGCCATCGGCGTCATTCTGCTGACGATCAGCGGGCTGCCCATCAAGTTTCACGATTCGGCCTGGGCAGAATTTATCTTCCGTCATATCTGGAGTCTTGAGGTCAATCGTATCATTCATCGGGTTGGGGCATCACTCCTGATGTTTGTCACGGTTTGGCATATCGGCTGGCTGCTGACGCGCGAGGGGCGCCGCGAGCTGCGCGAGCTACTGCCCCGGGTGAAAGATTTTTGGGATTTTGTCGCGAATGTGAAGTTTATGCTCGGTCTCTCCTCGGAGCGCCCCAAGTTTGGGCGCTACAGCTACAGCGAAAAGTTTGAGTATTGGGCTTTGGTGTGGGGCACAGCGGTCATGGTGCTCTCCGGGTTGATGCTCTGGTTTCACAGAATCGCGCTGGCGTATTTCCCAAAGTATATCTTTGACGTTGCGCTGCAAGCCCATTCAGGCGAGGCGCTCTTGGCTATCCTCGCATTGATTACGTGGCACATGTATCACGCGCATCTCAATCCTGAGGTCTTCCCCATGAACACGACGATCTTCACGGGTAAGATCTCCAAGAAACGAATGATGGAAGAGCACCCGCTGGAGTACGAGCAGATCATGCGCGAGCGCGCGGAGGCTGAGAGACCATGAGACGCCGCTGGCTCGCGCTCTCGATCGTCATAGTAGCGATACTCGTCTGGCTGGCCTGGGCCGGAGCACGGGCGACCGATCAGCCAAGTTTTTGCGCGTCGTGCCATTTCATGAAGCCGTTCTATGACAACTGGGCTAGCTCGAGCCATGCTCGAGTCAATTGCATTGAGTGCCACTATGAGCACGGATGGCGGGGATACCTCGCGGGCAAGCTGCGCTTGCTCGGTGAGATGATGCGCTACTGGGTCGGGGCGTATAACGTGCGGCCGCACTCCCGCGTGAGCGATCGAAACTGCTTGAGCTGTCACGAAGAGAAAGCCATCGAGCCCATAACAACCTATCGCAAGACAATTCCGTTCAGCCACACGCAACACTATGGGGTCGCCGCGCGCGGGATCGAGCTCACGTGCACGACGTGCCACTCTCAGCTCGTGCAGGGCGATCACTTAGCCGTAGATGAGAGCGCCTGTCTGATCTGTCACTTCACGGGAGTAGCGCGCGGGCAATCCCTAGGGAATTGCTATAGCTGCCACGGCCCGCCCAAAGATCAGATCCTCATCCGGGGGATCGTCTTCAACCATTCGACGTATCTCAAAAGCGGGGTCGAGTGCCTGACGTGCCATGTGCACGTCACCCGCGGCTCCGGCGATGTCCCTCGCGAGAAGTGCTTCTCGTGTCACGTCGAGCGCTTTGAAGAGTACGGCAAGACCGAGCTCATCCATCGGGCGCACGTGACCGAGCACCATTTCAAGTGCGCCGATTGTCACTCCAGAGTCGAGCATGGGAAGTACGAGCTTGCCCAGGCGCTCTCGCCCGATTGCGCAAGCTGCCACGGGGGGCGCCACTCCACCCAAGAGCAGATCTACATCGGGAC
>Ga0308420_1001738_pt1 | contig 11343 bp, 8 predicted proteins | sample HotsprSampleMS55_FD_203802 | JGI IMG/M metagenome (GOLD analysis project Ga0308420, IMG submission 203802) | Hot spring phototrophic mat microbial communities from Mushroom Spring, Yellowstone National Park, Wyoming, United States - 20090730_MS55 ... | reverse complement strand
TGACGGTCGCACGGCCAAACTCGATCCCGTTCGCCAAGGCAACGATAGTGTGAGGACCGTCACCGAGAGCGTTCCAGTTGATGAGGAAGCCGAATCCGTTGTTGTCATCCCCGCACACCCGCCGGGTGTCTGCCCGTGTGGTCCCATACGCTGCTTGCACAAGGGTACCATCGATCTGTAGGTCAACGCGGCTGGCTGTACAGACCCAGCCAGAGATGAGACTGATGCCACTCACGAACCCGCCGGGCTGAGGGTTTTCCAACCTCCCGACAAGCGGCTCCGAGGAGGGATACACCGCTTGGGCTCCGAAAATATCGTCGAGCTGGAGTGTGTCAAGGTCGCTCACCCGGCTATTCATGAGCGCGACCACGCTTTGACCGAAATCGTCTGGATGGTCGAGCCCGAGTACGTGGCCGAATTCGTGCATGGCCACACGGTGAAAGTCATACACTGTCACTCGCCCAAGGGCACTGCGCCGCAGCGGGCCGGGGTACGTTGACCAATTGCGTCCCGCATCGAAAAGGACATCGGTGTCAATGAAGGCACCGGTAGCCGGGTCGATCACAAAAAAAGTGACGGCGAGCGCATCCCCAAAAGGCCTCCCACAGAGCGTCGGACGGAACGCGACGGTATTGACCCCGTCTGCGTGGGCGCAGGGATTCGCGGAAGGGTTGGTAGACTGAGACGTAAAACGAAACCGTGACCCCGAGGTGTTCCACACGGCCACGGCATCTCTGGCCGCGTCATCGAAACACGGTCCCCAGTGTTCAAGGGGGGGAGAGGGACAACCGAGCTGAAGATCTAAAGTAGCCTGTGCAGTGGACCAGAAGAAAAACACATTGCCGTTCCCTGCGCGGACAAAGGAGGCCCCTTCGGAAAGAAAGAGCACGGCAAGGCTCAGCAGAGTTACAGGCAGCAACAGGAGGCTGACCCTGGACATACCACGATGATTACGGTCGCCGACCGGTTCCCTGTAATTCGTGCTGGATAAGCTGAAGGAGGGAGGGTAGGGACAGAGGCTCCTCAGGAGGAGCAGCGAAGGGTTGTTTAAGGAATTTGCCATCGCGGATACCGACGATGGGAACATGGAAGTTATCACTAATTGTTTCAACCCCGCGCTGTGGGTCGAACGTTACCCGCAGCCGTCCTTGCCACAGCCCCACGAGAGGACAGAAGTCCCGTTGGTTGCCAGCGCTAAACACCACGTTCTTTTCTCCCACCGTAAAACGCGGCATTCCTGGAATGGCGAGATACGTACCCTGTGGGGTTGGTCCGCCGAGGAAGTACAAAGTGAGGGTGCCGCTCCGGGGGTGGCCTTTAACCGTAGTGAGGTCGGAGAATGTTACCGCCGTCAGCGGGGCTTGTTGGGCCTCGTCCCATTGCTCGCGCACTTCGATGACGGTACCCACAGTAATGATTTCCGCTCGTTGGACGAGATCGCGAAACGAACACTCGATGACTGTGGTTGCCAGGACAGGCGCCGCCAAAAGACCAAGGTGTATCACAGCTACAAATAACCGGGCGAACATTGTTTTTACACTCTTCCTCCCCTGCATGCCCACTTGTCTCTCCTGTACGTCGGCACCTCAATAAACGGGGCCTACACTCTTTCGTGTCGAATTTAATATTGTACAGTTTGACAAGTAGTTAGTCGAGAACCGCCCGATAAGGAACCATTTACCGTTGTCCCGCCCCAAGACTGGGAAGACGTGGACATAGGACTATTGTGGCTTCGTCACGTCAATCCAGCCAGGAACACTATGTGAGAGCCGTTGAGTGGTCAGCTACAGGTTTCTGGCGTAGCTGGGGTTCGAGACCGAGCAGGGCTCGTTTCACGGGCTGGCGAGGTGACCACTGCAGCGGCAGTGTAAGCTTGGCGTAGACGGTGAGCAGCGTCCCAAGCGGGCAGACATTATTGAAACCCAACTGTAGCATGCCGTCCCGTGCGATGAGGAATAGTGACCTTCGCTCGTCGGCACGCCCGGATAGAGGGCTTGCGTTTTCACGAGCTTCGTCATACGCTAGGTCGCTTGCAGAAGGCGAGCGGGTTGGAAGAGGAGTCGTGCTCTTCTGATGATTGTCAGCCGCAGGACTTCTCACGTTCTGCATCCCAGAAGATCTGTGATGCGCCCTTAGCTCAGCTGGATAGAGCGGCAGGCTACGAACCTGTAGGCCGGGGGTTCGAATCCCTCAGGGCGCACTTCGGATTTTTACTGCCTGCGCAGTAACCAGCTGCGATGCAGAAAAAGGGAGACGATATGGTACGTTAGCGTGTCAGTGGGATGCCAACATTCACGCGGAGTGAAGAAGGTGCCTCATAATATGTATGAGTGTATTTCATACCGCCAGTCTTGAGTGTCATAGAGAACGGACGTAAGATATGAAGCTCCAACAGGCACCACACACCTGTCTTCCCCAACAGGCTGTTGTGGAGTAAGCCCCAGGGTTTCCCCTCCTTTTCCCTGGGGCTTTTTCTGGGTTGCTTGCTGCCGCCTCCCTTAGTTGCACGGCGGTAGGAAACGTGCGATAAAATTTTTCAACTCTCCTTTTGGAGGTACTCTCCGTGCCTGGCCCCGTTACTTTTTCCGCCCTATGTAGCCGCGATGCTGTGCTGAGTAGCATGGAAAACTTTGTTTTGTATTTGCTGCTCGAGGCAAAGCCCCAAGGGACCGGAGTGCGCTTGCCGCTGAATTTGGGAATTGTGCTCGACCGCAGTGGCTCGATGTACGACGAAAAACGCCTCGACTACGTTATCGAAGCGGTCAAATACCTCATTCAACATCTGAGCTCTGAGGACCGAGCGGCTGTCGTTGCTTTTGCTGATAAAGCCGTAGTGGTCGCGACGGCTGATCAACTCCTGCAGGACAAGAACCGTGTGTTGCGGGCAATTGACGACCTGGACCTCTTAGAGATCGGCGGCGGGACCCAGATGGCGCTGGGTATGGCAGCAGCTCTGGCTGAGGTGGAAAAGAATTATTCACCAAACCGCTTGAACCGCCTTTTGCTCCTTACCGATGGACAGACCTACGAGGAACGCAGATGTTTGGACTTGGCCCGCCAACATCGTGAACGGATATCGTGTAGCACCCTAGGAGTAGGGATCGAGTTTAACGAGAAGCTATTGATGGAAATGGCAGAGGCGAGCGGGGCGAATTACCATTTCATTGGTGATCCTGCGTCGATTCCGGATATCTTCTCGCACGAACTTGAAGGGCTGCGCAACGTGGCGCTGACGAACACGCGCATTGAGGTCCGTCTCAGCACCGGCGTGCAAGTGAAAGAGGTCTTCCGCGCCAGTCCACAAATCTACCAGCTGAAAGAGGCAACGCCAGATGCGGAGCGTGTCCTAACGGTTCCTCTTGGAGATTTAGAAGCAGGGGTGCCGAGTGCTGCGCTCCTGGTTCTGGTACTTCCCCCCCGGAAGCCAGGGCGGGTACGCATTGCTCAGGCCACACTCTGCTACGACACCCCGGAAACGAAAGGGCAGCGCGAAAGTACAGAGGCGGTGGTAAATTACACCCTTGATCGTGCCGTAGTGGGGAAAGCGAATGCATACGTCATGAACCTTGTCGACCAGGTGAGTATTGCCAAACTCCAGAGTCAGGCAGAGGCGGCTCTTGCGACAGGGGACGTAGAGAGAGCAACACGCCTGCTGGGCAATGCGATTGCTGGCACTCAACGCTTGGGCAATACCAAGGCCACCCAAGCACTTGTTTCCTTGCAGAATGAGGTCAAGAAGACGCAGAATCTAGCTGGGCGGGCGGCGAAAACGCAACTACTGACCGCTCAGGCCACGTTACGGAAGACGCAACTGCTCGATCCTGCCAGCAGCAAAGCGGTGTGGCAAGAGTAGGCAAAAGGAAACTGCTGCCCTAGCGCTTGAAATGAAAATGTATAAGGAGGTCCTGTTATGATCCGCTGTGCAGAGTGCGGCCACGAGAATATGGAGGGCCTAGAATATTGTGATGCTTGTGGCGCCAAACTCTCGCTCTCGGCCTCTCCAGCGGTCGAAGCGGTTGACACGCCTGCGCCAGTAACAGAAACGCCTACGGCGGTGAGTGTGTCTCAACCTTCCCCTGCCGCCGTTCCACCATCTCAGCCACAAGTTACACCAGGGCCAGTCAGCGCTCCGACACAACCTTCCCCTGCCCCCGCCGCTGTTATCCAGAGTGCCAAGCTGACAATCGTCCGTGGCGGTACGGTGGGTAAGGTCTTTCCGCTGCAGGTGGGCGATAATCTGATCGGTCGGTGGGACCCGGATTCGGGGGCGTTCCCCGACGTTGATCTTGAAGCGGATGATCCTGAGGCGCGTATCTCTCGCAAGCATGCGATCATTCGCGTGAGTGATACAGTAGAAATCGAAGACATCGGCAGCCTGAACGGCACCTTCGTCAATCGTGGTCCCCGCCTCGAGCCAGGTGCTCCCGTGACCCTCAAGGATGGCGATGAAATCATCATCGGCAAAACCTTCTTCAAGCTTTCGCTGTCCTGAACCGACTCGCTACCATACCGAAGGGTAGGGGTGATTGATGAGTGTGTTCCTCTGTCCCCCTTCGCCTGCTGCGGGGGACCCGCCGGTGATCTGCCCAGAGTGCACCCACGAGAATCCTGCCTCTGGTGACCTCTATTGTGCCGCTTGTGGAGCGGCACTGTACAGCGACGCGTTTCGCTCGGCTCTCGCCCCGCTTGCGCCGGGAACGGTCCTCGCTGAGCTGTATGTGATTGAATCCGTTCAGCCCTTCGGTCATGAGAATCGCTATATAGGCCGACGGCAAGGCGGAACAGAGGGGAGGCGGGTGCTGTTACGCGAAAGAGAACGCGGTGAGGCTGCACCATGGTATACTCTCGTGCGGCGCATGGCGGATCTCTCACATCCGGCTGTGCTTGCACCCGAGCGATACTTTGAACACGAGGAGCGTGGTTATCTCGTCTGTCCAGACGTGCCAGGGATTCGCCTGACCGAGCGGATAGGCCGGACCTCCGAGCGTGAAGCCGCGGCTTGGGGGGTACAACTCTGTCAGCTTCTTGGCTTTCTCCACCGACGCAATCTCCTCTGCTTGGAGTTGCCGCCAGACGGGGTACTGCTCAATCGGGAAGGGCGAATCTGCTTAACGCACCTCGACGTATTGACCGAAAAGGGCACGGTGCCCGAGCAGGGCGTGCTGACCGATGGCTATGCTGCACCTGAGGTGTATAAGGGTGGCGTTGTGAACGAGCGGGCAGATGTCTTTGCTGTTGCAGCTCTCCTGTATACCTTATTGGTCGGCAAACGCTTGCCGGTAGAGGGATGGGCCATGCAGCCTGAGCCGCCAGTCTTCTACCCTGATAAAGTGCTCTCTCCGAGACTGGAACGGGTGCTCCGCAAAGCGTTGGCGTTCGATCCACAGGAGCGCTACGAGAGTGTGGACGTACTTAAGACCATGCTGCTTACTGCCAGTCAGGAGGTGCGGGTGCGGTCGGCTTGGCTCACGGATGTTGGTGAAATACGCGACCATAACGAAGATGCGGTGTTGATCAAAGAATATAGGAAGAGCACGGCCGCCGGGGCTGAATTCGCGGGACTCTACATCGTCTCTGATGGTATGGGTGGGGCCGCAGCTGGTGAGGTGGCGAGTGCATTGACGATTGGGATCATTGCCGAGCACGTTGAGCGGACGTTTCTGCAAGAAGGAGGTACCAGCGACCCAGAGCGGGAGGCTTGTCTACGCGAGGCGATCGCCGACGCAAATGCGGCTATCTACGCATATGGCAAAGAGCATCGTGAGGCTGCGGGCTTAGGGGCGACGGTGGTGGCGGCTCTGGTCTCTGGGTCTCGTTGCTCCATTGCTTGGGTTGGTGATAGTCGGGCGTATATATGGGAGCGTGGGCGACTGCAACAGCTGTCCCGTGATCATTCGCTTGTTGCCCGGTTGGTCGAGATCGGTCAGATCAGTCCGGCAGAAGCGCGGACCCATGAGCACCGTCATATCCTCGTCCGTTCTCTCGGCACTAAAGAGCAGGTCGTGGTGGACTCCCTGAGTTGCTCGCTCGCACGCGGGGCGCGGCTGTTACTCTGTAGTGATGGTTTAACTACCCACGTAGAGGACCATGTGATTACGGATATTCTCAGTCGCCATCGTGATCCTAGTGACGCTGCGTTAGAGCTTGTGGCGGCAGCCAATGCAGGGGGAGGGAGTGATAACATTTCTGTAATAGTGATATTTTACGAGTGACAAGGAGCCTAGCCACATGCCCCGCAATGAGAATGGGCAACTTGAGCCCGGCACCTTGCTTGCCGGGCGGTACCGCATAGAGCGCTTTCTCGCTGGTGGCGGTATGGGCCTGGTGTACGTTGCGCATGACCTACGACTGGCGGATCGCCGCTGTGCTATCAAAGAAATTTTTGACCGCTTTACCAGCTCCGAAGAACGCGCCCGTGCGATCGAATATTTTCACCGCGAGGCAGACACCCTGGCGCAGCTCAAGCACCCCTCTATTCCGGCCATTTTTGACCGCTTCGGTGAAGGGAATTGTCATTACCTCGTCATGGATTTTGTCGAGGGCACGAACCTTGAAGAGGAACTAGCCACCCGGGGAGGGGCTTTACCGGAAGGACGGGTGATCGACATCGCCCGCGAACTCTGCGAGGTGTTATCCTATCTGCATAGCTTCCGCCCGCCGATTATTTATCGCGATATGAAGCCGGGGAACGTAATTCTGACCCCGACCGGTCGGGTGGTACTCATCGACTTCGGTATCGCGCGTATCTTCTCGCCACAGGGGAAAGCGACATTGATTGGCACTCCCGGCTTTGCACCCCCTGAGCAGTACACGGGCACGGTCGATGAGCGGTCTGACATTTATAGCCTGGCGGCAACGTTGCACTATTTGCTCACCGGTCGTGATCCTGAAAAGAACCCCCCTTTTTCTTTCCCCCCGGTCCATACCCTCAAACCCGACGCATCCCCCTTTTTGGCTGCAGCGATTGACCAGGCCTTGTCCTACAAAGTGGAGGACCGGCCGGCAAGCGCTACGGCATTTAAGGAAATGCTGCTGTATGGGCGAGGGCTGGATGGAACACGGGCGCAGGCTGCGGCGCCGCAAGCTGCGACCCAGCCCCTGGAGCCCCTACAGGCACCAACGGTCGTTGTCAGAGAACCACAGCCGCGACGCAGAAGCCGTTGGGGGTGGCGATTCGCTGCGTTGATCCTCTTCGGGCTGTTCGCCGCGAGAGTATATACCCATCCCGAGCTCGCTGACCCTAACCACCTGCTACAACTCGGGGAACGAATTCCGTGGAAGCGGGTTGAAGCTCTCTTACCGGAGTGGGGGCAAGTACGGTTCCGTACATTTGTGGAGAACCTCCCCTGGGAGCGGGAAAAGCGGTTGCGCGCTCTGCGTGCGGATCCTGTGGAAGTCGTCTCATTGAAGGTCTTGAATACCTCGCGCGACGGTACTCCACTCCCTCACCAAAAGGCTTCCTACACGGAGGATGAAGTGCAGTATCTCACCTGGGAAGCGGTGCTCAAAAATCGCCTTGCTGGTGTTGAAGGGATAACGTATCGGCTGGAGGGTCGATTTTTTGATCCGGAGGGTGGACTTGCAGGGAAAAGCGAAGCTGGCCGCTTTGTCCGTCCGGACGAGGAGCAGGTCGAGCTCCGGGGCATTACCTTGCTTGAAGGGCTGAAAGAACGCGCCAAAGGGAACTACCAACTTGAGCTCTATTTCGGCGATCGCAAGCTAACGAGTCAGACTGTCGGGATTGAGCCGGCGCCGAAGACAGAGGTCAAACAGGAAAAACTGCCAGAAGAAAAAAAGAAGGATGCTGACAGCCGGCCTCCCGTTACTGTTCCGGTGCCGTCCCCCAGGCCAGCAGTTGTGGAGGCAGAGCGGAAACGAGTGGCCGAGGAAGCGAAACGCATCGCGCTCATTCAGGAGCGTAGTAAAAAGCCACTCGAGCTCAAAACTATCCGCTTTCTTAATGCCGACAAAAGCGGCAAGCGGCTTTCCCAACCGACCGACACGTTTAGCGCTTCGGAGGTGCGGTTTGTGGCGTGGGAGGCGGTCTTTCGCAACCGCCTGCACGACTTAGTTCCTTCCTATCACCGCGTTGAGGCGACGTACTATGGACCGAATGGCCAGCCGTTAGGGACGGTGCAGGACGGAAAAGAAGTGCCCGCAGACAGTGCCGAGGTGACGTTTACCGGCCGCATTGGCAATGCCAAAGGTGGAGCGTTTGTCCCAGGCACCTACCGGGTGGATTTTTACGTCAATGGCTGGCCGTTATCGTCCAGAGAGTTTGTGGTAGAAGATGACCGGGATGTAGGGCGCCTCTTGCGTCACCACGTCGGCAGTATACTTGGCCTCGTGCCCGGGCGGGAAGTCGCCCTGGAGATCAACTTCCGCCCCCGTGGTGACGGGATCCTGCAAGGGGACCTGATCATCCATGAGCCGGGGTACGGAGTCGCCCCGCTCGAAGGGCGAACGGATGGGTTCCGCATCGAATTTCGCAGTCCTATTGGCCGAGAGACGTACTACTTCCATGGATGGCGTGAGGAAGGCCGTTTAATCGGGACCTATACAGTGTCCCCCTCTGGGGCTGGTGGACGGTGGTCTGTCCGGGTTGGGAGTGCACCAGCCTCATGAAGGCAATGCTGAGAGCTCATTACTGACTGTGTGGTATGGAACTTTCACGTGAGCGACTTATTCTGTTTGCCGGTGCAGGACTGCTGGGCGGGATTGCCGGGTGGGCAGCCGCGGATCCGTTAGCAGCTGTGGGGAACGTTTATGTCCGAGCCCTGCTGCTCGGTGCCGTGATTGGTATTTTTGTCGGCGTGTTTGTCGGCGCTATTGAAGGACTGAGTGTCGGTCACAGAAATCAGACGTGGGAGGGGGTGCAGCTCGGCTCGCTCGCTGGGCTCCTGGGCGGGGCAGGCGGGCTGTTCATGGGCGAGTTAGCGTTCGGGATGTTTGGGGGGCTAGGGGGGCGGATTATCGGCTGGAGTATCTTTGGTCTCGCCGTCGGGCTAGGGGCGGGCTGGGTTGGACGCTCCCCTGCGCGGCTGCGCAACGGCAGCCTCGGTGGGTGCTTAGGCGGGGCGATCGGAGGAGCTCTGTATCAGAGTGTAACGGCTCTATTCCCCCAGACTGCCGGCCGCGGCCTAGCTCTTGCACTGCTCGGTGCGGCCATCGGCCTGGGTATTGGCCTGGTGAGCGAGATTCTCAAGCGGGGCTGGTTTATGGTCATCCGCTCGCAGAGCCGCAACGCCCGCGAGGGGAAAGAATATCCGCTGGTGAAAGCGAAGACGACCATCGGTCGTGCTGAAGAGAACGATGTTGGCTTGTTTGGCGATCAGTCTGTCGCAAACTTCCATGCGGTTGTGGAGCGGCAGAAAGGGAAGTTCATTCTCTCGCGCGGTGAAGGGCCAGTGCGGGTCAACCATGTCCCCCTGACGCAACCGGTGCAGCTGAAGAATGGCGACCGCGTTGAGATCGGCGGGACCCTATTGCTTTTTCGCGAGCGGATCGGGGGAGGGGGCGAACGACGCAGCGGAAAAATTTAGCCAATGGGCCTCATCGATGTCCATCCTGCGCGCTCTTCTCTCAGGATGGAAACCTAGCTGGAGAGAACAATGCGGTTACTATATTGCTCGTCACGACTCTTTGCCAACAAGCCGACTTCCGACTGGCAAGCCTGGGCTGCTCTGCTGTTGTGTGGGCTCATCGGTCTTGTCTCTCTGTTGGTCAGCCCTGCGACAAGCGGTGCTGCGAAAACAGCTGTGGTGTCGCTCACGAATCCCCATTTGGAAAATTTCGCCAACGGTGGTGCCGTTGGCCTCTACTTCAGCGCGACGGACGTGCGCGGACAGCCGGTCGGTCAGCTCGGTCCGGAGCATGTCGAAGTGTTGGAAGAGGGGCAGGCAGTCCAGATAGTCGATTTTCGCGGAGAAGAGCAAGGGCGGCCGGTAGATATTGTGGTGGTGTTCGACATCACTGAAAGTATGGGGCCCTTCATTGAAGGGATGAAAGAAGCCACCATGGATTTTGCCGACCGTCTCGCAAAGGCGAATCGTGATTACCGCTTGGGGCTTGTCACCTTCGAGGATTACGTGACGCGGGACGAGATGACCTTCACGCGTAGCGCGCGCGAGTTCAAGAGCTGGGTGGGGGCGCTGCAAGCTGCGGGCGGGGGGGATATCCCAGAGAACTCTCTGGACGCGCTGGAGGTGGCCAGCCGCTTTCCGTATCGGCCTGAGGCGCAGGCCGTGATTATTCTGATTACCGATGCGCCCAATCATACGCGGGGCGATGGGTCGGAGAAGAACAATCCATACGGACGGGAAGTGACGCAGCGCACCGCTGACGAGGTGTTGCATGCGCTCCAGCGTGCTGCGGTAAGCGTCTATGCGATTGCTCCGCCGCCGTTTGTGGCGCCCGATTTGCACAAGATCGCGCAGCAGACAGGGGGGCGGCATTACAACATCGTCAGCGAGGGCAAGCGTTTCCCAGAACTCATTGGGGAGATCGGTCGCTCCCTTGCCGCGCAATATTTCCTGATCTATCTCAGCCCGCGACCAGTCGAAGATGGCACCCGGCGAGAGGTCACGTTACGGATCAACCACCCCAACGGGGCAGGGGAGGCGCGTACCGCCTATGAGGTGCGTGGAGTTGGAGGGGCGCGCCTTGTGACCCCTAGCGCTGTTGCCGGTGCTCCAGCTGCCGAGAGACTGATTACATACCACTGGTGGAATGTTGTTATCCCGCTGCTTGCAGGTGCCGGCCTACTCCTTTTGGCCCGGATCCGCTTGAGTGAACTGCCTGCGGAAGTTCTGCATATGGTCAGACCCTTAGCTGGACTGAGTACTGGCGTATCGGCGGTAGTGGCGCCGGAGAAACCTGCCGCGTATGCTCGCCTGATTCGGCAGAGCCCACTTGATGAGGTGCCTCGCGAAATCCCTTTTAGCCGAGACGAGTTGGTCATCGGGCGCGGGGAGGAGTGCGATGTGATTATCCCCCACGCTTCTATTTCGCGCGCGCATGCACGGGTGAAGAAATTAAAGCCGGGCTATGTGCTGTTCGATTTGCAAAGTAAGAATGGCACCTATGTGAATGGCCGACCCATCGTGGAGAACCTCTTGAAAGATGGGATGAAGGTGCGGATCGGTGAGGTGGAGTTTGTGTTCTACGGCCCCCAGTCCCCTTCGTGAGAGAGGGGAGAGATAACCGAGTTTTCACAAGCGCACGCTGATGATGAATCCGTCCCGCAGCGGGACCAGCGTCGTGAAAAACTCGGGATCTGCCCATAGGGTCTGGGTGAAGCGACGGATACCTTCGGTTGAGGCGGCAGTGTCCTGCTTGTTCACC
>Ga0308420_1001732_pt1 | contig 11360 bp, 12 predicted proteins | sample HotsprSampleMS55_FD_203802 | JGI IMG/M metagenome (GOLD analysis project Ga0308420, IMG submission 203802) | Hot spring phototrophic mat microbial communities from Mushroom Spring, Yellowstone National Park, Wyoming, United States - 20090730_MS55 ... | reverse complement strand
GAGCTCGACCGCGCGGCGCAGCACTGCATGCGCCGCACGCCGGTCCTTCGGAGGTCCCCAGACCTCGGGGCCGCAGACGCGCATCGCGCCGAAGCCGACGCGGTTCACCGTCAGTTCGCCGAGTTTTACGGTTCCGGCGGCCGCCGCGCTCGCCATGCGGCATAGAATACCTGCGTGCGGATCGCGGTGGTAGGCGCAGGCCCGGCAGGGTTGCTCTTTTCGTATCTCGTCAAGCGCCGTTTCCCGGAATGGGAAGTGCGCGTCGCCGAGCAGAATCCGGCGGGCGCCACCTTCGGCTTCGGCGTGGTGTTCTCCGCCGGTGCGCTCGAATTTCTCGCGCGCGATGCGCCCGACCTGCACGCGAGCCTCGCGCAACGCATGCAGTCCTGGCCGATCCAGCGCATCGTGCACCGCGGCGAGCGCGTGGACATCGACGGCAACGGATTTTCTGCGATCGGCCGGCTCGAACTGCTAGGCTTTCTGGACGAGCGTTGCCGGGAAGCGGGAGTCGAGATCGAATACCGGCGCCCGGTCGCCTCGCTCGCCGAGCTCGGCACGCCCGATCTCGTGGTCGGTGCCGACGGCGTGCGCTCGTCCGTGCGGCGCGAACGCGAAGCGGCATTCGGCACACGCATCGAATGGCTGCGCAACCGCTTCGCGTGGTACGGCGTCGAGCGGCCGTTCGAATGCCTCACGCTCACCTTCCGCGAAACCCGCTGGGGTGCGTTCGTCGCGCACCACTACCGCTACACCCCTTGCCTGAGCACGTTCATCGTCGAGTGCGACGAGGCGACGTGGCATCGCGCGGGGCTGGATCGCGCTTCCGACGCTGAATCGCGTGCGCTCTGCGAAGAGGTGTTCGCCGAAGAGCTGGACGGCTGTCCGCTCCTTTCCAACCGCTCCGTGTGGCGCCGCTTTCCGCTGCTGTGGAACGAGCGCTGGAGCGCGGGCGATGCGGTGCTGATCGGCGACGCGCTGCGCACGATGCACTTCTCCATCGGCTCGGGAACGCGCGCGGCGTTCGAGGACGCGATCGCGCTCGACCGCGCGTTCGCAGAAGCGGGCGCGGACGTGCCTCGCGCGCTCGCGGCGTTCGAGCGCATGCGCCGTCCGGTGGTCGAGAAGCTGCATGCGGCGGCGAACCGCAGCTCCTACTGGTACGAGGAATTTCCGGCGCGCATGCGACGCTTCGATGCGGTCGGGCTCGCGTACGACTACATGAGGCGCAGCGGCCGGGTGGACGACGAGCGGCTGCGAGCGCTCGCACCTGCCTTCATGGCGCGGGTGGCGGCGCACCGATGATCGAGGCCGTGCGCCACTGGGTCGAGGAGGCGCGCCGCGTGGTCGCGCTCACCGGCGCCGGCATCTCGACCGATTCGGGCATTCCCGATTTTCGCGGCCCCCGGGGCGTGTGGACGAAGAACCCGCGGGCGGAAAAGCTCTCGGACATTCGCTACTACCTGGCCGATCCCGAGGTGCGCAAGGCGTCGTGGCGCGCCCGGCTCGAGCATCCGGCGTGGAACGCGACGCCGAACCGCGGGCACCTCGCGCTGGTGGAGCTCGAGCGGCGGGGAAAGCTCCACGCACTCGTCACGCAGAACATCGACGAGCTCCACCAGCGGGCGGGCAACTCGCCGGAAAAAGTGATCGAGGTGCACGGCACGATGCACAAGGTGGTGTGCCTGGCGTGCGGATGGCGCGGCGAGATGCAGGAAACGCTCGCCCGCGTGCGCGCGGGCGAAGAGGATCCGCCCTGTCGTGCGTGCGGCGGCATCCTCAAGAGCGCGACCATTTCCTTCGGCCAGGCGCTCGATCCGCTCGTGCTCCGGCGCGCGTTCGATGCGGCGCGCGAGGCCGAGGTGCTGCTCGCGGTCGGCACCACGCTCCAGGTCTATCCGGTGGCGGACATGGTGCCGCAGGCGAAGGCGGCCGGTGCTCGCATCGCGATCGTCAACGCCGAGCCGACCGGGATGGACGATCTCGCGGACGCGCTCCTGCGCGGTCCGATCAGCGAACTGCTGCCCGCGCTCGTCGACGCGTGAGCGCGCGCTCGCGCGCCAGGCCGCCGTTCGCCTGGAGCGCGCTCAGGCAGGCTCTTCGCGCCAGAGCGCGAGTGCGCGCATTACCGGAAAATCGTTGAAGGAGAAGAGCACCGCGTCCTCGGTGTCGGAGCGGTTCGCGTGCTGGTGCGCGACCCACGAGGGCACGCAGAAGATGTCTTTCTCTTCCCACTCGAAGCGCTCCGCGCCGACGACCGATACGCCCTTGCCCTTGGCGACCTGGTAGATCACGCTGCCGGTGTGCCGGTGGGCGAGCGTGCGTTCGCCCGGCGCGAGCCGCTGGAGCATCGCGCCGATCGTCGGCATCGCCGGACCGCCGCTGAGCGGGTTGGTGTATTCGAGAATCTGGCCGTCCCAGGGCGAATGCTCGCGCGATGCGCACAGCGCCGGGTAGCTCTCTGTCCACGGATAACGGAACACCGGGGAGTACGGCTTCGACCACCCCTCGCGCGGCAGCGGTGCGGCGAGCGGTGTCTGGACGAGCTGCGGGTGGACCTCGAAAAAATTCGCGTCGAGCGAGTTCATCAGCGGGATGTCGAGGCCGTCCTGCCAGACGCACTGCGTGCCGCCGGGCTCGACGCCGTGATCGTGCCAGGTGCCGTTCGGGGTGAGGACGAAGTCGCGCGCCTCCAGCGACATGCGCTCGCCATCGACCACGGTGTAGGCGCCGCGCCCCTCCATCACGAAGCGCAGCGCGCTCGCCTGGTGCCGGTGCGCGGTGGTGGATTCTCCCGGATTCATGATCTGCACGCCGGTGTAGAGCAGTCCCACCGCGGCGCTCCATTCCTTGCGGCCGGGGTTCACCAGCATCACCACCCGCCGCGCCGCCTTTTCGGCGCTGACGAGCGTCGGCGCCTGGCGCACCAGCGGCTCGATGTCGCGCCAGCGCCACAGCGTCGGCACCGACTTCGGCTGCGGGTACCAAGGCTCGATCTCGTTCGCCACCGTCCACAGCGCACCGAGCGAGAGCCTTTCCAGCGCGCGGTAGTACGCCTGGAGCTCGGGGGTGTCCTCGACGTTCGCCCGTCCCGGTACGTTTTCGCGTTTCACGGCTCCGTAGTCTATACTGCGCGCACGTTTTCCAGGAGGAGTCTATGCGCACGAGATGGCATCCCGTTTTCGCGGCTGCGGCGGCGCTCGCCCTTGGAGCTGCCCCGGCGCTCGCGCAGCAGAAGGTAAGGATCGGCTTCATCACCACGCTCTCCGGCCCGCAGGGGGTGATCGGCGAGCACATGAAGAACTCGGTCGAGCTCGCGCTCGACCACCTCGGGCGCAAGATGGCGGGGCTCGACGTCGAGGTGATCTACGGCGACGACCAGGTGAAGCCCGACGTCGGCAAGCAGGTTGCCGACGAGATGCTGAAGAAGCACAACGTGGACTTCGTCGCCGGTGTCATCTGGTCGAACGTCATGATGGCGGTTTCGCCGACGGTGACGGCCGCCGGCAAGATCATGGTCGGCACGAACGCTGGCCCGAGCCCGCTCGCCGGAGAGCAGTGCCATAAGCTGCACGTCAACGTCTCGTGGCAGAACGACCAGACGCCGGAGGCGATGGGCAAGTACATGCAGGAACAGGGCATCACCGATGTCTACGTGATGGCGCCGAACTATCAGGCCGGCAAGGACATGGTCACCGGCTTCAAGCGCTTCTTCAAGGGTCGCATCGTGGACGAGGTGTATACCAAGCTCGGCCAGACCGACTACCAAGCGGAGATCTCGACGCTGCGGGCGAAGAACCCGAAGGCGGTATTCGTGTTCTACCCGGGCGGCATGGGGATCCAGTTCCTCAAGCAGTACGACCAGGCCGGCCTGCGGGGCAAGATCCCGCTCTACTCGGTCTACACCGTGGACGAGATCTCGCTGCCGGCAGTCGGCGACGCCGCGGTCGGACAGTGGGAGACGCGCTTCTGGAGCCCCGACCTGAAGAACCCGGTGAACGAGAAGTACGTCGCGGACTACCGCAAGAAGTACGGCAAGTGGCCGGTGTTCTACGGCGCGCAGAGCTACGACGGCATCATGCTGATCGACTCGGCGGTGCGGGCGACGAAGGGCAACCTCAAGGACACCGACGCACTCGTGCGCGCGATGCGACGCGCAGACTTCCCGTCGGTGCGCGGGAAATTCGCGTTCAACGTCAACAACCACCCGATCCAGAATTTCTATCTGCTGCGGGCGGAAAAGGACGCGAGCGGCGATCTCGTGATGCGCATCCACAAGACGGTGTTCGAGGGACATAAGGACGCCTACTACCAGGACTGCAAGCTCAAGTGGTGAGCGCGGCCTGAGGCAGGACTCGGGGGCGCGGTCCGTCCGCGCCCCTTTCGTTTCGGGATGATCGGACTCGTTCTCGAGCAGGCGCTGAACGGCCTGCAGCTCGGGGTGACGCTGTTCCTGATGGCAGCGGGCCTGACGCTCGTCTTCGGCATCATGAACTTCGTCAACCTCGCCCACGGTTCGCTCTACATGGTGGGCGCCTATCTCTGGGTCGCGATCGCCAAGCTCACCGGGTCCTATCTGGCGGGCGTCGCGCTCGCGCTCGCTGGCACGCTCGTGGTCGGGATGGCGGTCGAGCGGGTCGCGCTGCGCACGCTCTACGAGCGCGACCACCTCGACCAGGTACTCGCCACCTTCGGCTTGATCCTGGTGTTCAACGAGCTCGTCGCGATGCTCTGGGGACGCAGCGCGCTCTACGCCAGCCTTCCCGCATGGCTCGGAGGACATGTGGAGATCGGCGCGCTGCGCTATCCGGTGTACCGCCTGGCGATCATCGCGGTGGGCCTCGCGGTGGCAGCGCTGCTCTGGTGGGTGGTGGTGCGCACGCGGCTCGGAATGCTGATCCGCGCAGGTGCCTCCAACCGCACCATGGTCGCCGCACTCGGCGTGAACATCCAGCGTCTGTACACGCTCGTCTTCGGCTTCGGCGCCGCGCTCGCGGGGCTCGCGGGCATCATGGCCGGACCGATCTACTCGGTGCAGCCGGGCATGGGCGAGCTCGTCCTCATCCAGGTATTCGTGGTGATCGTGATCGGCGGCATCGGTTCGATTCGCGGTGCGCTCGTCGGGGCGGTGATCGTCGGCATGGTGGACACGCTCGGGCGCGCGTTTCTGAAACCGGCCCTGGCGACCGTGTGGTCGCCGGTGGTCGCGGACACGGCGGGGCCGGCGCTCGCCTCGATGCTGATCTACGTCCTGATGGCAGCGGTTCTGGCGCTGCGGCCCGAAGGGCTTTTTCCGGCGCGCGCATGAAGCTGGCGCCGCGCACGCTTGCGCTCGTGGCGGTCCTCGTGCTGTTCGCGGTGGTGCCACCGCTGGTCGCTGCCTTCGGACAGCCCTTCTACCTCGATCTTTTCCGCCGCATCATGATCTTCGCGATCGCTGCGGTGTCGCTCAACCTGATCCTCGGCTACGGTGGCATGGTGTCCTTCGGCCACGCCGCCTATCTCGGCATCGGCGCCTACGCCGTCGGCGTGCTGGCGCACCACGGGCTGACCAGCGGCCTCGTGCAGTGGGCGCTCGCGATCGGCGCGTCGGCGCTGGTGGCGGCCGCGATCGGAGCGATCTCGATCCGCACCAGCGGCATCTACTTCATCATGATCACGCTCGCGTTCTCCCAGATGCTCTACTACCTCGGCGTCTCGATCGAGGAGTATGGCGGCGACGACGGGATGCGGGTGAAGACGCTCAGCCAGTTTCCCGCCGGGCTGGATCTCGCCGATCCGGTGACGTTCTACTACCTGGTGTTCGCGTTGCTGGTGCTCGTGCTGTGGTTCACGAACCGGCTCGTGCGCTCGCGCTTCGGGATGGTGATCCGCGCGGCGAAGTCCAACGAGGCGCGCTCGCGCGCGCTCGGTTTCTCCCCGTACCCCTACCGGCTGGTGGCGTTCACGATCGCCGGAGCGATGTGCGGTCTCGCCGGCGCGCTGCTCGTCAACCATACCGCCTACCTCACCCCGGAATTCATGAACTGGACGCGTTCGGGCGAGCTGCTGTTCATGGTCATTCTGGGCGGTGCCGGCACCGGTGCCGGTCCGGTGTTCGGCGCCGCCGGGCTGCTGCTGCTCGAAGACCTGCTGCAGGGCTGGTCGTTGCTGCCGCAGGGGATGCGCGCCTACTGGCAGTTCTGGCTCGGCCTCGTTCTGGTGCTGGTGGTGCTCTTCGCCCGGCGTGGGCTGGCGGGGCTCCTGCGGGGGAGCGCCGATGAGTGAGGCGTTGCTCCAAGCGCGCGGGCTGCGCAAGTCCTTCGGTGCGCTCGCCGCGCTCGACGGCGTCGACCTCGAGGTGCGCGAGGGGGAGACGCACGCGATCATCGGCCCGAACGGCGCGGGCAAGACCACGCTGATCAACCAGCTTTCCGGGCGCCAGCGCCCGGACGCGGGGCGCATTCTCTTCGCCGGCGAAGACATCACCCGGCTCGCCGAGCCGGCGCGCGCAAAAAAGGGCTTCGCCCGCTCTTTCCAGGTGACCAGCATCTACCGCGAGTTCACCGCGCTCGACAACGTCGCGCTCGCGGTCCAGGCGCACGCCGGCCACAGCTTTCGCTTCTGGCGCAACGCCCGCGCCGAGCCGGCACTTCGCGAACCGGCGCGCGAAGTGCTCGCCGAAGTCGGTCTCGCCGCGCGCGCCGACGTCCTCGCCGCGAATCTCTCCCACGGCGAGCAGCGCCAACTCGAGATCGCGATGGCGCTCGCGACACGCCCGCGCTTGCTGCTGCTCGACGAGCCGGTCGCCGGCATGGGGATCGAGGAATCGCAGCGCATGGTGGCGTTCCTCGCCACGCTCAAGGGTCGCAGGACGATGATCCTGGTCGAGCACGACATGGACGCGGTGTTCAGCCTCGCTGACCGCATCTCGGTGCTCGTCTACGGCCGCATCCTCGCGACCGGACGTCCGGAGGAGATCCGCGCCAACCCGGAAGTGCGGGCCGCCTACCTCGGAGAGGACGAGGCATGCTGACGGTCGAAGGGCTCGAAACTGCCTACGGCTTGTCGCAGGTTCTCTTCGGCGTGGATCTGCGCGTCGGCGCGGGAGAGGTGGTGACGCTCCTCGGGCGCAACGGCATGGGCAAGACCACCACCGTGCACAGCATCATGGGGATCGTGCGGGCCCGCGCTGGGACGGTGTGGTTCGACGGCAAGCCGTTGCACGGCCTTGCCTCCTACCGTGTCGCGCAGGCGGGCCTCGGCCTGGTGCCCGAAGGCCGGCAGGTGTTCCCGAACCTGACGGTGCGCGAGAATCTGGTCGCGACCGCCGCCAACCGCGCCGGCGGCCGCGATCGGTGGACACTGGAGCGTGTGTACGCTCTTTTCCCCCATCTGCAGGCGCGCGCCTCGAACTACGGCACCCAGCTCTCGGGCGGCGAGCAGCAGATGCTCGCCATCGGCCGCGCCCTGATGACGAACCCCCGTCTTCTTCTGCTCGACGAGGCGACCGAGGGGCTCGCGCCGCTCGTCCGCGCCGAGATCTACCGCGCGATCGCACGGCTCAAGGCCGAGGGGCTCTCGATCCTGATCATCGACAAGGACGTGCGTGCGCTCTCGCGGGTGGCCGACCGGCACTACATCCTGGAGAAGGGGCGGGTGGTCTGGACCGGAACCTCCGCCGAGCTCGCGGCCCAGCCGGAAGTCCAGCATCGCTATCTCGGTGTGTAACCCGGTCTGCGCGCGTACAATCGGCCGATGAACCGTTTTGTCGCAGCGCTCTCGGCTGCGTGCGTGGCGCTCGGCACCGCTGGCGCGAGCGCGCAGCCTGCGCAAACGCCCGCCGCGGTGACCCCGGCTCCCGACCATCCTGGCGTCAAGGTGCTGGAGGAGATCTTCCGCTGCCTCGCCGCAGGGCTGAGCGAGGACTGGAAGCGGGCGTGGATCGAGGTTCGAGAGATCGAGCGCACGGTCCAGGGCACCCTGCGCCGCTACGAGGCGAGCTTCCTCGCCTCGAACCGCGAGGACGACCGGAGCGGTGATCCGGTCGTGCCCTGCGCCTCCGAACCGGTGATCGAAGGGATCACCGAGCTGAACCGCTACCTACCCGAGCCGCAGCGGCGCTGGACTGCGGCGACGTTCACCTTCTTCCGCGACGGCCGCTTCGAGGTCAAATACGACTACGACTCTCCGGGCGCCGTGCTCCCGCCCGAAGAACCGAAGCCGGCGCCGGAGAAGCCCGCCGCAGCGGCCCAGCCGAAACCTGCGCCGAAGAAAAAGTAGCCTTCAGAACATCTCGAAGTACTCGCGCTGTTCCCAGTCGCTCACTTCGAGCTGGAAGCGGGCGATCTCGGCCTCCTTGATGCGGCAAAAATAGTCCACGAACGCCTCGCCCAGGCCGGCGCGCAGCACTTCGTCCTTCCTGAGCTCCCCGATCGCTTCCTCGAGCGAGCGCGGAAGCCGCGGCGCGTTTGAGTCGTACGGCCGTCGTTCCGGCGCGCCGGGGTCGAGCGCGCGCGCAAGGCCGTCGAGGCCGGCGTGAATCTGCGCCGCGAGATAGAGGTAGGGATTCGCCGCCGGTTCGCCGATGCGATTTTCGATCCGCGTCGAAGGGTCGCCCGGTCCGCCGAGGACGCGCAGCAGCGCGCCACGGTTGTCCCGCCCCCACACCACGTATTCCGGGGCGAGCGAAAGCGGCCGGTAGCGCCGGTAGCCGTTGATGGTCGGTGTCGCGAGTGCGGCCGAAGCGCGCGCGTGCGCGAGCAGGCCCGCGAGAAAGCGCATGCCGACCGGAGAGAGTACCTCGCCCTCGGCCGGCACGAAGGCGTTAGCACCGTCGCTCTTTCGGGCGAGCGACTGGTGCAGGTGCCAGCCGCTCGACATCACGTTCGGGAGCTTCGGGCGGCACATGAAGGTCGCGTGGTAGCCGTGACGGCGCAGCACCTGTTTTGCCGCGCTGCGGAAAAGCGTCATCGCATCGGCGCAGGCGAGACCGGGCAGTGCACCGAGCGTCACCTCGACCTGGCTCGGACCGTACTCGCACTCGAACGAGCGCAGCGGAAGCCCGAGCCCCGCCAGCCCGCGGCGCAGGATCTCGAGGGCGGGTTCGAGCAGGTCGTAGCGCGTCTCGGCGAGAAGCTGATAGCCGCTCGCGAGCAGTCCCACCTCGGGCGGGGTGCCTGGCTGTCCGGCGTCCTGCGGGGCGAGTCGAGCGTCCAGGATACGGAAGATGTGGAATTCGATCTCCAGGCCGGCTCGGTAGTCGTAGCCCTCGCGCTCCAGTTTCGCGAGCGCGCGCCGCAGCAGCTCGCGCGTGGCGCACGGTGCGGGGCGGCCGTCGGAGAACACCACGTCGCAGAGGAGCCAGCCGGTCGCGTGCGCCCACGGAAGCACGCGCCAGGTGCCCGGATCGGCGATCATGCGCGCATCCGCTGCGCCTTCCAGCTCGGGCATGTCCAGGCCCGCTCCGAGGGTGAACACCGGAAAGACGGTACGGTTCGCGGTGTCCTTGGCGAGCAGCGAGCTCGGGAAAGCGACACCGTCGTGCAGCGCCGCTTCGACCGCCGCCGCGGCGATCGTCTTGCCGCGCAGCAGGCCGTGCTGGTCGGGGAAGGAGAAGCGCACCGACTCGATGCCGCAGCGACGGATTTCCTCCAGCACGGTGCGCGCGGCCGCATGCTGAGCGTCGGTCCATAGCCCGTGGCGCTCGACGAAGCTCATGCGGCGCGGCGATCGGGCGCGAGCCAGGGGCAGTCCTGCCTGCGCCGGGCGTCGGCCTCGCGCCAGTATGTCTCCCAGCGCGCCGCGGGTGCGATCGCGTCGATCGCCGGTGGGCCGGTGATCGCTGCCGCTGCGGCCTCGTCGAGCACCATCAGCGGCTTCGCCCCTTGTGCGTTCCTGCGGATCGCATCGTCCAGGATGCGGCGGTAGAGCACGATCGCCTTGTCGGTCGTGCCGAGATGTTCGCGCGTGCGGTCGGCGATCGGCCCCTGCGACTCGCAGGCCCATTGATCGTGGATATTGATGTCGAAGCCCATGCCGGTGTAGGTGGCGCGCTTTTGCTCCAGCGGGTCGTAGCCCCAGTGGTTGCCGCGATGGAAGACCGGTCTGTAATCCGGTGCAGGATAGGTCTTCAGGCGCTGTTCGCGCATCGTGCGCTTGTCCACCGCCGCGCCGAAGCTCGTGAAAAGCGCATACCAGTACGTTCCGGTGTCGTCCACCGGCACGTGCCACTGCGAAATTGTCATTTCGGCGCTCATCGGGATGACGAACGCTTGCGGGAAGACGAGGTTGGTGACGCGCAGGTGCAACTGCTGCGCATTCACGTGCCGCAGCGTGCAGATCCGCATGCCATAGTCGGTGCGCTCGACGCGGATCTCCGGCCGGTCGTATTCGCGCAGGACCTTCGTCATCGGCAGATCGGAATCCATCGAGGCGCTGCGGAACTGGCGGCCGTAGGCGAGCGCCGGATCCTCGTCCTCGAAGAAGCGGTGCAAGAAGGAAGCGTGCGCGGGGTCGATGCCGACCTCCAGCGCCTGGAGCCAGTTGCAGTCCCAGTACCCCTTGAAGGCGAAGACATGCGAGTCCGGCGCGAGGAAGCAGTCGAGGTGCGGGAAGGCCGCCGGCTCCCCGGCGCCGAGCCAGGCCCAGAGGACGCCGCTTCGGCACACGACCGGATAGGCCCGCGCGCGCACGCTCTCGCACAGTCGACTTCCGGCCGGCTCGGCGGGCGTCTCCCGGCAGCGGCCGCTCGCGTCGAAAAGCCAGCCGTGGAACGCGCAGCGCAGGCCGCCCTCTTCGAGCCGGCCGTAGGCGAGATCGGCGCCGCGGTGCGGGCAGTGGCGCTCGAGCAAGCCATAGCGCCCGCCGGAATCGCGGAAGAGAACCAGGTTCTCGCCGAGCACCCGCACCGCCTTCACCGGCCGCTCCCCCTCGAGCTCTTCCTCCAGCGCGACCGGCTGCCAATAGCGTCGCAGCAGGCTTCCCGCCGGCGTGCCGGGACCGATCCGGGTCAACCGCTCGTTCTGTTCCGCTCTCATCGCTGCAGCGCTTCGCGCAATGCGGCGATCTCGTCGGTGCAGGCGCCGGCTCCCGGGAAGGGACGCCCGGCGCGCCGGTACCAGTAGCGCGCGTTCGCGACATCGCCTTCCATCAGGTGCACGATGCCGTGCGCCCAGCACGCGAGGGGGGAATCCTCGTCCTGCTGCACGATGCGGTGCGCCGCCTGCCAGTCGCTGCGCGCGAGCAGCACGGCCACAGTCTCGAGCTCCGGGTGCGTGATCGCCATCTTCTAGAATCCACGCCGGAAAATACCACACGGGGCGCGCGTGCTGAGGGTTTCGGGAATCACCAAGCGCTTCGGCGCGCGCACCGTTCTGCGTTCG